>Ga0210051_1003552_pt1 | contig 15454 bp, 14 predicted proteins | sample CryGey092014_all_FD_185464 | JGI IMG/M metagenome (GOLD analysis project Ga0210051, IMG submission 185464) | Groundwater microbial communities from aquifer - Crystal Geyser CG23_combo_of_CG06-09_8/20/14_all (SPAdes) (version 2) | ecosystem: Environmental > Aquatic > Deep subsurface > Groundwater...
ATTGCAAAACGCTTTGTCATGCCCGATTGCTCTTATCGGGCACCCATGATTTCAGGCCGTTACAAACTGGATTCCCGCCCGGAAACGTCGCGGGAATGACAGAATTGGGAGTTTTGCAATTAGCTCTGTTATATGCAAATACCCTCCCCTCGACGGGGGAGGAAGGGGTGGGGGTGTTGATCCTTCGTTGTGCTCACCTCGGGCATGGAGGTTAGGAAAAGGAACCTGTTGAACCGATCCCAAGGGTCACCGACCTGTCTTGACTTCGGCCTGACGGCGGCGACGCTCCTCCCCTGCCCGGGCAAGCGCCTCGCGGTTGCCGTCGTCCACCCGCATGAAGGCGTCGCGCCATGTGTCGTTTTCCCAGTGAAACGGCGTCTGGATCGTGGTGCGCGGCATCCAGGCCCGCTCCAGCAGATCGAGCGCGCTTCCCACGATCGAGCGCTGCATCTCCTTGTCCCAGGGCTTCCCGCCGGGATTTCCGAGCGGAAAATCGGTGAACACGAAGCGGGCGACGCCGCACTCCTCAACGATGTCCCGCGCGCAGCCCATGATCACCGTGGAAACGCCGTTCGCCTCCAAATGCCTCGCAACCAGACTCACGGTCTGGTGGCAAACCGGTCAAAGCGCCAAGAGGATCACGGCGCCGAGGCCATCCTCGCGGCACCACTCGAGGATCCGGGGGGCGGCGCCCTGCAACGTTCGGCTCTGGCTGTAATCGGTGGGCACTCCGTAGAAGCGGGGCGACGCCGACCCGATACGCCCGCCGGCGGCCTGTTCAGCGAGGCGGGTTACCGGCAGGAAGCTGTCGACGTCGTCGGTGTGGGTCGCCTTCTTGTCCCAAAACAGATCGTCCGTGAACAGGCTTTTCGGCGGCGGGTCCGCCGGCGCCGCATAGGGATCCCGCTTCAACCCCCCGGCCCCGATCATCCCCTCCGCCGTCGTTCTGCCGGCGGTCGTTACCAATCCCACACGGCACAAGGAGAGCGGCTTTGGCAGCGGGGTAAAAGGGACATCGTCGTGGTGGGCCCAGGCGTAAGGCTTGGAGTAGCCCTGGGCGGCGTAGTACTCCCGGCTGCGATCGATGTAGCTCACGAAAGAACGGTACGGCCGAAGACTATCCATGGAATCCTCCTGTTTTCCCGGGCGCATCAACTTGGGTATTGCGCAGATCTGAAACCAGTTTCCCGCCGGCGGCAAAGGCCTGCGGAAGCGCTTCGGAATTTTTCCGAATGTCCCCGCAGGCGTCAACCTCCCGGAAGAGCAGTTCACCGGTATAATCGGTATTGAAGGCATCAAAAAAATACCGAACCGTGAGAATGGCCCCATCGAACACACGCGGACCCTTGGTCCCGCCCACGGAAATAAAAAAGCCCCGCCTCTTGATGCTTTCTTTCCCTAATGCAGGATCGTGAAGCACGTACTTTCTGGCCCACAGCGCCTGAACGCGATCAACCATCGCCTTGGCCCAACCGGTTATCCCGTAGAAAAAGATCGGCGAGGCCAGAATGACAATATCCGCCTCCAGAAGACGCGGGTAAATCCCCTGCATCTCATCAGTGATGACACAGGCCCCGGCTTTGAAGCAGCCAAGACACTCCCGGCAGGGGGCAATTCTGCAATCCGACAGGTGTATCCCTTCCACCGTTGCCCCTTCCGCGGCCGCCCCCTTCAGCGCCTCGTCGAGGAGCAGCTCCGTGTTCCCGCCCTTTCGGGGGCTGCCGAAGAGTCCCAGAACCTTCACCACGTTGCTCATCTTTCTACCTCTATTGTGCGGGATTGTAAGAAAAGCAACCTCCCGTGTCAACAACATTTTTACGTAACTACTTAGGTATTTAGGCTGAAGACCGAAGGCCGAAGGCTGAAGGGGAAGCGTCCTGACAGTCTTCAGCCTTCAGCCTATTACCCTTCAGCCTATCTTCCTGAGTACTTACATTTTACTATAAATATAAAGACTTGCCGATCAAGGGGATTGATGTTATGGTTTGGCCGGGAAATGAACAGCGCGAAAGGAGATCAGCAATGGGCTTTGAGCGGATCTGGCACAAATCCTACGCCGCGGGGGTCCCGCCGGCGATCGAGCCGGAGCGGATCACGATGGCGGAGGCGCTCCGGAGGACGGCCGGGCGATTCCCCGACCGGACCGCCTTCCATTACCTGGGCCGGAAGATCTCCTTCCGGGAACTGGAATCCCTGGTCAACCGCTTCACGCGGGCACTCGCCGCTCTCGGTGTTCGGGCGGGGGACAAGGTGGCGACCCTACTGCCCAACATTCCCCAGCATGTGATCGCCAACCACGCCTGCTATCGCCTCGGCGCCGTCACGGTGATGAACAACCCCCTCTACTCGGAGCGGGAGCTGGAGGCCCAGCTCAACGACTCCGACGCGCGCTTCCTCATCACCCTGGACCTCTTGCTGCCCCGCGCACTGAAGATCAAGGCCGCAACGAAGATCGAGACGATCATCCCCTGCCACATCAACGACTACCTCCCCTTTCCAACCCGGCAGCTTATCCCCCTTCTGCAACCGAGGCTGCATCTGAAGGTCGTTCCGGGGCCCGGCATCCACCCTTTCCTCGATATCATCGGGAAATACCCCGATGACCCCGTCCCGATCGCCGCCCGCTGGGAGGAGACGGCCGCCTTCATCTACACGGGCGGCACGACCGGGGCAAGCAAGGGGGCGATGCTGACCCATGCAAACATCTCGGGGGTGGTCCAGCAGTTCCGGGCCTGGTTTCCGGACCTCAAAGACGGCGAGGAGAGCCTCATGGGGGTCTATCCCATCTTCCACTCCGCCGGCTACTCGGTGAGCCAGAACCTCACCATCTGGGCGGGCTGGACGAACATCATGATCCCGCGGCCGGAACCGGTGGTCATCATGGAGATGCTGAAGAAATACCGGCCCGGCTTCCTCCCTGGCGTCCCGACGATCTTCGTGGGACTCCTGAACCGGGCGGCGTTCCGGAAGATGGATCTGTCATTCATCAAGGGGTTCTTCGCCGGGGCGGCGCCGCTTGCGCCGGACACGGTGAAGCGGCTCCAGGCGCTGACCGGCAAGGGAATCTTCGATGTTTACGGTCTCACCGAAAACACCGCCTTTGCCACCTGCACCCCCTGGAAGGGGAAGGCCAAGCCGGGCACCGTCGGCGTTCCCCTCCCCAATACCGATCTCAAGATCGTCGATCTGGAGACAGGCCTGCGGGAGCTGCCGGCCGGGGAGGCGGGCGAGATCTGCATCAAGGGTCCCCAGCTCATGACGGGCTACTATAATAAACCCGAGGAGACGGCGAACGCGCTCCGCGACGGCTGGCTCTATACGGGGGACATCGGGTTTCTGGACGAGGAGGGGCACCTTTCGGTCGTGGACCGGAAGAAGGATATGATCGTCGCCGGCGGTTACAACGTCTTCCCCAAGGAGATCGACGATGTTCTCTTTGGCCACCCGAAGATCCTCGAGGCCTGCGCCGTTGGCGTCCCCGACGCGTACCGGGGGGAGACGATCAAGGCCTTTGTCGTCGTCAAGCCCGGCGAGTCGCTGACCGAAGCGGAGATCATCGAATATTGCCGGGAGCGCCTCGCGGCCTACAAGGCGCCGAAGCGAATCGCGTTTCTGGACGCCCTCCCCAAGAGCGCCGTGGGGAAGGTCCTCCGGCGGGAGCTCCGGGCGCTGGATGCGATCCGGTAGAAAACGGCCGGAAGCGCCGAGCTTAAAAAACCTTACGGCTCTAGGCATTTAAAAACAGAGCCCCTGAAACGATGAGGAAGATCATGGAAATCAGTTCCCGCTTTGTCGGCGCCCCCTTGAAACCCATGGAAACACAAATCACCTGGCGGCAGACGACGAATTACGCCGCCGCCCTGGGCGACGCCAACCCCCGCTACCTCGACGACGAGCGGCAGGAGGGCATCGTCGCCCCCCCCATGTTCTGTGTGGCCGTGACCTGGCCGATCTCGGAGCGCATCGGGGAATACATCGAAGCCCCCGACTTCCCCTCCCAGATCGTCGCCACCCAGGTCCACTATACCGAACACCTGCAGCTCCACCGCCTCGTCCGGCCGGACGACCGCCTTACCATCCGGGGCCGGCTGGCCGCCATCCTCCCCCACAAGGCCGGAGCCCTGATGGTTCTCCGCTATGACGCCCACGATCCGACGGGCGACATCGTCTTCACCGAGCATATCGGCGGCATGATGCGGGGGGTCCGCTGCACCGACGCCGGCGCCGGGGCGGAGCAGCTCCCCATCGTACCCGCTGCTGCCGTTCAGGGTCCGCGCCTCTGGGAAGTGACCATTCCCATCGACCGGACAGCGCCCTTCGTTTACGACGGCTGCACGAACATCTGCTTTCCCATCCATACGTCGGTGAAATTCGCCCGCCAGGTCGGGCTGCCCGATATCATCTACCAGGGGACGGCGACCCTGGCCTTGGGGGTGCGGGAGATGATCGACCGGGAAGCGGCCGGCGATCCCGGGCGCGTGAAATCCATCGCCTGCCGTTTCACGGGAATGGTCATCCCGGGCCGTGAAATCCGCGTGCAACTTTTCGGACGACAGTCAGACGGCGACCATACGCATCTGTTTTTTACCGTCCTGAACGCCGACGGGAAAAGGGTTGTCAGCGACGGCGTTGTCACCTTGTCGGAATAATCATCCATCGAAAGGAGGAGAATCATGGGCTGGAAGGATTTGAATTTGACCTGGCACTACGTCGAAAAATGGGCGGAGGCGAAACCGGCGGCGGAGGCGCTCGTCTTCGGCGAAGAACGGTTGACCTGGGGGGATTTCAAGAAACGCATGGACCGGATCGCCCGGGCCTATCTGGAAATCGGCGTCGAGAAAGGCGACCGGATCGCGCTTTTGTCCGCAGCGCGCAACGAATTCCTCTTGAGCTACATGGCGGCGGGCAAGGTCGGGGCGATGTGGCTCGGGTTGAACCCGAAGTTCACCCTCGATGAGCTCCGCTATCAGATCGGCGACGCGCAGCCGGCGATCCTCATCGCCGTGCGCACCTTCCTCGGCAACGATTTGGCGGGAACGATCACGGCCCTCAAGCGGGAATTTCCGTTTCTGAAGAAGGTCCTCATCATCGGCGAACCGGTGGAAGGCGCCGAGGGTTTCGGGGATTTTGTCGATAGAGCCCGACCGGAATTCGACGCCGCCCTAACAAAACGCGCCGCAGAGATCCATCCCGACGACGAGGCCCTCCTCATGTACACCTCCGGCTCCACGGGCAAGCCCAAAGGGGTCGTCCACACGCATGCAAGCATCGTCGAGAACATCAAGGTGGAGGTGTTGAAGTTCTATGTCAACGAGGAGACGCGGTGCCTCCTCCACTTCCCGATCAATCACGTTGCCGCGGACGTGGAAATCGGCTTCGCTGCGATCATGGCCGGCGGCGCGCTGATCTTCATGGAACAGTTCGATCCCGTGGGCGCGCTTAAGACCATCGAGAACGAAAAGATCACGATGTTCGGCCAGGTCCCGGTGATGTTCCTCCTCCAGATGAAACAGCCCCAATTCTTCCAGATCGACTTCAGCCACGTCCGGCTCATGGCCTGGGCCGGCGCCGCCGCCCCGAAGGTCATGGTCGACGTCCTTTCCGGAATCTGCGGGCAGACAGGGTCCATGCTGATCACGGGCTACGGCAGCACGGAGGTCTGCGGTTTCGTGACCTACACCGAAAAAGGCGACGATATCAACACCCTGCTCAAGACCGCGGGCAAGATCGCGCCGCCCTTCGAGCTTAAAATCGTCGCTGACGACCGCCGGGAACTGCCGGATGGAAAAATCGGGGAGATCGCCGTTCGGGGGCCGTTCATGTTCAAGGGATACCTGAACAAACCCGAGGCCACGGCGGCGGTCATGGACAAAGACGGCTGGTATTACACCTCCGACCTGGCCTTCAAGGATGCACGGGGGTATATCACGATCACCGGCCGGAAGTCGGAGATGTTCAAGACCGGCGGCGAGAACGTCTATCCACGCGAAATCGAAGAGGTTATTGAAACGCATGCCAGCGTGCTCTTCTCCGCCGTAATGGGCGTCCCCGATGAGATCTACCAGGAAGTCGGCTGGGCTTTCGTTATGCCGATGCCGGGCAAGGAAGTGACGGAAGAGGAACTGCGGGAACTGTGCCGCACGAAGCTTGCGAACTTCAAGGTTCCGAAGAAATTCATCATTCGGCCGCTCCTGCCGCTCTTGGCCAGCGGCAAGGTGAGCAAACTCGCCCTGAAGGAAGAGATCAAGGACATGATGAAAACATGATGTCGCCTTTCGGGGCCGAAGCCGTTATCGTTACAAGCCGGTGCAGAGCGGGGGGCGAGATGGGAAAATTCGATCGTCACCCTGCCGTACTGGACGTTCCGGGCCGAACCGACCGCCGCGCTGAGCGTCAGTGCGGTGCAGACCACCGGGGATTGCAGCAGAATGCCGTGACGATTCAGGGCTTATTCGCAGGAGATGTAGGACGGGGCGCGCCCCTGCTCAAATTCGGCTTTCCCGGTGAACCGGCCTGCCATATCGTGTTGGTGCGGGTAAAAAACGGCGCGGTGACGACGGAGATGGTGAAGGTGAATGAGTAGATGGACATACTTCTCAGAATCGCCCGATAGAATGAACCCACATTTATCTTGCCTCTACCGGGAAAATGCTTTAATAATCAGGGAAGCATGAAAATACAAACCAACCAGGAGGACACACACCATGGCTACAGACTTAATCGACTTAACAGCGGACATCGTTATCGCCCATGCATCAGTAACTGAAATGTCGTCGGACGACCTGTTGAAGGATATCAAAATGGTCTATGCGACACTGGAAGGCTTGGGAAAGGGTAAAATTGAAATCTCAGACCAGGAACCCAAGAAGCGGGGTAGAAAAGCGCAGAAAACTGTCGAAGCAATTACAGAGGAAAAACCTGCCATCCCTCCGGCGCCGGCCCTGACCATCGAAGAGGCATTCAAGCCGGATCAGGTAGGCTGCATGATTTGCGGAAAGAAGGGTTTGACAACCCTGAAACGCCATCTCACTGCGGCTCACAATTTGAAGCCCGGTCAATACAGAAAGCAATTCAAGATCCCCAAGGACCAGCCGCTGGCAGCCATGGAATATGTTGCAAAGAGACGTCAGATGGCTCTGGACAGGGGCTTGGGAGGTAAGCTCGCTGCAGCAAGAGCGACCCGAAAAGCGAAACAGACCGGGGAATAACCCCCATGCCCGGGTTGGGCACAACGAAGGATGAAAACGCATTGTGGTGCGAAAATGGAGGGAGAGGGATATGCCTACAATTATTGTCGAAGCCGATGAGGGAAGAACAGTCGAACAAAAGAGAGGACTCGTTAAGGATATCACCGAAGCTGTTTGCAAAAATTTCAAAGTTGAACCTCAAGCAGTTACTATTTTCATTCACGAAGGGAAAAAGGAAAATCGCGGGAAAGCTGGCAAATTGGCTATCGACTGAGCGGTAATATTGCTAAAACTGATGTATTGATGGGACTGGTAAAAGCCGTTGGACTTCCCGAAAATGAAGTTAGAGAAGCATTACAAATGAGAGCCTTCAAGGAGTCTGTCGATTCCGATTGGGCGCTTGTTGATAAAATAGGAATATCGTCAGTTCCAACCTTTGTGCTCAATGACCAGACAGTGGTTGGGGCTCAACCCTATGAGGTCCTGGAACAATTTCTACGGGAAAACGGGGTTAAGAGGAAAGGATAAACCATGTCTCTTTTTACCGTTGATCAAAAAGAATGCCGGCGGGATGGGCTCTGCGTGGCCGAATGCCCGGCAAAACTTATTGAAATCATTGGGAAAGAAGGCTTTCCCACTCCGATTGACGGAGCCGAAGAGCTTTGCATCCACTGCGGTCATTGCGTTTCAATCTGCCCTCATGAGGCATTGTCTCTAAAAACAATGTCTCCGAAGGATTGTCTTCCCGTACAAAAAGAGCTGCTTCTCAGCCCGGAACATTGTGAGCATTTTTTGCGCTCCCGAAGATCGATTCGCAGCTACAAGGAAAAACGGGTGTCGCGTGATCTCTTGCAGAAGCTGATCGAAACCGCTCGCTATGCACCCACGGGTCACAACAGTCAATCTGTACACTGGCTGGTTATTGAAGACCCGACAGAGGCAAGACGCCTGGGCGGACTGGTGGCGGACTGGATGCGTTCCCTGCTTGCACAGAGGGCTGAATTTGCCCTTTTGATGCACATGGACAGGGTCGTGGACTCCTGGGACAAGGGGAGCGATCGAATCCTGCGTGGCGCGCCCCATCTGGTCGTGGCTCACGGGTTATCGACCATGCCCATCTCTCAGTCATCCTGCTTCATTGCCTTGACTTACCTGGAGCTGGCGGCGCCGTCTCTCGGCTTGGGCACCTGTTGGGCCGGTTATTTTACTGCCGCAGCCAATTTCCATCCCCCGCTGCAGGAAGCCCTGGCCTTGCCTCAGGGTCACCTGCCTTACGGGGCTGTGATGGTCGGTTATCCGAAGTACCGCTATCAGCGAATGCCCCCTCGAAACAAACCCGAAATAACCTGGCGATAAGAAAGAAGTTGCCTGCCAGGACAACACATCTCTTCATTTTTCACTTCCCATGGCGATGACGTCTGATGGTTTCTTCAGGTGAAGGGGTTCGAGATTGTTCTCGATCCTACGGATATTCTCCGCCACCGCCTTCACGATTCCCCGCATCGAAACATCCGTGGATCCTCTGATGTGGGGAGTGGCGGGGAGAATTGATGATTTCAGACAGCAAACAGCATATAATGATCCGGAATCGTATCCTGTCCTGGCACAGCATGTCGTAACGAAATTCCCTTGACATAAAAGGTCGATTTTCTTAACCTCCAGCCATGCAAAAGCAAGTTCTTATTCATTTCCAGCATAAGAAATTCAGAATCATCGCCGTGATGGCGATGCTTCGGCCCTTCATAGAATCGGCGGGAAGGACGCTTTGATCCGAAGATATCTCCTTCCAGTCCTCGCAGCGGCCTTGTTGCTCCACGTCGGCTACCTGTACTTCAAGGTAGGCCGGGGAGTTGCCCGGGACGCCTGGGAAGCCCCCTCAATCCTCTATGGCCGCCCCACGGAGATCCGCAAGGGGCACCACCTCGGAAACCTCCGCTTTGCCGAGCGGCTGCAGAGACTCTCCTACAGGAAAGTCGTGGGGAAGCCGTCCACAGCCGGGACGTTCTCCGAAGAGCCGGCGAAGATCCGGATATTCCCCCGCGACCATGGAATCGAAAAATCCTCTCACGATAGCGGCCCGGTGGAGATCGTGGTTCGCGACGGGCGGGTCGTGTCGCTGGTCTCCCCGGCCGGTGTGCAGTTTGACTCGATCCGCCTGGAACCGGAGGAGATCGGCCGCATCATGGGTCCGAAGATGGAGTCCCGGCGCCCGGTTGTCCTCTCCGCCATTTCTCCGTTCCTGCAGAATGCGGTGATCGCGTCTGAAGACGCGCGCTTTTATTCCCATATCGGGATCGACGTCCTCGCGATCGGCCGGGCATTGTTTGCCAACCTCAAGGAGCAGCGGTTCGTTCAGGGCGGCTCCACCGTCACGCAACAGCTCGCGAAGAACTTCTTCCTCTCCCCCAAGAAGACCCTCGGGCGCAAAATACGCGAGGCGGAACTCGCGCTCATGATCGAGTTGCGGTACTCGAAAAAACAGATCCTTGAGATGTATCTGAACAAGATTTACTTCGGACAGGAGGGCCCTCGGGGGATCTACGGCATCGAAGAGGCGGCGGGATTCTATTTCTCGAAGCCGGCGAAGGATATTTCCCTTGAGGAGGCGGCGCTGCTCGCCGGGATCATCCGCTCCCCGAACCGGTACTCCCCCTTCAAGGACCCCAAGGCGGCAAAGGAGCGGCGCAACGCCGTCCTGGTGCGGATGCGCCAGCTTGAGATGATCCGGGAGGATGAGCTCCACAGGGCTGCAAACGCGCCGGTGCGGATCCGGCCACGAAGCGGTTTTTCCGTCCACCAGGCATCGTATTTCATGGACTACATCCAGAGGATCTCCGCGGAAGAGCTGGGAAGCGAGAAGCTCTACCGCACGGGGTACCACTACTACACCACCCTCGACCCCGCACACCAAGCCGCCGCCATAGCGGCCGTCGCCCAGGGGCTCGGGGAAATCGAGAAAACGGCCCGTCCCGCCGGCGAACCGCTGCAGGCTGCGCTGGTCGCCGTGGATCCCACAACCGGGGAGATGACCGCCATGGTCGGCGGGCGGGACTACGGGCAAACCCAGTTCAACCGGGCGACGGACGCGAAACGTCAGCCGGGGAGCGCTTTTAAGCCCTTCATCCTCCTGACGGCGCTTTCGCTCGCGACGCAGGGCAACGGAGATAAGACGCTCTCTACGATGGTGTCCGGTGAGCCGGTCTCCATCCCTACCAAGGAGGGGATCTGGACGCCGGCGAATTTCGATAGGAAGAGATACGGAACCATGACGATCCGGAAGACCATCGAGGATTCTGTAAACACGGCCGCCGTCCGGCTGGCGAACGACGTCGGTCTGAAGGAGGTGCTCAAAACCGCGCGTGCGGCGGGTATCACAAGCCCACTCTCAGAAGTCCCCTCGATGGCGCTGGGGAGCTTCGAAGTCACGCCGGTGGAACTCGCCTATGCATACACGACGATCGCCTCCGGGGGTATCCGTTTCGACCCGTTTCCCCTCTTCTCCGTGACCACGGCGGACGGAGATATCCTCACGGCGAAGAAGGTTCACCGGGAGCGGGCCATCGACCCGCGCGCGGCATACCTTACCGGCTATGCGCTGGAAGGGGTACTGGAGCGCGGTACGGCAAAATCGGCAAAGGCCATGGGGATTTACTTCCCGGCAGCGGGGAAGACCGGAACGACGGATGGCAACCGGGACTCCTTGTTCGTGGGGTACACCCCCGACGTGGTCTGCGCCGTGTGGGTTGGTTACGACTCCGGCGCAGATACGGGGCTGACCGGAGCGCGTGGAGCGCTCCACATCTGGGCGCGGTTCCTGCGAGCCCTCTACCCCCAATCCGGGCCTCCGGCCCTGACCCGGCCGGAGGGGGTGGAGACCGCGGTGATCGATCCCGAGTCCGGGTACCTTGCCACCGCTTCATGCCCTCAAACACTGCGGGAAGCTTACCTCACGGGGACGGCGCCGAAGGAAACGTGCCCTCTCCATCCCGTGAACCTTGTCGTGGATACCATCCGCAGGGGAATGCGCAGCGTCGGGGACTTCTTCCGCAACCTGTTCAAGTAGGCGGCGCGCCAATTCCCCGGCAACGCCTGGATTGGCGCCCTCCCGCCGTTCAGGATCTCATGGAGAATTTTTTCGTAAAATTGGCTACTTCGATCTTCCGGCCACCGCGAAGATCCTCTCGACCATCCCATCCCGGATGCCGTAGATCTTCTGCTGCATGCTGATCGCGAGCGTCGCGTTGTTGGGGACGATTTCCAGCCGATCCCCGATTCCAAGCCGTTTTTCGGGAGCGATATCCGGGTCCATGTATTGCACGCACGCCGTCTCCGCGGAGATCCGTCCCGGCCAGAGGTCCTCCCGACCCGGCACCGAACCGAAACTCGGTTTCCCCTGCCAGAAGAATCCGGGCATCTCTCGATACTGGATCAGCGAATCGGCCCCGAAGGTCTTGTAGCCCGCGTCGATCACCACATGCCGCGGATCGGCGGCGCTCATCACGGTGCACAAGATCGCCGCCGCGCACGCCTCACGCGAATGGACCCGCGCACGGACGTGCCACATGTCGCCGATTGCGCAGTGTCCCGGGTGGATCTCCGTGATCTCGGGGAATTGCCTCCCCTTCAGCAGGGCGCAGGTGGCCCGGAGCGTCGGCGAAGCCCCGACGGAGACATGCGCCGCGGGGATCTCCTCTCTCGTCAGCAGTCGCGCCGTTTCCACCGCCATCGTGGCGGAGTCGAGGGCCAGACGTTCCATCCCCTCCGGGGTCGGTTTCCCGCCCGACTCGTGCACATAGATGCCATCGAAGACAATTCCCTTCAGACGGCAGAGCTGCTTTGCGATAAGCAACGCCGGTTCGCCCGGACGAACACCGAACCGGTCTCCTCCCGTGTTGACCTTCAGCAGCGTGGGAATCGCCCTGCCCAGTGCCTCCCCCATCCGGGAGATCCCCTTCGCCTGCTCGATCATGTCCACCATCACGGTGATCTTCAAACCCGGCTTATCGAGGAGCCGCCGCAGGATGGCCAGTTTGTGATCGCCGTAGAACGGGTGGGCGATGAGGATGTCATCGATCCCAGCCTCGGCCATGCAGAGGGCCCGCTCGATCGCCCCGACTTCGATGCCGCAGGCGCCGGCGGCAATCTGCATCTTCGCGATCTCCGGGCATTCGTGAATCTTCGTATGGGGGCGCAGCCTGACCCCCGCCTCGCGGGCGAGCTGCGACATCCTTGCGATGTTCGATTTCAGAACATCCATATAGACGATGACTGCCGGGGTCTCGATGGCGGAAACGGGCATCCGTTGTTCGTTCATGGCTTCCTCCTGAAGGTTGGGATCGCACGGAAAACAGGAAATTACTTTATGCCCTGGAATACGAGGGGCAATCCTGACGGGTTATTCCCCAAGCCCGATCGAGCGCCTCCACCACTTTCATCGGAAGTTCTCCGCTCAGGCTGTTCAAATTGCATTCCCACTGTTTCAGATTCGATGCCGCAAGGATCACCCCATCTCCAATCGGACCTTTCAAAAAGGAGTATCGCAGAAGCCAACGCAGAGCCATCTGGATCATAGACAGCCCTGCCTGCTCGGAGGCATTTTGGACAACTTCGATCGCATCGAAGTAGGATTTCTTCCAAAAACGGTCCAGGTATGCGCTCTTGAGCGCGAACCTGCCTTCCCGCGGCACGTTACCGATCTGAGAATATCTTCCGGTCAAAAGACCGCCGGCAAGCGGATTGTATGCGTAAAATCTGATTCCGAAATTGCGGACAGCCGGGAACAGCTCGCTTTCCACATCCCGGGTGATCGCGTTGTACCTTCCTTGGTAAACCGATGGGATCATCCACCCGTTACGCCGGCAAATATGCCATATATCCGCCACCTGCCAGGAGGCATAATTACTGAGCCCGAGTTCTCTGAACTTACCATCTTTGAAAAGCTTTTCACATGCCTCCAGTGTGACTTCAATGCGGATCTTTGGGTCCGGCGCATGCAGATAAAGAAGATCGATATAATCCGTTTTTAATCGACGCAAGGAGGTGTTGACCTGCTTGACGATGTTTTCAGGTCCCAAACCGCCTCCGCTGAGAGGGCTTGCTTTCGTAGCCAGATAGACTTTGCCCCGACGCTCGGGCGTGAGAAGACGGCCCAGCATTTCTTCGGACGCACCATCATTATACTTATAGGCCGTGTCAATTTCCTTATAACCACGGTCGAGGAACATCGCCAGCATATGATCTGCTACAATTTCATCGACTTGCTCTCCAAAGTTCATGGTTCCCAGAATGATCCGCGGAACATCAGTCGCCAAATTCAAAACCGCATCCTCCTTTCCATTCAACAGGTGATATTAATAAGCCACGGTAGATAAAAGAGTAATATTTTTTGCATTTCTGTATAGATTTTTTTCTGGGTTTGCAATGTCATTTTTTTATTCGTATAGAATCCGGCTACCTTCCACAAACCGTCCGCCTGAAAGAAAATGCAAGACTTCCGGGCGTAATCAGTGATGCAATATCCTCGATATTTATGGTAGGGATGATCGAAGATAAAAGGCTCCCGGAAGGAGGAAAACACCATGGTTCCGAAAGAGGCGTCTGGAAGGCCGGAAAAACTGGGATACAGAAAGCTCACGCTGTTCTTCATGAGCGGCACCGGCAACTCTTACCGCAACACCAGGTGGATCGAGTCCGAGGCGGCCAAGCACGGTCTGGAAGCGGGCTTGAACCTTGTTCCGGCCACGCATCCGGCCTCCATCTCCGTGGAACGGGAGACCCTTTTCGGATTTGTGATGTCCACCCACGGCTTCACGGCCCCTTGGCCCATGATCAGGTTTGTGTTGAGACTTCCCCGGGGGAGAGGAGCGCACGCCTTTGCGATCGTCGGCCGCGGCGGTTCCAAGATCGGCAATAGATACATCCCCGGCGTGGAAGGAACGGCCTGTTACCTGATGGCGCTTCTTCTCATGCTGAAAGGATTCAACGTGCGGGGCGTTATGGCGGTCGATATGCCCGCCAACTGGGTCGTCGCCTATCCGGCGCCGACGCCGGAAAAGGCGGCCGGCATCATGAACCGTGCCAGGACCAGGACACTCGCTTTTTTCGCGAGGATACTGGAAGGCAAGAGGTCTTTCGGCGGCTGGATCGGTCTGCTGATCGGATTTTTACTTGTGCCCATTTCGATAGGCTACCTCCTGGTGGGACGGTTCTTTTTGGCCAAGCTCTTTTTTGCCAACAACGACTGCAACGGCTGCGGCCTGTGCGCCGGAAACTGTTCCTATGGCGGCATCAAGATGAAAGGCGGCGAAAAACCATGGCCTTACTGGACCTACAACTGTGAAAGCTGCATGCGCTGCATGGCCTACTGTCCGGAGAAGGCCGTCGAGGCAGGCCATTCCTGGGCGGTCATCCTCTATTTTGTCTCATCGACCAGCGTCTCCATGTATCTCCTGAATCTCCTTGTTCCCTACACCGGCGAATTTATCATGAATCGCTGGCTGTCGCGCTCACTGGAATACGCCTACCTGCTGGCATCCATGGCGGCGGCCTACTGGCTGTTTTCGCTTCTCCTCCGTGTGCCCGTCATCAACAGCATCTTCACCCATACGACCTTTACCCATCTCTTCCGACGCTATCACGAGCCGGAAACAAAGGCCCGGGACCTTTTATGATTGAGTAATTTTACTCAGCCGTTGAGTAAAATAGCTTGCATCGATTGAAGTCCTTTGATATAAGGCCATTATGAGCTACGAACGTCCCCTTTTATCGACCCTGCGCACGGAACTTTCCCGGCCGACGCCGGTGATCCATGTCCTGATCGGCCCCCGGCAGGTCGGCAAGACCACCATTGCCCGCCAGATTGAGGAATCAATCGGCATTCGAACAGTATACGCTACCGCCGACAGCCCGGTCCCTCTGGATTCGGCCTGGATCGAGACCCAGTGGCGTCGCGCCGTTGCCGACGGCGGCCCATCGGGCGGCCCGCTGCTTCTCATCCTCGACGAGGTGCAGAAGGTGCGGGGATGGAGCGAGACCCTCAAGCTCCTCTGGGACAGCCGCCCGGCAGCGCCGGAGATCCGCGTCCTGATCCTCGGTTCGTCCTCCCTGTTGATGCAGGAGGGGCTGACCGAGAGTCTGGCGGGCCGGTTCTTTCTGCATCGCTGCAACCACTGGGGGTATGCGGAGTGCCGCGCCGCCTTCGGCTGGAATCTGGAGCAGTGGATCTTCTTCGGCGGCTATCCGGGGGCCGCATCCTTCACGGAAAACGA
>Ga0210051_1003564_pt1 | contig 15428 bp, 15 predicted proteins | sample CryGey092014_all_FD_185464 | JGI IMG/M metagenome (GOLD analysis project Ga0210051, IMG submission 185464) | Groundwater microbial communities from aquifer - Crystal Geyser CG23_combo_of_CG06-09_8/20/14_all (SPAdes) (version 2) | ecosystem: Environmental > Aquatic > Deep subsurface > Groundwater...
ACGCTCAAGGGGTCAGTCCTGCCACCGTGGCCCGAATCTGGGATGCGCATGGTCTTAAGCCCCATCGGGTTAGGACCTTCAAGCTGTCCAGGGACAAGCGCTTTGTGGAAAAACTGACCGATGTGGTGGGGCTTTACCTTAATCCTCCGGATAAGTCTCTTGTCTTGTGCGTGGACGAGAAATCTCAGAAATGGAGACATGATACTAGACGATGATCATGACCACATCGCCGGTGGCCACATCGGCATCTTTGCCGGCACGGATCTCCTTGACCACGCCGTCCATGGGGCTGAGCAGGTTGTTCTCCATCTTCATGGCTTCCATGAGCGCCACGACCTGGCCGGCGGTCACCCTTTCGCCGAACTGGACGTTGATCTGGATGATTTTGCCCGGGATAGGGGCTAGCACGGCCCCGCTGCAGGCCATGGCCGGCGCAGCAGCGGCTTTGGGCATGGCTGCGGCGCCCTGGGGCTGGGATGCTGCCGGGGCAAGACGCGGCATGGCCGCAGGCTGGGCTGCGGGGGGGACTGCAGGAACGCCGTTGATTTTTACTTCATATGGCGTCTGGTTGACGATGACTTGCGCCAGGTTGTCCTGGATCGTTCCGATTTCCACATCAAAGATCTGCTCACCGATGGTCAAGGTATATTTGTTCATTGCGAACCCTCTTCGTCTATTTCTTTTGGATACGATCAAAGACCGGCATACGGTCGCCCATAAGCTTGCCGCGGCCGAAGAGCGCCCATGCGGAGGGCGCGTTGTGATCGACCGGGCCCGTTGATGCTTCCAAGCGCGTCTCCGCGTCGTTCAGGTACAGCGCCAGCGCTATGGCGGCCACTGTCTTGGGCGCCACAGCCGGAGTGGAGGCTGGTTGCGCGACCGCCGGCGCCGCGGTCGGCAAGGTTTCCGCAGACGGCTGCAGGGCGTGTGCTTCGAGGGCTTGAAAAATTTTTCCTGAAACCAGCATGCCCAGCAGCAGGACCCCCAGGACGATGAAAACCCCGAAAAAGCGGATCAAAAGCGTGCCCAGCGCATAGCCCCAGAAAGAGTCGCGCGGCCCGACGATGACCTCGATGCGGCCGTTTGCGGTCCCATCGGCGTCCAGCGGCCCACCATCACGGACTTTCACGGTCAGCCGGTTGACCCGATCGGCCAAGGCTGTATTGGTTGCGCCCGTGGGTCCCCAGGTGAGCGAGTCTATCGAAACAGGTCCCCACAAATCGGTGGCGCTGGTAAAATAGGCCGAGCTGACCGACACTGCTACTTCCGCGCCGGTAGCGGCGCTGGCTTGAATGCTGAAAAAGTCCGAGCGGAAATTCTTTGAATCCACCTTGGGATGGTTTTCGGCCGCGTACTGCTTATCCGACACGGCCGTCAGGGCTCCGCCTTCCACATGGAACCGAATCTGGATCGCAGTGCTTTTGCCCCGGGGGATCAGCCGGGCGATCCTGTCGTCGTCCTGCTGCGAAAATTCAGGTTTCGGTTTTTCGATATCTTCCCCGAAAGCAGCCCAAGCACCGGCGCAGGCCAGCAGGAGAACCGGCATCACCATGAACCCCATGCAAAGCTGTTTAAATCGCATCTGCCGTTTCTCCTATTGAAACATGGCGATGAACATACCCGCCGCCGCGGCCGAACCGATGACGCCGGCCAGATTGGGGCCCATGGCATGCATCAGCAACCAGTTATTGGGATCGGCGCGCATGCCTTCCACTTGGGAAACGCGGGCTGACATGGGCACGGCCGAAATCCCGGCCGAGCCGATGAGGGGGTTGATCTTTTCCTTGAGGAACAGGTTCATGATGTGCACGGTGAGAATGCCGCCGAAGGTGCAGACCACGAAATCGGCTAGACCGAAACCGAAGATCAGCAGCGGCTTCCAGTTGAGAAAGACCTCGGCCTGCATGGTGGCGCCAACGGACAGGCCCAGAAAGATCGTCACGATATTCATCAGGGCGTTTTGGGCCGTATCGCTGAGACGTTTGACCACCAGGGATTCGCGCATGAAGTTGCCGAACATGAACATACCCATCAGGGGCGCCACGGCCGGCACCAACAGGATGATCAGCACGGCGGCGATCAGGGGGAAAAGCAGCTTTTCGCGCGCCGATACCGGTCGCAATTGACGCATGCGGATCAGCCGTTGGGACTTGGTGGTCATCAGACGCATGATGGGCGGCTGGATCAGCGGCACCATGGCCATATAGGAGTAAGCCGCCAGGGCGTTGGCACCGAGCAGGTGGGGAGCAAGCTTGGCGGTGAGGTAGATGGTGGTGGGACCATCGGCCCCGCCGATGATGCCCACCGAGGCAGCTTCCTTCAGGGTAAACCCGAAAAAGAGCACGCCGATGTAAGTGATGAAAACCCCCAGTTGGGCACCGGCGCCGATGATCAGGGTTTTGGGGTTGGCGATCAAAGGGCCGAAGTCGGTCATGGCCCCCAACCCCAGGAAAATCACGCAGGGAATGATCTCCCACTCCACCCCGTACTTGAAAAAGGCGCGGATCAGTTCCGGCGCGCCTTGCTCGGTGAAGCCCATCAACGGCACCAGCGGGAAATTGACCAGAAAGATGCCGAAGCCGATGGGTACCAGAAGCAGCGGCTCGTAGCCCTTAGCCACGGCCAGGTAAAGGAAAAAGAGGGCGACGAGCAGCATCACCACCTCTTTGATCGACAGGCTGGGGATGCCTGTCTGAGTGATGAGGATGCTCTTGATCAGTTCAAAGACATAATCCCAGGACATGGTCGTCCACCTCGCTTCTATAAAGGTATGTTGCCGTGTTTCTTGGGTGGATTGGTGTCGCGCTTGTTTTTCAGCATCCGCAGGGCTTGGATCAGCTTGGGCCGAGTCTCGGCCGGGTCGATGACCTCGTCGATGTAGCCCAGCTCGGCGGCGCGGTAAGGATTGTAAAATTTTTCACGGTAGGCGCTGATCAGGCGTCGGCGCTCGGCCTGGGGATCGGCGGCCGCCTGGATCTGTCCGCGGCTGATGATGTTCACCGCACCCTCGGCGCCCATGACGGCGATTTCGGCTGTGGGATAGGCGATGTTGATATCGCCGCGGATGTGCTTGGAACTCATCACGATGTAGGCCCCACCATAGGCCTTGCGCGTGATCACGGTGATGCGCGGCACCGTGGCCTCGCAGAAGGCGTAGATCAGCTTAGCGCCGTGCTTGATGATGCCGCCGTACTCCTGATGGGTGCCGGGCAGAAAGCCGGGTACGTCCTCGTAGATGATCAGGGGAATGTTGAAGGCGTCGCAGAAGCGCACGAAGCGGGCGCCCTTGATGGAGGCCTCGATGTCCAGGCAGCCGGCCATGATGGACGGCTGGTTGGCGACAATACCGACCGGCGCGCCGTCCAGGCGGCCAAAGCCCACCACGATGTTGCGCGCCCAATGTTCGTGAACCTCGAAAAAGTGGCGCTCATCCAAGTTGGAGCAAATGATGGTGCGCATGTCGTAGGGCTTGTTGGGATCTGCGGGCACCGCGTCGCGCAGCTTTTCGTCGAGTCGCGCCGGGTCGTCGCTGCACGCCGCACGCGGCGGATCCTCCATGTTGTTCTGGGGCAGATAGCTCATCAATTCCCGGATCATGGCCATGCAGCCCCGGTCATCCGGCGCGGTAAAGTGGGCCACACCGCTCTTGGCCGCGTGGGCCATGGCGCCGCCCAGGTCCTCTTTGGAAACCACCTCGCGGGTCACGGCCTTGATCACTTCCGGACCGGTGATGAACATGTAGCTGGTTTTTTCAACCATGAAGATCCAGTCGGTCAGGGCCGGCGAGTAGACCGCTCCTCCGGCCGAGGGCCCCATGATCGCCGTGATCTGGGGGATCACCCCTGAGGCCATGACATTGAGCAGAAAAATGTCGGCGTACCCGGCCAGGCTGTTGACGCCTTCCTGGATGCGGGCGCCGCCCGAGTCGCACAGGCCGATGACAGGTGCGCCCACCTTCATGGCCATCTTCATTATCTTGCAGACTTTTTCGGCATGGGCCAGGGAGAGCGACCCGCCGAAAGAGGTAAAATCCTGGGCAAAGACGAAAACCTGCCGCCCATGGATCGCGCCCCAGCCGGTGACCACGCCGTCGCCGGGGATCTGCTTGTCGGCCATGCCGAAATCGGTGCAACGGTGCGTTTTCAAGCGGTCCAGCTCTTGGAAAGTGTGAGGCTCAAGCAGCGCGTCCAGACGCTCGCGGGCGGTGAGCTTTCCGCCCTCATGCTGCCTTCGGATGCGCTCGGTGCCACCACCTTCCAAGGCCCGCCGATTGCGCTCTTCCATCGCTTTCAACAACTCTCTGTTCTCCATGGACTTTCCTTTCTGCGCGGTGTTGACCATGTCCCTGACAGATAGAGTAAATTTTGATTGCTTATAGAAGATGGTGCTAAAAAGCAATTATTTTTCGCATTGCGGACGGTTTGATCCTTCGATGCCCCCTTTGCTATATTTACTTGGAAATCAATTGCGATGCTGCCTCCCTCAGGACAACGAGCATGGGTCGAGCATGCTGCGGCCTCTGTTTTTTTGCACTGCGCAACGACCCTGCAGGGCTTTTTGTGGACTCACTGCTCACCCTCGCCGAATAGCTGCGCACCCTGTTCAGTTTCAGCCGCGCCGACTTTCATGTCGATACCGCCTGTCCCGCCCGGCCGGTAGCTTTCCTGCGGCGCCTGATGGGGCTCCGGATGATGGAAAAACACAATTCATGCCCGCACTTAATCCGCCTACAAAAAAGCGACTTCTTATCAGTTTCAGTTCTATTTTAAAGGAACCTCGTGGTATTGTTTTTTGGACGGTGAAAAATCCTTCATCAGAGGAAAGAAAACACCGAGAATAAAAATAATCATCAATGCAGTGATAAAAAACCCCTTCTCAAACCCGATTATCGGGATGATTTTTCCCATCAAAGCGGAACTGAGCATCATTCCGAAATAGATGCAGGTATTATAGCCTCCCATAGCGAGTCCTCGTGATTCCGGGGGCACGACTTCGGCGATGAGCGCCCCGATCGAGGTGAAAGCCAGCCCCATGCTGATTCCCAGGGTGAGAGCAAAAAAGATGAAATGAAGCATAGTTCGGGATATTCCGAAACCGGCCATGGTCGCAGCAAATCCGATAAATCCGATGACCACCAAGGTTCTCCGATCACGAACCCTGTCGCTCATGTGACCGAAAGGAATACGGGAAACGGCATTACAGAGTCCCTGAGCTGAAAAAACCAGTCCGATTTGTCCGACATTGAGGTTTTGATTTTGAGCATGAAGAGGGATGAAGGTAATGAACATGCCGAGTCCGAAGCAACCGCCCAGTGTGGTGAGCCAACAGGCCAGAAGCGGGCGATTTTTCATAAAACTTTTCGCGACTCTTGAAGTTGTAAGCTTCTCTGAACCGGCACTGTGAGTTGAGCGAAAAGAAGGCAAAATGAGAACCACTACCCCAAATGTGAATAGAATGACTGCTCCGGAGATAAGAAAAACCTGCAAGAATCCCAGTTCATGAGCCACGAATCCTCCCACCGCGGGCCCCAGGCTCATGGCGGTGTAAAGGGCTGTTGTGTACCATCCATAGGAACGCCCCAAGTGAGTGGGCGGAGAAAAATCAGCGACAAAGGACATCATCGTCGGACCGAAGGCGGCCAGACCTATACCGAAGAAGAGATAAATCCAGGTGATCTGTGCAGGAGTCTTGCTGAAATAGAGCAGGAACGAAGTGGCCGATAAAATGAGTAATCCCAGAGATGCGAGCAATTTACGCCCTAAACGATCCGAGAGGATTCCAAAAGGCAACGATAACACTCCCGCCATGAGAAAGAACGCTGAATTGATGATTCCCACCTGCGCCGTACCGGCGCCCAGAGACCTAGCATAAAGAGGAACGACGGGCATTCGCATATAAGAGCCCAGATAGCAACAGAAAGTAACCCCGCAGCACATGAAGAGCAGGGTTCTATAAGACGGATAAATCAGTTCGTTCCGGGTAACGGTTTTCATTCCTATTCCTTCACCAACGCTTATCGCTTTTGCAATTTTCACGGATCATTTCACAAAATCGTCTCACAACCAAAACAATGGCGCAAGATAAAATCCTGAAAACCGGGGCATCTTCCCGACCGAATCGTTGGGATCGAGGTCATTAAGCCTCAGGAATTCGCGAAGCGTTACTTAAACGGCGCGAAGACAACTTCCGGGGAACCCCCGCCCGTTGGCCTAATAAAATCATCCCGAATGGCAGGTCGGTTCGCTGTTGACAAGACGACGCACTACACGTATAGTACACGTATTAGGAGATTCACGATGCAGAAGAAACTGACCATCACCATTGATGAAGGCGTCTATGAGGGACTGCATAAGACAATCGGCCCGCGTAAGATAAGCAAGTTCATACAGGAACTGGTCCGGCCGCACGTCGTACGTCCCAACCTCGACTCGGCTTACGCCGACATGGCAAGAGACAAGAAAAGAGAAAAGGAGGCCATGGAGTGGGCCGAAGCCACCTTCAAGGACGTCGCCCATGAAACGGCGTGAGGTATGGTGGGTCAACTTCGACCCCTCAATCGGTAGGAAGATCAAGAAGAAGCGCCCTGCGGTAATTTTGAGTAATGACGCTTCGAATCGGTTCCTTAACCGCATTCAGGTTGTCCCTTTAACCAGTAACGTGGATCGCCTCTACCCCAGCGAAGCAGTAGTTGTCTTTGAAGGAAAAGAAAGCAAGGCCATGGCAGATCAGTTGGCAACCGTGAGCAAGCAAAGGCTTTTCCGACGAGCCGGCATTCTCTCCCATGACGATATGTGCAAAGTCGATGAAGCCATAAAGGTGCAACTGGATATCCATTAGTAATCGGCCAATCGGGTAGCCGGGAGTTTTTCTCCCCCGGCCATCCACACCAGCTATCATGCGGGTCCGCACTAGAATGAAATTGGCAGAAGATCTGACAACGGGTATAATTTAAATTAAAACATGAAGGAGTTGGAAATGACAGAAGCAAAAGGATTGAGCAAACCGGTAAAGTTGAAAAATGAGCTGGCAGAGTTTCTGAAAGCAAAAGAACTTCCCAGGACAGAGATCACCAAAAAATTATGGGATTATATTAAAGCAAATAAGCTTCAGACAAAGACTGAAAATGGAAAGCCTGAAAATGCGGGCAAGTTCATTGTAGCTGATGCTAAATTGCTCCCGATCTTTAAAAACACAAAATCCCAAAGCAAATCCGGCAAGGTTACTGACCTTACAAATCTGAAAGAAGGCCAGACGATCAATATGATGCAGATGGCAGCTGTTGTCGGCGCAAACATAGAATAATCTTAAAGTATCGGGCCCATATTTGAATAATGCAGGCCCGACACACCCGAGAAAACCATACGAAGTGAATCGGGTGACGCGTCCAAGAGTACGGATACATTAAAGCTGGGCTGCGTGCAGCTCATCCGCTCGAAGTTAAGCAAAGAATCTGATCGACCAAGATGAGTAGGTCCGGGGTGAAATTGTGAGGCGGGCTTTAAAGCCGGCAATGGGACGGAAGCCCCATAGAACCGCGCCCTTGATTTGGAAATCCAAGGCGATCAAGAGGAGAATGACCCATGGGGTATAAAGACATCCTGAAAAACGGAATCAAGACTTTCGAAGATCTGGAGAAATGGCTCACCGGACAAAAGGCGAGGGTCGATCCCAGATTAAGGGACGTCATCGCCAGATATCCCATGAGGGTTAACACGTATTATCTCGGACTCATCGAAAAGATGAACGACGGTATATGGAAACAGTCGATTCCCAACGTCGAGGAACTCGAGCATTACATGGACCTTTCGGAAGATCCGCTGGATGAGGAGGGAGACATTCCTCTCGGCGGCCCGAGAACCATCATACATCGGTATCCGGACAGGGTTCTGCTGTTCGTATCCAATGAGTGCTCGATGTACTGCAGATTTTGCACCAGAAAACGGAAAGTGGGCGACGATCGTAAAAATCCGTCCAAAGAGGAGATCGGCAAGGGGATCGAATACATCGCGTCCCACGAAGATATCAGAGACGTGCTGATCTCCGGTGGGGATCCCTTGCTGATTCCGACTAAAAGACTCGATGAGGTCCTCGGCGGTCTCAGAGCCATCCGGCACCTGGATCTGATCAGAATCGGCACGAGGGTCCCCTGCGTCTGGCCGCAGAAAATCATCGAGGACACGGAATTCATCGAGATGCTCAAGAGCCATACGCCGCGGTCGCTCAAGGATCCACAGCTTTACATCAACACGCACTTCAACCATCCCAATGAAATCACGGATCAGAGTTATCAGGCCGTCAAAATTTTAAGGGATCTGGGCATTCCCGTTGCGAACCAGAGCGTCCTGCTCAAAGGGGTCAACGACGACACGGACGTGATGAGGGACCTGGTGCATGGTCTGGGCAGGATGGGAGTACGGCCCTATTATCTCTACTACGCCGATCTCGTCGAGGGAACGGGTCATTTTCGAACCCAAGTGTACAAAGGAAAAGAAATCTGCCGGGACCTCTGCGGGGCCACCACCGGTTTTCTACGCCCCACCTATGTCGTGGATGCGCAGGGCGGACGGGGCAAAGTCCCGGTGGACCTCGGCTTCTCGGACGGGATCAGCGAAGACAAAAAGGGCGGAATACTCACTTCAGCCATCGGACTCGGAAAGGTCTATGTGAACGATCCGATCGAAAAAATCGAAGGGAAGCCGGTGCGGCACAATCCGAACCGGAAGTAAAGCAAGGGGCGCGAAGCCCTGGCTTGATAACGAGCACTTCAATGCCGGCGCCCAAACGCGTTTGAGTTTATTTCAATCCGAGCTCACGGCCCAAAACCCGTGTTACGAGCCGGTCGCCGAAGGTTTCCCGGGCCACCAGATCCCGGATGCGCTGCAAGGTCTCCGGAGCGCACCCCGCATTTTCGGCGGCTTTCAGGGTGAAAGCAAATGCCGCCCAAACGTCTGCGCCGGTGATCTCGTAACCGTATCCTTCCACCAGCCATCGCAACGCGGCCAACCCGGCTTCGAGAGCTAACCGGGGTTGCATCTCCGCCATGTCCCGCGCTGCGCGAACGAGGGTTTTGGGATCTCAAGGGGTGCGATTGGCCAGTTCGATAGCTTCGGCATAAAGCCCTGAGGATTTGGCTGCCGCAAACCATTTCCCCTCGTCGCCAGGGGTTCCGGCGACCAGATCCTCCAGGATCTCCGCCGGCTTTTTTTGCAGATATTTTTTAACGATGGCCCGGAATGTGGCCAGATAAGTCGTCTTCTGATTCGCCTTAAAGGAATAGCGCTTATAGGATTCTTCCGCCATGCCGCTCAACAAGAGGATTTCCTCGCAAGCTTCGCTGATCAAGAAATCGGGCTCATTCAGCCCCCGGGAATCCTTGGCAAAAAAAAGCGCTTCGGCCTTTTTACCCATGGCCATCAACGCCTTCACCCCCCATTTTTGTTCATCCCACATCTTATGAGGGGCACATTTTAGCAGGTCAATTAGGTCCTGGCAACGTCCGGCTTTAAAGAGCGAACTTAGACAGACAGCCGTTTCTTTGAAATAACTTCCCGGCTGAAGCCCATGGGTGTTTGTAACGCAAGTTAGCGGTTTTCAAATCCCTTTTCTGTTGTAATGGCATTTATGGGCTTGGAAAAAAGCGGCCGATTAAGTATAATGCAGCACTAAGTTAATGAAACCTCAACAAAAAATTAGGTAAAGGGAAAGTTCTTGTCACGGGCAAACACGGATTCTCTATTATCGACGCAACAGAAAGTAGTGGTTCTTTGTGGGCCGACCGGGGTGGGAAAGACCGCCGCCAGCATCTCCGTTGTAAAGCACTTTTCCGCCGAGATCGTCAACGCCGATTCCATGCAGGTGTACCGGTTGATGGACATCGGGACGGCCAAACCCAGCCTCGAGGAGCGCCGGGCCGTGCCCCATCACCTCATCGACATCATCGATCCGGACGCGCCATTCAGCGCCGCCGCCTATGCGGAGAAGGCCCGAAAGATCATCGCCACACTCCATCAAGACGGCATTCTCCCTCTCGTCGTAGGCGGAACCGGCCTTTACATCAAAGCCCTGCTTCACGGGTTGTTTAAGGAAGATCCGAAGAACCCACGTATCCGTTCCCGGCTCAAGGCGGAAGCGGCCGTATCCGGAATTCAGGCTTTGCATGCCCGGCTCCAACGCCTGGATCCCGAAGCTGCCTGCCGGATCCATCCCAACGATACCGTTCGCGTCATCCGTGCCCTGGAAATCTGCGAGTCCACGCATACTCCCCTCTCCAAACACCACGCCGCCCATGGATTTTCCCAAAAACCCTTCGATGTCCTGAAAATCGGGCTCACCCTGGAACGGAATGTGCTCTACGATCGTATCAACCGACGAGTGGATCAAATGCTCGCCGCCGGTCTCCTGGAAGAGGTGGAGTTCCTCTTGAAACAAGGATACGATCCCACGCTGAAATCGATGCAAGCCATCGGGTACCGTCATATAGTGCGATTCATTCAAAAGGAGAGGCCATGGGACGAGGCCGTTTCCACCATGAAGCGCGACACCCGCCGGTATGCCAAACGGCAGTGGACCTGGTTTAAGGCGGATCCTCAAGTAATCTGGTACACTCCGGATGCCGTCGAAGACATCCGCCGAGCCGTTGCCGCGCATCTGGAAAGCTGAATTTACGCTTGAAAGCAAATATGCCAATTCTTGTTGACAGTTCCGATGTATTTATATAAATATCAAACAGTTATAATATACCCGAGTTTTTTAGATCCATCCATCACGCTCATGGACTTAAAAGATCCTGGAAATGCCAAGAAATAAATTAAAAAAGCGGATCGCCCTCTTTTTCACCGGAGGCACTATTACCATGAAACCGGTCTCCGGCCGGAAAGGGGTCGTTCCCAGTAAAGCCTTCGAGCGCTTCTTCTCCGAATTGGACCCGCTGGTCCAAAATGTCCGGATAAAACCCGTGCCGTGGTCCAACCTGCCCAGTCCTCACATGACTCCGGAAAAGATGTTTCAACTGGCAAAGGACGTGGACGAAAAGCTCAGGGATCCGGAGTTCATCGGCGCCGTGGTGATCCACGGCACCGACGTCCTGGTGGAATCGGCCTACATGGCGGATCTGGTGGTGGCCACTTCCAAGCCCATCATCTTCACCGGCTCCATGCGGTACTACAGCGAGGCAGGATACGACGGAATCCGGAATCTGCTCAACGGCATCAAGGCCTGTCTGCTTCCCATGCCGCCCGAAAACAGCGTCGTGTTGCTCATGACCGACCGGCTCTTCGGCGCCCGGGAGGTCATCAAGATCAATGCCTTGAACATGGATGCCTTCGAAGCGCCGGAAAGCGGGCCTGTGGCCTATGTGGCCGGAGATACGATCCTGCTGACCCGGGGCGGGAAAGGATGCGATCGATCGAAGCGACCGCTTATCCCGACGGAAAGAATCGAACCCCGCGTTGCCTTGATTTCCTGCTATACCGGGATGGACGGCAATCTCATCGAGCATCTGCACCGGCAGGGCTTTGCCGGACTGGTCATCGAAGGATTCGGGGCCGGAAATGTCCCTCCGGGGATCGTCCCTGCCGTTGAAAAGCTGATCGAGGATGGGATCCCTGTGGTGCTCACCACGCAGTGCACCGAAGGCGGGGTCTGGCCCATCTATGCCTATCCGGGCGGCGGGGCGGACCTAGTCAAAAAAGGGGTGATCCTGGGAGGGAGGCTTTCCGGCGCCAAGGCCCGAATCCAGGTCATGGTCGCTTTAGGTGCCGGCATGAATCCGGATGAAATCAAAAAGATGTTCGAAATGACATTCTGATGAGGAAAACCATGCAACGCATCCGAGTCAAAACAGCCCTTGCTTCCGATGCTCCGATGGACTTCATTCGGATCCAGGGTTGGGTCCGCACTCGAAGGGATTCCAAGGGCTTTTCTTTTCTTGAGATCAACGACGGATCGTGCCTGAAGAATATCCAGGTCATTATCGACCAGGATACTCCGGCCTTTGCCGATCTCAAGGACATCCAGACCGGGGCATCCATCGAGGTGTCGGGGGCCCTGATGGAATCACCCGGTAAAGGCCAGCGATGGGAAATCAAAGCCCGAGACCTGAAGCTCTTCGGCGCTGCGGATCCGGAATCGTATCCGCTTCAAAAGAAACGGCATTCGGATGAATTCCTGCGAACAACGGCCCATCTGCGGGCCCGGACCAACAAATACGGCGCCCTGTTTCGCATTCGATCCGAAAGCGCTTTTTCCGTACATCAATATTTCAGGGACAAAGGGTTTATTTATCTCAACAGCCCCATCATCACGGGGTCCGACTGCGAAGGCGCCGGAGAGCTCTTTCGAGTGACCACCCTTCCTGTCAACCTCCCGCACACGGAATCGAAAACCGATATCTTTCAGGATGATTTTTTCGGGAAAGAGGCCGGTCTGACGGTTTCCGGACAACTGGAAGCCGAGTTGTTCGCCTGTGCCCTGGGAAATGTCTACACCTTCGGACCGACCTTTCGGGCGGAAAATTCCAACACGCCCCGGCATGCCGCCGAATTCTGGATGATCGAGCCGGAGATGGCTTTCGCCGACCTTTCCGACAACATGGACCTGGCCGAAGACCTCGTCAAGCACATGACCCGGCATGTGGTGGAGCAATGCTCAGAGGATTTGGAACTTTTTGCCCGGTTCGTGGACAAAGACCTCATGAAGCATGTGGAGATGGTCCTAAACAGCACCTACGAGCGCATCCCCTATGCCGAAGCCATCGATATTTTGAAGAAATCCGGCAAATTCTTCGAGTTTCCCGTCGACTTCGGCGTGGATCTTCAGACCGAACATGAACGGTATCTATGCGAGACGCACTTTCAAAAGCCGGTCATCGTCTACGATTATCCGAAAGCGATCAAGGCCTTTTACATGCGGCTTAATGACGATAATGATACCGTTGCCGCCATGGATCTTCTGGTCCCTAGGGTCGGAGAGCTTGTAGGAGGAAGCCAGCGGGAAGAACGTTACGACGTTCTCAAGCGCCGCATCCTGGAAAGCGGCATGGACCCCGCGGATTACTGGTGGTATCTGGATATCCGTCGATACGGCACGGTTTACCATTCCGGGTTCGGATTGGGGTTTGAGCGTTTCCTGATGATGGTCACCGGTGTCACCAACATCCGGGACATTATTCCCTTTCCCCGGACCCCCAAGCATCTCGAATTTTAAGTAGGGGCGACAAATTTTTCGCCCCTACTGACAGATCGCTTCCTTGACCCTGGGTTACGGGTCGACTAAAATACAGGCATTATTTTTTAAGACCTCTATTCTCGACAGCTTGTATAGAACCCGATATGCAATATTCCCGACCACAGGCCATTATCAGCGCGGATTTCATCCGAAAAAAGGTTCGGCTTCGGCCGACCGTAGGATTGATTACAGGGACCGGGTTGGGTGCTGCGGCACAATTGGAGGATCCGGAAGCCATCTTTTCTTTTTCCGACATCCCAGGGTTTCCAACCCTTATGGCTCCGGGGCAGACCGGAAGGATTTCGGCCGGAAAGATTGGATCGACGGAACTATTGGCCCTGGAAGGTCGATTTCATCTTTACGAGGGGCATTCTCCTGAGGCGGTCGCCTTCCCTGTCCGCGTCATGCAGGAATTAGGGATTCAAACACTGATCCTGAGCAATGCCGCCGGAGGTATAAATCCCCATTTTTCTCCGGGCGATATCATGATCCTTACCGATCATATCAATCTCACCGGGCAAAATGCTCTTGTGGGACCCAATGAAGAAGCCTGGGGGGTTCGGTTTCCGGATATGAGCCAAGCCTATGACCGCCCGCTTTCCCGGATGGCCGAAAAGGCGGCCGCAACGCTGGGAATTTCAATTCAAAAAGGCATTTACGCAGGGCTTTTAGGACCTTCCCTGGAAACACCGGCCGAAACTCGGTACCTAAGGACCATCGGGGCCGATGCGGTCGGTTTTTCCACGGTGCACGAAACTCTTGTCGCCGTACATGCGGGTATACGCGTCCTCGGGCTTTCCCTCATCACCAATGTCCACGATCCGAACCACCCTCAACCCCTGACGTCGGATCAGGTCATCTTGGCCGGAAAAGCATCGGCTTCAACACTTGCAACACTGATCCGTGAAACCTTTGCCGCATATGATCTCCATGGAATACTTTGACCTCCTTATTCAAAACGGCACCATCTTAACCATGGACAAAAAGATGAGCCGAATCGAAGCCGGTGCTGTTGGGATCCGTTCCGGAAGAATTGTCTTTGTCGGAAAAAAATCCGACCTTTCCGCACCTCTTGCAGACCAGATCCTGGACGTTTCGGGCGGTATTATCCTTCCGGGATTGGTCAACTCCCATACCCATCTGCCCATGTCGCTGTTCAGGGGTCTTGCCGATGACCTGCCCCTCGAAACCTGGCTTACCGAATATATTTTCCCCGCAGAAAGAGCCTATCTGAACCCGGAGACTGTGCGCATCGGAACCCTCCTGTCCTGTTCGGAGATGCTCCTTTCAGGGACCACCACGTGTTGCGACGGATATTTTTTTGAAGATGTCGTGGCCGAAGCTGTGATGGAAACCGGGATGCGAGGGATCTTAGGCCAGGGGATCATCAACCATCCGGCACCGGGTGTTCCCGACCCTAAAAAAAATATTCTAACCGCAGAAGCTTTCCTTAAAAAATGGAAGGATCGGCACCCTGCCATCTTCCCGTCACTTTTCTGCCATTCCGTTTATACTTGCTCTCCGGAGACTCTGAAGTCGGCCAAAGCCTTAACGAGAAAATACGACGCGCTTTTCCAGATCCATGCGGCGGAAACCCGTGTCGAAGCAGATTTCTGCCGCTCAACCTATCAAACCACGCCGGTGCGATTTTTAAACAAAATGGAAATACTCGATAGCCGGACCCTTTTGGTTCACGCCATTTGGGTCGACGATGAAGAGATCGCTTACATCGCAGAGAAAAAGACGACAGTCGCCCACACCCCGGAAAGCAACATGAAACTGGGTTCGGGAATCGCACCGGTTGCCAAACTGGTTTCGGCCGGAATTCCCATGGGTCTGGGGACCGACGGCTGTGCCAGCAACAACGATCTAGACCTTTTTTCGGAAATGGACACTACAGCAAAGCTTCAAAAGGTGGCATCCCTTGATCCCGGGATACTGGATGCGGCAACGGTTTTAAGGATGGCCACCATCGATGGAGCCAAAGCCGTCGGGCTTGAAGATTTTATTGGGTCCATCGAAACAGGGAAGGCGGCCGACATCATCGTCGTGGATACTAAAAAACCGAGGCTGACGCCCGCCTACGATCCCTTTTCGCTTTTAGTCTATTCGGCTTGCGGGGCGGACGTGCAGGATGTTATCGTCTCCGGGAAACTGGTGGTTCGGGATGGCCGGCTTCAAACCCTGGACCTTTCCGGCCTCCT
>Ga0210051_1003568_pt1 | contig 15418 bp, 12 predicted proteins | sample CryGey092014_all_FD_185464 | JGI IMG/M metagenome (GOLD analysis project Ga0210051, IMG submission 185464) | Groundwater microbial communities from aquifer - Crystal Geyser CG23_combo_of_CG06-09_8/20/14_all (SPAdes) (version 2) | ecosystem: Environmental > Aquatic > Deep subsurface > Groundwater...
CCTTCCAGGATACCGTATTACGTGCTGGATGAGGAGGAGCAGTATTACCCTCCGGGGTTTTTCGTGCTTCTCGCCGCCCTGCCGCAGAAGTTCCTGAAAAAATTCTACTGGCTGATATCGCCGGCCATTGATACCGCGCAGATACCGGTCCTTATGGCGTTCACAGGATGGCTTACCGCAAGCCTGCCCGCGGCCCTGCTCGCAGGCGCCCTATACGCTTTCACCCCGACTGTCATAGAAGAGGGGTTCTCTCTGAACAGCCGCGGCGCGGGTTCCCTGCTGTTTACCCTTATGCTCCTGAGCCTTTTTATGTGGATAAGGACCGGTTCGTTTATTTATTTTGTAATTTCCATATGCGCCGGAGTGCTGGTGGTTTTCACGCACAAGATGACGACCCAGGCAATGATCATCCTGCTGCCGGTCCTGAGCGCTGTTTACAGGGACATGAGACCCCTCTACCTTCTTCTGTCCGCCGCCGCGGCAACTGCTGTTATAGCGGGCAAGTATTATTACGGGATACTGCGCAGGCACAAGGAGATAATCCTTTTCTGGAAGAAGAACCTTTACAACCTTAAGGCTCACCCGGTCTATGACTCGCCGGTCTACGGCGAAGAGAAAATATGGAAGAAGAAAACTTATTTCAAGGACCTTATAAAAATAGATCTCAAGATGCCGCTGAGGATAATATCGCCTGATCCATTCCTTGTTTTCGGCCTGCTCATGCCGTTGTTCGCCGCGCCGTCCGCAGGCGTCTGGTTTTTCTGGTGGTGGTCCTTTATCGTGTTCATCTGGGCAATGCTGACGCTTTTCGTGCCCGGGCTGCAGATATTCGGCGAGTGGTACAAGTACCTCAAGCTTACAGCTTTTCCCGCGGCTTTCGCTTCGGCGTACTTTCTGGCGAACATGAAAGAAGAGGGCGGCATCCCTGTTGTTTTGGTCCTTTTCATATTTTTCGCGCTGGTAGCAGGCTACAGAATAATAATGAGCTACAGGTGGGACGAAAAAAATAAAAACCAGAGCATCGGCAAGCCGCTGTTCAAAATACTGGATTTTTTGAAGGATTCGCCCGCGGACGGGGTGGCGTGCCTGCCATATTACCTTGCCGATGCGGTCGCCTATTTCTGCAGAAAAAAGGTGCTCTGGGGTTCTCACAGTTCTGGCTGGGATATGCTTGAGGAGTGTTACCCGGTGTTCCGTTCGCCCGTGGAAAAAATTGCGGAAAAATACAACATGAACTTTCTCCTGCTCGAGACCGGTTACGTGAAACCCTCGGATATCGGCTTTGAAAATATGCAGCCTGTCCTGAAAGAAGGGACGTATTTGCTTTATAAGTTAAGATAGCTCTCCGCCCGTCTTCCAGCGGGCGAGACCTCGCCCAATCAGTTTGATTGGGCGGGATAGCAAATAATAGATAATAGAGGAGTAAAAGAGGAACAAATGAAAATCTTGCTTGCCAAACCTTTCAACATAAGTGACCATATACAGCCGTCACTCGGTCTGGGGTACCTTGCCACAGCCGTAAGGAAAGAGCATGACGTGGAAATACTCGACTGCATAAAGGAAGGCCTTGTCATAGAAAGGATAGAGCAGGAAATTAGGAAAAGGAACCCGGATGCCGTAGGTTTCCAGTTTTATACTTTTGACAACAACTATATCAGCAAAGCTCTCGCCATAATCAAAGGCATAAACCCGCGGATCATTACGCTCACGGGAGGGCCGCACCCGACCGCTGTTCCTGAAGAGACAATGTCCGAGATGGGAGATACCCTGGATTTCAGTTTCAAAGGGGAAGCAGAGACGGGATTGCCTCTTCTGCTAAAAGAGATCACGCTGACTGCTGGGGACAAAGGCAGGCTGAACTCGGAAATACTCAGTACGATACCCGGGCTTATCTGGCGCAGGAATGGAAGTACGGTGGTGAACGCGCAGGTATTTAGGGAGGATCTGGATGAACTGGGGTTTCCGGCATGGGACCTGATAAGGCCCGACAAATACCCGGAAGCTCAGCATGGAGCATTCTTTGAAAATTTCCCGATAGCGCCGATCATGATAACAAGGGGATGCCCTTTCCAGTGCACTTTCTGCGGGGGTTCTCTTATAACGGGCAAAAAGGTCAGGTTCCGCTCGGTCGGGCATGTAATGCAGGAAATAGAGATGCTGTATAAGGATTACGGCATCAGGGAAATACATATAGTGGACGACAATTTCACCATGAAACCGGATTACGCGAAAGAATTCTGCAGGAAACTGATAGCGTCCGGCCTGAAGATCTCATGGGCCACGCCCAACGGCGTAAGGGTGGACACGCTCGATGAGGAATTGCTGCGCCTGATGAAGGAATCCGGTCTTTACCTGATATCACTGGGTATAGAATCTGGATCTGATAGGATATTGAAGCTCATGAAGAAACACCTGGATACAGCAAACGTAAGGGAAAGGATAAAGCTTATAAGGAAGGTGGGCATAGACATAGCCGGGTTCTTCATAATAGGGTTCCCCGGGGAAACAAAGGAAGAAATCAGGCAGACGATAAAATTTTCCACGGAGCTGGATCTTCTCAGAGCGAATTTCTTCACGTACCTACCGTTCCCCGGCACTGAAAGCTATAAGGAACTCGCGCAGTCTGGTGAGATAAAAAAAGTTGATTTCAGCAATTTTTACTTCATGAGCGCACCTTATACTCCGGCAGGCATAACCAGAGAAGAACTAAGGGGACTTCAGAAAGAAGCATTCAATAAATTCTTTTTCCTGAGGCCATGGGTCATACTTAGGAATATTGCCAAGATAAAAACGTTCAACCATTTTAAATTCTTATTCAGGAGATTTCTGAGATGGATGTTCAAGGGATAAAGCTTTCAATTATCATGCCTGTTTACAATGAAAGGGATACCGTAGGGGATGCTTTAGAACGCGTTCTGCGGGTGGACCTGAGCGAACTCAGTGTGTCGAAGGAGATAATCATAGTTGACGATGGTTCCACTGACGGCACGCGGGAATTCCTTAAAGAAGTCGACAGTCGACAGTCGACAGTCGACAGTAAAGATAATATAAAGAAAGTTCCAGCCGTGGACCGTGGACAATCAATCGTGGTCGCCTCATCGGCGACTCGCCGAAGTGGCGAGACCGTGGACAATAAGAATGAAATAAAGATAATTTTCCATGAGAAGAACCAGGGAAAAGGAGCGGCGATAAGAACGGGATTTGCAGGCGCTTCCGGGGACGTGCTGGTTGTGCATGACGCGGACATGGAATACGACCCCGAAGATTTCAGAAAAATGCTTAAACCGATACTTGAAGGCAAGAGTGACGTCGTTTACGGTTCAAGGTTCATAGAGAGGACCGAATACGCGCACCTGCGCTTTAAACTGGGCAATATACTCTTCAGTTTCCTGATAAGCGTGCTTTTCGGCACCAGGATCACGGATTCCTATACATGCTACAAGATGTTCAGGCGCAGGATCCTTGAGAGCCTTGTGCTTGAAAGCAGCGGCTTTGAGATAGAGGCTGAACTTACGATAAAATTCCTGAAGGCGGGCTACAGGATATACGAGATGCCCATTTCCTACAGGCCGCGTTCAATCGAAGAAGGAAAAAAGATAGGCTGGAGGGATGCGCGCGTTGGCCTTCTTGCGATACTGAAATACAGGTTCAGGGATTGAATCGGTCTTTCCATTATAGCAGTCGTAGCAGTCGGGAAGAAATCCTAAATAACGCGGAGGTTTTCAATGAAATTCAATTTCTGGGCTGTTCTTCTGGTGGTCCTTTCGCTCTTCCTTAATATATGGGGGATAAACTGGGGCGTGCCTGATGACGAAAGGATAAGCCTTGTGTTCGGCAGCAGGGAAATAATTTCTGGGATATCCGGGATAATGAAGGAAAGCAGGGATGATATCCGCAGCCAGCTGGAAAGCCCTCTCCAGGAGCAGAAGTATGAGGAAAAAAGCATAGGGCTTGACATGAAAGGAAAAACCGTTCATATACCGCGCTCCCAGCTCGACGGGGCGCGTTCTTTCCTGATACGTTCTTACGGGGGAGACGAGCAAAGGCCGCTCGTGAGCCTCAGCGGCATGAAACCCGGGAAACTCGATCTGAACCCGCGTATGTATTTCTACGGCGGTTTTTACCTTTACGGACTGGGAGCTTTCCTTAAAATGCTTTCTGTATTCAAGCTGGTCACAGTGCAGTCAAATTCCGCTTACTATTTTATCAACCCCTCGGAAATGGGAAAGATCTTTATCGCGGCGAGGGCCTACAGCGCAATATTCGCGAGCCTTGCGGTCTACCTGATGTATATGATCGGCGCCCTGCTCTTCAACAGGAAGACCGGCCTGATAGCCGCGCTGTTCTTCTGTCTAACTCCCGGGGTCGTTCTATGGAGCCACTACCTTAGTCCATTCGCTTTCACGCTTTTTTGGCTGAACCTTTCGCTGTATTTCTGCGCGCAGATATACAAAACAGGTAGGTTCAGGTATTATATTCTTTCAGGGGTCTTTGCCGGCCTTGCTTCGGGAGCCCTCATCCATTACGGGTACGTGCTGCTTGGTGTGCCTTTGGCGCATTTCCTGAGAAGCGTCAAGGAAGGGAATGGCATCCTGCTTTCGCTTAAAAAGATATTCTCAAAGAAGATACTTATTTCCCTGTGCCTTTTCCTCGCGTGTTTCCTGGCGGTCAATCCTTATTACGTGATATCCCTGAAAACAATGATCGCCGAATTCCGGCACGCGAAGCAGTGGTGGAGATCGGAGTATTCGCCGCGTAACTGGGCGTATCATTTTGTAAAAGTGCTTCCGTACCAGTTCGGCTGGCTCATCTGGATAGCCGTCGCGGCAGGCCTGGTTTTTGCCGCCGCAAGGCATACGGCCGAGGATATATTTTTCCTCGCGCTTACCGTGCCGCTCTATATCTACATCAGTTCCAGCACCACGTATTACGCGCATTACGGCCTTCCGCTTGTGCCTTTCATGTTAATGCCGGCGGCCGCGATGCTGGGAAGGGAAGGCGGCTTTCCGGGCAAAAGAATAGCGTTTTCGGCGTTCATTGCCGCGATCGCGCTTTATACTTTCGCGCTGGACGTTTCATACGACAGGATATTCGCGGGCGTGAATATAAGGACGCAGGCAGGCAGGTGGATTGATAAAGAGATACCGAAAGGCAGTTCTGTAGGCATGCTGGAAACACCTTCTCCGTGGAGGACCCCTCCGATCAATCCTTTCAGGTACAGGATCGTTGTAACCGCAAGGGACAGCAAGATACTGGAAAAAGAAAGGCCCGAATACTATTATATCAACGAGTTCCAATGGATGAGGGGGGTGAGTTTCCCGGTTGTGCGGGATTTCATTTCGGGATACGAAGAGATAAAAAGGTTCGAGCAGAGGCCGCGGCTTTTCGGGATCACCCTTGTTTCCGGCAAAGACCAGCCCTGGGACTGGCCGTCGCCGAACCCGCTTATGATAGTATATAAAAGAAGAGCTCATGGCTCATAGCTCATAGTCAAACTGATAAAAGATGGCTGATGGTAAAAACAAGAGGGTACGGTGGCGAAGAGAGAAATACATTTTAGTTTTGAAAATTTAGAGGTCTGGCAAAAGGCAATTACTTTTGCTGATACTGTTATTGATATAATCGATAAACTTGAGACAGACAGGAAACATTATAGGCTGATCGAACAGCTGGAATCGTCAGTTACTTCAATAGCAATGAATATCGCAGAGGGAAAGGGCAGGTTTTCAAAGAAAGAATTTGCAAAGTTTCTTTATATTGCCAGAGGTTCCCTGTTTGAATCCGTTGCTTTAATGGAGATTTTTAAAAGAAGAAGGTGGGTTGCCGAAGACCAGTATGATAAATTTTATAATGACGGAAATATAATAGGGAAAATGCTGACAGGTTTGATAAACTCAATAAAAAGCTCTTAGTCTTTTGTTTTTGCTATGAGCTATTAGCTTTTAATTTTTAGCCATGAGCAATGAGCTATGAGCTATGAGCCAGGAGTATCCATGACTGAATTTTCATTCGGCAGGAACTGGGACCAGTTCATTAAGAACTACCTGACTGAGGAAAGGGTTGAGGCCGCGAAAAAGCATATCCTGGATTTCTTGGAAATTCCCGACCTTAAAGGCAGGTCCTTTCTCGATATAGGCTGCGGGAGCGGGATACATTCGCTTGCGGCCCTGAAAGCCGGCGCCGCGAAGGTCATAAGCTTTGACGTGGACCCGTATTCGGTCGAAACCACCCGCAGGGTCAGGGAAATGTCCGGCAGTCCTGAAACATGGGATGTCCTTTCAGGCTCAATACTGGATGAAAAATTCCTTTCAGGCATAAGCCTGGCTGATATCGTGTATTCCTGGGGGGTGCTGCACCATACGGGGAATATGTGGAAGGCAGTGGAAAACGCGTCAAGGTTCATTAAGGATAACGGTATTTTTTACGTGGCGCTGTACGTGACAACGCCGAAGTCGGATTACTGGGTCAGGATAAAGAAAAGGTACAATACGGCTTCATCAGCCGGCAAGGCTTTCATGGAGCAGTGGTATATGTGGAGGCATCTCATAATACCGTATTTCATGCGCTCCAAAGACCCGCTGAAATACATTCTGGAATACAAACAAAAAAGAGGCATGTCTTATTTCACCGACGTAAAAGACTGGCTTGGCGGTTACCCGTACGAACACGCGAAGATCGAGGAGGTCCTGAAATTCTGCAGGGAAAAACTGGGCCTTGAACTGGCCGGCCTCGGTACCGGGGAAGCGTGCATAGAATACCTTTTTAAGAAAAGCGGGAAGCGATCCTGAAAAAGAGCGGAGATCCCGTATTAAATACAGGCTGAAAGACTAAGATGGATAAAATAAAAATACTTTATATTATAGCCACGCTTGATATCGGCGGGACCGAAAAGCAGCTTTTCGAGCTTGCGAAAGGGCTTGACAGGAAGAAATACGAACCGGTTGTGTGCTGCCTTACGCGCAGCGGCCCGGTTGAAAAGGACCTGCGGGATCGCGGCATCAGGGTGATCGAGGCAGGGAAGAAAGGCAAGCTGGATTTCGGCTTTTTATTCAAACTGGCAGGGATAATAAGGCGGGAAAAGCCCGGGATAGTCCACACGTTCCTGTGGACATCCAATACCTGGGGCAGGATCGCCGCGATGTTCGCGGGCGTGCCGGTCATCATTTCCAGCGAAAGGAGCACCGATTACTGGAAGGGATGGTTTGAATTCCTTATAGACTGGAAACTATCGCTCTTTACGAAAAAAATTATCGTCAATTCTCTGATAGTGAAGAAATTCATAGGATCCAGAGGTATCAGCGAGAAGAAGATCGAGGTTGTCCCCAACGGCATCGACACTTCCCTGTATGGGTCCCTGCCTGGTCCGTCGCAGGCAAAGAAAATGCTGGGACTTGACCCTTTAGCGCCTGCGGTCGGTTTTGCGGGCAGGCTTTGCAGGGAGAAAGACCCTTTTGTTTTTGTAAGGCTGGCCGCAGCGGTACTGAAGGAAAAAAGCGCGCAGTTTGTTATTGCCGGGGACGGTGAAATGAGGGGCGGGGTCGAAGCGCTTGCAGGGTCCCTGGGAGTGAAAAAGAACCTGAGGATACTCGGCTACAGGAATGACATGCCGCTGGTCCTGAGCGCGATGGACGTAGTGGTCCTAACGTCATTATGGGAAGGGCTTCCGAACGTGCTTATCGAAGCCGGCGCCGCCGCAAAACCGGCGGTCACCTTAAATGTCGGCGGGGCGGGAGAAGTGGTGGAGGACGGCAGGACGGGTTTTGTGGTCCCTGTTTCCGACGAAAAAGGCCTGGCCGAAAAGGTGCTTGTGCTTTTGAAGGGTCCGGCGCTTTGCGCGGAAATGGGCGCCGCGGCAAGGCAGCGCGTGGAAGAAAATTTTAAGCTTTCAAAAATGATAAGCATGACCGAGGCGATCTACAGCGCTGAACTGCAAAAAACAGCGCGCTGATTTTTAAATGCGGGCAGCAGTTTCTCAATGAGGAGGGACTGGTAAAATGGGAGAATTGAGGAACAGCGGAGGATATATGTGCGGGTTTTGCGGGATCCTTGAATTCGGCTCGGGAAGCATAATAACCGAGGAGCTTTTGAAAAAAATGTGCGCGGTGCTCCAGCACCGCGGGCCTGATGACCAGGGCATATACATAAAAAGGAAAGACGGGGTGAGGCTGGGCCTGGGTCACAGGAGGCTGGCCGTCATAGACCTCAATACCGGGCGGCAGCCCATTTCCAACGAGGATGATACCATCTGGGTTGCCTACAACGGCGAGATATACAATTTCATGGAGCTGAGGGAAGGGCTTGAGAAAAAAGGGCACAGGTTCAAGACCCGGACCGACACGGAAGTGATAGTGCACCTTTACGAGGAGCACGGGACCGGCTTCGTCAGGTTCCTGCGGGGTATGTTCGGCATAGCGCTGTGGGACGAGAAGGAAGAACGCCTGGTCCTTGTAAGGGACAGGATCGGCAAGAAGCCCGTCTGCTACGCGCTGGCCCCGGGCAGGCTTATTTTCGCGTCCGAGATAAAATCGATACTTGAGGTCCCCGGGATAAGCAGGGAGGTGAACCTTACCGCGATGCACCATTTCCTGACCTACCAGTACGTGCCGTCCCCGATCTCGATCTTCAGGGGCATTTCCAAGCTGCCAGCCGCGCACATGCTTGTCTGGGAGAAAGGGAGCGCGAAGGTCGAGAAATACTGGGAGCTTGATTACGGCGCTAAAATAAAGATAAGCCCTGCCGAAGCGCAGGAAAGGATAATCGGCGAGTTCAGGGAATCAACGAAGATGAGGCTTGTCAGCGACGTGCCGCTCGGTGCTTTCCTCAGCGGCGGCATAGATTCAAGCGCAGTGGTGGCGATGATGTCGGAGCTCATGCCGAAGCCTGTCAAGACTTTTTCAATAGGTTTTGAAGAGCAGGATTTCTCCGAGTTGAAATACGCCAGGATGGTCTCAAAAATGTACGGGACAGACCACAAGGAGCTCATAGTGAAGTCCCCGAATGTCCCGGAGCTGCTCCCGAAGCTGGTCTGGTATTACAACGAGCCCTACGCGGACTCCAGCGCCATCCCGACTTACTGCGTTTCGAAGATGACCAGGGAGCACGTTACGGTCGCGCTCAACGGGGACGGGGGGGACGAGAATTTCGCCGGGTATCCCAGGTACCAGCAGAGGAAGCTTGTCGATACAGTTGCAGGGCTGTATAATATACTGCCCGGGTTTAAAAAGAACTGGATCAGCAGGATAGCGGGATCGCAGGCGTCCCGCAGCGCGTTCTGGAGGAAGGTAAAGTGGGCCGCGCAGGCTTCAGGCATGAGCCCGGAAAGAAGGTACGCCAGGTTCATGACGGTCTTCCCCAACGATTACAAGGAAAAGCTGTATTCCGACACGCTGAAAAAAGAGCTTGCGGGAATGGATTCAATAGACCTGCTTGCGGATGCCTGTTCAAGGGTGAAGGCAGATAATATTGTCGAAAGGATCATAGGCAGCGACATAATAACGTATTTGCCTGACTGCCTCTGCGTCAAGATGGACATAGCCGCTTCCGCGAATTCGCTTGAAACAAGGGCGCCCCTTCTTGACCACAGGTTCATGGAGTTCACGGCAAGCCTGCCCCCGGGCTTCAAGCTTAACGGCTTTACCACGAAATACGTTTTCAAGAAGGCGCTTGAGAAATACCTGCCTAAAGAGGTCCTTTACAGGAAGAAAATGGGGTTCGGCGTGCCCATAACGCACTGGTTCAAAAAAGACCTTAAGGATTACGCGCGCGGCATACTGCTTGGGGAAAGCGCGAAGCGCAGGGGCTATTTCAGGACGGAATACGTGAAACAGCTGCTGGACGAGCACGCCTCCGGGACCGCTGACCATACGACCAGGATCTGGGCGCTCCTGAACCTTGAGCTGTGGCACCAGGTTTTTATAGATGCGAAATAAATATAACCACGAATTACTCGAATTACACGAAATAAGCATGAGAACAAGGCAGGACCTTTCAAGTTTTTAATTTCGTGAAATTAGATTAATTCGTGGTTAAAGTACTATTAAAAAACTAACGCAACCACGAATTTCACGAATTACTCGAATTAGGCAATGGAGAAGATTTACTTCGTGAAATTAGATTAATTCGTGGTTAAAGTACTATTAAAAAACTAACGCAACCACGAATTTCACGAATTACTCGAATTAGGCAATGGAGAAGATTTACTTCGTGAAATTAGATTAATTCGTGGTTAAAGTACTATTAAAAAACTAACGCAACCACGAATTTCACGAATTACTCGAATTAGGCAATGGAGAAGATTTACTTCGTGAAATTAGATTAATTCGTGGTTAAGGTGTATAAAATAATGCAACGACGACTTTTTCAGCTTACGCGAATTGCTAAAAACAAGAACATAGTATATAAAGAGCTGAGCTATAAAGTGATAGGCGCAGCTATGGAAGTTCATATAAATTTGGGTCCGGGTTTTCTTGAGTCTGTTTATGATGAAGCCTTCGGCATTGAATTAAAAAGGATCAATCTGAGATTTGAATATCAAAAGGACCTGAGGATATTTTATAAAGGGGAAAAATTAGCAAAAGAGTTCAGGGTTGATTATATGATAGAGGATAAAATCCTTGTAGAAAATAAGGCTGTAAAAGTAATAACGGAAATCGAGGAAGCGCAAATGCACAATTATTTAAAAGCTACAGGTTTAAAATTGGGCATAATTATAAACTATGGTTCGCCTTCGTTGGAATATAAAAGAATCGTAAGGTAGAAATTCGTGGTTTCTTAACAGGCAACTACGAATCAATCGAATTGCACTAATTAAGTATAAGAACGAGGTAAGCTTTTTTGAGCTTTTAAAATTTGTGAAATTCGTGAAATTCGTGGTTAAGGTCTTAAAATGAAAAATATAGTCATACTCGCGTACCACAGGATCAATGACTCGGGTGCAGGCGTCCTGGACGTGCCACCTGAAAATTTCAAAAGGCAGCTGGAATGCCTGCTGGCAGGCGGTTACACGGTGGAAAGCGCGGAGGACATTGCGGGAAGGATACTTCGCAACCGTTATCCTGAGAAAAAAACGGCGGCGATCACATTCGACGACGGGCACAAGGATAATTTCAGCAATGCCTACCCGGTGCTGAAAAAAATGGGATTGCCCGCAACCATTTTCCTGACGACCTCATTCATGGACACGGAGAATTTTCTTTCGTGGGACGAAGCAAGGGAAATGAGCGGGGGCGGCATCTCTTTCGGCGGGCATACGGTTACCCATCCGCGCCTGACCCGGATCCGGCCAGAAGAGGCTAAGGAAGAAATATTGAGATCAAGGCAGGAGATCGAAAGCAGGCTGGGAAAGCCCTGCTCCTGTTTTTGCTATCCTTACGGGGATGTCAATGAAGCGGTCAAGCAGCTTGTAAGGGAATGCAAATACTCATCGGCGGTTGTAACACCCCCGAGGCGCGGGATAGGCGAAGACATACTGTGCCTGAAAAGGATCGGAATTTACCGCCACACGGATATGCTGCAGTTCAGGCTGAAGCTGTGGGGCGTTTATTCATGGCTGAAAGGCAGGTGACATGGATATGAAGTTAAAAGTTCCCGCCCCGATAAGATCGGGGCGAGGTCTCGCCCGCTGAAAGACGGGCGGAAAAGGTTAAAGGTTAAAAGTTGAAAACAGAAAATTGCAATTTTTGCGGGACGAAAGGCGCTAAGGTGTGGGGTGACGGGCAATACGAGGCGCTTCGCTGCGGCAAATGCGGAGTGGTATGGGTGAGCCCGCAGCCCGGAGAAAAACAGCTGCGGGACATATACACCGGGGATTATTACCGAAGGTGGTACCTGAGCTTTGAGGAAAAAAGAAAGGAATATTTCAGGGGAAGGCTTAAGGCGGCCGAAGACGTTCTTTCCGTAAAGAGAAGCCCGGCCGCGGCACGCGGAAGGCTTCTGGATATCGGATGCGGGGTGGGTTTTTTTCTTGAAGCCGCGAAGGAAAAGGGCTGGGAAGCCGAAGGGACCGAAATTTCGGATTTCGCGCGCGAATACGCCGGGAAAAAAGGTTTCAGGGTTTACGCCGGCTGTGAAGGACTTAAAGACAGTTCTTTTGAAATGGTCACCATGATGGATGTTCTTGCACACGTCACTGATCCTGCCGGGTACATAAACAAGGCAAAAGCCCTTCTGAAGAACGGAGGAGCCCTTGTCATAAAGACACCGGACCATCCGGCAGGGCTTTTCAGGATGGCAGGGATCTTTTCTTTCACGGGACGCTCCAGGGCGCTTCTGCACATTCCCGCCCAGCTTTTTCACTTTGACCCGGGAAATCTTACCGGCGTTGTGGAAAGGTCGGGCCTGCGGGCGGTCAAGACCGAAAAAGTCCGGGAAGCGCTGAGGGGCGGCTGGACATCCTCATGCCTGAAGAACTCGCTGGTGAAACTGTTTAACGCCGCTGCTTCCGCGGCTGGCATCGGCGAAAGTTTCATGCTTTACGCGATAAAGCCATGATAATTTTGACACTGATTTCCACTGATCTTTTCTGTGTAAACCAGTGCGTAAATTCAGTGACAGGAATTTTGTTTTTTGTAATATTATTAACCGAAAAAGTAAGATCTGTGCCAATCTGTGTAAATCTGTGTCAAAAGATACCTTGAGGAATTTTATCAAAGGAGAACAGATGATTTTCGTTACAGGCGCCAACGGCATGGTGGGCAGCTATGTCAGCAAATTCTTTAAAGAAAAAGAGCTGATCGCTACCGACATAGACACGCTGGATATAAAGGATCCCGCCGGGGTAATGAAGGCGGTTAAAAAGGCAAAGCCTGATTTTGTTATCCATCTTGCGGCGAAGACCGACGTGGACAGGTGCCAGATCGAGCCGGATGACGCCTTCCTTTCAAACACCATCGGCACGCAGAACGTGGCGCTTGCCTGCCAGGAAACCGGCGCAGTCATGGTGTACGTCAGCACTTCGGGTGTTTTCGACGGAAAAAAAGAGGGGCCGTACACGGAATTCGACGGGCCCAGCCCCGCCAATACCTACGGCCGGACAAAGCTGGAAGGCGAGAAGGCGGTGCAGGGCCTCCTGAAGAAATATTACATAGTCAGGGCCGGATGGATGATAGGCGGCGGCCAGGAAAAGGACAAGAAGTTCGTGGGGAAAATAGTAAGGCAGTTCAGGGAAATAGAAATCCCCGAACAAGTTCGGGCGCCCCGTGACCCCGAACAAGTTCGGGCACCCCGTGACCCCGAACAAGTTCGGGCGCCCCGTGACGCCCGGCAAGCTGGGACGCCCGGGCCCGAGATCCTCGCGGTGAACGACAAGCACGGGACCCTTACATACGCTCCGCAGCTGGTAGAGGGGATAAGGGATCTGATGAAGACCGGTTATTACGGGCTTTATCACATGGCGAACACCGGCGTGTGCAGCAGGTATGACGTTGCCGTGGAGATAGGCAGGATACTGGGGAAGAACATCCCTGTCAGGCCCGTTGATTCGTCCCGTTTCCCGTCGCCCGCTCCCAGGGCGCGCTCTGAAGCGCTGGAAAGCTACAAGTTAAAACTGCTTGGGATGGCGAAAATGGGAACCTGGCAGGACGCGCTGAAAGATTATCTTTCGACCTGGAAACTCTGAAATTTCCACGAAATCACGAAAGTGTCACGAAAGCACGAAATATTATTTTAGTTTCAAGCTTGACACTTGATACTTGACACTTGACACTTAATATAATCACCGTAATCTCTTTTGAAATCACCGTAATCATTTTATAAGGAGAAGGCATGATATTCGTGACCGGCGCTAACGGAATGGTGGGCAGTTACCTGGAAGAGGTTTTCAGCGGCGGGAAGCTCGTTCTTACGGACATAGACACCCTTGACGTAACGGATCCCGTGAAAGTCAGGAACGAGATCAAAAAAAGGAAGCCTGAATTCGTTCTGCACCTTGCCGCGGAGACAGATGTGGACAGGTGCGAAAAAGAAGCGGACCACGCGTATCTGACCAACGCGCTGGGGACGCAGAATGTCGCGCTTGCCTGCCAGGAAGCCGGAGCGGTAATGATCTACATCAGCACTGCGGGAGTTTTTGGGGGCGGGAAATCCGAGCCGTATACGGAATTTGACCAGCCGGATCCCGCGAATATCTACGGGCGCGCAAAATGGGAAGGCGAGAAAATAGTCCGGTTTTTGCTGGACAGGTACTATATCGTCAGGGCCGGATGGATGATCGGCGGCAGGGAAAAAGACAAAAAGTTTGTCGGTAAGATAGTAAGGCAGTTCGGCGAAAAGGACAAGATCCTTGCCGTGAACGACAAGACAGGCACCCCCACGTACGCGCGCGATCTTCTGGAAGGTATTAAAAAATTGATCACGACCGGTTATTTCGGCCTTTACCACATGGCGAACACCGGCGTGTGCAGCAGGTATGACGTTGCCGTGGAGATAGGGAAGATCCTGGGCAAAAAAACTCCGGTGGAGCCGGTGCCTTCATCGGTTTTCCCGCTCCCGGCGCCCAGGGCGGATTCGGAAGCGATGAGGAATTACAAGCTTGAACTGCTGGGCGTGCACAAAATGAGGCCGTGGCAGGAAGCCCTTAGCGAATATCTGAAAAACTGGCTGCAGTAAAAAATACCTTCATTAGTCTTCCTCCCCCTTGTCGAAGACCCGCCAATCTTTCTGGGTGGGACGGGGGAGGATTGAGGTGAGGGTGGGTAGATAGAGAGAATGGGCTTGCCCTGAACCGGAGCGTAGCGACTGGTTCGGGGGGTGAGGGGATAATTTTAAAATGGATAAAAAACCTTCTATATATTTTTTCTGCCCCGCGTATAAGGATGAGGGCAATCTTGAAGGGGTGGTTTCCGCGGCAATAGCCATCCTGTCCGAGGTAGCAGGCGATTTCAGGATCACTATCGTGGAGGACGGGAGCCCGGACAAAACCGGAGAACTGGCTGACAGGCTGGCCGGAAAACACAAAAACGTCAGGGTCATACACCATCCGGTCAACCGCGGGTACGGCGAGGCCCTCAAGACCGGTTTTACGGATCCCGGGCGTTCCGGATATGACCTGGTTTTCTACACGGACGGTGACGGGCAATTCGACATCGGCGAGCTGAAAAAGCTGCTGCCCATGATGAAAGATAACGATGTCGTCATCGGCTACAGGGCCAACCGTGTTGAGGACTGGCGCAGGAAATTCCAGTCATGGGTCTATAATTCGCTTACCCGCGCCATGACAGGCCTGCGTTTCCGCGATTTCAACTGTTCTTTCAAGCTGTTCAAAAGGGAAGTGCTCGAGCATATCGATATTGAATTCCCCTCGGTATTTATCGATTCGGAGCTTGTGATAAAAGCCGCGCTCGCCGGGTACAGGATCGCCGAAACAGGCGTGACCCATTACAGGCGCGCGGAGGGAACGGGTTCCGGGGCGAAATGGAGCCTT
>Ga0210051_1003571_pt1 | contig 15414 bp, 19 predicted proteins | sample CryGey092014_all_FD_185464 | JGI IMG/M metagenome (GOLD analysis project Ga0210051, IMG submission 185464) | Groundwater microbial communities from aquifer - Crystal Geyser CG23_combo_of_CG06-09_8/20/14_all (SPAdes) (version 2) | ecosystem: Environmental > Aquatic > Deep subsurface > Groundwater...
TTTTTCCAAGCAATCATCGCAGCCCATTTACAGATTATTTTACAACTAAAATTTTTGAAAACGAGCGCCAATTCTTTGATTTTGTTAAGAAAGATTTAAAAGCCAAGTACAACGTGCCAATTAATTAAATTTTGGCTTTTAAGATGGAATCTGCAGAAACTAAATCAGAACTTGAATCTTTGGTGAATAATTCCCTAAACAATTTGCTGAAAATAGAGCCTCAGCCAATCGCGATAATTCAGACAGGAAGCTCAATTACCGAGGATTATGTTGAAGGGCTTAGTGATATTGATTTTATGGTAATCTCAAGGAATCCTGAAGCCCTTGAGGGGGATGCTGAATTGAGCAATTTCCTTTGCGCTCGCTATCCCAAAAAATTCCTGCGAAGATTGAAAAGAGGGCATTCATTTGAGCTGGCTTCATTGAAATTCGGCAGGGTCCTCCATGACAGAGGCTTTGTTGATAGAATTGATAATAAATCCCAATACAAGCCTACTGAAATAACAATCAAGGATTATATGATGTCTGCAATAAACCAGTATTCCCATGCTCTTGAAAATTATTTTACTGGCTCTGTTGAGAGGGTGATTAATTGCTCATATAAAAGTGTCAAGTCTTGTTGCAAAATCCTCGCAACAAGAAAAACAAATGAGATTTATGAGACTTTCAATGATGTTGTGAATGTAATCTCTGAAATTGATGAGACAATGGCTGAAAAACTGTCTTTTCTTTATTTCATCAGAAAAAACTGGAAAAAGAATCTTGAAAAATTGCCTGCCAAGGATAAAATTTATGAAAATGACGCGGGAAGATTTATTCTTGCTGCAGAGGGGGTTCTCAGATATTTTTTCCGGAAAGAGGGCTATTCACTGCCGAGATTCAATGATTTGATCCCTGAAAATGCAAAAGAAATAGAGACTGATGTTGATAACGATTTTCTTTTTCATTTTGTAAGGCATAATTTTAATGAGAATAAAATAAGCTATTGTTTTGGGTATGTGGATGAGAATGGAAATTCAGATAATGTTTTTAAGGATTTTTGCAAAACTGCCTGATTGCTATTGATTATTCTTGATTTTATCTGATTACAAAAATCTTTGAATCTTTCACTTTGAAGATTCCGAGTCTTGAGCCTGCATCCAGCCATCCATGTGCATAATTTATTGCTGCAAATGCATTGACTGAATCTCCCCTCGCCTCAAACCATTTTGCATCATGATAGTATCTTGAAGCCATATCTAGAATTTCTAAAGCCTCTTGTTTTTTGTCTTTATTTACCGCCTTTCTTGCCTTTTTCAGGGCTTTTTCTGTTATTTTGAAATATCTGTCTAATTTTTCTTTTTCAATTGAATTTATCATTTTTAAACAAACTGAAAATTATCGCCTTTAAAGTCTATAATTAAAAAATCCTTGAATTTCCCTTCTTTAAAATATTCGCAGAGCTCTTTTCTTTCTCCTTTTTCTATAATGCTTTCTGAATCTTTTGGAAATATCATGCCCGTATCATTAAGCGGTTGTGGAAATGTTATCAGAGTGTATATTGATTCATCATGAATTATGGCCCCGCGATATTCCTTGGCTATCTCTCTAAGATTCTCCAAAACTTTTGGGGTTCTTATCTCGACATCGATTTCTCCAGGCTTTTGATGGGCTAATTGATGAATTTTTATCAAATTTTCAACGCCATGTTCAAGGTTATATCTTGGAATTCTATTCAAATCTTGCATTAATTTTGAAAGAGCATACCCTATATAAGCATTTCAATTTTCAATGGTAACATTTTTAAATTTCATTTTGTATACTTTTCTGAACTGAAATATGGTAAGAAAAAAAGGGGCTAAGTCGTCAGTCGGCAAAAAGTCAAAAGTTGCCGAATCTAAGGAAGAGATTAAAAAGCAAACTTTTTTGACTCAATTTCAAAAATTTAAAAAAGGCAAGGGCAGAAAAGGGCTTTTTATAGTGATTGATGGAATTGATGGGAGCGGAAAATCAGCTCAGGCAAAACTGCTTGCATCCTGGCTTGAAGAAAAAGGATATAGTGTTCTGCTTACAAGAGAGCCAAGTCAAAGTGTTCACGGACAGAAAGTCAAATCTCTTGTTCGCGCAAAAGAAAATCTTCTCAATACAAAAGAATGGATTAATTTGTTTACATTAGATAGGCAGGAGCATCTTGCAAATGAAATTATTCCGGCTCTTGAAGACGGGCAGATTGTTATCTGTGAAAGATATTATTATTCCACACTCGCTTATCAGCTTGATGATGTCAAGGAATGGAGAGATTATGCAAAAGGCTTTTTGCAGCCAGATTTGACCATAATTCTTGATTTGTCGCCTGCCAGCGCATTCAACAGAATAGCCGACAGATATTCAAAAGAAGGCAAAGAACAGACTGTTTTTGAAAAAAAAGATATCATTGAGAAAACAAAGCAGAAATTTCTTCTTATTAATAGACATATTAATGATAACATCAAAATAATTGAAGGTTCTGGAACAAAAGAAGAAATTTTCGAGAAAATAAGGAAGGAAGTTATAAAGGTGCTTAAAGAACTTGGATTTTAATTAATTTAAAATGATGATTACTATCTGCGGAAAACCAGGAAGCGGAAAATCAACTGTCGCCCGTTATTTGGCAGAAAGGCTTCATTATAAGTTTGTTTCTGTGGGAAATGAGGCAAGAAAGATTGCCAAAAAAATGAATATTTCTGTTTTGGAATTAAGCAGGCTTGCTGAAAAAGATGAGAAAATAGACAAATTAATCGATTCAACCCATTTGAAATATAAAAACATAAGCAGAATTGTAATGGATTCAAGAGTAGCCTTCTATTTTTTTCCAAAATCTCTTAAGATTTATCTTAATGTCCGGCCAGAAGTTGCAGCCCGAAGAATTCTTGGCGCAAAAAGGCCTACTGAACGCGTTAAAAATTTCAAAGAAACACTGAAACAAGTTAAGGAAAGGATTGTTTCTGAGCAGAGAAGATACAAAAAATATTATAATGTTGATATTTATGATGTAAAAAATTATGATGTCATAATTGATACGTCTAATTTAGGCCTTGATGAGATGGACTGTCTGGTTGAAAAGGTTGTCAGGAAGTTTATCTGAAACCCAAAGAAGGAAGGTTGCGATGCATCATAAAAAGGTTTATAAATTCTAAATTTTCTTCAATAAAAACAAAGAACTTAAAAAAATGAGGTTGAAAAATGAAGTCCTTTGAAACAGAAGAAGACGACTATAGCAGTGACGGCTTCGAGGATTTTGGTGGAGATGATTTCGAGGAAGAGGAAGAAGAAACATCTGAAGAAGCAGAATTCTAAACTTTTTTAAATTTTTTTATTTTTTTAACCACCCATAGAGAACTCGCCATCAAAAGCAGAAGGCTTATTGATATTGAAAAAAGATTGTAATTTGCAGTGTCATATACTCTGATTGGTCCGACAAGAAGGCGGATTATGGCAAAGCAAAAGAAAAAAACCGCGAGCAAAGGAAGCCTTACAATTCTTGCATTTATTCTTTTATTCTTCAGGTTTTCTTTTATTTTCCTGATTTTTATTAATAATATGAAAAGCAAGAAATCCAGAGCTGAAAGATAAAGCTGTGTTGGATGCCTTGGAATGTCTCCTGCTGCAGAAATTGCCCATGGTAATGAGCTTGCAATGCCGAAATCATCCCAGTTCAGAAAACAGCCGATTCTTGTTATTGCAAATCCCAATGCAAGATAAGGCGCAAGACTATCTATGATTTCTTCAAAATCTATTTTTGTTTTTTTAGCATAAATAAAAACAAAAAGTAATGAAAGAAGGATTCCCCCAAAACTTGCCAACCCGCCAGCCCATAATTGAAAAATTTCAATAGGCTTTGAGTAATAATATGTGAAATTCAGCAGCACATAAAGTAGTCTTGATCCAATAATTGCGCCCATCAAACAAAGAAGCCACATATTCCAAATATGCCTGCTTTCTATTTTTTTCTTTTTTGCATCTTTAAGCATGAAAAACAAGGCAATGATGAAAGATATTGCAAGCATTGTCCCCCAGCTGTAAATTTTAAAATTTCCAATTTCTAATAGGACAGGAATCGGGTTATAGGTAATCATATTTCCTTGATGAGATGAAGATATATAAAATTTAGCAAAAGCTTTAAAAATCGGAAAATTATAGAGATATTAAGCAAAAATGGTCTTGTGGTTAATTTTACTTATTGTTTTGGCAGTAATTGTATTGCTGATAATCTTTGGATATTTTAACAAGTTCATTATTCTTGAAAACAGAATTCAGAATTCTTGGGCGCAGATTGATGTTCAGCTCAGGAAAAGAGCAGACCTTGTGCCTAACTTGATTGAAGCTGTAAAAGGCTATGTAAAGCACGAGAAAGAAATGATTGCAAAAGTTACAGACGCAAGAAAAGCATTGATTGGGGCTATTCCTTCTTCAGACATGGCAAAGAAATTGAAAGCAGGAGATGCTTTGCAAAAAGCGCTTCGAAGCGTTTTTGCGATTGCAGAAGCATATCCTCAATTAAGGGCAAATGAAAATTTCATTCAATTGCAGCAGGAATTAAGCGATATAGAAGACAAGGTTGCATATGCAAGGCAATTTTACAATGATTCTGTAATGGATTACAACAATACCTGCAGGACAATCCCAGGAATGTGGTTTGCAAAATGGTTTGGCAAGAAAGAAGGTAAATATCTAGAAATTCCTGCAGCTGCAAGAGAAGTTCCTAAAGTGAAATTCTAAATTTAAGCTTCTAATTTTGAGTCTTTCATTTCTTAGCAAACAAAATCTTTATAAACCTCCTATAACATACCTTTTCTTGAAAAATGGCTAATGAAGGCTTGAAAATAAGGGAAGGAAGAATAGACTTGATAGCCGAGCATGCAGGCAGGGAAATTAATTTTGTTTATCCTGCTTCTGGTCCAGGCACTTATGCAGATGTCAGAAGCAAGATTTCTGAAGGAAAACTAAAAATGCCGGCAATGTCAGAAACAGCATCTTTGGTTTATGCTGCCTGGCAAAATCCTGATGAAAAATATTCAAAGGAAATAATAAATTTGCTTAAAAACAAATGGCTCTTGGCAAACAACGGCATTTTATGGGCTAAAAAAGGCGTTTATGTTCAGGATAATCCTCCTGTTAAGGATGGAAAGATTGTTATGGATGAAAAGGCTCTTGAGAAAAAGCTTTCAAATTGCCAGTATGGAATTATGAAAAGCTGTGATGAATCAATAAGATTTACTGAATACGGCTTTGATTTGGAAAGCCAGAAGGCGTCTGATTTGGCAAAAAACAGGTTTGTTATTGTATTGGCAGGAACTGAAGGAGCTGAAAAGCTTGCAAAAACTGCAGAAAAATACCCTTCAAAACCTTATGTTTTTGGATCTAATCGCCCTGATGAAAATAATATCAGAGTTGCCGCGCTTGATTCCAGCTACGGTGGTAGGCTTGGTGTTGGTGGCGACGACTTTGGCGGCAACAGGTGTGGTTTTGCTTTTGGGGTAAGTAAGACTGGCGAAGCCAGTCTGCGAAAAAAATAACATTTTTAATTACAACTTCTTTTTCTTTTATGTCTTAGTGAGACTAATCTCAATGAGCTAGGGCTACACGCCCGTTAATCAGCGCATCATTTAAGTTTATTTTAAGCCATGAAATTCAACTGCGACAACCAGTAATTAAAATGAAAATTGAAGCAGTGGTGATATTTGATTAACGGACTACAAAATCGTGCCGCGCTTGATTCCAACTACAATGGTAATAGGCTTGATGTTAATGGCAACAACTTTGACAACAACAGGAATGGTTTTGCTTTTGGAATAGCCTTGCTCCTAAGACCTATTGTTATGAAAACTTTTAACAATCTTTATCCCAAACTTTATTCATTGAGTAATCTAATTCTTGCCTGGAAAAAGGCAAGAAAGCACAAGACAAAAAAAGATTATGTTATTGAGTTTGAAAGAAATCTTAAAGAAAACATCTTAAATTTGCGAAAAGCGCTTCGAAGCGTTTTTGCGATTGCAGAAGCATATCCTCAATTAAGGGCAAATGAAAATTTCATTCAATTGCAGCAGGAATTAAGCGATATAGAAGACAAGGTTGCATATGCAAGGCAATTTTACAATGATTCTGTAATGGATTACAACAATACCTGCAGGACAATCCCAGGAATGTGGTTTGCAAAATGGTTTGGCAAGAAAGAAGGTAAATATCTAGAAATTCCTGCAGCTGCAAGAGAAGTTCCTAAAGTGAAATTCTAAATTTAAGCTTCTAATTTTGAGTCTTTCATTTCTTAGCAAACAAAATCTTTATAAACCTCCTATAACATACCTTTTCTTGAAAAATGGCTAATGAAGGCTTGAAAATAAGGGAAGGAAGAATAGACTTGATAGCCGAGCATGCAGGCAGGGAAATTAATTTTGTTTATCCTGCTTCTGGTCCAGGCACTTATGCAGATGTCAGAAGCAAGATTTCTGAAGGAAAACTAAAAATGCCGGCAATGTCAGAAACAGCATCTTTGGTTTATGCTGCCTGGCAAAATCCTGATGAAAAATATTCAAAGGAAATAATAAATTTGCTTAAAAACAAATGGCTCTTGGCAAACAACGGCATTTTATGGGCTAAAAAAGGCGTTTATGTTCAGGATAATCCTCCTGTTAAGGATGGAAAGATTGTTATGGATGAAAAGGCTCTTGAGAAAAAGCTTTCAAATTGCCAGTATGGAATTATGAAAAGCTGTGATGAATCAATAAGATTTACTGAATACGGCTTTGATTTGGAAAGCCAGAAGGCGTCTGATTTGGCAAAAAACAGGTTTGTTATTGTATTGGCAGGAACTGAAGGAGCTGAAAAGCTTGCAAAAACTGCAGAAAAATACCCTTCAAAACCTTATGTTTTTGGATCTAATCGCCCTGATGAAAATAATATCAGAGTTGCCGCGCTTGATTCCAGCTACGGTGGTAGGCTTGGTGTTGGTGGCGACGACTTTGGCGGCAACAGGTGTGGTTTTGCTTTTGGGGTAAGTAAGACTGGCGAAGCCAGTCTGCGAAAAAAATAACATTTTTAATTACAACTTCTTTTTCTTTTATGTCTTAGTGAGACTAATCTCAATGAGCTAGGGCTACACGCCCGTTAATCAGCGCATCATTTAAGTTTATTTTAAGCCATGAAATTCAACTGCGACAACCAGTAATTAAAATGAAAATTGAAGCAGTGGTGATATTTGATTAACGGACTACAAAATCGTGCCGCGCTTGATTCCAACTACAATGGTAATAGGCTTGATGTTAATGGCAACAACTTTGACAACAACAGGAATGGTTTTGCTTTTGGAATAGCCTTGCTCCTAAGACCTATTGTTATGAAAACTTTTAACAATCTTTATCCCAAACTTTATTCATTGAGTAATCTAATTCTTGCCTGGAAAAAGGCAAGAAAGCACAAGACAAAAAAAGATTATGTTATTGAGTTTGAAAGAAATCTTAAAGAAAACATCTTAAATTTGCGAAAAGAGCTTGAACAGCAGACTTATCAGCCAGAGCTTTTGAAAACATTTATTCTGCGCGACCCGAAAACCCGCAAGATTTCAAAGTCTGCATTTCGTGACAGGATTGTTCATCATGCCCTATTTCATATTATTGAGCCTATTTTTGACAAAATCTTTATTTATGATTCATGCGCAAACAGGGTTGGAAAAGGAAATCTTTTTGCCTTAAAAAGATTTGACAGATTCAAGCGGAAAGTTTCAAAGAACAACACAAGAAACTGCTTTGTCTTGAAGGCAGACATAAGGCATTATTTTCAGGAAGTTAATCATAAAGTTTTGCTGAGCATACTAAGAAAAAAGATAATTGATGAAAAAGTAATTTGGCTGATTAAAAAGATAATAACAAATCATTATGACAAAAAAGGAATGCCTCTTGGCAATCTAACCTCACAGTTCTTTGCGAATGCTTATCTTAATGAATTGGATTATTTTATCAAGCATAATTTGGGGGCAAAATATTATATTAGGTATGTTGACGATTTTGTCCTGCTTCATAACTCAAAAGAGCAGCTTGAAACTTGGAAAATTGAAATTGACAATTTTTTGGAAGAGGAATTAAAGTTAGGACTTCATCCGGATAAATCCAAGGTAATTCCTCTTTCAAGAGGTATTGATTTTGTCGGCTTCAGGAATTTTTATTATTACAAGTTTTTGAGAAAAAGAAATATCAAAAAAATTCTTGTCAAAATTGAGAGATACAATAATGAAGAAATAAGCAAGGAAAAAATAACTGAAAGCTTTCAGGGCTGGAATGCTTATGCAAAATGGGCAAACGCTTATAAATTAAGGGAGAGATTTTTTAAATGCATAAACACTATTGAAAAACATGGCAAAGACAAGCTTTTATGATGCAATTTCAGGGAACAAGAGGAATTCTGTGCTTTTGATTATCCTGACATTCGCTTTTTTTGTTTTTTTGGGATGGGCGATTTCAATGGCTTTTCAGCCGGGATATTTTTTTGCGATTATGGCTTTTTCAATTGTCTTTTCTTTGATTTATATTCTTTCAACTTATTATAATTGCGATAAGATTGCCTTGTGGAGTGTAAGCGCAAAGCCAGCTGATTCTCATTATAAACATCAGCAGAATATGGTTGAAGGATTGGCTCTCGCAGCAGGAATCCCAACGCCCAAGCTTTTTATCATGCAGAACGAGCAGATAAATGCATTCGCTTCAGGAAGAGATCCTAAGCACGCAGTAATTTGTTTGACAACAGGAGCAGTAGAAAATTTGAATGACAAGGAGCTTGAAGGGGTTATCGCCCATGAAATGTCCCACATTAAAAATTTTGATGTAAGATTCATGACGCTTGTGGCTGTAATGGTTGGAGCAATCGCAATATTTTCTGAAATGTTCTTGAGAAGCTTGTGGTATGGAGGACATAGAGATAGCGATAGCGGCAAAGGAAACGCAATTTTCTTTTTAATCGCGATACTTCTTGCGATAATCGCGCCTTTGGTTGTGAAAATTGTGCAGCTTTCAATTTCGCGCAAGCGCGAATACCTTGCAGACGCAAGTTCTGTGCAATTGACAAGATATCCTCCAGGATTGATAAGCGCATTGAAAAAAATTGTTTTGAAGAACAAGCCTATAAAAGTGTCTTCTGCGATGAAGCCTTTGTTTTTTGCAGAAACATTGCCTGAAAAAACACAAAGCATGTTTTCAACACATCCTCCTGTTTCTGCAAGAATAAGAGCATTGCAGGAAATGGGCGGATAATTGTGAATTTTTCTTTTAACTTTGAAATGGTGTCTTGATTTGTTGATATTTTTTGAAAATATATTCTTGAGCATAAAAAAGCTTAAAAAGGGCTTTATACTAAAGGTTGTGGTTTAAATTAAAAAGAGGCACAATATCTTGTGGTTAGTGTTGTAACTGTTAAATGAAATGTCCATATTGTTTCACAAAAGAGACAAAAGTTGTTGATAAGAGAGAATCTGGCGAGAAGGAAAATGAAATCAGGAGAAGAAGGGAGTGTTTGAAATGCCACAAGAGATTCACGACTTATGAAAAGCTTGCAGAGGCAGATATTCTTGTTGTAAAAAAAGATGGAAGAAGAGAGCCTTTTTCCAGAGAAAAAATAAGAAATGGCGTAATGAAATCCTGCGAAAAACGCCCTGTAAGCCAGGAGCAGATAGACAAGATTGTGAATGAAATAGATGAGAAGGTTAGAAACAAAGGCAAAGAAGTATCATCTTCGCTTATCGGCGAGCTGATTATGGAGAAGCTGAAGAAACTTGACAATATAGCATATGTAAGATTTGCATCTGTTTACAAGGAATTTGCAGACGTGTCTGATTTCAAGGATTTGTTGAATGAAATCCGCAAAAAATAATCAATAAAGCAAAAAATAGTGTTGAAATGCAAAAAAATTTAAAAAGCAGGGAAAAATAACAATATAGTTTAAAAAAAGAGATGGCAAAAAGCAAAAAAATTAATGGTAATGATAAGCTTAAGAAAGCAATGCAGGAAATAAGGCAAAGCGAAAGAAATTCTCAGTATTGGAATTCTAAATCTTCTTCTCCTGAAACAGAATCAGAAAAAAAAGAGGAAACAGACAATTAAAATGGAGATAAAACAAATCAGAAAAAGAAATGGAAAAAAGGTTGATTTTGTCCAAGATAAAATTACAGAAGCAGTTTTTCGTGCCGGAGATGCAGTTGCTCGTCGCGAGGGAAAAGTAGGAGACAGAGCCATTTCTCAAAGAGTTTCTGACAGAGTTGTAGGAAATCTCGAGCACATGTTTGGTGGAGGACCAACTATTCCAAATGTTGAGCAGGTTCAGGATGTTGTTGAAAAAACGCTTATTCAGCTTGGATATGAAGATACTGCAAAAGCATATATTCTTTACAGGGAAAAGCACAAAGAAAGAAGAGAATTAAATTCTGCGCAGAAAGAAGTTTTTAATTTTGCAAGGAGACTCATCAATGATTATATCAAAAAAGTAGACTGGAGAGGACAAGAAAATTCAAATTCCGGGCAGATAACATTTCAAGGAGCAAATGCAAGGCTTGCAGGAGATTTATGGAATACTTTTGCATTGCATGAAATGTATGGAACAGAAAATCCCGAGATTGCAGAGGCTCATAAATCAGGACAACTTCACATTCATGATTTGGATTTTCCGACAGTGGCTTATTGCTGCGGGCATTCGCTTGAACAATTATTAAAAAGAGGTTTCGGAGAAGTCAAGGAAAGAGTTCAAAGCTCTCCTGCGAAACATCTTCGTTCAGTAGTAAACCAGATGGTTAATTATATCGGAACAATGCAGGGCGAGTTTGCAGGAGCGCAGGCTTTTTCATCTGTAGACACTTTTCTCGCGCCTTTTGTAAGAGTTGATAACTTGTCTTATGAAGAAGTCAAGCAGTCAATGCAGGAACTGGTTTATGGCTTGAATGTTCCGTCAAGATGGGGCTGGCAGGCGCCTTTTTCCAATTTGACATTTGACTTGACTGTTCCAAAAGACCTGGCAAATAAAAAAGTTCTTTCAGGGCTTAAAAAAGAAAAAATTGAACTGTATATAGAAAGAGAGAGGCAGGCAATAAACGAAAAATATAATGGCTTGTTTCCTGCTGAAAAAGTTGAAGAATATTTGGGAGAAAGAAGAAATTCTCTTGAAAAAATGCTGGATTCTAGATATGGAGAATATCAAAAAGAAATGAATATGATTAACAAAGCATATCTTGAATTAAAACTTGAAGGGGACAAAGCAGGAAGAATTTTCACATTTCCAATTGATACTTATAATCTGACAAAAGATTTTGACTGGGACTCAGAAATCTCAGATCTTCTTTTTGAAGTTACTGGAAAATATGGAATTCCTTATTTCCAGAATTATCTTGGAAGCAATTTAGACCCGGGAGCGATAAGGGCAATGTGCTGCAGGCTGAATATTGACCAGAAAGAATTGATGAAAAGGCCTGGCAGTTTATGGGGTCCTGGAGATTCAACAGGAAGCATCGGCGTTGTTACAATAAATATGAACAGGCTTGGTTATGAAGCCCATAATGAAGATGAATATTTCAAAATGCTTGGGCATAGAATGGATTTGGCAATGCAGTCTCTTGAAATCAAAAGAAAAAGAATTGCGCATCTTCTCAAGGAAGATTTTGTTCCTTTCACAAAATCTTATTTGGGGCATTTCAAAAATCATTTTTCAACAATAGGATTGGTTGGAATGCATGAAGGCTTGGTTAACTTTCTAAAGCAAGGCATAGACACAGAGAAAGGCCAAGAGTTTGCTATCAAAACTCTTGATTTTATGCGAGAAAAACTGAAAGAGTATCAGGAAAAAACAGGAAATTTATACAATCTTGAAGCAACCCCTGCAGAAGGCGCTTCTTATAGATTGGCGAAGCTTGACAAAGAAACATATCCACACATTTACACTTCAGGAGAAAAAGAGCCTTATCTCACTAATTCAACACAGCTTCCAGTGAGTTTAGATATTGATTTATTTTCTGCATTAAAACATCAAGAGCCTTTGCAAACTCGTTATACTGGCGGGACAATCTTTCACACATTTTTAGGCGAGAGTATGAGCGGAGCGCAAGCAAAAAAACTAGTCAGAAAAATTGCCGAGAATACAACTCTTCCTTATTTCAGCCTGACTCCTGTTTTTAGTATTTGTGAAAAACATAATTATATTTCTGGAAATAAGCCGATATGCCCTAAATGCGGAGCAAAGACAGAAGTTTATGACAGAGTTGTAGGTTATATAAGGCCTACAGGAACAATGAATCCAGGAAAACAGGAAGAACAAAAAGACAGAAGAAGGTTTCCGGTTTAAAATGCCAACTTATGATTTGTACATTTTTCCAAATTGTGATAAATGCCATGAGGTAAAAGATTTTTTGAATCTTAAAAACATTAAATATGATGAAATAGACTTGACTTCTGATGAGGGCAATCAAAAATTTAAAAATATCTATCTTTCAATACGCGACAGGATAAAAAGAGACGAAGCGCATGGAAACATGGTAGTGATGCCTGTTTTTATCAAAAATAATGATTCTGGAATTGAAGCGATTGTTCAGGATATTGAAGGAATCAAAGCATTGTTCTCATAAAATGAAAATTTCTGGCTTCCTTAAACAGACCGTAAAAGATTTTCCCCCTGAAAAGCTTACTATCGCGGTTTTTACTTCAGGTTGCAATTATTCCTGCCCTTCCTGCCATGCCAAGCACATAAATAATGGTGGACAAAATTATACTGTTGATGATGTTTTTTCTTATTTAGATAAGACAAAAGGATTTATTGAAGGTGTTGTTATTTGTGGCGGTGAGCCAACATTGCAGAAGGATTTGCCAGATTTTGCAAGAAAATGCAAGGAAAAAGGTTTGCTGGTAAAACTTGATACAAATGGAAGCAATCCTGAGATGCTTGAGAGACTTTTGAATGAGAAAATTATTGATTATGTTGCGATGGATATCAAAGGACCTTCAAAATTGTATTCTAAACTAATTGGAAAAGAGAGTTATTCAATTAATGAAGGAATCGCGCTTGTCCAGAAATTTCCTGATTATGAATTCAGGACAACAGTTGCGCCAGTAATCCTGGCTGATGGAATAAGTTTCATGACTCCTGAAGAAGCAGGAGAAATGGCAAAAGAGATTTCCTCAATTGCTGATAAAAATTCTAAATGGTACATCCAGAAATTTGTTGCGAGAAGCAAGAAAGAAATGATGGATGAAAGATTAAGCAAAGAGAATTTGGCTGAGGAGATATGGGAAACTCCAAACGAGTTATTAAAGAGTTTTAGCGATGAAGTCAAAAAATATTTTCCTAAGTGCGAGCTGAGATAAATTTTATTTAGGAAGCTCGCAGCCGGTTTCTTTTGAAAGTTCTTCCAAAGATTTGACGCCGACTGACTTGTTTCCGTTTATGCCCCATGTTGGGATATATTTTATTTCTGCCGCGGAGCATTCTGTTTGGTTATATTTGCAGTCAATTATGTTCAATTTTGATAAAGAATCTCCAAAAAGTTTTTCCTGGTCAGCGCAATGAGGGCATCCTTCCTGGACATATAAGATTGCCTTGCCTCCAACGCAGGATGCAAAAGAATCAAGATTTTTTGTGCAGCCGCTGAAGCCACAGATTAATACGATTAATACGATTAATGCCGCAATTAAAATTTTTTTCATAAAATATCCATCCAAAGAATGTTTTTATATTTTGTTAGTGCTGTTTTCTAGATATTTTTCAAAAGAACAATTGCTTTTGAACCAGGGTTTTTCTTTAAGATACTCGCGCCATGGCAAACAAATCTCATAAATTTCATCACCCAAAATTTGTTTATATCCAAGCTTCTCAATTAAAAAAAGCATAGGCTTATTCTCAATAAATATTCCATGCACTTCTATTTTTGAGATTTTGCGTTTAATAGTTGTATCCTCTAAAGCTTTGATGAGTTTTGTAGCATAACCTTGTCTTCTGTAATTTGGCTCTATTCCTATCATATAAAGATCAATAAATTTTTCTTCTTTCTCTACTTCAATAAAATCGAGAAATCCAATGCTTCCGCTGATCCAATCAGGCACACTGCTTTTGCTAGGCCAGGTTATCCTATCACTTTGTGGCATTTTTTCTCCAACAATCAACCGTTCTATATCATTTATGGGTTTATTGGGATCAAACATAGACATTTTTTTGCCAATGTATTCAATTTCATAGTTCATATTTTGGGGCTACAAATAAGCTATAAATAGCTTTCCTTTAATCAAGATTATCTTAAGAATTCTATTTTTTTATCTTGAATTTTTTAGACGCGAAGAAATTGCATAAGCAATGTCCCTGTTTCTTGATTTCTGCCTTGTGGAAGATGCATGGGCAGATTATGTTCCTATCATTGTCAAAATTTCCTGTGACAATGCGGCATGGGCAGAAGTGGTAGCCGAATTTTTTCTCATTTGCAAGCAAGCCTTTTATTGTCCTCTTAACCTGGGTTTTGTTAGGATACATTTTGTAGCCTGCTTTTTTCGCGTAAGCTTGTGAAAGCTTTAGGAGTTGTTTGGAGGTCATTTTATATTTTGTTCTTTTGTGTTATTTAATTTGTTAATTTATCCAAAGGGCTTTTTATATTTATTAGTTTAGGTGAAGATGTATGCCGATAAATCATGGTTGTTTCTGGACTTTTATGGCCAAGCAAAGATTGAACTTCAGTAATTGAGCATTCATCTTCAATCAAATGTGTGGCAAAAGAATGCCTTAAAGTGTGGCATCCAATATTTTTAGAAAGCCTGACTTTCTTTACAGCTTTCTTGACAATCTGCTGCAAACTTCTTATACTATATTTTCTTCCTCTTTGGCTCGTAAACAAATAATCAAATTCATTCATCTTCTTCAAGCCAATAAATTTTCTTAAATCCTCTTTTAAAGAATCAGCAATAATAAACAATCTGTCCTTATTTCCCTTACCACCGCGAACCCATCCAAATCCTTTCTCAAGCTCTAAATCTTTGATGCATAAATTAATCAATTCAGAAACTCGCAAACCCGCTCCGTACATCAACCGAATCATAAGTTTGTGTTTAGGATTCTTAATTACATCAAACAATTTCTTAACCTCTTCTTTTGACAAAACAACAGGCAATTTTTCAGGAACTTTACTATACTTGATATCAATCCATATTCTTTTTTCCAGAACTTGTTCAAACAAGAATCTTATTGCCATGTGATAGGTGTTCATTGTGTTGCCAGCAAGTTTCTTTTCAGATAAATGTTCCAAAAATAGGCGAACATCTTTTTTGCTTATCTTATCAAGTCCTTTTCTAGAAAATTTAAGGAATCTATTAATGCAGTAAACATAGGTCTCAACAGTCCTTTCACTATATCTCCTTCTTCTGCACTCTCTTTTTACAGCTTCTTCCACATTGA
>Ga0210051_1003572_pt1 | contig 15412 bp, 21 predicted proteins | sample CryGey092014_all_FD_185464 | JGI IMG/M metagenome (GOLD analysis project Ga0210051, IMG submission 185464) | Groundwater microbial communities from aquifer - Crystal Geyser CG23_combo_of_CG06-09_8/20/14_all (SPAdes) (version 2) | ecosystem: Environmental > Aquatic > Deep subsurface > Groundwater...
CCCACCTCCTTTCAAAGTATTAACTAATTCTAAGAATGAGCATTTTTCCTTGTATTTCTCATTCTTAAGAGAGAGAAAAGAGAGAGACTTGAAAATGAATAAAAAACACTATTTAAATCTGTTTATGGAATATTTTTAAGAAAAATGAAGAGATGTTAAGTTTGATTATTGACTTAACATTTACAAAACCTTTATAAACAAAATTTTCTATTTCCTAACTATGAAGCGTTCAAGTAGAAGATGGAAAAAAGATGGCCAAATGCGTTGGAAATGGCAACGTAAAAGGCTTAAGAAAGAAAAACATAAGCGTAAGCTTAAACGTGGATAATTCTTCTAATTAGTATATTTCTGAAGACAATTATTCTTAAAAAGGAGTATATTAATAAGAAATTATGACAGATATTGGTTCAGCACGATATGATGCAATAAAACTTGGAGATTTACTTAAGTTATATGTTGAGTATGACGATGGTTCTGCAAAATCTAAATTAATCAATATGCTTATAGATGGGGTGGATCTTGTAGATGCTCTGGATTATACATTACTAGATTTAGAACATAGTAGTAAAGAATATGAAAAATTAGAAAAAATATTCAAAATACAAAGGAAAGCATTTCTTGAAGAAAGAGAATCTTATAAAAATTTAGTAGAAAATATTGAAATTCTAATCAGAGGAAAAGAAGGGCCTTTTGTAGAAAAAATAAAAAAAATAATTGAAGATGGACAATAGAGAACACTCAAGATCCGACGTAATTAAGATAACAAGATTAATTAGCGATTATATTAATTGTAAGGACAATTCTGTGGCAAAAATAGCATTAAGAGAGATGAAAATAAAAGGGGGTGATTTTGTAGATGCATTAGACAATCTTGGTTTAATATCAAAAGAGAAGTATAATGAATTAAGAAATGAAAACCATGATTTAAATGTGCATTATGAAGAAAAAAACAAAGAAATTACACAGATGACATTAAATTATACAGAACTAAATGAAAAATATACTTTCATAATAGATGGTTTAGAATCAATAATAAAAGATTCTCTACAAGGAAAAATAATTAATTTACTTAAAGAAGCTAAACAGAAATAATTTTCCTAATTACAGAAATAATTGATGAACAAAGGTTAGTACTCCAAGAACAAATAAAATTATCCCCACCATTTTGTTTAGGTGTTTCTCATCTATTCTATTTGCTAATTTAGAAGAAAGTAAAACACCTAGAATACCCCCAATCACAGCATATACAAGGAGTATCCAATGGAATCCCATAGAAGTTACACGATTAATATGAGATATTGAACCAGAAAGAGCAATAAAGAACATTACAAAAATTGAAGTTCCTATCGCAAAATGAGTTTCAAAATTTAGGAAGAATACAAGAAGCAAGAAAATAGTAATTCCTCCTGCAGAACCGAGTCCTCCACCTAATAAGCCTACAACAAAAGCAAGAATAAGTGCGATTATAAGTTTTGACCTTGAATAATCTTTCAAAGCATGAACTTCATTTGATTTTTCCTTTCTTCTAAATAACATTATCCCTGTAAACGCTGTAATTAAGGAGGTTATTCCTAATAAATTTGTATTAGGGAGGAATTTTGAAAGATAACTTCCAAGAATAGCCCCTAAAACTGCTGGAATTGACAAATAAAATCCTGTTTTAAAATCAATATGATGGAATTTTCTGTATATTATAAGAGCTAATAATGAAACAAATACATCAACAGTTAAACTTACACCAATTAATGCAAAGACACTATAATTAAGAAAAAGTAGAATAAGAGGAACAAAAACTACAATTGCTGAAGCACCTATTAATCCAGTTACAATTCCTGTAACAAAGCCTGCTAAAATAAATATCAAATAGGGTATTACCATTATTTAATAATATAAAATAAGATTATTAAATCTAATTATTTAATAATATCAAAATAAAGGGGAAAAGTTTCATTGCCTATATTTAAAACTGCTTTGTATTTTCCACTTTCAGGAAAATGCTCTGTCCAGAAATCAAAAGTTTGTATTTCAGAACTTATACATTTTTGATTAAAATCCCTAATTATTCTACCATCATCTAAACTATAAATTTTAAGGTTCAAATTATGCCCATTATAATTATTATCTCCTCCGCCATAAAAAGAGAAGAATAAATCATCTAAATTACGAAGATCATAAACAGATTCATTAAAACCAAAAAATTCTTTTCCATTTGCTTGTCTATTATTATTCCGATCAACAAAATTCTTATACATAAAAAAACCTTCTGGGGTTGGATCATTTTCAGAATTATAATTTTGGTTTTGGCTATAGCTTTGATTTTGGTTTTGATAATTTGAACTATTATTATTTGGAGGATTATTATTAATCACTATCTGGTCTCTTCCAGCTCCTGCAACTTCTAAATCATGTTGCATCATAGCCTGATTAGTAATCGCTCTTCCAGAAATTGTCATTATGTCGCTTACAGCTCTTCCCCCTTTTGTATTGCTACCCTTAGTATTTAATGAACCCAAAACACTTAGAGATTCTCCTAATAAAGCAGTTTTTTGTGCTGGAGTCATTGTAGCACAACCCATGCTTCCTAAAAAAACTGCTCCTGCTAAGCCGAAACTAATTGCCTTTCGAGCATCATTGACTAATTTTGTCAAATTTTTCATGTAAAAATATGAAATCAGAACTATTTAAATGTTACTATTGTATAAGGACTTCAAACTACAAGAGTAAAAATACTAAAAACATCTCCTTTATCACAATAACCTTTATTAACCAATATGGGTTTTTCAAATGATGGTGAGCTCTATTTGGACAGAAAAATATAGACCTTCTAGATTCTATGAACTTGTTGGGCAGGATGAAATTGTAAAAAGAGTTGAAGGATTGACAAATTCTATGAATATTCCTCATTTACTTTTTGCAGGTCCAGCAGGAACAGGAAAATCAAGCTTAGCTCTCATAATAGTAAAGGAACTCTATGGAACAAACTGGCGTGAAAACTACCTTGAATTGAATGCCTCTGATGAAAGAGGGATAAATATAGTCCGTGAGAAAGTGAAAAATTTCGCAAGAACAAAGTCAATTGGGAATGTTCCATTTAAAATAATCTTTCTTGATGAAGCTGATGCATTAACACCTGAAGCTCAACAAGCTCTTAGAAGAACTATGGAAAATTACTCTTCAACCTGCAGATTTATTTTATCTTGCAATTACTCCAGCAAGATAATTGACCCAATACAATCCCGTTGTGGTATTTTCAGGTTTAAACTTCTGGAAAAGAAAGATATTGAAAAATACCTTCTTGAAATAGGAAAGAGAGAAAATCTAATAATAAAACCAGAAGCAATAGAAATAATATATGAAGGAAGTGAAGGAGATTGCCGTAGAGCTACAAATCTTCTACAGGCAACAGCCTCAATTTCTCCAAACGTAACTCCTGAATTAGTTTCAACTATAATTTCAAATGCCAAGCCAAAAGACATCAAAGTTGTTTTAGATTATGCTCTTGCAGGAGATTTCCAAAGAGCAAGAGAGAAACTCCTAGATGTTATGCTCAAAGAATCAATTTCAGGGCAAGATGTAATAAAAGCTATTCAAAAAGAAATATGGAATCTTCCAGTTGAACCAGAATTAAAAGTTAGGCTTACAGAAAAGACAGGGGAATCAGAATTCAGAATTGTTGAAGGTTCAGATCCTTTCATCCAACTTCAGGCTCTTCTTGCAAGTTTTGTTCTTGCAGGTTTAGGAAAGGAGTAAAATGGAAATAAAAGATAAAATTTATTTTAGTAATTTTATGAATTATAAACCAAGGGGAATTAAGAATATTACATCTCCTGAGACTCAAAAGGATATTTCAGATTTATATCTAAAAATTAGAGATATTGCAAAAGATGCTTTATCTGAAGAAATTATTTTAGAAAAAGCTAAAAAAGAAATTTCAAATTTGCTGAATAATATAAAACAATTAAAGAAAGAGGAAAAATAAAAAATGTCAGAGAAAAATCTTGAAATAGAAATTCGAGCATTTATCTCAAAAGAAAAATATGAAGAACTTCTCAAATTTTTTAATGAAAATTCCAAATTCATAAAAGAAGATCTTCAGGAGACACATTATTTTGATTGTAAACAAGATTTGAGAATTCAAAAAAATAATAAAGGCTCAAAAATATGGCTTAAAAAAGGAAAAATTCACGATGATGCAAGAGAAGAAATAGAAATTTATACTAAAAATGAAAATTTTGAAGATTTAGGTAAATTATTCAATGAGTTGGGGCACAATATAGAAATAAAATGGCTTAGAAAAAGAAATGAATTTGAGTGGGGTGGAATAAAGGTCTGCATTGACTACACAAACGGATATGGTTATATTATTGAATTGGAAAAATTAGGCTCAGAAGAAGATAAGGAAACAATTTTAGAAGAATTAAAAGAGAAATTAAAAGAGCTAAACATTCCTTTAACTCCAAAAGAAGAATTTGAAGAAAGATATAATTATTATAAAGAAAACTGGAGGAGATTAATAGCATGAGTCCTTGGGTTGAAAAATACAGACCAAAGAATTTCTCTGACATAAAAGGGCAAAATGAAGTAATTGAAAAAGTTAGGAAATTTCTTGAAGATTTCAGCACAAAGGGTTCAAAAAAAGCAATAGTTCTTCACGGACCTCCCGGAACTGGAAAAACAACAATTGCTCATGTAATAGGAAGAGAAACAAACTGTGAAATTTTTGAATTAAATGCTTCTGATTTAAGAGACAAAAAAAGACTTGAAGAAGTGTTAAAACCAGCTATGGAACAAAAGTCCCTGCTTAAACAAGGAAAAATAATTCTTGTTGATGAAATTGATGGAATTTCTACAGTTGATAGGGGAGGACTTACAGAATTTGTTGAGTTACTTGAATTTTCTAAATACCCTGTAATAATAACTGCTAATGATATTTGGGATAAATCTCTGAGCACATTAAGAAAAAAAGCAGAACTAATACCTTTAAGAAATATTGATTACAGAATAATAAAAGATGTCTTGGCAAACATACTAAGAAAAGAGAAAAATTTTATTGATGATGAAATCCTTACGAGAATAGCAGTTAAATCGAAAGGGGATTTAAGGGCAGCAATAAATGATTTGCAGACAATTTCAAAGCTGAAAGACCTTTCTGGAATAGATTTTGATGAGAGAAACAAAGAGGTGGATATCTTTAATGCACTAAAAATTATTTTTAAGGGAAAAGCTGACGATGAAACTTTAAAGATATTTGATTCTGTAAAAATACCCATTGACGAAATAATTCTATGGGTAGAAGAGAATATACCCTCAGAATATAAGGGAAAGGAATTGGCTCGCGCATATGATTTACTAAGTAAAACAGATATATTCAAAGGAAGAATTTACAAACAGCAATATTGGAGATTTTTAGTCTATGAGAATATCTTCCTGAGCTATGGGATTTCTGCATGTAAAAAGCAAGCTAAAACAGGCTTTACAACTTACAAAAAACCCACAAGAATATTAAAAATATGGATGAATAATCAGAGAACAGCTAAAATGAAATCAATAGCAATGAAATATGCTCAATATTCTCATCTGGGACAAAGAAGAGCAATGAGAGAATTCCCAATAATAAAACAAATAATAAATTCAAATGCTGAAATCTCTAAAGAATTAAAACTAGATGAAGAAGAACTCGAATACCTTAAAAATTAATAAAAATTAATATTCTTTTTCAATACTTACTGTATAAGACCAGATTTCAGCATTTTTCCAAGCATTTCTGTTTAATCCTGCTTTTATTGACAATTGTTCTAAAAAGTTAATTTTATCTGGAATCTGTTCCCAAACTTGAGGCAAAAAAGTTGCAGAATTCATTCCTTTCTTTAAAATAATACCCTTTTCAGAATTAATTCTTATGAGTAAATCTTTTTCACCTATATAATTAATTTTTTTAGGAAGAGATAAAATAGAGACCTCAATTTTAACATTGGGAAGTTCTTCTTCAGTTAATCTTGAAAATCTAAAATCATGAATTGCAGCATTAATTGCATTTTCTTGAACCTCTTTCCATAATTCTTTTTGTGGAACAAGAGAGCCAATACACCCTCTAAGATTTCCATTCAAAGTAAGTGTAACAAAACAAGCCCGCTTTTCATTGTAAATATTCTTTGTGCGCTCATCAGGAATAAATTCTTTTCCTTTAAAATATTCTCTAAGAGTTCTTCTTGCTAATTTAGTAAGTTTTAATGTCATTTTATTTCAAAAGAATTATTTATTTATATAATTAGTGGAAAGGATTTATTTTAATGGAACTAATCTAGAAAAAGAATGTTTCTTAATGATGTTTGCATAGGTTTTCATTTCTTCCTTTGTCCACTCTTTAAGTTCTTTTAATACCTCTTTTTTAGCTTTATTTATCCATTTTTCTGGGATTTCTTCTGTGTATGGGCATTTTTTATTTAGGAAAACGTTTATTTTATTTTTATCATAAATAAACGTTAATGGAAAAAGTTTGCAATCAAAAGGTTTTAATTTTTTTGGCAAAGTACAACCAGAATTAATATTTAAAAAAGGACATTGTCCAAAATAAACATAAATATTTTTACCATATTTTTTAAATTTATTTACATCTATCTTGTTTTTTAATTTTTCTAAATCTTTTTTTGTAAGCATTACATTAAGTTTACAACATTTACCTTTACATTTTTTACAGATAACTTTGAATATATTTTTCTCCATTTTACCACACATTTCCTAAATAAACATGATTCAAATATTTTTTGCCTATTGTTTCTGCCTTTTTTAAAATATCCAAAGAGGTTTCTTCTCTGTCATTCATTTGGTACATTGGAAAGAATCTAGAAATATGCCAAGGGATATTTTTATCAATTCCTGAAATAAATTTAGCAATTTTTTCAAGCTCCTCAATAGAATCGTTCTCATTTGGAACAATTAAAGTAGTTATTTCAATATGAATTCCTTTTTCATGCGCAAGTTTTATTGTTTCAAGAACAGGCTTTAGCTTTGCCTTACATATCTTGTTGTAGAACTCTTCATTAAAGGACTTTAAATCAATATTCATTGCATCAATATCCTTTCCAAAAAACTCCAAACACTCTTTTGTCATATATCCGTTTGTAACTAAAATATTCTTAATTCCTTTTTTCTTAGCTAAAACAGCTGTATCTTTGACAAATTCTGCAAAAATTGTTGGTTCATTATATGTATAAGCTATGCTTTTGCATCTTGTTGCAATTGCTCTCTCTACAATCTGCTCGGGAGTTATTTCTTTTCCAACAATTTTTCTTAATTGAGAGATTTCATAATTCTGACAAAAACCACACTTAAAATTACACCCAACTGTCCCAATTGAATAAGCCTTTGTTTTAGGTAAAAAATGATACAAAGGCTTCTTTTCAATTGGATCAATATTTTCAGAAACAATCAATCCATAAACCAAGAGAAATAATTTTCCCTTAATATTCTCTCTCACTCCGCAAATTCCTGTTTTTCCCTCAGAGATTAAACATCTATGGGCACACGCAAAACATCTAACATTGCCTTTTTCTTTTTTATACAAAACACATTCTTTCATTTTGCAGTTCTCCATAAAATCTCAAATTGATTTTTATAGAGATTGGAAATTTCTTCGCTTTCTATCTTAATTACTAATGGTTTTAAGCTAAAAATAAAATAAATCATTTTGTTTCCGTAAATTGAATGAACTACTTTATCATTAAAATACGATTTGGGCAATATTTTAACTTTTATATATTGGTGTTTTGTAATCTCTTTACCTTCAGCAAATAATTGTCTCGATAAAATTCTGTATTTTTTTCTTAAATTCCAGAATCTTTCCCAAACATATTCTGGAACTTGTTTGATAAATTCTTCTTTAGCAAAAGAATTCATAACAAGAATCTCTTTGTATTTCTTTTCTGTTCCATCTTTAATGATATCATTCAAAACATATTTGATTCCTTCAACTCCCTCATAAATTTCAACTTTTGAAGGAGTCATTTTTTCTTTTTCCTTTAATTCATGTAATTTCCCTCTTAATTCTTCTTCTTTTTTTACTAACCTTTCTTCTTTTTCCTTTAGAATGCTAATTAAATTTTCTGGGTCAGTTATCCTATAAAATCTCTTTTTATTCTTTGTTATGTAATTCACAAGTCCTTTTGCTAATAAAATATTCAAAGAATCATATACATGAGATCTTGATATTGCAGTTTGCTTTGCTATGTCATAAGCTTTAGATTCTTTTAATCCTAACAAAATCAAATAAACTTCTGCTTCGTTATTCGTCAGCCCTAATTCCAATAAATCAGATTTTTGTAGCATACTTTTAATATATTCTCTGCTTTTTTAAATATTTCGTCCTTTTAATGGACAAATTACTTTTAAATATCTACCTACTGCATTATAATTCATGAAAGATTTAAATAGTGGTCTAAAAACAAAATGTAAGGAAGTCAATTTAGGCAAGAAAATCTTAGAACAAGAGAAAGATAATCCTTTGTATGATGAAATAAATAAAATTAGTGAAGCTAATTACAAATTATTACAACAAGATATTAATGGGTCTTATAGATTTGGATGTATTTAATTCTGTGCGGAGATAAAATGGAATCTATTCAAATTTCATTTAATTTAACAAATAAATGTAATTTATCCTGCATTTATTGTGCTATAGACAATGAAAAATCTAAAACTACTGATTTAATTCCAGAAGTAGCTATTAAAGGTTATAAAAGAATTAGAAAAAAATACCCAAATGAATGGTTAGATTTAAATTGTATGGCTAACGGAGAACCACTACTTAACTGGGAGAGTATTGAAACAATTGATAGAATAAAAACTTTAGATGATAAAGTAAGATGTTTTGTTACAACAAACGGAACTCTTCAAGATAAAAGTTTAGAATTGGCAAGAAGAAATTGGATTGTTACTGTATCATATGATGGCATTGATAATCAAAAATTAAGAGGAAAATCAAATGAAGTTGAAAACACAATAAGAAAATTAGCAGAAAATAAAAATTATAAATTTTTAGTTAGAATGACTATGTCTCCAAAAGATTTAAACCACTTAGATAAGTCTCTTAATAAAATTAAAGAATTAGGAGTTAAATATGTTGCTCTAGGACTAACATTTCCTTTTGGAAGATTTAATAGCAAAGAATTAAAAGAATCTTTTGATTTAAATAAATTATACAATTCTCTAAAATATGCAGAAGGCATAGGATTGAAACCAATATTAACATTACAACAAGCATGTACTTTAGCCACAAAAGGATATTATATAATGCCTAATGGAAAAGTGAGTATTTGCTATGTTAAACATATAGAACCAAATAAGAAGAACAGACAAAAAGCAGAAATTCAGGGATGTATTTTATATAATTATAAGAACTTGTTTAAAAGTAATTCTTAGCACTGCCTCACAACTCAAACACATTCATGCATAAGATTAATAATATTAAGAAAGTTAAATATCTTATGATAGATTGGTTTCCCTCCCAAAAACAAGAACTCGTGAGAATGCTTGACTCTTTTCTATCAAAAACCCCAGAGCTAAAAATAAAGGAAATCCATGGCTTAATTGTTCCCCATGCAGGTTATGCTTATTCAGGAGAAATAGCAGGAAAGGCTTTTTCCCTTTTAAAAAACAAGAATATAAACAAAGCAATAGTTCTTGGCCCTTCACATTACACTGCATTCACTGGAATTACCTCTCTCGAAAAATTTGAAACCCCCCTTGGAAAAGCAAATATCTCTAAAAACTCCTTTAATAAAATATCTCATGAACATTCTGTCGAAAATCAAATTCCTTTTCTTCAAAAATTAAATATAAAAGAAATTCTTCCTATTATAGTTGGTCAAATCAACTGGAAAGAAGCAGAAAAAATTGCAAAGCAATTCCTTAAAGAAGATGCAATTTTTATATTTTCAACAGATTTAAGTCATTTTTTTAAGTATAATGAAGCAATAAAAAGGGATCACTCAACAATAGATATAATTACAAATCTAAAAGAATCTGAATTCCAAAAGATAGATGCATGCGGCTTTTATCCTCTTTTAATATTATTCCAAATGTGCAAAATTAAATCCTGGAAACCTGAGTTAATAGAATACAAAAATTCAGGGGATATTACAGGAGACAAAACTTCTGTTGTTGGTTATTCGAGCTTTTGGTTTTAACTATTTTATTTTAGTAATGAAAAACCAAAGGCGAGTAAGAGCTTTTACTTTTGAGAAATTTTTAATTTTTAAGCACATTGAGTAGCAGTTGTGCTTCCAGAAGTTGTTGTCCATCCCCACATAGGAACATAAGCTTCTGTAGATAACTGCTCACCACATTCTGTAGGAACACTTCCATCACTGAAAGCTTGACAAACAAGATCTAAATATGAAGCAGGGTCTCTTGCACTATTTGCCTGAACCCCATTTATAACAAGAGTTGGACTTCCACCTACATCATATTGCTCATTCAAAGTTTTATCTACATTGAAAAGAGGATAATTTCCACTCAACCATTTAGTTTTATCATTCTTGTTTTCTGAAACTTGGAATTCCTTATCTGCTTTTGAAACACACAAATTCAACTTAGTTTTGTCTATCTTAGCTTCTGTTAAACATGAAGCACTATCTCCTGCTTTTAAGAAACAGCTCAAATAATCATTAAATTTAGTTTCCTGCTCTTTCTGTATGCAATACTGTCTTAAATTCTCTTCAACTTCTCCCTGAGAAGGATGCATAGAATAATAAACAAATCTTAGGGTAAAATTAATTTTATCCCCTAATAGTTCAACAACAGGTAATATTCCTTTCTCTGCTTGAGTTCCATATGGGCAATAACTCATAACAAACAATTCAACACTAGGTTTCTCAGATTTAGGAATTTCCTGAGTTTGGGTATTTGCGTTTGTATTGGTATTACTATTATCTTTCTCTGTAACCAAAGGAATTAAAGAGCTTGTAAAATATTTTCCATCTTTAGTAACATAAACAGGGACATCACTTCCTTCTATTGAAAGGACCACCTTGTAAAAAGAACCTTCTGAGCTTACATTAACAACTTCAGCATCCATTCCTTGAGAAGTTGCAAAATTAAGAATCTTTTCTCCAGCTTTAGTTCCTGAAACAGTGTTTCCAGTAATATTAAATAGATTTCCAGCAATAAGAAGAATAACCAAAATCCCTAAAACAAAAGTTGAAACAACCCAGGGTTTGTTTCTTAAAGAACCTCTGTGTTCCTTATAAACTGGTCCTGCATGTTCATATCCTATATTTTCCATTTTAAAATCATGAAATAATCCTTTAAAAACATTTTGGTGAAACTAATTGAATTGATAGTTTATATACAAACAATTAAAAATTAATAGAGATTAACATTTGCATGCCTTACGATATAATTTTAGGAAGAAATTCTTCAGATAAAAAAGATTTTGCTGGGAAAGGACTGGCTTACATAGGCAAAGGATATGTAAAAATGGGACAATATACTTCTCTGAGCAATAAAATCTTCATGGACATAGTAAGAAGCCATGTGATTTTAGTGGCTGGAAAACGCGGATCGGGAAAATCGTATACATTAGGGGTCATTGCAGAAGAACTCTCCAATCTACCAAAGGAAGTTTCTCAAAATATAGCCTCTCTTATATTTGATACAATGGGTATATACTGGACTATGAAATATCAAAACGAAAAAGACAGAGATTTGCTGCGTGATTGGGAATTAAAGCCAAAGAATCTCAAAGTGAAAGTTTTTGTCCCATATGGGTTTTATGATGAATATGTAAGAAAGGGAATTCCAGCAGATGAAAAATTCGCACTGGATATATATGAAATGAATGCAGAAGACTGGATTCTCACTTTTGGTCTAGATATAATAAATCCTGTTGCAGTGCTTATTGAAAGAACAATTACAAGATTGAAAGAAAGAAAAAGTTTTGATATAGAAGATATAATAAAAGAAATTGAAAAAGACGAAAAAACAGACAGAGAAATAAAAAACGCAGGAGCAGGATTGTTTGAAGCTGCAAATACTTGGGGTATTTTTTCAAAGAAAGGAATTTCTCCAACAAAAATAACTCATCTTGTAAACGCAGGGGCAACAACGGTTCTTGATTTGAGTATATATAATTCAGTCGGAAGTTTTAATGTAAGAGCATTAGTTATAAGCTTAGTCTCAAGAAAACTATTCAATCAAAGAATGGCATCGAGAAAAAAAGAGGAAATAGAAGCTGTTTCCAAAGGGCTTGATTTTTCTTCTTACTCTGAAAAAAAAGAAACTCCATTAGTCTGGATTTTTATAGATGAAGCCCACGAGTTTCTTCCTCTTGAAGGAAAAACAATTGCAAGCGATGCCTTGACACAATTACTGAGAGAAGGGAGACAGCCCGGGATTTCTTTAGTTCTTGCGACACAACAACCGGGACAAATTCACAAAGACGCTATGACACAATCAGACATTGTCATTTCTCATAGAGTTACTTCTGCTACAGATCTGGAAGCATTAAACAAAATAATGCAAAGTTATCTTCTTGAAAGCATAAAGCAATATATGGATGATTTGCCTTCTTTGAGGGGCTCTGCAATTATTCTTGATGACAATTCTGAAAGGATTTATCCAATGCAGATAAGGCCCAGATTCACCTGGCATGGTGGGGAAGCTCCAACTGCTATAAAAGCAGAAAAGAAACTATAACTATATAATATAAATATTTTTAAATCTACAGAGTAAATAAAAATATGGAAAAATGCCCAGTGTATAAACAAGGAAACGCAGCAGAAAGATTTTATTTTGGAAAGGAAATGGTTGCATGCAGGGTAGATCCTGAAGATTGCCCTCTCAAAAATTCTCAAAATATTGAATATGGAGGAGAGATAATAGGAACTGTCTGTAAATCAGATGGTTTAATAGAAGATTCCTGGAAACATCCAACTCTTACTTTGAGAGTGAAGATAGATAATACAAAATTAGAATTCAAAGTAAATCAAAAAAGACAACTTCCAGCAAAATTATCCTAACACTTCAAAATCAACTCTAACTCTTATCTTATATGGTGCAATTTCCCCAGCGGGTTTAACATTTAAAATCTTAATTTTCTTTTTGAACTTCTCAGCTTGTTTTTTTATTTTATCAACAATCAAATTTGTTTCATCCACCTTGCAAAAATCATAATAATAAACAAATGTTCCTTTCTTGCTTAGCATAAATGTCTGTTCCAAAAAACTCTCTTTAAGATTTGGGCGCGGCATAACAATAAAATCGAATTTCTTGTTTTCTTCCTTTAACTTCAGAGCAACTTTCTTTATATCCCCATTGACAAATTTTATTTTAGTTTTAACATTATTTATTTCAGCATTCAATTCTGCGTATTTATTAGCTTCTCTGTTTATTTCATTGGAATAAACTATTTTTGGCTTTGAATTCTTTGCAATAACTATGGAAAATGGTGCAACTCCTGCAAACATGACCAATACTTCTGAATCCTTTTTTATGAATGATACAATTTCTTTCCTCTCATTACTCAGTCTTGGAGAGAAATAAGTCTTATCAATATTAAATCTAAAAGAACAATTATTCTCTTTATACAAAACCTCCTTGTTTTTTTCTCCTGCAATATGCTTTGTTTGCATCTTCCTTAGTCTTCCGTGAAATTTTCCAGACTTCTCTAAGACTGTCTTAATAAATTTGTTCTTATGTAAAATTTCAGCAGCAAACTTTTTCTTATCTGATGCTTTAGTCCCATCAGAAAAATTAACAAGAGCTACATTTCCAAGTATATTGAAAGAGCGATGATTTGATTTCATAAAATTAAAAACAAAGAGTATGATTTAAACTTTACTAAAAGAATAAGCATTTTATAATAATTAATTGCAACCGTATCTCTTTATAATTCAATATATCCTATTAACTTAATAATTTTAATATAATTATAACTTCTACTTTAAGATAACTTAACCCTCCTCTTCTCTATGGTTTACAAAATAAATTTATAAGGGTGGAATCATTATAAAAGAACATGTTAGGTGATGTATTTTACAATATAGATGCAGATATAATGGTTCTTGGTCTTCTTTTTGTAATCTTTTTTGCACTAATCAATCTTGCATTACGTAAAACTCTAAAAGATAGAGGAACTTCAGGCATAGTTTCTTTTTGTGTTTCCCTTCTTGCAGTTTACGGAATCAGCAGGACAAATTGGGATGTTTCCGGTTTATTCTACAGCATAGGAATAAGTGAAAATATCCTCTATACGGTAATCCCTTTCATAATAATTATAGGTTTGATTTTTATATTTTGGAGACTACGAAAGGATTTAGGAGCAGCATTCATGATTATAGGAGTAATCTTAATTATAGCAAGTTTCTTTGTTTACGAAAAACTTCTTCTTATGGGAGTTGGAATAGGATTATTCATAATTGGGCTATTTTTATGGCTTAGACAAAGAAGAATAAAAAAAACCCAAAAGTTAATTCATTAGAGAATCCTAAAGAAAAAGAGGAAGAAAAAGAAAAAATAATAGAGAGAAGAAGGGAGAAAGGCATAGATATTTTAATAGATGCTGCAAAAAGATTTAACAAATGGGCAAATTCACAACAAAATCCAAAATTTGTTGGGGGTTGGACATATTTTGTAAATTATCTTAAAAAAGGCGGATGGGGAAGCAGCGAAGCAGAAATATGCTCAAGATTAGGAATAAGTCAAAGAGATTTTGTAACTGTATTCAAGAAGTATGGAATAGTAGATTAATCTATTGGTTTCTCTTGTTTTCTTTTAAGAAATTTTCTTACTAACTTAGAATCATTAACTTTATTTTTAACCAATTTCAAATCTGAATAAACATCTTTTAAATCTGAAAGAGCAGTTTTCCCAGATTCTTTATACGAATTTTTTAAATCAATACCTGCACTTCCTGCGAGAAGTAAATTAGATGGAAGTTCTATCAATGGATTAACGTTAGTGTAATCACAAGCAAATTGTCCAAGATTTATAAGAGATAAAAATGAAAAATAAGAGGATACACCTAATTTTACAAGTCTAGTACTATAGTGGTTTCTTACACTTTCAGAACTCCCTGCAATAATATCCAAAGCCGCAAGAGGAAGAACAACATAAGGATGTCCTAAATTTAAACCATCTTTTAAATTTAAACCATGTTTAGCTAACTCTTCTACTGATTTTTTAGCTGCTTCATTAGCAGTTCCTTCAGCAACTTGTTTTGCAGCCTCTTGAGCCCCTTTTGTTGCCCAATTACCTAAGGGTCTTGCAAAATAATTTAGTCCATACGCTATAGATTTCCTCAATATTTCCTTTTTCGAATCACTTTTATCTGTCATAATTTTCAAAGAATCAGATTATTTATAAATCTTTCTATTTGTTACCATTTATTAAAAGTAACATAATTAACATTCCTAAT
>Ga0210051_1003576_pt1 | contig 15399 bp, 19 predicted proteins | sample CryGey092014_all_FD_185464 | JGI IMG/M metagenome (GOLD analysis project Ga0210051, IMG submission 185464) | Groundwater microbial communities from aquifer - Crystal Geyser CG23_combo_of_CG06-09_8/20/14_all (SPAdes) (version 2) | ecosystem: Environmental > Aquatic > Deep subsurface > Groundwater...
ATTCTAGGAACAATAGGGCTTGAAGGAATCTTAAAACTTGCTGATGGCAAGGACAGAAAATGTTATTTTGAAGATGCTATTGCCTATCTGGACGGCAAACTTGATGAGCCAGTTACTTTCGTAAGAAAGGTTCACGGTATTCTGTCAGAAAAAATTTGTGACGTGAGAAATAACTACAAATGGTCTGAGCTTCACAGAGTATTCATTCCAAATGGTTTTTCAATGACTCTTTCAGAGATGAATGAACAGCAATATGGGCAATTCCGCGATTCTCTTGAAAAGCCCTCTCATTATGAGAAGATTATCATCTGGTTGAAGGAGAACAGATAAAAACAAAATATTTAAAAACAAACATCCTGCCCAGTTTCATCACTTGTGCCGCGGTCGCATAATCTGGTATTGCGCCAGCCTTGAGAGCTGGTGCCTGAAAGGGCATCCCGGTTCAAATCCGGGCCGCGGCGCTTATTCCCCCTTTTTTCTTTTTGCTCACTTGTTTGCAAAGTCATTTATGAACTTCTTTATGTTCGCATGGCGCCCTATCAGGAACAGGATGTCGCCCTGCTTCAGCTCATCTGTCCGGGAAGGAACAACGATTATCTCATCTTTTCTCTTTATTGCAATTATTGAAACATTGTATTTTTTCCTGAAGTCCAGCTGCATGAGAGTTTTTCCGATGAGCCCCCTTGGCACCGCCAGCTCCTGCACGCTGTATTCCTTTGAAATCTCAATGTATTCCAGGATTTCTGATGAGACAAGCTGGTTGGCAAGCCTTATCCCGGAATCCTGCTCAGGAAATACTACCTTTGTGGCCCCGACTTTCTGAAGAGCCATTCCATGAATCTCGTCGTCTGCCTTGGCAATTATCTTTTTGACTCCCATCTCAGCCAGCACCAAGGTTATTATAATGGCCGAGGAGTTGCCTGTTGCTATGATTGCGGTGTCGCAGTTTGCGACTCCCGCCTCTCTCAGCGAAAGCGGGTCTGTTGCGTTCGCCTGCTTGGCGTAAGCCACAAAATCCTTTATCGCATTAACCTTCGCTTCATCCTCGTCAATTGCAATCACTGTTTCGCCCAGCTGCCCAAGAGTTTTTGCGACTGTGCTTCCGAATATTCCCAATCCTATAACTGCAAACTGCCTTTTCATTTTTTATCACCCGACTGAAACTTCTTCCTCTGGAAGAGTAATCCTGCATGTGCTGCAGTAGAACTTGAACAGCAGAAGCGGGGCCAGAATTCCCACACGCCCTATGAACATCACAATTGTGAGCACTAATTTTGAGAGCATATTCAAATTGGGCGTTATTCCAGTGGATAGCCCTACAGTTCCGAATGCTGAAACTGTTTCAAAAATGTTCTGCGAAAATGAGAAGCTGTTGAAAGCGCAGAGCAGCATGGTGTTAAAGTATACGAAGAGCAGGGACAGCACAATTATTGCAGCTGCTTTTATCACAGTGTCCTGTGAGATGCTTCTGTTGGAGATTTCTGTCCTTTTTTTGCCCCTCATATATGATGCAATTGTGGCAAGCACCACTATCAGGGTGACTGTTTTGATTCCGCCGCCTGTTCCGCCAGGGGATGCTCCTATGAACATCAGCAGAATTAGAGTCATGAGCCCTGCTGTCGTCATCTTTCCGATTTGTATCGTGTTGAAGCCGGCGGTTCTGGCTGTTACGGACTGGAAAAATGCTGCCAGGATTTTTCCGGTTGTGGAAAGCCCTCCTAGCGTTGCGGCATTATTGACTTCAAAAACCCAAATCAGAAGCGCTCCCCCCACGATTAAAACGGCGGTAGTTGTTAAAACTATCTTGGCATGCAAAGAGAGGCGCTTCTTGTGAACTGCTCTGCTGTAAAGATTGGAAAGCACTATGAAGCCGAGCCCTCCGCTGATTATCAAAGCCGCGATTGTAATGTTGACTACTGGGTCAGCCACATACGCAGTAAAGCTCTTGAAGTTTCCAAGGACATCAAAACCTGCGTTGTTGAATGCAGCTACTGCGTGGAATATGGCATATTTTATGGCTTTTTCAACGCCCAGATTGCGCCATTTCAAAAACAGTATGAAAGCGCCGCTGAACTCAAAAACCAAAACAAAGGAGAGGACGTGCTGCGCGAACCTTATTATCTGGGAAAGGGTTGGATAGCCCGTGTTTTCCTGAAAGATTATCCTGTTATTAATCGGAATCAGGCGTTTCAGGAGGATTGCCAGCAGTGTTGTCAGGGTCATATATCCCAAGCCGCCTATCTGAATAAGGACAAGTATCACAATCTGCCCGAACAATGAGAAATAGGTGCCTGTGTCCTTTACTACAAGCCCTGTGACGCATGTTGCAGAAGTGGCTGTGAAAAGCGCGTCAATGAATGAGGTCTGCTTGCCCTCTGCTGATGACGCAGGAAGCATGAGCAGGGCAGTTCCCATTAATATTACAATTGCAAAGCTGAGAAGCATAAACTTTACAGGATTGACTTTTGTTTTTAAGAAGCCCTTTCTTATTATCAAATCTTTTAAAACTGCTTGTTCATCTGGCATTCTCTCATCTGTGTGCTTTGTTCTCTCCCATAATTTTTGAATTCTTTAAAAGGTTTGTGCTTTTTAAGAATTGATTTTATTGCGCTGTTAAATTGAATGAAAAAAATAACTGCCCCGAACGGGACTTTCACAAGCTTTTTCATTTGATTTTTCCAAAGGAAAAATCCCGAGGTTTTCGCCCGAATGGAAGAAAACCGCATTCCCTCAAGGCTTTTCCCGTAGGAAAAGGCTTGTTTTGAACCCGTGTCCCAGCCGTGAGAGGGCTGGATGATTGGCCGGACTACACTATCGGGGCAATAAATCATGATAACTAGGCACTGCTTTTTAAAATTTTTGTTTTATAGCGCTCTGTAGAAAATAATTAAATCTGAATAACAAAAAATAAAAAAATGAAGTTTTACTTCTTTTTTCCAAGAATCCTGAAGACCTTTGTTCCGCAGACAGGGCATGTTCCCTGGGCTGCTTCCATTCCATTCTTCATTGTTATAGTTTTGGGGTCCTTTATCTCCACTTGCTTCTTGCATTTCATACATCTTCCGGTTGGCATTTTGCTTATCACCTTCTAAGTTTAATGATTTCAATCAACGGTCTGCTGTTTAAAAAACACGGGCAGTTTATAAATTTTATCTAATTTCCTATTGAAAATCCATCAAAATCAGCGCAAAAATTAAAAAACAAAATCTTTTTAAATAGCCCCCATATCCTCCTTTGCAAAGAAAAATTTTCGCAAGTTTCAAGGTGCAACCAAATGGCTAAGAGAATAGGCGGAACACGCAGGAAGACAAGGCATAAGCTCAAAAGGGCCAGGAATGAGAAGGGAAAGATTTCCGCATCAGCAATGCTCAGGGAGTTCAACACTGGCGACACTGTAATACTTCATCCGAACCCTGCAGTGCAGGATGGGGTGTTCTGCTTCAACTATTCAGGAAGGCACGCCATAGTTGTGGGAAAGAGGGGCGGATGCTATGAGGTGCTGGTAAGGGACGGCGGAAAGCAGAAGAAGCTGATTGTCCATCCAGTCCACCTTAAGAGGGTATAAGCGCTTTTACACTTCAAAAACTATCGCGGGGTATAAAATGGTAGATGCCAAGATTTTGGAAGAGAAGCCAATAACAATGGCTGAGCTGAAAGAGGAAGTTGACTCAATAAAGAAGAGGGATGCAGAGCCCAACTTCAGGGTCAATCAGACAGATGACTACCTCGCATCATTCACCCATATTCTCGGGAAGAACGCCCTTGAGCTGAAAAAGCAGATTGAAAAGCTTGAAATACCAAGGTTCAAGGACGCCCAGATATGCAAGATTGTGGACATAATGCCTGAAACAGTGGAGGAGCTCAAGTCAGTGCTGGAGGAGTACCCGATAACAATCGTGGAAAAGAACCTCAAGCGCATTGTGGAGCTTGTTGCCGGATACAAGGGCAAGAATTGACTTCTTTTAGAAAAGGTTTATAAAAAAAACCGCCTTGAGAGCCTAAGATGCAAGAAGACAAAATTACAGCCGGAACAGGGAACCCGCCTCAGATGCAGAGGAGGCAGGAGGAGTATGCAATAGTCCTGGATTTCCTGCCAAATGGCTATCCATTTGATGCGAGACCAATGTTCAGGAAGACCTCCGTTGTGCAGGCAGTGGGCAAGATTACCCTCGCGCTGCTCGAGCTTGTGCCCAAGAAGGACATATTCCTGCAGCCCCACGATGAGGTCTACATAGGGGACGGGAAGAGAGACAAGATACACCACATAGTGGGCAGGATAAAGTTTGAAAACCTCACTGCGAGCGCCTGTAAGGAGCTTGAGTTCATTGTCATCGAGTATGTCAAGAAGGAAGAAGCGAAGTTTGTCAACTTCTTCAACACCTCAGAGCCTCTGACAACAAGAATGCACAGGCTGGAGCTGCTCTCGGGGCTTGGCAAGAAGAAGATGTGGGAGATAGTTGAGGAGAGGCAGGTGAAGCCCTTCAAGAGCTTTGAAGACCTCAGGAAGAGGATACCCCTGATGCCCGACCCTGTAAAGCTGATTGCCAAAAGGATAATGGCTGAGCTGACAGGCAAAGAGAAGCACTATCTGTTCGTGCAGAACTAAAACTCATTCAGCTTCCTTTGCAATGATTTCTATTAATTGCCTGTCAGCGAGGAAGGCCTCCCTTTTGAGTTCGTCTACGATGTAGTAAACCTGCTTGGCCTCTATCTTGAACTTTGATTCAAGCCCTTCCATAAAGTCCTCAAGCTCCTTTATGTGCTTGAAAATCCCCTCTGCCAGGAAGTCGTAGCCGTTGTTTATCTGAAAAACAGAATTTATGCTGTGATGCCTCATAAGGAATTCTTTTAACTCGTCCTTCTGCTCGTGGCTCACCTTGAACATCATGTTCGCCCGGGTGTAGAACCCTATCTTTGCAAAGTCAATTAGTGTAGTGTGCTTCTTTATGAGAGAGCCCTCGTTCATCTTCAGCCGGTCATATATTGTTGATATGGGTATGTGTATTTTCTTGCTCATATCTGTAAGCGATTCTCTCGCATTGTTCCTCAATTCTGCCATTATCAGCAAATCCTTTTTTGATACCATTTTTCATTCCTCCTTTTTTACCATGGATAAAGTATTGAGTAAAAAATCTTCTCAAAGATGTTGCCGTCCATTTTTTTTGAGTCAATGACAAGCCTCCTTGAATGTCCTCGTAGTATGTCGTAAACCCCCTGGTATGGGTCCCTCGCCTTTTTCTCACACCGATTCTTTGGCTTGTCCTTGTTTCCGAAATATATCACCTTGCCTGAATCTTCTGTTCCGTTCTGATTTCCTGCATTCTCAGTTTTTTCCAACTCTTCCTCTATTTCCGACTCATCGTAAATCTTTCCCTTAAACAGGTCTGCTGCAATTGCTTCCACGCTCAGCGTGCCTGAGTATGTATTTCCGTGGAACACTCCCCCAGCGCATTTTTTTGCTTCTGAAATCACCTTCGAGATATATTTTGAGGCGGTGACTGCCTCCTCCTTGCGGTATTCCTCCTTTTTTCCCGCATAATAACCAGCTATCTCCTTCATCTCTTCCAGCGAGGAGATTATTCCTGATGCATCAACACTGGCTTCCAGCCTGTTTTTGGATTTTAAGGTGTATTTCATTATCAAGTCAGATAAGGTGTCGTAGTCCTTCAGGTCGTATCCTGAAGCAGTTTTTCTCTCTGCGACATCAATTATCCTGCCGTACTCTTTCTCCACCGGTTCGTCTTTCCTTCTGCTGGTGAAGATGTTGCTGGAATAGCTGCGGTACTCAAATTCCGGGTAGAACTCTTTTACCAACCCCTGGCACTTCTTTGCCTCAATCACAAGATACTCAATTTCAGATTGTTTCATTTTTCTCCTCTTTTTCCGGGAGCGAAAAATGTTTTTTCGCTTTTCTCGGAATATATTGTATAGTAGCCGAAAAATTTATATATACTTTTTCCTTATACCTTATATATTGCTATATAATTATATATTAAGGTGATATTCATGAAAAGAAAGGTAATCCAGCTTGCAGGAAAGACGCTTGTGGTTTCCCTGCCGAGCGCTTGGGCAAGGATGAGAGGAATAAAAAAAGGGCAGGAAATCACACTAGAAGAGCAGGGGGACCGGCTTGTGCTCGGAACAGAGGAAAGCAACGCTCCAACAAGAAAATCAATTGATGTCAGCGGGCTCTCAAAAATAATAATGAGAATGATATCTGCTGCATACAAAGCAGGATATGATGAGATAGAAATCAGGTTCAGCTCATCACAAGAGCTTGACCTTGTGCAGAAATCCCTTTTAAGGAGCTGTATCGGCTTTGAGATCGTGCAGCAGGGAAAGGGGACTCTTCTCGCAAAAAGCATCTCAAAGGATGACTATTCTGAATTTGATTCGATAATGCGAAGGCTTTTCTTTTTCATGTTGGCAAATGCAGATGATTCCCTCATATTTGCATCAGAGCACGATGTGGAAGGGCTGAAATCAATAATTGTAAAAGATGACAACATAAACAGGCTTGCTGACTTCTGCAGGCGGGCGATAAACAAGAACCCCTCCAAATTTGACAAAAGCGCCCCCTTTTACTTCATAATCGAAGCCATTGAAGGCATAGGCGATTCCTACAAAAACATATCAGAGTACATGATAAAAAACAAGATTAAGATAAAGGCAGAAACGCAGAAAATCTATGGAGACATAAACGCCTTCCTGCGGGGATTCTACGAGCTCTTCTACTCCTTTGAAATAAACTCATTCGCAAACCTGAAGGACACGAAGGACTCAATAGCAGCCAGGATTGAAAAGCAGATGAAGGGCGCCAAAAGGCAGGAACTTGTGTTTCTTTTCATGCTGAAATCCCTCCTGGAGCAGATATTTGACATGAGCGGCCCCCTGCTGATGCTCAAGCAGGGCTAAACTTTTCTTATTGCATTCACAAAAGGCTCTTTTCCTGATGAAATTATGTAGTCATATAGCCTGCCCAAAAGCGAGGAGAGATTATTTTCCTCCATGGCTGAAACAGCATTCATTACAAAAAATGAAGCGCGCTCAGGATTGTCCTGGCTGTATGCCCTCCCGCTGTTGTAAAGCGAAAAAAATATCCTGCTTGGGATATAGCTTTCCTTAAGCTTGGGAACATCCCGCGCTTTTTTAGGGCATGCCTTTGCAAATGATGAGAGATAATGCTCTAGAATCATTGTCTTGTCAAGCCCTTCGCACTCAGGAAGCTCAAGAAGGGCGGCGATGTCTATCATCGGGTTTGCTATTACCCTTTTTTCCAGGTCAATCCAGCTTCCGTCCTCAAGGAAATTGGTTATGTAAGAATCGCCGTGGCAGAAGGCATCTACTTGTGCAATTGAGTGGGAATAATCCTCTGCTTCCTTCATGAATCCTTCAAGCATTGGGTTTTCTCCAATGCGCCGAATGAGCCTTTTTCTCAGAGCAGTGACATAGTTGAGCCTTGGAACAGCAACTAGGTAATCTTTGCTTCCCTCTAAATAAGGAATGTAATAATTCCCATTTTTCATTTCAAGAAAATCAATAGCATAGGCGTGGATGATTGCTGAGCTTTCCATAACCCTTTTGAGTGCAGCCCCCTTCTCGCTTTCAGGGCAGTTTTCAAAGTAATCCCTGAGGTTGAGCCCAGCGCTCCTTTTCATAAGATGGTATACCCTGCCATCCTCATCCCTGAACACACTTATTGGGATAGGCGAAATGTTCCTGAAGTCAGTCCTTATCTTGTTCCTGAACAGGTCTGTGAGAAAATCGCTTGTGATATACTCTGAAACTATCCTTGCCTCTTCTTCATCCGGGTTTATTCCCTTATTCCGCTTGAGAATCAGTGCATCCTTGAAGAATCCTGACTTTCCAATCTCAAACACCTCATTCCTCGAGCTTGGAACTTCATAGAGGCTCTTTTCCAGCATTCCTGTTTTCTTAAGCCCTTCCACAAGTTCCAGCGCTGTATCCTCTGAAATCTTTTTCTTTCCTACTTCAGAAAGGAACATCGAGCAAAGCGCCAGAATCTTCAGTCTCATCTCGCCATCTGAGCCTGAAATTGCATCCTGCCAGTTTTTAAGCGAGGAGCCGAGGTCATTCTCAAGGTAATAGCTTGAAAATGCGTTGTCAATGGAATCCCAGGATGAGCTGCTATTCTTTGATTTCTTGAGGAGCATCCTGTCAAGCGGATTCAAAATAATCCTGTTGATAAATAGATTTCTGATAACATCCGCCTTTTCCCCTGAATCCGAGCTCTCGGTAAGCCGGCTGTAATAGTAAAAGGATTCATCTATCTTGCCAAGCTTCCTCTTAACATTTGCAAGAAGGCAGTAAGAAAACCTGCTGTCATCGCCTTTTGCTATTTTTTCCTCCTCAACAGCCTCAAGTTTTTCAAGAGATTCCCTGCTTCCCTTTCCTTTCAGCTCAAGCGACAACTCGCGCCCCAGGTATTTCCATGAGCTTATATTTTCGGCATTAAATGAGGATATCATTTTCATTGCAGCAGAATACATTAATCCCGCTGAAAACGCAATTGATAAGAGCCCGAGGTCCTCTTTGAGAAAGTTTCCACCGATGAAATTCTTAAGAGGAAGCAGAGGGCCGTTTCCTGAATGGAAAGTATACGCCCTGTCAAGAAGAATTGCTTTGTATGTTTTTGCAAAATGCACAACAGAAAGCCCGAATCCAAGCCCAAAACAATTCTTATCCATAAATTCAGATATACTTCCTTTGCGGCTTTTTTTCAGATTCACTCTGAAATCCTTTTTTTTCCTGAACACAGTATATGCTATGGCAGAGCAAGCTATTATGCCAAGGGTGAGGTCTGGAAGATTTGGCACATAAGCCCTGCCGAGGTAATAGCTCGCAGGTATTGCTGCTGCAACAAGAGCATTGTAATTCCTCCTGAGAAAATCTACAGCAGAAAGGGCAAATGAGCCGAATGTTTTCCGAGAGGTTTCCCTTTCCAGTATTGCCTCTATTCCGCTCTCATTTTCAGAACTGCTGCCTTTCTGTCTTGAGAGGTAGTCCTCCAAAAAATTCTTTTCTCCCATTTCTTGTCCAGAAAGTCAGAACAAGTATAAAAATCTTTATTTTTTAACTACTATTAAATAATAAAATAATTAATGAAAGCATGTAGAAGCATAAAAAAGGGAACATAGTAATCAGGAAATAATCAGAAGCGGGAATCAGCAGCAGTAGAGCTTGCCTGGCATCTGCCCCTTCTTTATCTCGCCGAAGGGGTTGCCGAACTTCTCTGTGTTGGCTATCATCTCCTTCACAGACGGCGGCTCAATTCCTTTCTCCACAAGCCGCTGCCTGAGCTTCCTCATCATTCCGGGCAGGTCTATCCTGGCAGGGCAGTTTTCAGAGCAGGCCTTGCACATTGCGCAGAAGAAAGCCCCGTGCTCAAATGAGTCCTTCAGGCCTTCGTCAAATGCAGAGAAAATAACGCCTCTTGCCCCGAGATACTTTGAGCCGTAGCGCCTCGCAAGATTATGATATACTGGGCAGAAGTCAAGGCAGGCGCCGCAGTTTATACAGTAAAGAAGCTCTTTGAATTCAGAGTTCAGCATCTCGCTCCTCCCGTTGTCAACAAGAATAAGATATACCTCCTTCGCGCCCTGCGCCCCGATTACAATCTCGTTCTGGATGTCTGCTGTCTTGCTTGGGCCAGAAATTATGCTGACATATGACGGGAATGCCTGCCCTGTGCCGTATAATGCAGAGCACCTGACAACATGCAGCGCATCCTCAAGAGAAGGCACAATCTTCTCAAAACTTGAGATTACTATGTGCTTGTCAGGAATCCTTGAGACAAGCGAGATGTTGCCCTCATTCTCAAGTATCACAATGCTGCCGTCAGATGTTATTGCATTAGCGCCTGTGATTCCAACTTTCGCCTTTAAGATTTTCTCCCTTAGATAAACCCTGACAAAGGCAACTATTGCCTCCCGTTCCGGCTTGACATCTGCGCCGAGCTTTTCCCTGAGGGTTTTGGCTATCATTTCAGGAGTCAGATGTATTGATGGCAGAACAGGGTGCATCTCCTCATCGCCAGAAACCTGCACAAGGAAGTCCCCAAGGTCTGTCTCAATCAGCTCCCTGTTGCGAAGCGCTTTGGCGAGCCCTATCTCTGATGCAGTGTTTGACTTCGCCTTTATTATCAGGCGCTCTTTTCCTATAATCTTAAGAATCTCTTGCCGGGCATCCTCTGAATCCTTGGCCTCAATTACTCTTATTCCGTTTCTCATCAGGGATGCAACAGCCCTTTCCTTCAGCTCTTTCATGTGCTCTATTGAGTATTCCTTGATTTTTCTCAGAGCGTCCCTCTCCTTTTCTCTCTCCTCTGGGGAAAGCGCCGCATCCCTCTTGTCCTTGTAGGAATAGAGCACTGGAAGGATTGCCTTCTTGAAGCCTTCATTTTCCTTCAGGTCCTTTTCAAGGCTTTCCATTCTATTTCCTGCCTCCCTTTTTCTCAAGAAGCTGCGAGAGCTCCACCACTTCTATTCCTGACGCATTTTCCTTAAGATTGTAGTAGCACATCGGGCATGTTGTTACAAGCATTTTCGCTTTTGTGTCCTTTGCCATCTCAACCCTTTCCTTTGCAGCTGCATTTGCAAGTTCAGGATAATTTGACTTTACGCCTGAGCCAGCGCCGCAGCAGAGGGCATTTTCCCTTGAAAGCCGCATCTCCCTGAGCTTTGCGCCTGTCGCCTTTATTATGCTTCTCGGCTCATCATAGATTCCGGAGTGCCTGCCCAGGTGGCACGGGTCGTGGTAGGTAACTTCAGTATTGAGCTCAGGGGCTTTCAGTTTTCCCGCCTTTATCGCAGAATCAATTGTCTTTGTTATGTGCTCAACCTCAATGTTCCAGCCCTTCACAAGTTTTGGGTATTCCTGGGAAAAGGTCTTGTAGCAGGCTGGGCAGGAAGTTATTATCTTGGTTATTCCATGCTCTTTGAAAACCCTGAAATTTTTCTCTGCAATCTCCTCTGCTTCCCTGATGTGCCCTGCATTCAGTATGGGGCTTCCGCAGCAGAGCTCGAGCTCATGAAGCTGGATAAAGTCAATTCCCGCTGCAGAAAGAATCTTTTTGTAGTTCTCCTCAAGCTCTGTCCCTACAAATTTTATCAGGCATCCCGGATAGTAGAGGATGTTCTCTGTCCTGAATAAGTTCTTCAGCTTTTTTATCATACAGCCACCTAAATAAGCCCGCATTTTTATATTATTGCTTATAGTATGCCCACAAGCATGGACACTCCCAGGGCAATCATCACAATTCCCATGACAAGCCTGAGCCATTTTCTTTCTGAAAGGCGCCAGTGCTCTACTTTTTCAGGCGGTATGCCCTTGTAAACAATAAAGAGTATGACAAAGAGCGGGAACACAAATATCAGGTTGTAAAAGAGCAGGTAGGGAATTGCTGCTGACTTCATCGAGCTTAGCAGGCTGAGTATTGCGAGATAGACGCCCCCTGTGCAGGGAAGCTCAAACATGCTCACAAGCACTCCGAGGATTACTGCTGCAGGCACAGACGCCTTCTGAATGTATTTCTGGATGAGCGGCTTTTTTGACTCAGGTATGGCAAGAGTTATGCCCCTGCCGTAAAAGAAGAAGTCCTTCACATTAATGAGCCCTGCTGCAATTGCGATAATTGCTGCAATTGTAGGCACAATTCTTGAAAGCAGGGGAATCTGAATCACTGTGAGCAGCCCGAGCCCTGAAAGGAAGTACGCTACAAAAACACTCGCAATGTAGGTAAGCCCAACCTTGAGTATCCTCTTCCTCGCGCCTAAACTCAACAGGTAAACCAGCAGGAATATCATGACTGAGAATGCGCATGGGTTTATGCTGTCCACAAGCGCAGCCAAAATCACAGCGGGAATTGTAAGCTGGACGTTGTTTATGGGTGAGATTCCGTGGAGGTTTGACTCCTCTTTAATGTATTTTTCAGGGCAGATAAGAGTGTGGTTAAGGAAATACTGTATGCTTCCTTTAAGGTCCTTGCTTATCGCCTTGTCTCCTATGAATGCCCTGTCTCCTATGAAGGCAGCAGGGATTCCAGCCCTCCTTATTCCATACCTTGAGTTGAAGTCATCAAGCATTGCCTTATTGGTGTCGTTGAAATACACCTCAAAATATTTCACATTTACCTGGGGATATTTCTGGGCAAGCTCTTCTATCAGCGGCTCCACAAGTGCGCAGTGGGAACACCCCTTGCCGTAGAAGAAATATATGCAGATGCTTTCATTTGAGGCGTTTGAAGCGTTTGAACCCGGAAGTGAAATGTTCGCGATGGCATTCCCAGCATTGCACGTGGGAGTGGTCAGTTCGCAGTAGTCCCCTGCAGCTGCGCTCATCGGCAGAATTGCGAATATTGCTGTCAAAAGCAGAATAATCGGGATTATCCTGACAATTTTCTTTGTTTCCATAGCAATTTGGGTATAAGCGGCATTTTTAAAAACTTTCGGTTTCCTATTTTAATTATAGATTAAAAAAGAAATTAATAAATACTCCAGCCGGAAAACTTTACTGAAAATGGCAAAGGTTCTTTTGGACACGAATTTTCTGATGATACCAGGGCAGTTCAAAGTGGACATCTTCTCAGAACTCTCAAGAATATTCGTAAATCCAGAGCTATTCACTCTTGACCTCAACATAAGAGAGATTGAAGAAATTTTAAAACAGGGAAGTAGCAGGGAGAAAAAAGCAGCGAAAATAGCCCTTGCTCTCGTTAAGAGGAAAAGCGTTTCAATAATAAAAACAAAAAGCTTTTTAAATAGGATAGAAAATCCCAGAGATACAGACAGTTTCATAGTTGAGTGCTCAAAAGACGGCTATGCTGTGGCGACGCAGGACCAGGAGCTTAAGAGGCGCCTGGCCAGCAGTGTGCCGAGAATAGTGCTCAGGAAAAAGAAGTTTTTGGCGCTGATAGGATAATAAAAACTGCTTAAAGGTGGTGGAATGTTTTACAAGATAACTGTTCAGGACCACATAAGGGTTCCCCCTGAGCTTTTTGGAGAGCCGGTTGAGAATGCAATCCTCAGCAGGGTGAAAAAGCAGTATGAGGGCGTGGTTTCAAAGGAGCTTGGCGCAGTGATAGACATCTCAAGGGTTCTTGAGGTGGGCGAGGGGATGCTCATTGCAGGAGACGGCGCTGCATACTACAACACAACATTTGAGATACTTACATTCAAGCCAGAGCTGAAGGAGGTTGTCTACGGCAAGGTCAAGGACATCGCAGACTTCGGTGCTTTCATCTCAATGGGTGCAATGGATGGGATGGTTCACATCTCCCAGACAATGGACGACTTCGTCAGCTTCAGCAAGGAAAAGGTGCTTGTCGGAAAGGACAGCAAGAGGATGCTTAAGCCGGGAGACCTGTGCAAGGCGAGGATAATTGCAGTCAGCTTTAAGGAACCCAACAATCCAAAGATAGGGCTGACAATGAGGCAGCCCGGGCTCGGGAAAATAGAGACAGAAGCTGAAAAAGCAGCTTCAAAAAAGACAGAGCAGGAATCAAAGGCAGCAAAAGCGCACAAGAAGGAAAAGAAATCCGGCAAATCGGAAAAATCAGAACAATAAGAAGAGTGATAATTATGAAAAAGAAGGTTTGCAAGCAGTGCAAGATTGTGGTGAGCGGCGACAAGTGCCCCATATGCAGCGGCACGGACTTCAGCACCAACTTCCAGGGAAGGATATACATCATAGACTCAGCCAAGTCAGAGGTTGCAAAGAAACTCAACTTAGGGGCAAAGGGCGAATACGCGATAAAGGTCAAATAACAAAAAGGTTTGAATAAAATGGAGACAAGCATAACAGAAAAGAAGGAAAATGAGATGTTCTCAAGGCAAGAGGTGACCGCAGAGGTCAGGTTTACAGGAGTGACGCCATCAAGGAAGGAGCTTACGGCTGAGATAGCAAAGAAACTCTCCGCAAAGCCGGAGCTCGTGTCAGTCCAGGGAGCAAGGCAGCTCTTCGGCGCAAAGACGCTCCGCGTTACCGCAAATGTCTACAAAAATGAGGAGGAGCTGGCAAGGATAGAGCCCGCCCACATCAGGGAGAGAAATTCCGGAAAGAAAAAAGAGGAAGCAAAAGCGGAAGTAAAAGCGGAAGCAAAGAAGTAGGTGAAAACTGATGGCAGAAAAAAAGAGCAAGGCAAGGAAGCTTTACACTTATTACTCAATATCAGGCGGCAGGGCAGAGCCAAAGAAGAGGAGCTGCCCAAAATGCGGCTCCGGCTTCTTCATGTCAGAACACAAGGACAGGTTCACCTGCGGCAAGTGCGGATACACAGAATTCAAGCACCAGTGAGTAGAATAATGTTCTATTAAATTTTGGTTTTGTTACTATTTCTCCGTGATTAAAATACAAAGATTTATATACTGTTGTTCTTTTCTTTTATTTTGGTGATGTCGGATGTGTGATGTTTTTTCAGGCGGGATAGGTATTGGTAAGGAGAATTATGGCAGGATATATTTTATATCCGGGGTTGCCAGTCATGAAGAGTTGAGGGAGGAGTTTAATCTTGATAATGGTTTGAGCGAATTTGGAAAACAAAAGACGATGCTTCCTTGGGAATGGAATCCAGAAAAAGGTTTTTCTTATGAAGGCTGGGATTTATATTCAAAACCGAGCAGACCTCTTGAGAAGTTGGTTAAGGATTTTATAGCCACTAAATTCCCAAATCAGAATGCTATTGATAGTGAACTTGAATATTTTATTAACAATGACTGTTCAGATATGAGGAGAGCTTGTGTAAGGTATGGTAGTGATGCGATAAGGGAGAAGCTTGTAAAGGATGAAAATTCTGATGTGAGGCGGGATTGTGCAAGGTATGGTAGTGATGTGATAAGGGAGAAGCTTGTAAAGGATAAAGATTCTGATGTGAGGTGGGTTTGTGCAGAGTATGGTAGTGATGTGATAAGGGAGAAGCTTGTAAAGGATGAAAATTCTGATGTGAGGCGGGATTGTGCAAGGTATGGTAGTGATGTGATAAGGGAGAAGCTTCTAAATGATAAAGATTCTGATGTGAGGAGGGCTTGTGCAAGGTATGGTAGTGATGTGATAAGGGAGAAGCTTCTAAATGATAAAGATTCTGATGTGAGAAGGGCTTGTGCACAGTTTGGTAGTGATGTGATAAGAAAGAAATTTGAAGAGTTTGAGAGAATCCGGTGAATTTTGTGATTTTTTTTGCGGTATTAGTTTCTTGGCTTTTTTATGCAGAAAAGCGGCAAAACTCCAATCTTCAGATTGGAGATAAGCCGCTTTTAGCATCCTAAAAATCCGCGATTAAGAGAGCGTCCGGTCAAACTCCGGACTTTAGTCCGGAGTAGGACGCTCTCAGCGGATTTTTATGATTCTATTCAGAACTTCAGACATAGCTTATCATAAAAAATC
>Ga0210051_1003577_pt1 | contig 15398 bp, 8 predicted proteins | sample CryGey092014_all_FD_185464 | JGI IMG/M metagenome (GOLD analysis project Ga0210051, IMG submission 185464) | Groundwater microbial communities from aquifer - Crystal Geyser CG23_combo_of_CG06-09_8/20/14_all (SPAdes) (version 2) | ecosystem: Environmental > Aquatic > Deep subsurface > Groundwater ...
TCCACATATTCACGTTATCAACAAAGAGAAAAAAGAAGCAAAAAAGAGAAATTTACTACTACTATTTTAATTCTTCTTCAAAGAACCATTATGATTATAACTGGTACCGTTCGGGTGATTACTTACAGGAGAGGATAAAATATAAATCTTTCATAATTTTTTCTTTTATTATGGCAATGTTTATTTATCCTGTGGTAGGCCACTGGATATGGGGTGGAGGATGGCTTGCCGCAAAAGGCTTTTTTGATTTCGCAGGTTCTACTGTAGTGCATTCCGTAGGCGGATGGGCAGCTTTAGCAGGCATCTTGGTATTGGGCCCAAGGTTTGGAAAATACGGGCCGAACGGGCATATAAACCCAATACCGGGGCATAATATGTCCATAGCAACCATCGGGGTATTTGTATTGTGGTTTGGCTGGTATGGTTTTAATCCTGGCTCAACAATGGCAGCTGATCCATCTGCAATAAGTCATGTCGTAGTTACAACAACTATGGCAGCGGCAGCGGCCATAATGAGTTCAACCGTTATTTCCTGGATTATACTGGGCAAGCCAGATCTTGGAATGAGCTTGAATGGATGCTTAGCAGGCCTTGTGGCTATTACTGCGCCATGCGCTTTCGTAAGCATCTCGAGTTCCTTGATTATAGGATTAGTTGCTGGTATTTTAGTTGTGTTAGCGGTAATTTTATTTGACAGGGCTAGAATAGACGATCCTGTCGGCGCGCTGTCAGTGCATTTAGCGAACGGCGTATTTGGGACTATATGTGTCGGGTTGTTCGCGCAGGATAAAATAACAGGAACCGCTACCGGAAACGGCCTTTTCTTCGGAGGCGGAACAAAGTTATTATTAACTCAACTGACAGGTGTTTTTACAGTAGGCATATTCACCTTTTTTACGGCGCTTGCAGGATGGCTGATTATAAAAGCGCTGATGGGTATACGGGTGAGTCTTCAGGAAGAAATAGAGGGCCTGGATATAGGGGAACACGGCAATTCCGCGTATCCGGAATTTTTAATCCACAAACCAAGCCATTCTTTTTTAGGGATAACGAAAGATATTTAGGAAGGAGCTTAATATGAAAAAAATAGAAGTGATAATACGCCCGGAAAAACTTGAATTAGTGCGTCGCAGTTTAGAGCAGACTGGGTGCACAGGTTTAATGATTAGTGAGATCGAAGGCCATGGAAAGCAAAAGGGGGTAATCCAGCAATGGCGCGGGGAAAAGTACAGGGTGGCGCTTCTGCCAAAGGTAAAGATAGAAATTATTACAAAGGACCAGGATTTAGAGAAGATTATCAAAGCGATAATTGACAGCGCGAGGACAGGAGAGATAGGGGATGGAAAGATCTTTATTTCTCCTGTAGAAAATGCTGTGAGGATACGTACTGGAGAAAAAGGAGAACAGGCTATCTAGGTTCATTCACTTCGTCCTTCGCTTCGCTCAGGATCGTCCTGATCCTGAGGAGCAGAGCGACGGAGGATGAAGTGAGCTTCGCGTTAACTTGAAAGGATGATGCAGGATGAAACTTATCATAGCAATAATTCAACCGAGTAAATTTTTAGAAGTAAAGGAAGAGCTTTACAAGGCAGAAGTAAATCTCATTACGGTGAGCGAGGTTTTGGGCCATGGCAGGCAAAAGGGATTCAGCGAAGTCTATCGCGGCACAAAAGAGATGGGGAATCTCTTAAAAAAGATTCGCCTAGAGATAGCTGTAAATGACAACTTCGTAGAACCTACTATTAAAGCTATTACTAAAGGCGCGAAAACCGGCGAGACAGGAGACGGCAAGATCTTTATCCTGGATTTGAAAGAATGCATCAGGATCAGGACAGAAGAGCGCGGCTCAGTAGCAATAGGGTAAAAAGAGGCCTGCCCCGTTCCAAATCTGCATGTATCTCTTAAAGCTACCTTTTAGATTTGGAACGGGGTTACCAAAATAGTCGGATTTTTACTTATAGTAAATAAGAGAAAGAAGCATAAATTTTAGGCACAATGTAGTGCAAAGTAAGATACATAGAAGAACATAGGCGTTCTTAAATTGTTTAAGAACGCCTTTTTATTTGTAGGGGACGGTCAGTGACCGTCCCCTACAATACAAGGAGAAAAAATGGTTACAAAAAAACAGAGAACAATAATTGAAGCAAACCCCGTTAGAAATAAATTTTCTAATGAAGTAAAGACAAAAAACCCGCTTGTAAATGGTTCTTTCAATGAAAAAGCAGTCAGGGATGTAATGAACTTAATAAAGGAAAAAGGCATTAAGATCATTGATTTGAAATTTAATGATTTGCCAGGATTGTGGCAGCATTTTTCAATCCCTGCCACAGAACTAAAGGACATGCCTGATTTAACCCGCTCAATATGGGTGGATGGAATTGGTTTTGACGGCTCTTCGATAAGAGGTTTCCAGAAGATCCAGGAATCAGACATGATCCTGATACCAGACCCTTTAACCGCTATTGTAGACCCTGTATGCGAGGTGCCTACCTTGAGCATGATATGCGATATTTATGATCCGCTGACTCGCAAACCATACAGCCGTGACCCGCGCTATATCGCTAAGAAGGCTGAAAAATATCTCAAGGATTCAGGCATTGCCGATACGGTCTATTTTGGGCCGGAGGCAGAATTCTTTATTTTCAATAGTATCCGTTTTGATCAGACTGAAAACTCAGGTTACTATTTTATCGATTCCGATGAGGCAGACTGGAATACTGGCCGCGATGAAAATCCTAATTTAGGTTATAAAATACGTTTTAAGGAAGGATATTTTCCTGTGCCTCCGCATGATTCTTTACAGGATTTGAGAAGTAAAATCATACTTAAAATGATAGAAATTGGTATTAATATAGAGGTGCATCACCATGAAGTCGCCACTGCCGGTCAGTGCGAGATTGATATCAAGTATAATAGCTTGACCAAAATGGCAGATGATCTCCTGCTTTACAAATATATAATCAAGAATATGGCGAAAAAGAATAACATGGTTGCTACATTTATGCCAAAGCCTCTTTTTGCGGACAACGGCTCAGGCATGCATTGCCACCAGAGTTTGTGGAAAGACGGTACAAATCTCTTTTTTGATAAGAATGGTTATGCGCTTTTAAGCCAACTAGCAAAATATTATATAGGAGGGCTTTTGAAACACGCGAATAGCTTGATGGCTTTCTGCGCGCCTACAACAAACTCCTACAAAAGATTGGTGCCTGGATATGAAGCGCCTGTAAATCTTGTTTATTCAGCAAGGAACCGTTCAGCAGCTGTCAGGATACCTATGTATACAGACAACCCAAAGTCCAAGAGGATAGAATTCAGGCCGCCTGACCCATCATGCAATGGTTATCTTGCATTCAGCGCAATGCTAATGGCAGGTTTGGATGGCATAAAGAATAAGATTGACCCGGGCGAGCCGGTAGATGTAGATCTTTTTGAATTAAACGAAGAGGAGATGAGCAAGATAGCTACAGTCCCGTCTTCTTTACGCAGGGCAATAGATGCCTTGGAAGCAGACCATGATTATCTCTTAAAAGGCGGCGTGTTCACAAAAGATGTGATTGATATCTGGGTCGAGTATAAGCGTAAGAGAGAAATAGATCCTGTCAGGATGAGGCCGCATCCGTATGAATTCTATCTGTATTTTGATATATAATTGATATTCTGTAGGGGCGGAACAATGTTCCGCCCCTACATATATTTTTTATCCATGGTTGCATAAATATTAGGCAGAAGGTAAAATGGAAGTTAATAATTTCTTTGTGGCGCTTAAAAAGGGCGAGATATATCGCGCTGCGATAGGCGATATGGAAAGGTCTCTTATTGAAAAGGCCTTAGAATATACATCTGGGAATCAGATTACAGCAGCAAGGCTTCTTGGCATTAATCGCAATACAATACGCGCAAAGATAAAAAGATTAAATATAAGCGTAGACAGGTTCAAAATGTAGGGGCGGGACAATGTTCCGCCCCTACGATAATAATATGACAATATATAATCATTTTCCAAAAAAACAAGGATTGTATGACCCTGCATTTGAACATGATTCATGCGGCGTAGGATTTGTCTGCAATATAAAAGGCCAGAGATCCAATCTTATTATTAAACAAGGCCTTGAGGTTTTAAAGCGGCTTTCTCATAGAGGCGCTACGGGCGCGGATCCCAAAACAGGGGATGGCGCGGGTATACTGATCCAGATGCCCCACGAATTTTTTAAAAAAGCTTGTGGAAATTCCAAAGTGAACTTGCCCAACCCGGGAGAATACGGGACAGGCATGGTATTCTTGCCTACGGACCCTGATGAAAGAAAATCCTGCAAAGATATTTTTGCTAAAATAATACAGAAAAATAACCAGCTGCTTTTAGGCTGGAGAGAAATCCCTGTAGATAATTCTGTTATCGGGAAAACAGCGAGGGATACACAGCCTTCCATAGAGCAGGTTTTTATTGGCAAGACCCTGTCCGGCTCCGTGAGTCGCCAAAGGCGGCTCACGGAGTCGGAAGGCTCTGGCCTTGATTTTGAAAGAAAATTATACGTAATAAGAAAGCAAGTTGAAAATGCTATCCACATCTCAAGCCTTGAGCAGAAATCCTATTTTTATATTACAAATATATCTTCCAGAACTTTTTCTTACAAAGGCCTTTTAATGCCGGGTCAGCTTGAGTATTTTTTTAAGGATTTGGACGATGAAAGCATGAAAAGCGCCATATGCCTTGTCCATTCCCGCTACAGCACAAATACATTTCCTGCGTGGGACCTGAGCCAGCCGTTCAGATTCCTGGCCCATAACGGAGAAATAAATACCCTTCGCGGCAATATAAATTGGATGAAAGCGAGAGAAGGCCTGTTAAAAAGCAGGCTGTTCGGCAAGGATATAGAGGCCCTTAAACCTATAATAACGCCGGGCGGAAGCGATTCCATGGCCATAGATAATATGTTTGAGCTTTTGGTTTTGTCCGGCAGGCCCCTTCCTCATGCGATGATGATGCTTATACCAGGCGCATGGGAATATAATAATCTCATAGATAAAAAATTAAAAGATTTTTATAAATATCATGCATGCTTGGTAGAGCCGTGGGATGGCCCAGCTGCGATCGCGTTTACCGATGGCACGAATATAGGGGCAGTCCTTGACAGAAATGGCTTGCGGCCCGCGCGGTATATAGTTACCAAAAATGGTTTTGTTGTGATGGCTTCGGAAGCGGGGGTCCTGGATATAAGGCCGGAAGATATTATCATTTCAGGAAGGCTTGAACCAGGGAAGATCTTTTTTATAGATACCCAGAAGGGCAGAATCGTAAATGATACCGAAATTAAAAATGAGATATCTGGCGCGAATCCGTATGGCAGATGGATTAAAGATAATATGGCGGAGCTGGAAAAATTGCATAGGGCTAAGGCCATAGGGCATAGAGTCAAAGATGATATTTTGACTAAATTAAAGGCATTTGGGTATACGCGTGAAGATTTAAAAATTATTATACAGCCCATGTTAGAGACCGGCAAGGAACCCATTGGTTCAATGGGCAATGATACGCCTCATGCTGTTCTTTCGAAAAGGCCGCAGCTTCTTTATGCCTATTTCAAACAGCTTTTTGCCCAGGTAACGAATCCCGCCATTGACCCGATAAGAGAAAAGATAGTAATGAGCCTTGAAAGTTTTATAGGGCCTGAAAAAAACCTGCTGGATGAGACGCCGGGGCATTGCCGCAAACTTAGGATAAAACACCCCATACTCACAAATGAAGAATTAGGAAAGGTCCGCTCTATAAAGATAAAAGGTTTTAAAACAAAGACTATATCCATGCTTTTTCCCCTCACCCTGACCCTCTCCCCCAATGGGGGAGAGGGAAGGGTGAGGGGGAGGGGGGAGTTTATGAAAGCATTAGATAGAATCTGCAAAGAGGCGCATCTTGCGATAAAAGAAGGTTACACGTTTATCATATTGAGCGACAGGGGCGTGGATGAAAAACATTCAAGCCTCCCGGCCCTTCTTGCTGCCGGGGCCGTGCATCATTATCTTGTGAAAAAGTCTCTCAGGACACAGATAGGCATAATCATAGAAAGCGGGGAGCCAAGAGAGGCGCACCATTTCGGGCTTTTATTCGGGTATGGAGCGGACTGCGTCAACCCTTATTTAGCTTACGAGGCGTTAGGATATATCGTTAAAGAAAATAAATTAAATATACCCCTCAAAAGAGCAATGTATAATTATATACATGCGGCAGAGGAAGGCATATTAAAAATACTTTCGAAAATGGGCATCTCCACGCTTCAAAGTTACAGAGGCGCTCAGATATTCGAGGCCCTCGGCCTGCATAGCGAGGTTATCGAGAAATGCTTCACAGGCACTGTTTCCAGGATAAGCGGGGCTGATTTCAGCGTAATAAGAGAAGAGACGCTAAAAAGGCACAGAGACGCGTATCCCAAGACAAACATAGAACGAGGGTATTTAAATTCCGGAGGTCTGTATCAATGGAGAAAAGACGGGGAATTTCATTTATGGAACCCTGACTCAATAGCCAGCCTGCAGGACTCCGTCAGGAAAAATGACTATAAAAAATTTAAAGAATTTTCTCAGCTTATCAATGATCAATCCATGAATCCTGCGACGCTCAGAAGCCTTTTTAAATTCAGGGCATCGGATGCTGTTCCTATCAATGAAGTAGAGCCCGTGGAAACCATTGTAAAACGTTTTGCGACAGGCGCGATGAGTTTTGGTGCTATCGGCCGCGGGCCGCACGAGACCCTTGCTATCGCGATGAACCAGCTCGGGGGTAAGTCCAATACGGGAGAGGGAGGGGAAGACCCTGCCAGGTTTATGCCGCTTCAGAACGGGACCTCGACGAGGAGCGCGATAAAACAGGCAGCGTCAGGCAGGTTCGGGGTTACTACGAATTATCTTGTTAACGCGGATGAGCTCCAGATAAAGATAGCTCAGGGCGCGAAGCCAGGCGAGGGAGGACAACTGCCGGGCCATAAAGTGAGCGCCACAATTGCGGCGACGCGCTATACCACAGAAGGCGTGACATTGATTTCGCCGCCGCCCCACCACGACATTTATTCTATAGAAGACCTTGCCCAGCTTATATTTGATCTAAAAAATACAAACCCCATGGCGAGGATAAGCGTAAAGCTTGTCTCGGAGATAGGCGTGGGGACAATCGCGGCCGGCGTAGCGAAAGGCCACGCTGATATGATCTTGATTTCAGGAGGGGATGGCGGCACAGGCGCATCGCCTTTAAGTTCCATTAAACATGCCGGGCTTCCCTGGGAGCTTGGGCTGTCCGAGGCCCATCAGACGCTTGTCCTTAACGATCTTCGGTCCAGGGTCAGGCTGCAGACAGACGGCCAGATGCGCACAGGCAGAGACGTCGCGATAGCCGCTCTCCTGGGCGCTGAGGAGTTCGGCTTCTGCACAGCCGCGTTGATAGTTATGGGATGCGTCATGCTGAGGCATTGCCATCTGAATAATTGCTCGGCAGGTATAGCCACACAGGATGACATGCTTTTGAGAAAATTCTCAGGGAAGCCTGAATATGTCGTGAATTATTTTTATTTTGTGGCGCAGGAACTAAGAGAAATAATGGCAAGTCTTGGCGTTAAGGCCATAGATGAGATGACGGGAAGGGCTGATTTACTCGAGGTTAATACCAATATCCTTCCATGGAAGGCAAAGACGATTGATTTTTCAAAGATATTTTATAGGCCCCCTCACCCCTTCGACTCCGCTCAGGGCAGGCTTAATCCTCTCCCCCGGAATGGGGGAGAGGGTAGGGTGAGGGGAGTGTATTGCACAACTTCGCAGGATCACGGCATTGAGAATATATTAGATAGAAAACTTATAGAGCTTTCGGAAGGCGCCCTTAAAAATAAAAATAATATAAAGGCCGGGCTCGCCATTAAAAATACTGACAGGACAGCGGGCGCGATGCTGAGCGGAGAGCTATGCAGGCTCCACGGAGAACAGGGGTTGAATGAAGGTACGATACATTTTAAATTTAAAGGGACTGCGGGCCAGAGTTTCGGGGCGTTCCTGGCCAGGGGTATTACATTCGAGCTAGAGGGAATGGCGAATGATTATGTAGGCAAAGGTATCTCAGGCGGGGATATTATAATCTATCCGGATAAAAAAGCCGGTTACAAACCGGAAGAAAATATCATAATCGGGAATACGGCTTTTTACGGCGCAATCACGGGAGAGGCGTATATAAGAGGGCTTGCGGGTGAAAGGTTCTGCATACGCAACTCAGGTTTAAATGCTGTCGTGGAAGGTGTTGGTGATCACGGCTGTGAATATATGACAGGCGGAAGGGTTGTGATATTGGGCAGGACCGGACGCAACTTTGCAGCCGGTATGTCAGGCGGGATGGCGTATATATATGACTTAGAAGAGGATTTTGCCAAAAGGTGCAATATGGATATGGTAGAGCTTGAGGCATTAACACAAGATGACAAAGCGCTTATCCATAAGTTTATTTTTAATCATAAAAAATATACCGGAAGCTGTGCCGCGGAAAGAATCCTGGCGGATTTTAATAAAGAGGCCAGGAAATTCATTAAGGTCATGCCGGTAGAATATAAACGCATCCTGGAAAATAAAAAGATAACTAAGAAGCTTGATTTAATGGAGGCCTTTGATGGCTGACCCAAAAGGTTTTATAAAAATCAAAAGGCAGAAATCCATATACAGGCCTGTCTACAAGAGGGTAAAAGATTACAAAGAGGTCATTGTCCTGAGGGATAAGAAGGATTCTGAAAGCCAGGCGTCAAGATGCATGGATTGCGGCACTCCTTTCTGCCACTGGGCATGCCCGGTGGGAAATTATATCCCGGAGTGGAATGATTATATGTTTCGCGGTAACTGGAAGGCGGCGCTTGTCTTACTGGACGCTACGAATAATCTGCCGGAAATAACAGGAAGGGTATGTCCCGCATTATGCGAATACGCGTGTGTGTTGGCTATAAACGACGACGCAGTGACAATACGCGAGAATGAACTGGCGGTCATAGAATTTGGTTTTAAGAAAGGGCTGATCAGGCCAAATCTCATAAATAAAAGAACAGGCAGGAAAATAGCTGTTATTGGTTCAGGCCCGGCAGGTTTATCATGTGCGGCGCAGCTTAATAAAGCAGGCCATAACGTAGTTGTTTTTGAGCGGGACAAAAAGCCGGGAGGCATATTGCGTTACGGTATCCCTGATTTTAAACTTGAAAAGCACCTTATAGACAGGCGTATTGATATATGGAAAAAAGAAGGCATTGTTTTTGAAACAGGCGTAGACGCAGGGATAGATTATCCTGCCAGAAAGCTTCTGGATGAATTTGATGCGGTTTGTCTGGCAGGAGGGGCTCGCGTTCCAAGAGACCTTAAAATAGAAGGGAGAGAATTAAAAGGCATATATTTTGCAATGGATTATCTGACCTGCTCTAATAAGACCGTATCCGACTCCGTGAGTCGCCATCTTGGCGACTCACGGAGTCGGATTGGTTGCATAGACGCCAGAGACAAGAAAGTCCTTATCATCGGCGGAGGCGACACAGGCGCGGACTGCGTTGGAACAGCCCACAGGCAGGGGGCTAAAAGCGTAGTCCAGATAGAAGTGCTGCCTAAGCCTTCTGAATGCAGGCCGGATGGCCAGCCCTGGCCTAAGTATCCGATGATTCTAAAGACGTCCTCAAGCCATGAAGAAGGCGGGGAAAGGCGCTGGGCTATTCTCACAAAGAAATTTATAGGCGAAAATGGCCTTGTCAAAAAGATATTATGTGTTAAAGTAGATTTCCAGCAGGATGAGAAATCCTGTCCTGTGATGAAAGAGATATCCGGCAGTGAGTTCGAGATAGATGCGGATTTGGTAATCCTTGCCATAGGCTTTGCGCATCCTGAGCATCCCGGGCTTCTTGAGAAAATAGTTGTGGAATTCGACCAGAGAGGAAACGTCAAAACAGACAATAATTATATGACGTCTGTAAAGGGAGTATTTTCAGCCGGCGATATGCGCAGGGGCCAGTCTCTTGTTGTCTGGGCTATTTCCGAAGGCCGCAGGGCGGCGCGTTCAATTGACAAGTTTTTGATGGGCAAGACATACCTCCCTATGTTATAATAATTAAAATGAATGCGAAAATAGTTCTTGAAGACGGAAAGATTTTTGAGGGTTTTTCCTTTGGCGCAAAAGACCAGAGATGTGGAGAGGTTGTTTTTAATACCAGTATGTCCGGTTATCAGGAAATACTGACTGATCCGTCGTATAAAGGCCAAATTGTCGCAATGACCTATCCCCTTATAGGTAATTACGGCGTCAATATGGAGGATGTCGAATCAAGAAGGGTATTCCTGGAAGGTTTTGTTGTGAAAGAATATAGTGGCATTGCAAGCAACTGGCGTTCCAGGAAAACATTAGGGAGCTATCTTAAAGAAAATAATATCATGGGCGTAGAAGGCATAGATACGCGCAGTCTCACGCGCCATATCAGACTGCAGGGTGCGATGAAGGCAATTATCTCAACACAGGGCCTGGATGAGAAGAGCTTGCTTAAGAAAGTAAAATCCTCGCCGGGCCTCGTTGGCATTGACCTGGTAAAAGAGGTTACGTCTGATAAAATTCAATACTGGAATAAAAGCGGAAGATACAAAGTAGTTGTTATAGATTGCGGGGTTAAATTTAATATCCTGAGAGAATTAGTTAAAAGAGAATGCAGGGTAATCGTTGTCCCCGCATATACAAGCAGCGAGAAAATTTTAGAGATAAGGCCGGACGCTGTATTGCTTTCGAATGGGCCGGGAGACCCTCAGGCCTTAGTATATGTTGTTAATACTGTTAAGAAATTAATTGGGAAAATGCCGATTTTTGGGATATGCCTTGGCCATCAGGTGCTGGGGCTGGCATTAGGAGGGAAAACTTACAAGCTTAAGTTTGGGCATCACGGCGCAAATCATCCGGTAAAAGATTTACGGACAGGCAGGGTTTCTATAACTACACAGAACCATGGTTTTTGCGTGGATATGAAATCTTTGAACAAAAAGGATGTGGAGATAACGCACGTGAATTTAAATGATAACACATTAGAAGGGATGAGGCATAAGAAAATGTCGATTTTTTCAGTACAGTTTCATCCTGAATCTTCGGCAGGGCCGCATGACGCGGCATATTTATTTGATGAGTTTATAAGGATGATGGAGGCCTGATGCCAAAGAGAACCGATATAAAGAAAATTTTGATAATAGGGTCAGGGCCTATCGTGATTAGCCAGGCATGCGAATTTGACTATTCAGGAACCCAGGCGTGTAAGGTTTTAAAACAGGAAGGGTTCAAGGTGATCCTGGTGAATTCAAATCCGGCCACTATCATGACTGACCCTGAAATGGCATACAAGACTTATATAGAGCCGATAACGGTGGAGGCGATTGAAAAAATTATTGCCAGAGAAAAGCCTGATGCGCTTTTGCCTACCCTGGGCGGCCAGACTGCGTTGAATGCTGCAATAGGACTTTTTGAAAGAGGCATCTTAAAGAAATACAATGTTGAAACAATAGGAGCGGATATAAAGGCGATAAAAAAAGGCGAGGATAGGCAGTTATTTAAAAAGGCAATGAAAAAAATAGGCATTGATCTTCCTATAAGCGGCAAGGCCTACAGCCTGAATGTTGCGGCCGGCATTGCTAAAAAGCTCGGTTTTCCGGTGATAATCAGGCCGAGTTTCACGCTGGGAGGGACCGGCGGAAGCATTGCATGGGACATGAAAGAATTTAAGGAGCTTGCGAAACGCGGGCTTGAATCAAGTATGATAGGAGAAGTCCTGATAGAAGAATCAGTAATCGGCTGGAAAGAATTTGAGTTGGAGGTAATGCGCGATTCAAAGGATAATGTTGTCATAGTCTGCTCAATTGAAAATTTCGACCCAATGGGAGTGCATACCGGCGACAGCATTACTGTCGCGCCGGCCCAGACCCTCACTGACAAGGAATACCAGAAAATGAGGGATGACGCTATAAAGTGTATCAGGGAGATAGGCGTTCAGACAGGCGGTTCGAATATACAATTTGCAATGCATCCAAAGACAGGCAGGCAGGTTATTATTGAGATGAACCCCAGGGTTTCAAGGAGTTCCGCGCTTGCCTCAAAAGCGACAGGTTTTCCGATTGCGAAGATCGCGGCAAAATTAGCCGTTGGTTACACGCTGGACGAGATATCGAACGACATCACCAGGAAGACACCGAGCTCGTTTGAGCCCGCCCTTGATTATTGCGTTGTGAAGGTGCCGCGTTTTACTTTTGAAAAATTTCCTGAGGCAAAGGATATTCTGGGCGTCTCAATGAAGTCGGTCGGAGAGACAATGGCAATAGGCAGGACATTTAAAGAGGCATTGCAGAAGGCTTTGCGCGGCCTGGAAATAGGCCATAGCGGTTTGGATAACAAATTGGATTATCGCCGGATTCCGGATGAAAAAATAAAACTGAGGCTGAAAGAACCGAATGCCTCGAGGATTTTTTATATAAAATATGCATTGCAGAAAGGATACAGTATTGAAAAGATCAACAGGCTCACAGGCATCGACCCATGGTTTTTGCATAATATAAAAGAAATTGCAGGGCTTGAGAAAAAGATATTTTCTGGAGATGGCAATTTACTGCTAAAGGCCAAGCAATACGGTTTCAGTGACAGGCAGATAGCTGATTTGACCGGATCCACCGAATTGTCCGCAAGAAAACTTCGTAAGCAGAAAGGCATTGAGGCAGTTTTTAAACTCGTGGATACCTGTGCGGCAGAGTTTGAGGCATATACACCATACTATTATTCAACCTATGAGGAAGAGGACGAGACGCGGTTTTCAAAAAAGAAAAAGATTATGATACTTGGCGGCGGGCCGAATAGGATTGGCCAGGGGATAGAGTTTGACTACTGCTGCTGCCACGCGTCTTTTGCGTTAAGGGGACTTGGCTACGAGACTATAATGGTAAATTCCAATCCTGAAACTGTGTCTACTGATTACGATACATCGGATAAACTTTATTTTGAGCCGCTTACGTTTGAAGACGTAATGAATATTATAGATAGGGAAAAGCCGGACGGCGTGATAGTGCAGTTTGGCGGCCAGACGCCTTTAAATCTGGCGGCCGGGTTAGAAAAGGCAGGGGTGCCTATTATCGGAACCAGCGTTGACTCTATTGACAAGGCAGAGGACAGGGAGAAATTCGCAAAGGTGCTAAGAAAATTAGGCATTAGTCAGCCGGAAAATGGCTCCGCGTTTTCAAAAGAGGAGGCGCTCAATATCGCAAAAAAGATAGGATATCCTGTTTTAGTAAGGCCTTCTTATGTTTTAGGCGGCAGGGCAATGAGGATTGTTTACGACGACAATACCCTGAAGAATTTTATCAGAGAAGCGCAAGAGGCCTGCGAAGGCCATCCGGTGCTCATAGATAAATTTTTAGAAGACGCGATTGAGGTAGACGTAGATGCTGTCTCTGACGGTACTTTAACAGTGATAGGCGGGATCATGGAACACATAGAAGAGGCAGGCGTGCATTCAGGCGATTCTGCCTGCGTGCTGCCTCCGCATACATTAGGCGATGATATAGTGAATACCATAAAAAGATATACTTGCGCGCTCTCTAAAGAACTGAAAGTCAAGGGCCTTATAAACATACAGTTTGCGATAAAAGACGACAGGGTATTCTGCCTTGAGGTAAATCCAAGGGCATCCAGGACAATCCCTTTTGTAAGCAAGGCAACAGGCGTCCCGCTTGCAAAAATAGCCGCAAAGGTCATGGCCGGAAAAAGTTTAAAAGAACTGGGTTTTATAAAAGAGGTTAAAATAAAGCATATTGCGGTAAAGGAATCGGTGCTTCCTTTTTCAAGATTTTCAGGCGTGGATATAATTCTTGGCCCGGAGATGAAATCAACAGGCGAGGTAATGGGCATAGATAATTCTTTTGGCGCGGCATTTTACAAGTCTCAGCTTGCCGCGGGGCAGAACCTTCCGCTAAAAGGCAGGATACTCATCAGCGTGAAGAATAACGACAAGAGAAATATGGTTTTCATCGCAAAGAAACTCTGCGACATGGGCTTTGAGATTATCGCGACAAAAGGCACCTACAAGGCGCTTTGTTCAAATAACATAAAGGCGGTTCTTGTCGGTAAGATCTCAGGCGGCGATAATAAAATCCTGAGCCTTATTAAAAATGATGAGGTGCAGCTTGTTATAAATACGCCTTCCGGAGAAAAAGGGCAATCGGATATGAGGCCTATAAGGTCTTTGGCAGTGATGCGGGGCATTCCGTGTATTACTACAATGAACGGCGCCCAGGCAGCTGTGAATGGGATAGAGACAGTCATGAAGAAAGGTTTTGGAGTAAAGGCGATACAGGAATATATCAATAGCCGGCGTTAAGCGCAAGGTGTGAAGAGGCGGAAGGATGTCAAAATTTATCTTTGTAGTAATAGTTCAGCTCTATAAGCAATACTGGAGCAGCGGAGCGGCCTGTCCTGAGCGGCTTGTGGTGAGCGCAGTCGAACCAAGCCGAAGGAAGCTCCGCGCCAAAGCTTATCTACTAGGAAACGCCCATCCTTTATTCAGGGACTTTATCGCCGCGGCTGTATAGCTGCTTTAAAAATCTGCTTGGAAGAAAGATCAGAAGATGAAGATATTAAATAAAGAGATTATAGCTGATAGCCAGGGGACGCGCATTGTAAAGATTGATGTCCAGTCGCCGGATATCGCCGGAAAGGCTCAGCCAGGGCAGTTTGTTGTTTTAATGGTAAAAGAAGTTGGAGAGAGAATCCCGCTTACCGTAGTAAAAGCTGATCCAGTGAAAGGTATTGTAACGATTATTGTTCAGGAGGCAGGGTTTTCTACAAAATTATTAGGCAGTCTCGAAAAGGGCGAATCTCTCTATTCAATGGCAGGTCCTTTAGGCCATCCTGCACAGATAAAAAAATACGGCAATGTTATATTAATAGGCGGCGGAGTGGGCATAGCAGAGATATATCCTGTGGCCAGGGCTATGAAAGGCGCTGGCAACCATGTTACTGTCATCCTTGGATCGCGGACAAAAGAACTATTGATTCTGGAGAAAGAACTCAAAGAGGTTTCAGCCGAGGTATTAGCGATGACAGACGATGGTTCCTGCGGTAGAAAAGGTTTTGTGACTGACAGCCTTAAAGAGCTTCTTGGAAAGTCTAAATATGATTTAGTATATGCCGTGGGGCCCCTGTCGATGATGCGGGCAGTTTCCATGGCCACAAAACCTTACGCCGTCCATACGCTCGTGTCGTTAAATACTGTAATGGTTGATGCTGCTGGCATGTGCGGCTGCTGCAGGGTAAGTGTGGCTGGGGTAACAAAATTCAGCTGTGTAGACGGCCCGGAGTTTGAAGCTGGAGAGGTTGGCTGGGAAGAGCT
>Ga0210051_1003581_pt1 | contig 15390 bp, 9 predicted proteins | sample CryGey092014_all_FD_185464 | JGI IMG/M metagenome (GOLD analysis project Ga0210051, IMG submission 185464) | Groundwater microbial communities from aquifer - Crystal Geyser CG23_combo_of_CG06-09_8/20/14_all (SPAdes) (version 2) | ecosystem: Environmental > Aquatic > Deep subsurface > Groundwater ...
AAGACCAAAAAACGGAATAAAGAGGTTAATTTTGTGAGAGGTCACAGAGGGGAGAGACAAAGATCTTTCATAAATCTTTAATGAATCAAAATCTCTGTGTTCTCTGTGGTTAGTTTTTTGACAATACCGTGGCTTGAACCAGGAGGTAAAATTATGTGCTGGGGATTGGATAATCGTCTAAACCGTATAATAAAACAGGATAATCGCACTGTTATGCTGGCAGTTGACCATGGATATTTCCTTGGTCCTACGACAGGACTTGAGGTTCCTAAAAAAACGATTGAACCCCTTCTTCCCTATGCGGATTCATTGATGCTGACGAGAGGAATTTTGCGCACATCAGTGGATTCTGATACTTCCGTACCAATTGTATTAAGGGTGTCAGGCGGAAATAGTATCCTTAGCAAGGAACTCTCAGACGAGGATATTACTGTTTCTATGGAGGAAGCCATTCGCCTTAATGTTTCAGCAGTGGCTCTCTCAATCTATGTTGGCAGTGAATATGAACACCGTACCATTGTAAATCTTTCTAAATTGGTGGATGAGGGAGAAAAATACGGCATTCCTGTTCTTGCCGTTACAGCAGTGGGAAGAGAAATGATAAGGGATGCGAAGTATCTTGGTTTATGCTGTCGGATTGCCGCTGAAATGGGCGCACATTTTGTAAAGACATATTATTGTGAAGATTTTGAAAAGGTTGTGAAGAATTGTCCTGTTCCTGTGGTAATTGCGGGGGGTAAGAAAACTCCCGAGAAAGATGCACTTAATCTTGCATTTGATGCAGTGAGCCATGGAGCAACAGGAGTGGATATGGGAAGAAATATATTCCAATCAGAGAATCCTGTTGCAATGATAAAAGCAGTACGGGCAATTGTGCACGAGAATGCATCTGTAGATGATGCATACAAGCTCTTCAAGGGCCTCGAGAAGGAACAAAACAAATAATCGCCTTTTCTCCCACGAAGGACACGAAAAACACGGAAGCCGTCTATTTCTTACCTTCAGTCTATGGGGTGCCCCAGGCGTCTCTGTTGCGTAATGACCCGCAAATATGCAGTTTATCTTCGCTTCCTTTGCCATCCAGTAGGCACCGTGTTTCGGCTCGCCTGTTACAAAGGTATCAACTCCTAATTAGAATCTCTCCCAGTATTATCTCTTTGCTTATATTAACTCCACACTCATTTGCAAAGGGTCTTCCCTCTTTTCCTCCTAACAATTTTGTCGCCTGCGCATTGTTGCCCACAAGCGGATGCATATCAAGTGGTAGATGGACAGAATACAAGCCTATGTCGTTATCTATCAGAAACTTAATTCTCTCATACAACGTCCCTGTAAGCGGGAGACAGTCCTGCTTATTAAAAAGCCCATGATGGACAATAAGCAGGTCTGCTCCCATTGATTTCGTCTTCTTGAATGCCTCAAGTGATGCATCGACCGCGAGAGCTATCTTTTCAATATCCTTTTTATTCTCGATCGAAAGACCATTTAAGAGGTAATCCTCTATTTCCTTTACTCTTAGGAATTCATTTAAATGTTCTGCAAGCTCTCTTGATTTCATATCTCCTCCCTTGTTTTCTTCCTTGTCATTGATTGTAGTTTCCTTATCCTATTCCTCACCCTTATAGCCTCTTCAAATCTCTCTTCATCTGCGAACTTTCGCATAAGCCTTATAAGCTTATCAATCTCCTCCAGACTCTCTATACCTTTGTATTCTTCTTCTTTCTCCTTCACCATCGCATCTGCGACGGATGTGGTGAGGAGAATCTCCTCTCTGGTTTTATATATAGTTTTCGGTGTTATGTTATGCCTTCTGTTGTATTCTAATTGTGTCTTTCTTCTCCTCTTCGTCTCTTCTATTGTCTTCCTCATAGAATCTGTTATGCTGTCTGCATACATTATCACCTCTCCGTTTACATTCCTTGCCGCCCTTCCAGCAGTCTGGATCAGGGATGTATATGAGCGAAGGAATCCCTCGTTATCCGCATCTAAAACTGCAACGAGTGATACCTCAGGAAGGTCAAGCCCCTCTCTTAGAAGATTTACTCCAACAAGACAGTCAAATTCAGAAAGCCGAAGGTCCCTTAAGATATCCACCCTCTCTATTGCACCTATCTCAGAGTGAATGTATCTTACCTTTATATCAAGTCTTGCAAGATAATCTGTCAATTCTTCTGCCATCCTCTTTGTAAGAGTCGTGACAAGCACCCTCTCTCCTCTTTCTGCCCTTTTCCTTACCACCTCAATAAGGTCATCAATCTCGCCTTTTTTGGGCTTTACTGTGATTTTCGGGTCAGGAATACCTGTCGGTCTTATAATCTGTTCTACAACCTGTGATGAATGCCTGTATTCAAATTCCGCTGGTGTGGCGGAAGTAAAGATTATCTGTGGAACAATCTCAATAAACTCATCAAATCTAAGTGGGCGATTGTCAAGGGCTGACGGAAGCCTGAAGCCATATTCCACCAGTGTCTCCTTTCTTGAGCGGTCACCATGGTACATACCTATAATCTGGGGTATTGTAACATGCGATTCATCTATTATACAAAGAAAATCACCGGGAAAGAAATCAAGAAGACAGGCAGGTCTTGAACCAGGTTTCCTTCCCGAAATATGGCGAGAGTAGTTCTCTATACCAGGACAGTATCCAACCTCTCTAAGTAGCTCTATATCGTATCTTGTGCGTGTTTCAAGTCTTTGCGCTTCAAGGAGCTTTCCTTTCTCTTTGAAGTGCTTCACTGTCTCTTCAAGCTCTCTCTCTATATTTTTTAATGCCTCTTCAATCTTAGGTTGAGTTGTAACAAAGTGCCTGGCAGGATATATATGAACCCATTCTCTCTCTTCTTCTTTTTGGAAAGTGAGTGGATCAATAAGGGAGAGCTTCTCTATCTCATCCCCGAAAAACTCAATTCTTACACCATTCTCCTCGTATGCAGGGCGTATCTCAACCACATCGCCCCTCACTCTGAATGTTCCCCTTATGAAATCTACATCGTTTCTTTGGTACTGAATATCTACAAGTCTCTTTAAGAGCTCTTTCCTTGTTAGTGTTTCACCTTTTCTTATCCTCAAAACAAGATTTTTGTAATCCTCAGGTGAACCCAGCCCGTATATACAGGACACAGAGGCAACAATCACAACATCTCTCCTCTCTATAAGCGCAGATGTCGCCCGAAGACGCAGTTTGTCTATCTCATCATTTATGGAGGCATCCTTTGCAATGTATGTATCGGTTGGTGGGAGATATGCCTCGGGCTGGTAGTAGTCATAATAGGAGATAAAGTATTCAACTGCGTTGTGGGGAAGGAATCCCGTGTATTCTCCAAATAACTGGGCAGCAAGGGTCTTGTTGTGAGAGATGACGATTGTCGGTTTATTCACCCTTGCGATGAGATTTGCCATCGTAAATGTCTTACCAGAGCCCGTAATACCGAGAAGTGTCTGAAACTTATAGCCCTTCTCTACACCACCTACAAGCCTATCCACAGCCTGTGGCTGGTCCCCAACAAGGGGAAATTTTGATACAAGCTCAAACATACACCTTTTAATCAACAGTGTCAAAAGTAACAAAACTAAATGCAAATTAAAAGAGATATATTCAACTCACCCTTCTCATATGAAAATGTATGGCTATCTTTTGTTCTTCAGAACTCAATTAGCATTCCGCCGATAATCATTCTCCCGAATTGATAGATTGTTTCTTTTGTCCCATCGCCGTTATATTGATAATCCCAGATATTTGGTGTGTTAAACAAATTCTCTATTTCAAAATAACTTCCTATACTCCAGCTTCCCAGAAACCATCTCTGTTCAAGATGTAAGTCAAATCTCATATAAGGAGGCATTCGCTCTGAATTTATCGGTTGTTCCTCATCGAGAGTCCATTTTCGCCACTCGGGGTGGTAAGTTAAAGGAGTGTAAGGTTTGCCACCTATATATCTATATCTGAACGAATACTCACTTACATCGGCGGGCGCAATCGGTATAAAAGAAACGATATTATACCACCACTTGCGTCTCATTTCGTTATACCACGGCAGTTCTTGAAACTCCTTTCTATAACCGACTACGATAGTGAAAACATTGCGGAAATCGAAATTCCACGAATACTCCTTCTCGGGATAACGGGGATCTTTCATCCTGGCAATTGAATACGAATAGCTTAAGGTCCCCCATAAGTTTTCCTTTACTTTTTTCTGTAAGAAAAATTCAACTCCTTTACAATAACCGTCGCCTTTATTCACATAAACATTATCCCAATCGTTTGGATCGGGTGTTGTATAGGCTCTTGCAATGGGGACATCTTTATATTTTTTGTAATAGGCTTCTATTGTTCCCTTCACATCCTCTGCAAATAGATGTTCAATTCCTATTATATATTGGTCTGTATACTGACTTTTAAGCTTGGAATTCTTTTCATCATAAAGAAGTTCGTACCATTCTGGCGGTTGGCAGCATCTTCCGTAAGCAAGGTTGAGGTCCGTATCTCTAAACATACGAAGACTGCCTCCTATTCTAGGAGATAAAAGACGATTTTTGGTGTAATCAAACCAGGTATACCTTAACCCTGTGGTTAAAGTGAGGAGTCCCTTTATATTTTGCTTGTACTGGACATAACCACCGTATTTGAGAGAACTGGTATCTTTTTTTACCTCCAGTCTGTATATATAATCAAGAGTGTCAATAACAGTGCCAGTTGTAGGATCATAGATAAACATAGTATCTGGTTTTTGCCAGGTATCGTAATTTATTTGTGGATTTTTAAGATAAACACCAAGACAAACTTCGCTTCTATCTCGAGGTTTTAGCGTTAAATCAAATTTTACGCTATTTTCTGCCTCTGTTGCATAGTTGTAATAAATATCTATCTTATTAGTATCTGTTACAAAATGATTCCAGTTGTTGAGAGTTCTCGAGAGTGTAAAGAGGGAGTATCCATTTTTAAAGAGCGATTTCAATGTACTCCCAAGGGTATATTGATAAGATTTTGCATCTATCGTTATATCCATCGTAGAGTTATAAGCAGATGCCTCTTCTTCTATTTGTATCCAGTCATTTCCATAAATTTCGTTAATTATCAGTTTGTGGCTGCGGGATAAATCATAAATCAGTTTTCCCTGGACACTGTAGTAGTTGGGAACGGCGGTTAATCCGAAGCTCGAGCTTATGAGTGAGAGGAAGCTTCTATGGCCTGAAATCATATATGCGCCGTTTTTTATCGGACCTTCAATGCTTCCACCCGCGCCCGCCATTCCGATATCAAATTTCACATTCAATCTATTCCTGGAGGGGTCTCTTAATTTAATATCCATAACCGAAGATGCCTTATCCCCGTATCTTGCCGGAAATGCTCCCGCAATAAAGTCAACTTCCCTTATAAACTCTGGATTTATGATATTTACGGGGCCTCCACCCGTTCCCTGCCATCCAAAGTGATTTGGGTTTTGGATTTCAATATTATCCACCATAAAGAGATTTTCTCCATAATTCCCCCCTCTTACAATAACCTCGTTATTCTGGTCTGTCCCTGATACTACAGCTGGGAGTGCCTGGACTGCTCGTTGAACATCCCAGCATCCACCGGGCTGAGAGATTATCTCATTAAAATCCATCCTTTTTGAAGATACAATTGCATCTTTTGTTTTTTCAAAGAAACTTGCCTTCACTGTAATTCCCTTCATTTGGATTGGTTCTTCTTTGAGTTCGACTCTTAAAAAAGTGGAAACTCCTGGTTTCACAGTAATTCTATTCTTAATAATAGTTTTGTAGCCTATCATAGAGAACTGGACATTATAAACCCCTGGGTCAAGCTCCCCGATTCTGAAATACCCCTCCTCATCGGTGGCTGCTCCTTTGGTCGTTCCAAGAACTATTACATTTGCCTGCGGCAGAGCCTCTTGTGTGGATTCATCGGTGGCTCTGCCGGTGATTGAGCCCGTAGCGCAAAAGACGAGAGAATATGAGCCTATGAGAGTTATGAATAAGCCAATCCTCAACATATCACCTCCTCGGTATGTATATCGCCTGCTATGAAAAGATAGTGCAAATATAGTTTTCAGTGTTTTTTACCCGTAGGGCAAGGCTTTAGCCTTGCTGTATCCAACAACTGCCAACCTGCGAGCGTCATATAAACTAAAAAACTAGCCTGTCCTCTTTTTCTGATTTGATGATTGCACAATTGTCGAATGGAGAGTATCTCTAAAAACGCCAAGCAAAGAAGAAAGTCATTTATCAAATCCCTGACGTTTGAAGGTTCGATGTCCAGGAAATTCTCTATCAATGCCATTTCTGAGTTTCTCAATCTCAACCAGTAGTGTCAGGGTAACATTCTGAAGGTCCTCATTCCAGTCATAGATAACCTTTAGGGCATTCATTGATTTCATAATTCCAATATATGCAACTTTTGCACTCCCATCTACATCACTTTGTGCAAACTCGTCTTTGTCATGCTCCATCTTACTCTGTAATGCACGGTGAATCTTGACCAAGATAAGGGTATGATACCAGGATATAACCTCGTAGTTCGAGATAATTCCTCTTAGTGTTTCTATATCACCTTCAGCAGGTGGTATAATTTCAACTCTTTTTGCCAGGTCTTCTCTTTCTTTATTTATTATTTTCCTTAATTCTTCAAGGTATTTTCGTGTCATTTCAAAGTAGTTATTAGCAGTCTTCATAATGGGGTAGTTACTGGGGTCATACGGTTCGGGTTCCTCTTCAGGCATTGCATTGAGGTCTACTCCCTGTTCTTCTGCAAACTTGCGGAGTAGTGTCAGGGTTTCTTTAAAGTCTTCTTTGATATCCTGCATTACGATATTCCAGTCATAGGGGTCTTCGCCTCTGGCTTTGTGTCTGACAAGTCGTTTCTCTTCTCTGGCGTAAAGGAAGCATCTATTCTTAAGTGGGCATCTTTCACACCACCTGTCACAATAGTTGTAAATACCCGGAATATATTTATTCTCTTTCATATTCTATTTGCCACTATCTTTCTTAACGAAAATCAAATTGAACGCTGATATCGTTTGGTTATTAGGTTATTAGGTTATCAGGTAATTTATCCCTTATCCTTTATCCTTTCAATCTGCAATCTAAATAGTCTGTACCACAAATCGGAAATAATTTCCGTTAAATTTCCGTTAAATTTCCGTTAAACAGATAGTTCGTAATATGTTAATTTTTTGCTTGTTCCCTTCTGGATTAACACTCCTTTATCAACTAATGACTTCAGGTCATTTCTTGCCATTCTATATGTTATTAAAAATAGTTCTGCATATTTCTTGCTTGTTATCCTCTTGTGTTCTTTCATATAGGCTATTGCTTTTCTTTGGCGTTCATTTAACCCCATGCTGTCTAAATAGCTATCTGTAAGTTTGGATTTCCAGAAAGTAACAATCAGACTCGTCCCGGTGAATTGAAAATCTGGTTCTGGAAGGCCCCAATCTCTACACCATTCTATAATCTTGTTTGTTCCAGTGCCTACCTCCTCAATGTACTTGACCCAGAAGAATTGCTTTGTTATTGATGGATTTGGGGGTATAGATTCGTGTTTCTGTCTCAAAGTTTCAACGGTCCATCCATCGGGGAGTTTTCCAGGATTCCAGAATTCAATCCTATCATCAAATATCCTGATTTGAACTTTGGATGTTGTTTTATAATCTCTATGGCATATGGCATTTGCAAGGGCCTCTCTCATTGCCTTTGGTGGGTACTCCCATCTCTCCTGTCTTTCAATTTTCCCTTGTTCAATCCATGCCGCCATGGCAATATTGTTGAAGATGAATTTCTCTGTCTCTGTTAGTTGATCAAATATATCCCCTTCAATCACTCTTAAATCAATCATCTCGCCAGTAACATCCACCCCCTTAAATCTGATGCCCTTGATCTCGGACTGTATAAAGAATCTCTGTGGGTCTCTGGCGAATAACAAGACAGCAGCATTTGTTGGTTTCCTGTTATGCAACAGTTTTAATCTCAATAATGCTTCATCAACGGGAGTGGTTTCTCCTATATCCAGACCTCTTTCATGTTTTGCCTTCATTAGAAACCACCTAACCTTTTCTTCATCAATATCCACTAAACTTGCTTCTTCGCATATCTGTAAATCCCAAGGGACTTTTCTCTCCTCCGAGAGAATTTGTCTCAATTCATTAACATCAATTTTCTGGTTTGTCTTCCCGACTCTCTTAAATGCCACTGGTACTCTGCCTATTTTGACAAATACAGGTTTAAGGGGAGATTCGTTTACCACTATAATCAAAACAGATTTTCCCTCAGTATTCTCCATCTTAATAGACGGATAGAGCACTGGGTCAGTATTCTGCTTGATTTCATTAGTCAGGCTCTCAATTTCTTTTCCTTTAATTTTAACTCCGACTATTTCTTTTACAGAACCATCCTTCCTCCCCTCTATTCCAATAAAAATCTTTCCCCCATTGGAATTCGCGAATGCCGAAATCGTTTCAAGGATTTCTTTCCTTTCTGCTAACGATTTCTTGAATTCTAAAGTTTCGGATTCTCCCTTTTGTAGTAACTCCTTAATTTCCTGCATAGTCATACCCCTTCTTTCCATTTTTGCACTCCCGTCAAAAACAAATCAGTCCCCAGTCTCAAAATTTAAAATTAAAGACCCGACCCCAATGTCTCATTAAATACTTGAATACTTGAGCCTGACCCTATTACCACTATTCCAAGCAGTACTCTAAAAATATTTGATCTCAAGACCCGAACTTAACCTTTTCTCTCATCTTTTCAGTCTTTTTCTTTTGAGCAAAAAGACTTACCAGCGTCAGCACCAAGCATCTATACACTTCCACAAATAAAGACCCCATCATAATAGACTTTATCTTAATATGGTGAGAGACAAAGTTACGGGTAAGATGTGTAACGACCAGGTGATATTTACATAAAGGATTATTGGACAGATTATTAAATAAGTCTTTATTTCCCAAAATACAGTTTAACTTTTCAATAAACTCATCCTGTGTATCAGCCCGTGTAATACTACTCTTTGCATACTGTTCTGGCTTCAGTTTATTGTATTCTGATTTCAGTCTGTCTCTATAATCATTCCCAAATGCTTCTATAAATATATTTTCAATCTTTTCCTTGCAAAACCATTCCTTACCAAGCTCCTCTATGCCAATTGCAAGGAAACGAAGATGAGCCCAAATAGATCCGACCCTGCAAAGTTTATATTTAAACCAGAGATCTTCAATCTCGTATAAATGAGTTAGCAATAACTCATTTCCTTCGTCAATAATAGTTGAAACTAATTGCTCATGAAAATTGTCCGGTAGTTTTGTTGAGCCCTTGGGTAACCAATCATTTACCTCCTTAATATACGAAGGGAGTATAGAAAGAGCCCGTTCCCTTAGTTGATTTATCTCTATAGGAAAAATCTTTTCCAATCCTTTGTAATAGATCCTTATACCATCAATATATCTTATACCCCATGATTTGTTTCCTTCGCCATATTCATTACATAGACGCTCAAAATCTAAATCTTTGTTCCTTGCCATCATAACCATAATAGCGGTACTTCCAAGAAATCTCTTTAGTTCCTGAGAAAGCCTATCCTTCTCCAATTCTGTATAATGATAATAAAGTTCGACTAATTTGCGGAGAAATTTCATCCACTCACTCTTATTGTGTTTAGCATATTCTTTTTCAGCAATTTTCTTTGTTCGCTCCTCCAAGGTTCTGTAGCATTCCCCTTCAATTACAGAACCCTTTACATCATCCGTTACAATTATCCTTATGATTGATTCAAGCATACGGAAATTGGAGATCGTTTGGAACAAATCTGAAAACTCAAGAATTCTGGATTCGCGGATATTTTTCTTAACGATGCCTCGACCTTTCTGTTCCTTAGTCAGGTAGTTTTCTTTAATCGTGTGTAGATAATTTAAATCATCTACGATGAATATTTGCCAGAGAGCATAGTAATGTTCAGCAGTGTTCCTTTTGACAGGGTCGCCATCCTTGTCGATGTCGACAACGATTTCATAATCCTTCCACGGACGAAAATCGCTTTTGTTGGGCGTTTTCAGAAACGGATTATGTTTTTTGTATTCGTTGTCTAAAGGGTGTCCGTTTTTGATTATACCTTCCTGATATGCGAAACTTTCAGAGCCATCGGGAGATATAAAAGGACCAATTAATTTAAAATTATAATCGCTGAGAGCATTAATAAGTCTCACTATTGGTTCCCACTCAGATGGACAATTTAACTTCATTACAGGGTCCAAGGGATTCTTTTTCTCGTATTCATATTTTGCTTTTATAAATTCGTCAGGGAATACACGGCAATATATAGGTATCAGGATACCATGTTTTTCGTAAGTTTCCAATACGTTAAGAGACGCATCAACTCGATTTGCTTCGCAATAGTCAACGAACTTCTGAGCTTCGAAATATTTTGTGATTGGATTATGTTGTTCTTTCCTGTTCATAGTAAGTCTATCTTTATGTTACACTACTTGCTCTCTACTATTTTTATTTCTTTCTCTGTCAATCCGTATAATTTATATACCTTTCTATCAATCTTCTTATCAATCTCATCCCTGCGGTGTTTTAGAGTTTCTATTTCCTCAAGTGATTCTTTTCGTTTGCCTAAAACTGTCTTAACCTGCATAAGTGATTTTGGGATTTGGATAAGTTTGACAAGTTCAGGTTTTGTCTTTCCTCGAAGTGTTTCTTTTAATGATACAAGATAGAGTTCTAGGTATTCTGCCAGGGCATCGTTTCCGCACTCAATATACGACTTACGGTCTAAATGCACCTTGAGTCCTTCTCTTCTGATTTTTGGTTTGCCAATTCGTTCTTTTAGTTCAAGCCTGATTCCAGAAATGTCTGCCAAATCACCAAGAGGAATGTCAAAATCCTTAAGCAATTTTTGGATATTAGTAATTTTCGTCACACATTTAGAAATCATCTTATTAATTTCGAGAAACTCATTAACTAAAAAGATAAATTCTTGTTGAGTTTTTGGTGAAACAACCCCAATAGGAAAGTTTCGCCAGTCATCGGGACAGATTATTCTTTCGCCTCTCCGTGAGATATTGGATAGAAAATGATGCCACAAAATCTTTGAATTAAGCAAAGCTAAGATATACTTAAGATCAAATTGTTTTGAGATTTCATTACATTCTCTAATTTTCTCCTGTACGTGTCTTCTGTTAAGCGTATTATTCCTAATTCCCTTTAATTTGTGATAAGGTATAAAAATCCTTACACTTTGGTCACAGTATAATTTTGCGTTGTCGTAAGCAGCTCCTGATGTTTCTCCTACTACAATCTTTTCGTTCTCATGTAATTCTGGAAAAGTCGGTCGCCGCACTTTTGCTGGAACTCTACCTGTTTCCCATTCCAAGAATCTTACCCTCTTGATTTCGTACCTCCCAATATCTTTTCCTTCTATAAAAGGCTTACTGTGAATATCACCTTGCGTTTGAGAGATCAAATCCTCTTTTTTGAATTCTCCTTTATATTTTTTTTCATCGCTGTTTAATACCATGCCTATGCTTATATAACAGATATCATTGAGAGGCAGTATCTTTACTTTCGATATTAAAGGTTTCCTTGCTTCTATGTAAAATACAGATTCTTTATCTTGTAGTTGGTTTAATAATTTTAAGCTTTTAAAATCGTACAAATTACGTTTGTTTAAGTGTTCTATCCTTTTTACTCTATGAGCCTTAGTAGGAAATCTCTTATCAACTACAAAAATAACATTTTCTACTTGGGGATCGTCAAATAGTCTTAGACCCTTGGAGAAATCTAATTGAGTAATTTTCGACTGGGTTAAGAGCATCTCACGTGATCTCATTCCGTAGTCGGCTGTCCTATATGCATCTGAAACTATAAATGAAAATCGCCCACTTTCTTTCGTTAGATTAAAGCCTACCTCAACAAAAGGAATATAGAGGTCCCATTTTTCGAATAAAGTGTTAAAATATTTCTGTTTCTCTACCTCTCTGCGGATTCTCAGAACTTCTCCCTGTGGAGCATTTGCTTTTAAATACGGCGGATTGCCTACTACAAAATCAAATCCATCCTTAAATTTACCCTCTTTGAGTTTGATTTGTCTCACTGTTTCTGCGTCCTCAAACCATTCGCTGTTGTATTCTTTGAAAAGTTCGGGTTTTTCCTTCTCTGGAATTCGTAGGGAATCGGTCTCAAATACATTGAACTTGCCCATTTCAAAATCTGTGTTCTCCTTCTTCGCTTCTTTAATCAGATCAATTACTTGAAAGAGTAGATTTGTTTCTGCAAGATGACAGGCAAATGGATTGATTTCAAATCCATAGATGCTCTCCCGCACCTTATTCAAGATTGTTTCTGCATCAAAACCTCTTGCCATCAATCTTTGAACCAGAATATTTGTTGCCCTCACCAAAAATCCACCCGAACCACAGGCCGGGTCAAGCAGTCTCTTCCCTTCTATGTCAGTATCTTCCCTGTAACCGACTGCGTCAAGAATGTAATTGATAACCTCCTCTGGAGTGTAAAATTGACCAAGTTTTTTCCGTTCTTCACGGGGTATATATCTCTCATAAAGTTTCCCTAAAATGTCTCTATCTACCTGCTTGAAATTATAGTGGTTGAAGGTGAAAAGAACCCCCAGGAGGACTTCGTTATTCGGCATATACCAGTCAAAAATATCCTCACGGAAAAGATGAGGGTAGGTCTTTTCCATCACTTTATAGGCATCTTTTACCATCTCATTGTAATTCACCTCAGAAAAATGTGTAAACCCTTTGAATGTTACCCAGTCTTGAATACCACCGTTGGATATTCGCCTCTTTTCAATTATTCCTTTATCCTCACAAATACGCAGCAACAGAATTCGGTTAAAGAAGATATACATAGTTTCAAGTTGAAATGCCTCGGATTCACGATTGACCGATGAAATATTCTGCCATTTTTCAAACGATTGCACACACCTCCTGGGCAATTTATATTGTCTGGTTTCGCTCGGATATATTGGACGTCCGTTTCGTTCTCTGTTTCTTCTTAACTCTTCATATTCTTCATTTTTGGATAAGTAGAGTTCAAATTGATTTTTGACATCTATCTTCACCTGTTCCATCGAGTCTATTAACTGTTCTAAAAACCTTGAGAAGTGGGTCTCCTCTGCGATGTCAAACTCGGGTTCCTTATATAATTGTTCGGGGTCTATAACCTGTAATTCTTTCACAAGATATTTCAAGGTAAGTAATCTTTCCCAATCAATCGAGTCAAGACCCTCTAAGCCTTTAAGCACAAACTTTTTATATATCTCGTCAAACTTCAATAAAACCAACCTGTCTTTGGCTTTTCCAGGTCCCCTGTTATGGTAGGCATTGAAAACAATTCCATTGGTGAGAACTGCAATTTTAGAACCGAGTTCATCCGTGTAGTCAAAAAGTCGTTTTCTATGTTCCTCAAACTGCCTTTCATCTGCTCCACTTGATAGAGTTTCAATCACAATTACCGGGTTACCTGTTGCGTCAACTATCTGTGTATCTGGCTTGCCCGTTTCAATTTTCTCTTCGGGCACAAAGTCCTTTTGTTTGTCATACCCAAGAACATCCGTGAAAAATGGTTTTACGATGTTGTCACGAATTAAAAACTCATCTCCTCTACCGAGAGATTCTATATAAGAGAGATATTTCTTCCCCTTATACCCAAATCCCTCAAATACAGACATAATTTTAAGGATAAAATCCGTATCGCTTTTTGTTCTAATCTGTTTCATAATTAATAGAAGGTTTGCAATCTCACTAATGCTCCCAATTTATAGTAAGAATTTTTGGCTTTTTAATTCATTTCTCACTTATCTTCCGATATTGATAAAAATATTGACACAGGAATGCCAACGATTTCTCCTTTTTGAGCAGTTCACTGCTCAAACTCCCCTGTATTTGAGCAATATACTGCTCAAATTATACCATACTTTTCATTCCATTATATCCTTCAACAGGTCTAAATAATCTGACAGGAGTCTTGTTATGAGAAAATTTTTTCTAACTATTTCCTTGCCCTTTCTACCCATCTCTTCTGCCAACCCAGGATTTTGCAGAATTTCTATAATCCTATTTGAGAATCCCTTTATATCATCAGGTTCAAGCAAAAAACCATTTTCACCGTCTTTTATCTGGAGAGGTATTCCACCTACATCTGAAGCCGCAACGGGTTTGCCTTTCCAAAGTGCCTCAGTAACAGTAAGTCCAAAACCCTCTCTTATCGACTTCTGTATTATAACTGCAGAACTTCGCTGTAATGCATTTACAAGGATATTGTTTTCGCTGGTTATAAGCATAATATCCCTATTCTCTATCATACGCCCCGCCTTTCGTTTTACTTTCTCATAAATCATCCAGCCCTCCGGATCATCCATTGCCATATTTCCACATAACACCAATCTACAATCTACTTTTTCCTTAACGAGTTTAAATACTTCTATAACCCCCTCTGGGTCTTTCCATTTGTCAAATCTTGATATTTGGGTTATGAGCGGTTTATCTCTTGGTATGCCAAACTTTTTGAGATATTTTAAAATAACTTCATCGTCAATTTCCTTATTTTTTGAAGAGAGCGGGTCAATGGCAGGGTAGAAAATTCTCTGTTCTACCGATAGATCTTTTCTTTTATATTTTTCACTTGAAATAATAGCCATATCATACCTAAGGATAAAATTTTTAAGAAAATCCCAGAGTCTTTCATGAGGATTGGATAAATCCACATGACATCGCCAAATCCATGGCTGTCTTTTCCTGTAGAGTTTTATTAGGGGCAGAGGCTGCGGGTCATGTATAATTACACAATCATGATCTACATGGGTATATGTAGAAAAATCTTCGTTAGCTTGAATATATAACTGTTTTTTCATTTCAGAGAGATTTATTTGTCCCCCTTGAAGTGCATTGTAAAATTTCTTGGTTATTGTAAAAAAATCAGGATTTCCATGCAGTATTCTCCAGCCTGTATCTATTCCTATATTGTTCATTAGTGGTACAAGAGAGACCAGCATTTCTGCAACACCTCCACCCTGATAGGTAGAATTGATGTGCAGTATATGCTTCCTGTAGAGCCTTCTTGCCTTTCTGTATATCAAAGATATAACTTCATCTCCTACAATTCCTCTATAATCTTCTAAACTTCGCCCCATTTTACACCTCCTGGTATAATATTCATTATACCTGATTACACAGATTTTAGAATACGATTACACAGATTAAAAAGTCAATCTTTTTACCCGGCAACTCTTATTGTCAAAATTAACCAAGAAATTAACTTTTAGAGCAGATGCCTTTAAATAAGAAAGCACTTGATATTTAAAAACATCCGGGATATTGCCAGTTACTGCCTTAACTTCAACTATGATTCAGACATCCTGATCTTTATAGGATG
>Ga0210051_1003584_pt1 | contig 15388 bp, 13 predicted proteins | sample CryGey092014_all_FD_185464 | JGI IMG/M metagenome (GOLD analysis project Ga0210051, IMG submission 185464) | Groundwater microbial communities from aquifer - Crystal Geyser CG23_combo_of_CG06-09_8/20/14_all (SPAdes) (version 2) | ecosystem: Environmental > Aquatic > Deep subsurface > Groundwater...
ACGCGCCACGCCTGACGCCGTCCATGCGGATCGCCTTGCAAGATCTTCAACTTGATTCCTTGCTGGTCATCTATCCGGGTTTACATCCTTATCCCCTTGGAGAAAAGACTCAGGCTATTCCGCTGGTAAGCCTCGCTGACTCCCCCATATCACCATTCGATCTATAAAGCAATTTCATCTCAGTGAAACAGAAAAACCTTATGGAACCTACACTGAACGAGGATTTGATCCGCTCACTGACCACGGCGCAAAGCATCCAACGCGGATTGAGCATTATGGTAGCTCCCTGGCCTGGCCGCCAGGGCAGGCAGAGAGCTACCATTATCGTTCAGGAGCAATTTCCGAAACTTATCGCCAGGGAAATAACCTGCTTGGGGGTGAGCTGCTGCTTGCAAAACGTTTCACCAACAGCGCAGCAAAGCCGCGAATAACCAGACCGCATAAGGGACCGTCCGCCATGCACTCGGACTGCGGACGCCGGTTGCGGGCTGTTTTCTAAATTTGCGCCACACGAGTTGCAGCAGGCCTGTAGCAACTAACGATGCGGCCATGACCACAAACGCCGCCTGCTCCGCGCCCGACGGAGCAAGCCACAGCAAGGCCATCCAAAGCTTGGCGTCCCCGCCGCCCATCACTTCCGGCAAGACAATTATCCTCGTACTGTACGGTATACTCCTCCCAGGACAGTTGCCAGAACAGGCGATACGGAGAGCGCGCCTGCCCGACAAACACCGGGATGTCGGCCGGCAATTCGTCCAGGCCGGAGATCGTCCCGGCCAGCGGCCCGCCGGCAACAAGGTAGAGAGTAAAAATGCGGATGGCCGGCGGGGGAAAGATGGCACGGATGTTCTAGAATGTCATGGGCCAAATTCAAATTATTACGGCCCAATTCCCACGCATAGTTACAATTTTGATATGGACAAGTTGATAAAATAAGCCCGTCATTGTAAATTTTGTTGTATACTCTTTTATATGATTCTCGGCGACCGCTCCCTTTACGACTTATCCCTGGATGACTTTCGGGCGTTGGTGGACAACCACGAAGCCGAAGGTCCTCACTTGGAATATAAGGCATCGGCCTACAGCGGTAAAGGCGACGAAATCCGTGAGATGTTGCGCGACATTACCGCTCTTGCTAACGCCGAGGGCGGTTATCTGGTGATGGGGATACAGGAAGACGTTGCTGGCCACGCCGCGAACCTTTCGCCTATCGAAAATTCGCAGACAAAAGTTCAAGCGATTAATCAGGCCTGTCTGGATGGCATCCAGGAACGCATTCCCGGCCTGGAGGTTAGGGCTTATGAGACTGGCCTAAACCGGGGAATCATTGTCGTTCATGTTCCTGCCAGCAATCAACGCCCGCACATGATGGCGCGTGAACACCGGACAGATTTTTACTGCCGATACGGTACTGACAAACGCCCGATGACTTTGCCAGAGATCATGGGTCTTATTTTGGATAACCCTCGTTTCCAGCGATTGTTAGAACTCGAGCTAATAGCAAAGGGGTACACTTTGTCTGAGACCTCCACAGGGAGAGCAGAAACGCCTTATATCCAGATTTTCACCGAACGAGTTGTGGAGCATTTTGTCAAACGTTACCTGATCAGCTCGGCGCGTGCCCAGGCGCTTTTGATCCTCAGCCCATTTATTAGTGACTTGTCAGGGGAGTTATACAATCTGCAAAATATTCTAGAAAGAGCAATAGCAGATAAGACGCGTGTCTATGTTGTGACTCGCCCCCCCAAAGAAAAATACCAGCATGAAGCAATGGCAGTGCTGCAAGAATGCCCTTACGTTGAAATACGATATAATTCCGACATCCATGCTAAGCTTTATGTTTGCTGGTGTCGCTCTGAAACAGAAAGCTTTGCGCTGTTTGGCTCCGGTAACCTGACTGCTGGTGGGCTTCGCTACAATTTGGAATTGGGTATGATGATTTTAGCAAGAGGACATGGACAGAATTTAGTTGGTGATTTATACCAATGGGGAAGTTTCTCTGTCCGAAGCATAAGCCAACGAGTTAAGTCAATCACTGCATGAAGGAGAAAAATTATGGAAAACTTCAACGAATGGTTTTGCTTGAATAATCGGCTGAATTTTACGATTGACGCTCAGATTAATCCAACCGATGCCCAATACTATTTTGGGCGTAATGACACCAAGACCAGGCTAGAGAAACAGATTCGGCGCTCTTTTATTGATCCTGGCGTTCCAAAGATGATGGTTTTCGGCCCATACGGCTCTGGAAAAACCCAAACCCTATTCTATCTTCGTCACTATCTTGAAGACCAGATCAAGACCGTCAACAACGCCCGCCCTCGTACGATTTACGTGCCAGTCGAAATGCAGGAAAAATCTAAAGCAGCTAATCTACATAAGCAACTCATGCAAGCTCTGGGGAAAGATATGGTGAGCGGGTGGGTGCGTAAGCTTTTTGATCAGTCACCCAATTTGGAGATGGCGTTGAGCGAATTAACCCCCGACACCAATGTCATTGCTGCTCTTCGTGAATTGCGTGCACCCGGAGAAGCATCATTTGCGGCCTGGCGATGGCTCACCTGCCAGGGACTGGGTGCGAAAGATTTGAGCGCTCTACAACTAACCATCGATTTGGCCGCATCAGGCTCTAAAAACATGGCTGAAGCCCTGGTAACGATTGGGAATATGGCGAAGAAAGTGGGAGAGTATCTCATTTTCCTGGTGGATGAGATGGAATCCTTGCAATATGTTCGCTCTGGCGATACAACCGAGTCCATTCATCTTTATATTCGCAATCTGGCTGAAAAGAAGAACTCATTCGTGGGTTTTCTGATTAGCTTCAAGGCTGATGTCTTGGACGATGCGCCCGAGAGTCTCCGCCGAAACGATGTGATGAGCCGTGTCGGCAACCAAAACTATATGGACATTCCTCCGTTGCCTGCCATCGCTGACGTCAAGGCTTTTATGCGAGATTTGTTGCTCAATCTGACACTGCCGAATAAAGTTGAAGGCTTGATTGCCAAAAAAGGGTTGGATACTAAACCGGGAGTTTTCCCGTTTGCGCCTACCGCCTTCGAATTGCTGGCTGATTATACAACACAGGATATCACCCGCGCCTTACCACGCAATATCATCAACGCCATCAACGAGTGCGCCATCCAGGCCTGGGACGAAGAGAAAGCGTTGGTGGATGAATCCATCGTCAACGCAGTGGCCCCCTACGTGTTCCAGTAAACCGCAACCGTGAAAAAATTCACCGTCAAACCCCGCTTTACCACGCGCAACCTGGCCTACGTGGGCGTCCCCGAAGGCCACGAGGTAGATTGGATTTACCTGGGCCGTCTGGCCGAGGTGGGCGGCCTGACCGACATCCGTTTCGATGCGCGCCAATCACATGTGGTGGCAATCTTCGGCAAGCGCGGCTCGGGCAAGTCTTACACCATGGGTTCCATGCTCGAAGGCCTGTGTACTGTCGAAAAGGAGACCTGCGTCTCGCAGATTGCGCGCAACAAGGCGATTTTGCTGCTGGACACACTGGGTATTTTCCAGTGGACAGACATCAGCTTGGACGATGCCGCCAACAGCGAGGTGCTCAAAGCCCAGCGAGCCACCTGGCGCAACTGGGACTTGAAATCGGAGCCGTTGGACGTGCAGGTTTGGATCCCGAGAGGCACGCGCACCGAGGCGACCCCTACCAGCCATAAAGAGTTTGCCATCCGCACCTGCGATTTCACCGCCGATGACTGGGGCTACCTGCTGGATTTGAACATCTACCAAGACCGCATGGGGCAGTTGCTCAATGATGCCTATATAAAGGTAACGCTGGAAGGCTGGAGGGGCAGTAAAGGTGCTCACCAGCCCAAGGCCGCCTACTCGATTGAAGACTTGATTGAGTGTATCAAACAAGACTTTGAACTCACCGAAAGTTATCAGTCTGAGACGCGCCGGGCGGTCACTCAGCAGTTGACTACCTATTACCGCAATCCCTTGTTCGATGACCATGGTACGCCGCTTTCCGAGATGCTGACGGTGGGGCGCATGAATGTATTGGTGATGAGCCGCATGTCGGGTTCGCTGCGTCTGGTCATCCTGAGCGCGCTTGTGCGCCGCTTGATGGACGAGCGCATGGTGGCTTCTGAAATGGAGAAGCATTTGGTTATTCGTCCCGATTTAAAGGACGAGGAACGCCGCCAAATCAAGGAAAAACTAGCGATGTCCGTTCCGCCGACCTGGATTGCGCTCGACGAGGCGCAGAACATTTTGCCTTCGGAGAAAAAGACCACCGCCGGGGAGATGCTCATCCGTTACGTGCGCGAAGGACGCAACTATGGACTTTCGTTCATGGTTGCCACCCAGCAGCCCACCGCCATTGATGACCGCCTGCTGGCGCAGGTGGATACGATTGTGGCGCACAAACTCACCGTGCAAAACGATATTGAATATGTACGCCGCAACCTGAAATCCAACTTGCCGGTGGAAGTGGTACACTCGGGGCGGACGCTGGATTTCAGCGAACTGATGCGCAGTTTGGAAGTTGGACAGGCATTGATTTCCAACACCGAGACCGAGCGCGCCATTATTGTTGACATTCGCCCGCGCATTAGCGTTCACGGAGGCTTTTAGGTGCCTGTTCTACGCGTTTTCGACCGCATTACAAGGGAGTTACAACGTTTGGGGTATATCAAGCGGCTGATGAAACGCGTCGCCTCGACAACTACTTCCAACCTGGATAACGTAGGCAACGATTTGGTGGAGACGGCGCTGCGTAAGGTGCGCGTACCGCTGACCGATGAACGGGTCAACTACATCAAAATCCGTCTGCAAGATCGTACATACCAATCATTGAAAGAGCAAGCCGCGCAGTGGCTCAAGAGCGGCGGTGCGCCGTTGGAAGTGCAGATGGAACTGCAAGACGTCTATCTTGCAGACGTGAGCCTGCCCTCTCAGGTTGGCAAATTGGTCAAAGATGACTGGCGTAAATATCCCTCCTTTGGTCTCAACTTAGGACTGATTCGACTTGGCACCTTTTCCCCAAACACGCGTGGAATCTCTTTCCTGCATTTTGTCTCTCAGGAAGATGGTCAGGAAATACAAGCATTTCAAGAATACCTGCCAGATCACAACCCCTTCCGTATTCATCCCCAACAGGGCTTATTGTTGCTCTACTCGCTGATCGAGAATGATGGCGAGGTGCTTTTACCCTTGCTGGCGCGCCTGGCCCAGAACGGAACGCAGGCCTTCAATGACCGCGATGCTGGCAATCTGTTGCCTGAAATCTATAAGACGGTGATTACTCGCCATCGGGCGCGTTCGTTGGCTGTTGACATGCGTGAACGCCTGGCTGTGCTGGAAAAATCGGCTGCGAGTATTGCCGCGCAGCAGGAAAAGGAAGGCTATGCAGGTGGGTCTTCACGAGAACATGCCGCCCGCCCGCGCATCGAGCCTTACGTGGATATCGGCCTGTTTAGCAAGCCCAATCCGATGAAATACGAGTACACCTTCTCCGAAGTCGGCCTGCGTTGGGCGGCGGCTTTTCGAGGAGACGAGGACAGCGCCGCTGTGGGTGAGTTACTGGCGCAACGTTTCTTCCACACCGCCGCGGCCGCCTGGCAGATCGAAGCTCGCGAGCTGACCACGCCCGATGAGATTACGCCTTATCTTCAGCGGGCGGCTAAAGCCATCAGCAGCTCGTCGGGCTACGCGCCCATCGAGGAGCTGGCGTTGGTGGGCGGCATCTGGGCGCTGACCGATGACCACACCATCATCGAGCCAGGCGTTGCCCGCGAGGCGTTGATTGCGTATCAAAAGACCAATCCCTACAAGGTGCGTTTTACAGTAGACCGCTTGGGCGTGCTGGCGCATGCCCGCTTCATGGACGACTCATCCATTTCCTGACATTTTGGGGACACCATGACTCATCGCCTGGACGAGGCGCTCAGCCTTCTTGAACAGTCATTCCATCGGGCAGGGTTCGAGATCAACGAACCGCTCGATTCTGACCGCCTGGCTTCGGGATTGGGCGCATATCGCATGCGAACGGTACTTGCCGATGGTCAGCCGTTTGCCATTGTGGGTTTGACCCAACCCGACTTTTCTCACCAGGCTCCAACATTTGTGGAGTTGGTTGCCCGCCGCGCCCGGGCGCGCAAGATTGGCTATCTCTTCCTTTCCAACCAGCGTGAAACCATTTTGCAAACCACGCCCCGCCGCGATGACGATGCGGGGATGGTGCTGCGCCGCTATGCGCCGGTGCAGATGCTTTCGGATGCGTCTGAACCGCTGACGCCGCCCGAACGGTTGGCGCTGAGCAACCTGGCGGAGAAACTCGCCGCCGATTTGCTCACCCTGCGCCGCGATGGGCAACTCGACCTGATCGAGCCAGACGCCGATTATTTCGTTGACCGGCTGACGCGCGCCGTGGCAGCGCTCAAACCCGCTATCAAAAGCGCGCTTATCACGCAATTTGGTATTGCACCACAGTTTGCTGAGGAAATAGTTACCTGGGCGACCAAACAAGGCATTCCGGCGGATGTGCGTTCGCCCGATTTCGCCGAGGCGGTGGTGCGCCAGGCAATTTACCGCCTGCTAGGCAAAATCATCTTTTACCAGAGCCTGCGCCGCGTCCTGCCCCACTTGCCCGAAATGAACGTGGATGGGCTGGATACATCCCAGGTAATGCCGCGATTACAAGAGTGTTTTGAAAAAGCACACATTATTGATTATCACGCCGTATTCCGTGAGGATGTGGTTGACCGCTTGCCCTTCCCGGCGGAGGCATCCGCCGAACTGCGGGACCTGGTTGGGGTGCTGAACACACGCGATTTCGCCCACTTGCCTCAGGATGTTGTCGGGGCGGTATTCGAGCAGTTAATTCCGCCCGAGGACCGGCACGCGCTGGGGCAGTTCTTTACCCAGGAAAATCTGGTGGATTTGATTATCGCCTTCTGCGTGCGCTATGCCGCCGATTTCGTCATGGACGCCACCTGCGGTACGGGCACGTTTTTGATTCGCGCCTATGACCGCAAGCGCACCGCCCTGGGACTGCACGATCACAGCCAGCAGTTGAGTCAATTGTGGGGCATTGACGTGGCACCCTTCCCCGCCGAACTCGCCACCATCAACCTGTTCCGCCAGCAGGTGGGCACGACGGATAACTTCCCCCGGGTGTTGAATGAGGATTTTTTCAACGTAGCACCCGGCGGGTTGTACCATTTCCCGCCGCTTAAGCACGATTCCCCCTCAGCCGCCTCGCCGCTCGAAGGGCAGGAATCCAGCCTGATGATCCCCATCCCGCAATTTGACGCCATTGTGGGCAACTTCCCCTATATCAGCGCCGACCGCATTGAACAACGTGAGAAGGGATACTCCCAAAAGATAGCGCGCCGTTTGGCGGAGGAGTGGTTTCAGGCTTACCCGGAGGGTTTTAGATTCACGTCCAAGACGGATAAGCGCCAGCACCGTGCCCTGCGCGAGCAAGGGCTAGACGTGAGCGCCTTTGCGTCCAAAGCCGAGCCGCTGATTTCGACCTTTGCCGACCTGTACATTTCGTTGTTCTGGCACGCCGCCGCGTTTCTCAAACCGGGCGGGCGCATGGGCATTGTCACCTCGAATGCCTGGCTGGATGTGGGCTACGGGCGCACCTTGCAGAGCTTTTTCCTGGAGAATTTCAAAATTATTGCCGTGCTCGAAAGTCGCTGTGAGCCGTGGTTCGAGCAGGCGGCGGTGAACACGGTGGTGACAATTTTGGAGCGCTGTGATTCGCAGAAGGCGCGCGATGCGCACCCGGCGCGTTTTGTAAAAATCAAACGCCCGCTGGCAGACCTGATGCCCTGGGATATGCGCCTGGACGGACTGCGCCGCTGGGTGGGGCTGGATAAACTCATCCAGCGCATTACGGCGGCGACGAAGGCCTCTGACGACCCCGCCGCCCCGCATACGGTGGAGGACGACGATTTTCGGATTCGCACGGTGACGCAGAGCGCCCTGCGCGCCGAAGTGACCCGCAGTGAGCAGACGGTGAAGTGGGGACGTTACCTGCGCGCCCCGCAGGTCTATTTTGATTTGCTCAAACAGGCAGGCAGTAAACTGGCGCTGTTGCGGGATGTTGCTCCACCAGCGCGTGGAAGCCTAACAGGGATTAATGAGTTCTACCATCTTGATGACAAGCGAATTCGTGAATTGGAGTTAGAGCCGGAGTTTTTATTCCCGTTGTTGAAGTCGCCAGGTGAATCCAGTGAAATTCTGATTGATGAAAGCGACTTACGCCTGAAAGTATTTGTTTGCCGTTTGACTAAAGATGAACTTCGCAAACAGGGCAAACCGAACGCATTGCACTACATCGAATGGGGTGAACAACAGTTTTTTACTTCTGGTACTCAGGCAGGTATGACTTGGCCAAACGGAGCAGAAGTAAAACATCGCAAACCCGGTTGGTATGCAATTCCACTTTACCGTAGCCGCCCAGCTCAATTATTTTTTGCTAGCGCTTTTGGTGAGCGTCATTTACATAAATTTTCTACCAAGCCGTTGATTGCTGATAAGCGTCTGTATTTTCTTTCGCCTGTCGAAAACATTGATGATGAACTTGCAGCAGCAGTGATAAACTCCAGCCTGACGGCATTCTTTACGGAAACCGCTGGACGTGTCACCTTGGGAGATGGCGCACTCGACCTCACCGTCGAGGATGCGCGGGACTACCTGTACGTGCCTGATGCGCGCAAATTCGATGAAGCCAGCCAGCAGGCCATCCGCGCCGCCTTCCAACCCCTGCTCCAGCGACCCATCGGATCGGTGCTCGATGAAATCCAGCGTCCCGACCGCCAAGCGCTCGACCGCGCTGTGCTCGCCGCTATCGGTTTGGATGCCGATACATGGCTGCCGCGCCTGTACGAAGGTCTCAGCGTGTTGGTGCGTGAACGCACTGAATTGGGCAAAAAGCGCGGTCAATCGCGAAGTTCGCGCACCCAAAAAGCCGCCGGACGCGTCGCCGAGGAGGTCTTGAGCGACCTGCTCCCTGAAGGCGTCCAACGCTTCCCCGATGATTTTCTGACCCCGGCAACGCGCGCCAGCCTGCGCGAGATTCCGTTGCCTGAAAAACCACTCCACCATCGCGGGCAATACTTTGATAAACAAGAACTGGAAACAGACAAGCAGGAAAAATTGTACTTGGCTAATATGTTTGAAGTGCGCTACGTGCTGTATGCCCAGGCAAACGGCGCTCGCGTTGTCCATATGCCCGAAAAGATGGTAGAAGTTACCCGCGCCGTCAATGAATACGTCAAATATTTGCGCGACCTGCGCCAGCGTCTCTACGAAGCCTACTTCCGCCGCACGCTCGACCAGACCTCGGCCAATCGCTTTGTTGAGGATACTTGGCGCAAGTTGAAGTTGCCGGACATTCAAGAATAGGGAATTGTATGCCTTACGAGAATTTCAATCTGAGTGACTGGCCATTCCGCACATCCGCAGATGAAAATTTTGCATCGGTTTGGGCAGGGCGCGCCAGGACCAAAGATCAATTGGAACGTCTACTCAAAAAGATGATGCTAGTACCCAAATCTGGTTTGCACGTCTTTTGGGCAAACTTCGGCATGGGCAAAACGCATACGCTTTACCATCTTAAGTATCGCTGTGGGCAAAGCGGCAGGCAAATCATTCCCATCTATGCGGCCATGCCTAAACGCTCGACCGGTTTTTTGGAACTCTACCGCGAAATCGTCCAGGCGTTTCTTAGCGCCGAAATGCGTGACTATCTTGGCAGGCAACTGGTGGATTTGGGACAGAATACTAAAGGCGCAAGCGTGGCGCTGCACCCCATGTTTTCCAAGTCCCCTGGCGTGGTCAAGTCCTTGCTCGCCATTCGCAATGGCGATATCGAGGAAACGACCGCGGCGATGCAATGGCTGACAGCTCAACCTGGTCTGCCTTCCGCGGCGATGAAATCCATTGGCGTGACTTATCGTATCAAAACGCCCGAGGATGCCATCAACGCCTTAAGCGCGCTCATCAACCTGTCCTTGTGGGGCGGCAAGAAACAAAAACAATTACTGTTGATGATTGACGAGTTCCAACGCGTCGGTGAACTGCGACCGAACATTATCAACCAGGTTAACTCCAGCTTGCACACCGTATTCAACGCCCACCCGACAGGTTTACAACTTATGCTGACCTTTTCGTTTGGTAAAAAGGAGAATGTATTTTACCTGCTCAGCGCTGAACTCAAAAGCCGCGCCGAGCCGCAATCCATCAGTCTGGACGTTCTCGGTCGCGAGGAAGCCGTTGCGTTTCTCTCTGATTTACTGGGGCAGTTCCGAATCAATAAGGATGATCCGCGTCCGCTCTATCCCTTCTCTCAGGCGGCGATCAACACGATGTTGATGACGATTGCCCAGAAAAAGACGCTCACTCCCCGGCGAATTATGCTGTACGCTAATCACGTCCTTACCGAGCACATGCTAAATGCCCCAAATTCGTTAGATGAAATTTCTGATGAAACCTTGCAAGCTTGTATCAAAGAATTGCTATCAGGTGACTTGGATACAGACTCGGCAGAGTAATTTTATGGTGGTCGCGATTATTGGTGTCTACCATGCCAGACGAGGAATTAGAAAAAGCAATCGCACTGATAAAAGCGGGCAATATTGACCAGGGCGGAAAAATACTGGTCAGTTTACTGAAACAAAATCAACAAATCGAAAGAGCATGGGCTTGGTTGTATGTATATGTAAAAACAGATGACCAAAGAATTTACTGCCTGAAAAAGGTTTTGGAACTCAATCCTAACCATGAAAAAGCCAAAACCGCGCTTGCGAGACTGACCAAGCAGCAAACTTTTCAGCTTGAGCCATCGCCTTCGGCGCAAGAAAATAAGCTAATTGCTCCCAAGGATACCGCTGAACCAACGGCTAAGCAAAAACGGCGACGAAAGCCAAAACCTAAACCTGAAATTCAAGAATCTGAACCAACCGTAGAAAAATCAACTAAATCAGCAGAACCCCATGTTTTCAAGATCGAGAATTACAAAGTAGTTTTCACCAAACCTGGTGAAAATCTCTTTGCCAAAGACAAAAGAACACCAAATGATTTCCCTGAAATCGACTCAGGCATGTATTATGGTACAAAACTGGTAATTGGAGGCGTGTCTATTACATCGTTTGACTACCCAAATTGCGTCGAAGAAGGACGAACCCTGCATAAATCCCAATGTTATTTCTGCGAATTCTTTTCCGTGTCGGATTGTCCTATTCGGCGCGATCCGACCATTCTACGTGACGTAATTGCTTTGTACTCCCAAAACAGAAGCTATTGGCAGGAATACCAGGAACGCCGAGATGAAATTATAGATGCCATTTACAGCGAACTTAAAGCCCACGGCAGGCCTCTACACTACGAGATACTTACAAAAATTGTATGTGACCGCTATCCCAAGCTTAAACTTAATTCCAGGAAGATCGTTCACATTATGGGTTGGCATACAGGAAAATTTGAGTGTATTGGGGAGGGGGTATACAAGGCAAAATAAGAATCTTAGGAAAGGGTTGCGTACATTCTTCTCACCCTCAAGTGATTCATCATGGTAGAGTTCATAATCCATGATATAAGCCTCGTTGGAATTAAGCCGCTTGATTCCTTTGTCAAGCGGCTTAATTTTGGAATCGAGCGGCTTAATCTCGCGATTAAGCCGCTCGATTTTTACATGCGCGGATTACGGCGCAATCGGGTCGTCGGGGTGTTTGGCGTTCCACAGGGCGAGGATGGCGGCCTCGTCCTTGCCGATGTTCTCGGCGTTCTTCCACTTGCCGCGGAAACCGGTGTTGACGCGCTTGTCCACCTCCGGGTTGACGCGCACGTTGATGTCAATCGAGCCGTCTCTCTTGCCGGTGGGTTTGAAGTGCGTGCCGTTGGGCAACTGCACGATGCGCCCGGCTTTCAGGCCAGCCTCGATTTGAACATCCAGTTCGGCCAGCACTGCGATGACCGAGCCTTTGCTCTGGTTAGTGGCGGCCACGATGTTCTCGATGAGTTCATCTTTGCTCATCGGGTTGCCGGTTTCCAGGCGCGGGCCAAACTCCGTCCATGCTTGGATTTTCTTTGCCATACGATATTCCTCCTATCTGGGATGTAAGATGTGAGTCGCCGGGCCGAAAGGCCTGGCTTCCTCCCTGAGTGAACGGCGGCGAGTATGGCGCGATGCTGGCTGCAATGCCCCCGCCCCTGGTAAAGCATGGTATTCCTGTGATGCTATGGGGTCAGTATAGCATAAACAGGCTGATTTGCAATATTGCTGTAACCGCTGTTTTTTCATTGCAGCACAACGGTTGCGGCTAAGCAGCTAGCCAAGGGAAACCCCTACCCCATCGATTATATCTGCGATTCATCGAAGCCATTAACTCCGAATCGCGCCGCGCCTTGGCCGGTCAGCTTGAGCCGCTGGTTAGGCACCACGAATTACACCGATTATCTCTGTTGCGATTTCGATAATTGTGTGAGTGCCAGTGCTACGAGCCACTTTGTCTGCCAATGAGGGGCTATAGTTGATAAGTTCCTGCTTCGTAATTTCATGCCAGATTGGAAGAAGGATTTGTTCGCCGGAAATCGTACGTGTGACAAGACCATCAAGTTCGTAGTTTGTCCAGCCCTTACCGAAAAACGCGCGAGACAACACCACAACACCGAAGCGACTGTGTGCAAGACCATTATCTATTTTCCGACGAAGGCTGTCCCCAATGCGCAACTCGAATTCGTCGTACCACACCTTTAGCCCGCCATCGCTAAGAGCATGAGCCAGTGGTCGAACAACGGCGTCTTTGTCCTCACTCGCATGAGAAATAAACACATCATACTCGCGGGTGGGAGCGTCCGCATCCACATTTGGAGGAATATCTCGTTGGATTAGGGAAGGAACCCTCGACAATGGAATCTCGCGAAGCTCCGGTAGCGGACCGGGAAGAATGCGGGCGGAAGACCGTACTGAACCCTGCAAACCTTGCATGTCAACAGTCACGTACCAATGTCCAGAACTCGGAATCTGGAGGTGGATTGGCGACTGCTTTGCGAGACCACCGTAGTAACGATGTTGCTTACCATTCTTGTATGCGCTTAAATTCGAGCTGTCCATTAGCCGTACGTTTGCTGCACTACCGGAGAGCGTAATCTCCACGATCTCTCCACTCTGCCTGTTACCTAAGTCGTGTACGATGAATTGCATATGATGTCTCTTTTTTCGTGGTGCACTAACGGATGGGCTCAGCGTCAGCGGCGGGAAATGCCGGGAATTCTCCCTGAAATATGGTGGCGTGTCTGGTGCGGTGCGGTCTGCAATGCCCCCGCCCCTTGGTAAAACGCGGTGTCCCTGTAGTGTTACGGGTTTAGTATAGCATGATTGCCGTCAAAATGTGCGGCTGTGGCAATCCCAACAGAGAATTTCACAATTGGAGAGCGCGTCTGTTCCACCGCTCTGCACACTGGTTTTATGATGCGCTTCCCACGCGCCCCAACCGGAAGAACGCCCTCGGTTTTCCCATGACAGGGTTTTTGAGCACCTTCCGTAATGACCATGTGTCGTGCGCGTACATTCGCACTTGCCGCCTGCCCTCTGCCAGGCTTGCTTCACGGTTTCATCTGAAAAAACCATAAGAATCTCCTGTTCTCTAATGTTCCTTGTCTTTTGGCGGGCAGGGGTCGTGGCCGGGAGGCACAGTATCCTTTTTGCGGAACTGGCCTTTGTCTGTCCCTTGCACAGTCACCTCGCCGCCGCCTTGTTTGCGCAGCATATCTTTTGCTGTGTCTGTTGCATCCTTTTGGGTATCATGCACAGAAGATGCTCTATCAGCGTCATTGCGCTTGTTAGCCCATGTCCCGTCGCTCCGACGGTAAACGGTACGATTCTTGCTCATTTTTTGTTCCTTATTTTTGGCGAACTCAACAGGATACGATAATCTGACACCCTGCCATCATGCAAGGTTAGTCTGGATAGGGAGATTCAAAGTTGCGTTTTCCGGCCCCTTATGGTCAGGCTGCAATGATGCTTCGGTATCCCACAAGGTAGCCCCATGCCGCAAAGTATAGCACGGATGTTCGGGTCAAGCAAGACAGCGAAAGACCGGTTTTGCTTAAAATTTCCAGACTTCATTGCCGCTACGACTACCGCCTGCAAGGCGCGCGTCGTGCCGCGTACCAGGGTCAGCGACTGCCGCGGATACGCTCGTGGCGATTTTCAATGACCTCGATTCGGTCGAAGCCCTGTTCAAGCAGTATGCCGGTCAGGTTGCTGGAGCCCATGTACGCCACAAGGGGAGTGATCGGCTCCCCGCGCTGAACGAGATACAATTTTGCGTGCAAGGGATAGCGCAGGAAGAGTTTTACCTTGACTTGTCCCGCCTTCAATTGCCGCGCCAGTTCCTGGAGCGAGCGCTCTGCTTCGGCGGTAGGCAAGCCAAATTCGATCTGTTCCTTGAAACTCTGCGCTGCCTTCATCCGCAGACGGGCCAGCGTCGGGCCGTCTACCAGTTCATCCTGGTGCATGGCGCTCTGGGCGAGGCGCATCTCCTCTTCGGGCGGGCGCTGCATCCCGACCAACACCCGGGCAGCGCGGTCTCCCTGGCCATCGAAACAAGCCGCTACCAGGTCGCTGATCCGTCCCCAGCCGCGTAGGTTGAAATAGCCTGTACAAAAATCCGCCCTTATCGCCTGAGCCAGAACGGTTTGCAAGGCTGATAGAAGAGATTGCTCGATGTTGTCAAATATTTGCGGCATGAGCCCCGCTTTCTCGGATAAATCCATTATACAGGAGATTTATGCAATCTTATACAGGCAAAAAGGAAAAACACAAGGGCGTCACCAGGAATCCGCGAAGAATTGCCCGACATTCCAGAATATCTAACCATTTTTACCCCGGCTCTCCGGCCACAACCAAATATCCCCCGTCCCTTGCCAGACACGCACACACATTCGCAACATCTCTGCTGGAGGATGTGGCATTTTGCCTGATTCCTCCCCTGGAATAGTAATCATTCCCCCTCAGCCTTCCATCATCCTCCCCTACTCTAACAGCGGCAGCTCCCCAAACTGCTTCCAATCCGCCATCACCACCCGCGGCTCTCAGGCTGTGCTGACCTATCGAGACGAATGGATCATCGAGCGAGGTTTTCATCGCCTGAAAGGGGTACCGTTGTCGCTAAATCCGTTGTTCGTCAAACGTGACGACCAGATGATGGGCCTGACCAACCTGTTGACTATTGCGGTGCGGCTGCTGACGTTGATCGAATTTGTCGTCCGCCGCAAACTGAAGCAAAAACAAGAGAAGCTGACCGGCTTGATCGAAAACAACCCGAAGAAGGGCATTGACAACCCGACGACGGAACGTTTGCTGAAAGAGTTTGACGAAATCACCCTGACCATTGTGCAT
>Ga0210051_1003587_pt1 | contig 15384 bp, 11 predicted proteins | sample CryGey092014_all_FD_185464 | JGI IMG/M metagenome (GOLD analysis project Ga0210051, IMG submission 185464) | Groundwater microbial communities from aquifer - Crystal Geyser CG23_combo_of_CG06-09_8/20/14_all (SPAdes) (version 2) | ecosystem: Environmental > Aquatic > Deep subsurface > Groundwater...
ACTTCTTTTCTATTCTGAAAGCAAAAGCGGAAGAAGCTGGGCGTCAGATAGTAGAAGTGCCAGCCAGAGGGACAAGTCAAATCTGCAGTGGATGTGGTAAAGAAGTTCCTAAAGACCTCTCTGTTCGCATCCATAATTGTCCTTTTTGTCATCTGGTAATAGATAGAGACTATAATTCTGCTCTTAATATTTTAAGGCTCGGTGCGAGCCTTCAGGGTTTTTCCTGAAAAGCCCCTTGCGACAGCGAGGGGTAGTTCACCATTACGAGTCATTTGCGGAGCTCTTCTCTCTGTCATTCTGAGCACATTCGCTTTGCTCAGTGTAAACTCCGCGAAGAATCCCATACCAAAAACCGACTTGCTTCGCCTCACTTGAGTACCCCTATCAGCCGGGTTCTTAAGACCGGCTTGCCACCGCTTACCGGAGTCGCGCTCACCTGACAAATATACATACCATTCGCAACGATATACCCGTTTCCATTCCTGCCATCCCACTTTATTTCCTGAGTGTAAAACAAATCCGCATTCTGGTCTTCTTCATATTCCCACACAAGGTCGCCCATAGTCGTCCAAATCCTGATTTTGACTTTTGAATCCTCAAGCAGTAAGTACCGTATTTTCGTCGTCGCAAGGTCAGGATTAATTGAGGACGGATTGAATGGATTTGGGAAATTCAGAACTTCGGAAATTGTCTTCTCATCAATTGGTGCGAGAGCAACCAATCCGAATAACGATAATTCCTTTGATCCAGCAGCCACCTCATTTGACTTCTCGTTAACGGATTGGTCGGGAATAATCTGCCATTTGCCGTTTTCTGAGATACGGGCAAGCCGGACATATTTTTCACCAATCATTGTCCCGTCAACATAACCGTCATTATCAGTATCGTTATATGGAACAGTAATTGTTATAGGATTTACTGGTTCCGATGGTTTCTTATTTTTGTCGGTTGCCTCTGTCAGCCAGCCATCTGGAACGAAAGTTCTAAGTACGATACTTGTCTGTGTATCGTCTCGTGCACGCGACATCGCATTGCTCTCGTTCCAGTCCGTCCGTACACGATAAATATAGACGTCTTGTTGAAAACTATTTGCAGGGATGAAAATAGTTATGCTCTCCTCGGCATCTTGCAAAACGGTATTATCAGTGTGAGCTAGCAGGGTATAAAATTTAAATTCAGGATTTACTACGGGACGCCCGCTCTGGTCAGTCACTGCTTGAGTGGCGAATATCTTGTATAAAAGCGATGGTCGATAAAGTGGTACTGCATCCGGCACAAGTGTTATTGAGTTGGTGCTTACTGAAACCGCAGACAAGGGCACCTGTCTTGAAAATTCGTCGGTCAGTTGAAAATACGAAGCACGCAAAGTAGAGGTATCCATTTCCTTGTTGAAAGCAATATCTATGTTGCCGTATTCCTCGGGGAGAGCGCGCTGGTTGTCAGCAGGTATCGTTCCTATTATTCTTGGTGTGACCACGTCAACCGTGAAAGTCAGAGGAGAGTTGCCAGCTTCGGTTTCCAGAACGTGTCCATCTATTGCAGTCACGCGCCACCAGTATTTGGTAAGGTCATTTAGTGCTTGCGAGGGTACAAAAGAGGTCCCGGTAATCCCGGAATACTCGGTATATGGTTCAAAAGACTGACTTGTAGATAGTACTACACGGTAAGTGAGCTGTTCTCCATCAGGGTCCTGAGAACTCGTCCACGACAGCTGTGGTTGCGTGGAGAATACGAACGAATTATTTTGTGGCTCCGCCAATTGGAATGATGTTGGATAGTGATTTGCAAGTTTGAACGGGCCTGTTGTATCAGTTGCCTGATATTCCGAGTCGCGAATTGCTACCTTTACATAGTAATTTGTGCAGTCAGCGTGTTGAGCGGTATTCCAATTATATGTCCAGTATGTTGTTTCCTGTCCGAGATAAGCGTTTTGAATCAGATAATCCCACGAACTTCCGCCATCATCCGAAACCAGAAAGTCATAGTATAATGAGTCCTCCCGGTTCGGGTCCCAACAGTCCCACTTGACCGGAATTGTTCCAGCGAGGGATGCCCCGCCTTGCGGGGACTGTATGGAAACAGAGGGCGACTCATTTGGATTTGCAATTTCAAAACTGTCATCAGATTCATCAAGACCAGCAAGTCCTCGTTGGTCCTTGGCAGTGACTTTGATACGAAATTGTGTGCCATTTGCAACTTCTCTCGTATCCCAATCGTAGGACGTTGCGCCATCCGGCAGGTCTCCGGTAATTGTCTTGTAATATGTGTTTCCTCCGTCCCGGGAAATTTCTATTTTGAAAGATAGCGTATCCGTTTCATCCGGGTCGCCTGCTGACCAGGAAATAGTTTTGTTTCCCGTCCAGACATCACCAGAACCAGGTGCATTTACTATAACCCAGGGTGGCGAATTAGTTCTGGCACTCACAGTTGGTGAGATTTGGGATTCATTCCCGGCGCTATCTTTCGTCCGAAGTGCTATGTAGTACGTCGCTGCATCCGCAAGCCCGGCTACAACAATGGACTGAGGTGTTCCTGGAGTAGTAGAAGTTGCGCGGTTCACGGTTGTAGCAGGCCAGTTATTCCAACGCGTCTCAGTCCATCCGTTAACGTCTCCGAGCGCTGGGTCACTAGATGCCTTAACAACAGACGTGCCGTTCAGTACGGAAAATCCGGGGTCTTCAGGCGCGCTCCAGTAAAGAGTGATTTCACCATTCCCCGGACCAGTAAGCGTAGTTATGTCTGTTACTTGCGTTGGCGGTGACGTATCAATATAGAAAGACCATACGTCAGACCAATCCCCGTAATGAGTGTGGTCTGTTCCGCGTACTCGCCAGTACCAGTTACCTTCCCACAAGTCAGGTTTGTGACTCGTCCTGGTTGGCGTCTGTGTTATCTCCGTAACTTCGTAGTCAGGTGAAGCAAAATCAGTTGCAGTATCCACTTGCATGTGGTACCAGCGGTTGTCACCGTCGTAGTCAGAGGAATTTTGCCATTCCAGAGTAGGTGATGCTTCACTTGTACCGCCGCCATCAGGAACGCTGCCAATTCCTATCCCCGGCGGTGGTGTTGGCGGATGATTTACTGAGACAGAAACGCTGCCGAGCTGAAATGGTTCGGTGGAGCCAACCACTGTCCTTGACATAAACAGTTTATACCGGAGATAGCGATGTTCGTTATGGCCGTTCCATATTAACTGTCCGCTGGTGTCGTAGAAGGTTGATATAGCACCGTCAGGGCCAACGAAATTGCCGGGACCAGGTGTATCCCCGGCGGCTATTTGTGTCTTTACAGTAGCATCACCTGGGATGGTTGTCGTATCCCAGCTTATGGTTCCCCAGAAAGGTGATGTTGGTGCTGACCCGGAATCAATATCACCTGAAATAAATGTCCCGCTTGAGCGCAGATAGTACAGCCATGTATCTGCGTCTCCGGATGACCCGCTGAATAGGATGGTCGCAGCTTTTGCCTGCTCGTACGCAATAGCGTGCTGGTCCCTCTCCTCGGGTGTGCCATCTGGATAAAGTGGCTCCTGTCTTTTCCACTCATTTACTAATGGGTCAAATATCCATGTATCGTTGTAATATATGGCAGGAGGTAGAGAAATTTCTTCTTTACCGCCAAAGAGCATGATAACATTATTCCGTGAATCATACGTAAGACGACCATATACTCTCGGCGACGGTGATGTAGAAGTAGTGACTTCGGTCCAATTATTGGCAGCGACATCATATATCCAAGTGTCACCGTAAGGGGTGTCGTCGCTTTGTCCTCCACCAAACAGTAGTACTTTCCCAGGGGAGTGATACGCCATAGAATGTCTATGCCTTGCAGTTGGTGTAGCTGCAGGATGGACCTCTGTCCAGGAATCTGCCGGGATATCGTATATCCATGTTCTGGTGCTCACTGCATTCCCTACTGTATGACCTCCAAACAATACTATCTTCCCTGAACCGTCATACGCAGCAGCATGAGCAGCACCTTCGGGAATGTCGCCTGATGGACTTTTCTTCTGCCAGTTTCCCGTACCGGGATTGAATGCCCATGTTTCATTCTCGTAAGGCCCATATTCCCCGCCACATCCAACCATTGTAATAAACTCTTCTTCCCAGCACCATACCATACAATGAGAACCTCTGGCAGCAGGAGATGTTGCGGGCTCAAGTTGTGACCAGGCGTTATTTGATGGGTTGAACTCCCATGTGTCGCCCATCTCGTCACCGCCAAATAGAATAACATTCCCCTTGCCATCGGAAGCCATAGCGTGCCGCACTCGTGCTGATGGCGAGGAAGTAACTGCACAATACTGCCATTGATTCATAAGTTCCAGCGCAGCTAAAGTCCCTGTGGAATGGATTTGCAAATCGGAAAGTGTTCCGGATAAGAAATCAGAATCTGTAGTATTAGTATGTGTAGAACTGCATTCTGTCAAGGAGGCAAATCCGAGTATATACATAAGAGTGGTGACAAATATTCCAATTGCCTTGAATGTTTTCACTCGTCGCACCTCGTAACTGTTTACGCTTGCGTACAGTGATAAATCTGGGCCTCAGCATACCACCCCGGTTGTTCTCATTTCAGTGCGTTCTCTATCTTTTTGAACAAATCATCAATCATAAACGGCTTTTCAAAATACGCAAAGATACCGGCTTTTTTCAAGTCGCCGAGCATTTCTCTAATATGCGGCTTTCCTGTAATTACAATGACAGGGATATTCTTCGTCGCAGGGTTCTGTTTTAGTTTCTGGTTTACGGCATACCCGTCCATACCGGGCATCATAATGTCGAGTAGTATCAAATCCGGTTTTTCTTCCGTAACTTTCTTTAGCGTCTCTTTCCCATCGTATGCCTGAATTGCTTCGTAGTTCTTTTCCTCAAGCGCCGTTTTCAGTACAAAAACAATATCTTCCTCGTCCTCTGCAATCAAAATCTTCTTTTTACTCTTTTTCATGTCATCGCCTCCCTGCTGGATAGGCGGGACATTCTTGTCCCGCTTGCTATGCGGGGTTGGAAAACCCCGCCTGTCCAGATGTCTATATCATACCGGAATTGTGAAAGTGAACTTAGCACCGTGTCCTGGTTCACTCTCTGCCCATATTTTTCCTCCATGTGCTTCAACGATGCTTTTTGCAATTGCAAGCCCAATCCCAAATCCGCCTGTTAAGCGTGTCATTGAACCATCTACCTGATAGAATTTTTCAAATATTCTTTCTTGCAACTCCTTCCTGATACCTATGCCAGTATCCTCAACTGATATTTCTACCCATTCAGAAGCGCCCTCGGGAGCGCCTTCGCCGGATTTCCATAACTTTGCGCTTACAATTATTCTGCCTTCTTCTGGTGTGAATCTTATGGCATTGCTGATTAAATTCGCACAGACCTGCGTAATCCTTTGCTTGTCAATATGAACATCTGGCAAATCAGAAGGGGCTTTAGTAGAAAGTATAATCCTTTTCTTTTCTATCTGCGGTTTCATTTCATCTATAGTACGTGAAATGATAGATGTCACAGAAACCCGACTCTTTTTCAACTCAATTATCCCCGCCTCAATTTTACTGAAATCCAGAAGATTGTTCACCAGTGCTATCATGCGTTTAGCGTTGTTTTTGACTACAGCAAGAAGCTCCCTCTTTTTCCTGGAATTACCGGTTATGTCATAGACCTGTAGACCACTGGTAATTGCTGTCAGCGGAGAACGCAGTTCATGCGATACGTTTGCTACAAACTCACTTTTCAGCCGGTCCAGTTCTTGCAACTTCTCATAGATACGCGCATTCAGGATGCTTGAGCAAGCGTTCTGCGCAAAAATTACCAGTAAATCTAGGTCGTGTTTATTGAAAACTCTACCTTCTCTGGTTATATTAATATTCACCACACCAATAAGTTTGTTTTCTACTTTCATAGGAGTGCATATAGCGGACTTTATCTCAGGTCTTGATTCAAGATGTTTGAACCTTGGGTCATCCTTGAGCCCATCAACTAATAATATCGGTTCTCCTTCTTTTGCTACCCACCCAGCTATCCTTTCTCCTATTATTGTTTTTACTGAACTTATGAATTTTTCGTCCAATCCAATGCTTGCTTTAATGTCCAGCATGTTTGTCTGCTCGTTATATATCATTATAGAACCGCTGTCTGCATTCAAGGCTTCCAGTGCCAATCGCAATATAAGATTCAATAACTCATTCAGTGGCATCAAAGAGCTCATAGCCCGGCTAACACGATATAGCGCCGTTTCTTCCTTCAGTTCGCTCACCTCTTTGGAGAGTCGGCGTTTTTCAGCGCATTTCCGGACAGTCATCTTAAGTTCTTCAATATCAAATGGTTTCAGTATATAGTCAAAGGCGCCACTGCGGATTGCTTCCACAGCGCTCTTGATAGTTGCATAACCAGTCATAATAATTACATCACAGTCAGGGTGTTTTTCTTTTATTCTTTGCAGTAGTTCTATACCATCAATCTCTGGCATCTTCAAATCAATGATTACGAGTGAATACTTCTCCTTATTAAGTATCTTAAGTGCTTCTTTTCCGCTCTGCGTTGACTTTGTCTCATAGCCATCTTTCTCAAGTATTCTTACGCACAAGCGGCCTATCTCTAATTCGTCATCCACTATCAGTATCTTTTCTTTGTTCATTTCAGTTACCCCTCTGTAATGGCATTTTATTACCTCTTTAGTAAAGTTGCTACTTTCTCAGTTAGTTTCTTAATTTCAAGTGGTTTTGGCATATAACAATCTGCGCCAGATTCAAGTATTTTCTGTCGGACCTCTGGAGAATCGTAGCCAGTAATTGCCAGGATTTTGACATTTCCGGTTGTCTCGTCGCTACGTATACTCTGGCAGACCCTGAAACCATTTAGACCTGGCAGCATAATATCCAGAATTACCACATCTGGCTGGAATACCAGTAGTTGCCGGCCTACCTCAAACCCGTCATAAGCAAATGCGGTTTCATAGGTACTATTGGCATGTTTGAGAGCACGACTGAGCATTCTTACCATTTCCTTATCGTCATCTACGATAAGAATCCGTTTCCCTGTGTCATTTGTTAGGCAGGGAGGAACAGGCATTTTGTACTTTTTGAGGAATTCAACAAGATTCTTTCTCGTTATCCTGCGATGACCGCCAGGAGTTCTGTATGCAGGTAATTTGCCTGTATTCACCCAGTTGATAGCAGTACTCAAACTGACATTGCAGATTCGTCCTACATCATCAGTAGTGTACACATTTTTTGGTGTCATAGTAACTCCTTACAACTATTACAATTATTGTAACTCTTGCAATAATATTATACCCTATCTTTTTATTTCCGTCAAGTATGGCTGTTAAACAGTTCTTGACAAGAACGAACCTGTACAACTCTTGATAAATTCATCACTTTCAGTTATAATCTATAATCAAATACATCAAGCAGAAGAATGAAGCACATAATCCTTGAGAAAATTCCATGATTTCCAAATTCTTTCTTCCTACAAGAGTCGTATTTGGTACAGGAGTATTCAAGCAACTGCAGGAGTACCTAACTGATTTGGGTGGTTTGTGCTTGATTGTTTATGGCAGAAGTTCGGCGCAGCGCTCAGGTCTTCTTGACAGGGCGTTGCAATCTCTCAAACAGGCAGGTAAGAGGGTGGAGCTTTTTGGGGGTGTTCCGCCAGAACCAGATGTAAAAATTGTGAACCACGCGACTATGAGGGTGTGTAAGTTAAAACCCGACTTTGTAATCGGTCTCGGCGGCGGAAGTGTGATAGATGTTGCAAAAGCAGCAGCAGGACTGGCAAGAGAGCCGAATTTCACCACTGTTGCAGACTTCCTTGAGGGCTGTGGTATGAGGAAACTCGACGTGCCCGGCATACCATTTGTTGCAATTCCGACTGTTGCTGGCACAGGCGCAGAAGTAACAAAGAATTCAGTAATAGTCAAACACGATACACGTGAAAAGCGCAGTTTACGAAGCGATTTGCTTTTTGCGCGTTTTGCAATCGTTGATCCTGAGACAACCGTGAGCGTTCCTGCAAGTATTACAGCAGAAAGTGGATTTGATGGTCTCGCGCATCTGATTGAGGGGTATGTCTCACGCTGGGCAACACCTCTCACCGACGCGCTGGCAGAATATGCTATTTCTCTGATGTCGCGCAGTTTGTTAAAATGCGTCAGGGAACCAGGAAATATACAGGCACGTTCAGATGTTTCACTCGCAGCGCTTATTGGTGGTATAATGATTGCAAATTCCGGGTTGGGAATTGCACATGGCATAGGTTCGTTTCTTGGTGGTATGTTTGGTGTCAGGCACGGCGTTGTGTGCGCTTTACTTCTCCCATATGTAATGAAGTTCAACCAAAGCTACGCAAAGCAGAAGTTTTCGCAGTTGGACACCATTTTCGGTGGCAATTGCGTGAAAGCAGTACGCCAGATGTGCAGAGATACTGGAATACCGCAACGACTACGCGACATTGGAATAAAAGAAGAAAACCTTTCCGCACTTGCGAAAGCTTCAGTTACCGCTTCTTCAACAAAAGGGAATCCACGTCAAGTGAGCGAACTGGATGTCCTGAAATTCTTGAAATCAGCGTTGTAGCGTTGCGAACCACGGAGGTATAACAATGGAAAAGGTTGACGAAAGCAAAAAAGAATTCAGACATGGTGATTTCGGGCCAAAATATATGTGCAGAGGACCAAAGCTCGAGTGGGGGCTCCTGGTCTTGAAACAAGGCCAGACACTCGGCGCTCATGGCCACAAACAAGTGGAAGAGACATTCTATTTCCTTTCCGGCAAGGCGAGAATGGTGATAAATGGGGTGGAGCATGATGCATTCGCTGGAACAGCGTTCCGTATAGAACCAGGTGAGTCACATGATATTATAGTGGAAGGCGCAGAATCAATTCGTACGGTGTTCATAAAATGCCCATACCTTCCGGACGACAAGTATAAAGTTTGACAGCTCTCTCGGCATCAATGCATGGACTCCCCATTCTCACGGATTGAGTTTTCTGTTTTGGAGTCGAAACCTTTGTGGCTGAAGGGCTACGCTAATTTGACTTTCTGTTGCAGTTCGGTGTAAAATCAAGATAAATAGCTGGATAGGGTTAAAATAACCCCTATGTTCAGAGAAGCACTCAGGGCCCTTGAAATGTCTAATACTACACTGCACACCGTGAAAAGTGAAGGCGAAGTTATCCCAGACAGATTAATAGATGCATTTTGTGAGGAAAACATATCTCTGTCAGGGTAAGATACTATCATAGAAGGAGGAGGTAAAAATGGGATTTGTTAAGCGAACTGTTTTGCCAGCTTTAGTGCTTTTTCTGGGCACGCTCTGGTTCTGTCCACAAGAACTCCGCGCTGAAGAAAAATCAGCAGTAAAAGCAGGATATGGATGGAGTGTCCAGGGTAAAGGTGCAAATGTAAAAGAAGCAGTGAAAGAAACGCTTGCAATGGTCAGAAAAAATGTAGAACGACCCGACTTCTTATTCTTATTTTCTACCGTTGGATATGATTCGCAGGCATTATTGGAAGAGGTAAATAAACAGCTGGGTAGAAAAGTAAAAATCTACGGTGGTACTTCCTGTCTCGGCGTGATGACCTCAGATGGTTTTCATATAGGGGATTCTGCGTCAATGGCAATGCTTGGTATTTCCTCACGAAATATCGTCTTTGGAGTGGGTTCAGCAAGTTTGGATGAAGAGAAGACAGCTCGAGATGCTGGTAGAAAGGCAGTTCTTGCTGCAATCAAGAATGCTGGCAAGAAAGAGATGGACAGCAAACCGGATATCATCTTTATGACCGCTGCACCAGGCGAAGAGGAAGGAATCCTTGATGGTATTGCTGATGTTGTGGGTAGAGATGTGCCGGTTTTCGGCGGTTCGTCGGCTGACAATGATATAACAGGCAAATGGCATCAGTTTGCTAACAGCAACGTTTATTCTAATGGCGTTGTCCTTGCTGCGGTTTATACTGACCTGAAGGTTGGTTATACGTATGAAACTGGCTATCTGCGTAGCACAGAGCAAGGGGTTGTTACCAGGGCGAAGGGTAGAGTTATATATGAGATTGATAACGAATCTGCCGCGGTTGTCTATAACAGGTGGCTTGGTGGTAAATTTGATGATATAATGGAAAATGGTGGTAGCATACTAAGCCGTGCCACCTTCCATCCGCTGGCAAAAACTATTCGTGGCGAAAGAGGCCAAACATACTATGTTTCTATTCACCCGCTCTCAATTGATTTACCACAGAAATCACTTACGGTTTTTGCTAACGTAAATACAGGGGATAACATTTCTCTCTTACAGGGAAACTGGGAGATGTTACTTAACAGGTGCTACTCAACGCCTGCAAAAGCTTGCTTACAGGGTGAGCTTACTAAAGACGAAAGTTCATTTGCTGTCTTTACGTTCTGCGGGGGAACAATGCTTGCTATCCCGGAAGATGACAGGGCAAAAATGCCTGCCCTCGTGAAGGAAGCCATTGGGTCAACACCGTTTATCGGAGTTTTTACATTTGGTGAGCAGGGGTTTCTGCCGGGTTTTGGTTCCGCACACGGAAACCTGGTTTCTTCTATGGTTGTTTTTGGAGAATAACTTGTGAGTTTACCAGGAAAAACTTCATTATTTGTCCAGGTGTTTTTTCGAATGCTTGTTCTGACAGTTGGAATGGTTTTCCTCTCTGTTCTAGAGTTCAGTTTGTGGCAGTTAAAAGCCACAGAGAAGTGGTATCTTCAAGAATATAAACTGCTTTCACAAATTGCATCAACTCAGGTAGAAGCCAGCTATTTATCTGGCGTATGGCCATTTGAGGTGCTGCATCAGCTAACAAAGTCGGGAAATGTTGTTTTCTGGCGTGTTGTTAAACCAGATGGTACTATAAAAATTGCAGACGATGTTGCTCTTTGGGGCAAGAAGGTAACTCAACCTGAACTGGTGGATATTGAGGTACTTACCATTAAAGAGAGTAGGTTGCCTACAACAAGAGAGAAGATAAAAATTGTTATTGTTCCGCTTAATATAATGGAAAAAAGTAAACCCTGGAATTTTTGGTTAGGCATATCACTCAAGAATCTAATGTTTGCCAGACGACAGGCGATTCTCACCGGCTTCGTATTATGTCTGGTTGCACTTCTTATTTCAGGGATTGCTTCGTTCTTATTAGCACGCAGGATAACAAAACCGATTAGTGAACTTGTCAGGAGTACGCGGATGATTTCTTCCGGTAACCTTGAACACAAGGCTAAAGCGACAACAGGTAATGAGCTCGGTTCCCTGGCAGAGTCATTTAACGAAATGGCTGACAGTTTAAAAAAAACAATGGTTTCCAGAAAATCTTTGTCCAGTATCATAAATTCGATTGCCGACCCTCTGGTAGTAACGGATACCGAAGGGAAGATAAACACGGTGAACCCTTCATTGTTAGAATTACTGGGTTACTCAGAACAGGAACTAGTAGGAAAGCCAGCTGGAACATTACTTGCAGAAGCAGAAGCAGAAGCAGAAGCAGAAGCAGAAGCAGTTCTCCTTAAAGAGAGGGGCCTTGCCAGAATATTCAAAGAAACTGTGGTACGAGGCAGTGAAGCGACATGTATCTCAAAATCAGGTGAAAGGATACCGGTCAGCATTTCGGGACAGGTAGTAAAGGATACTCTCGGCGAGATCGGCGGAGTTGTCGCCGTCCTGCGCGACTTGCGCGAAGCCAGAAAACTCCAGCAGCAACTTGTTCAGGTGGAAAAAATGTCTGCTGTTGGACTTATGGCAGGTGGTGTTGCTCACGAATTGAACAATCCGCTGGGTGTTATACTTGGATACATACAATTACTTCTTGGCGAAACTTCTAAAGATGACCCTACACATCAAGATCTGAAAACCGTCGAGAGCGCGGTTCATAGATGCAAAACAATCGTGCAGAACTTATTGTCATTCTCCCGTCAGGAGAAGGTAGTATCAGTACCTGTCAGCGTAGCGCAGGTACTTCAAAGCGTCCTTACATTGATTGGTCATCAGATGGAAGTAAACGGCGTGAAGATTGTACAAAACATCCAGGATAATCTGTATTCCGTAAAAGGTAATGTCCAGCAACTTGAGCAGGTATTTGTCAATATTATGGTTAATGCACAGGATGCAATGCCTGGTGGCGGAGAGCTGACAATTAATGCAGAGAATATAGACAAACAGGTTAGAATCGTGTTCAAGGATACAGGATGCGGCATATCGCCTGATATTTTGAATAGGTTGTTCGAACCATTTGTTACCACTAAACCGCCAGGAAAAGGTACCGGCCTCGGTTTGTCCGTCAGTTACGGCATTATTAAGGACTACGGTGGGAATATTGAGATTCAAAGTAAAGAAGGCACCGGTACTGCCGTGACCATTACCTTGCCTGCCCTGCTTTAAAAACCACTAAGTAAGAGCATGCAACCTAAATGCCCCCTAAAATTTGACATCGTGTTATGGTTGAAGTATAATTTACACCATCAATAAATAGTAGTAGGAGGCACGATATATTATGACGACACCAGTTACGATTAATGTAAATCTATTAACCTGGCTGTGTTTCTGGGTAAGTATTGCAGGACTGGGGTTTGTAGTATACTTAACTATTAAGATACTGAGACAATCTCCGGGCACGACCGAGATGCAGCGAATCTCCGGTCTTATACACGAAGGCGCGATGGCGTTCCTGGGCAGGGAATATCGCTACATTGCAGTATTTGTGGTTATCATCGGACTAATTATTTTGTTTGGCATTCCATCCTGGCCGGAGGCGATAGCATTTGTTGTTGGTGCGCTATGCTCTGTACTTGCCGGCTACATCGGAATGCAAATCGGGACACGAGCAAATGCACGCACCGCAGAAGCTGCAAAGGTAAGTCTGAATGATGGACTGAGGGTTGCTTTTCCAAGCGGAATGGTGATGGGATTATCAGTTGCTAGTTTGGGGTTGCTGGGTTTAAGCGGAATGTTTCTTTTTCTTTCGTGGAATGCGGGCCTGGTTTTTCCAGATTTACTCTCGCGGCTTGTCGAAGCCACAAATCTAATTGTTGGCTTCAGTATGGGTGCATCATCGGTAGCACTATTTGCTCGTGTAGGTGGTGGGATATATACTAAGGCAGCTGACGTAGGAGCTGACCTTGTTGGAAAAGTAGAAGCAGGAATACCTGAAGATGACCCGCGTAACCCTGCTGTTATTGCTGACAACGTTGGTGACAACGTAGGTGACATAGCAGGTATGGGTGCTGACCTTTACGAATCGTATGTAGGTGCTATCGTTGCCGCTCTGGCGATTGCCGGCGTGAATCAGGACGCACGTGGTATGGTCCTGGCGTTGCTCCTCGCTGGATGGGGGCTGATTTCCAGCGTTGCAGGATATTTCTTCGTAAGGATAAAAGCCGGCGGCGACCCACAGACAGCACTTATGAAGGGACTATTTGCTTCTTCTATGATTCTCGTAGCAGGCGCATTATTCCTGACAGGAAAGTTCTATGGTGATATTTCAATGTTCTGGGCAGTGCTTGTCGGGTTAGCATCTGGTTTAGCAGTCGGTGTTACTGCGGAAAGGTTCACTTCCGGTAAGACAATCGAAAATTTAGCACGCTCAGCAACAACCGGAGCTGGCACGAATATTATCTCTGGAGTCGCAGTCGGAATGATGAGTACGGTAATACCATTGGTTGCTATTGCCATCGCTATTATCATTGCGTATGCAGCGGGTGGAGTGTTTGGCATAGCGCTTGCTGCAATAGGAATGCTTTCTATTACCGGAATGACAGTCGCAGTTGACGCTTACGGCCCTGTCGCCGATAATGCTGCCGGTATAGCAGAGATGGCTCGACTTGGACCGGAAGTGCGCAAGCGTACTGAACGGCTTGATGCAGTTGGAAATACGACAGCAGCAATCGGCAAAGGTTTTGCTATTGGTTCGGCAGCGCTTACTGCTCTTGCTCTTTTCAGCGCGTACTCACAGGTTGCGAAGATAAAGGTCATAGACGTGCTTGACGCCAGAGTAATAGCAGGGCTTTTTATTGGAGGCGTTATTCCGTTTTTCTTTTCCGCGCGCTCTATGCAGGCAGTTAGCCGTGCAGCACAATGCATCGTGGATGAAGTCAGGCGCCAGTTCCGCGAAATTCCCGGTCTTATGGAAGGTAAAGCGAATCCGGATTCTACGCGATGTGTCGATATTACTACGCGTGCAGCAATCAAGGAGATGATAGGCCCTGGTATTCTTGCGGTTATTATTCCGTTCATTGTTGGCGTCATACTTGGCGCAGAAGCGCTTGGTGGTTTTCTGGCTGGTTCTCTGGTTACGGGTGTACCGCTTGCAATTTTCCTTGCAAATGCAGGTGGCGCCTGGGACAACGCTAAGAAATTTGTTGAAGAAGGAAATCTTGGCGGAAAGGGGTCGGATACCCATAAAGCAACAATTATTGGTGATACGGTAGGTGACCCATTCAAGGATACGGCGGGTCCTTCTCTGAACATTCTTCTGAAGTTGATGTCTATTGTCTCGCTCGTTTTTTATCCGTTTATCAAATTGGTTCACAGGTTGCTATTCTTATTATTATAATTTTTGTAGCTTGAGGGATATACTTTTTACTTATGCAAACCGGCATTATTTGGTTTTCGAATGTAGGAAAAACCATCCTATTCACTGCACTTGCCGGTCTTGCAAGTTCCGCTAAAGATTCCAAATACAGTTCTTCAAGGAGGCGTAAGTGAATTATTACGAGACGGTTTTTGTTGTTGTGCCTGAGATGGAAGCAGAAAAACACCAGAAAATATTGGACAAAGTCAAGGAACTCGTTAGTAATGACGGTGGCCAAATTATTGCGGTTCAGGACTGGGGAGTAAAGAGGATGGCGTATAAGATCGATGGCCATGAAAACGGGCATTACTATTTGGTTGCATACTCTTCAGACGGTAAAGTTCCGGAATCGCTGATACGCCAGTTCCGTGTCACAGAAGAGGTTATACGGTTTCTGACGGTCAACGTTCCGCGTTCAGTAGCAGAGGCAGATTCAGGTATTCCTAAAGAGAAAGAGACGTCGGGTCCGTCAGAGACGGAACCGGTGGATGACACCGGCGGTGCCGGAAACGAAGATAGAAATCAGGGAGAGAGCGGCAAGTCCGCGGGAGGAGAAAAGAATGGTTAGTGTAAATAAGGTAATACTCATAGGCAATCTTACCAAAGACCCCGAACTGCGTTATACGCCTCAGGGGCAGGCAGTAGCAAGGTTCCGCGTGGCGGTCAACCGCAAGTACAAAGACCGCAGCACAGGCGAATTGAAGGATTTGACGGATTTTATCCCGGTGGTTGTCTGGAGAGAGCAGGCGGAGAATGCGACCAAGTATCTCTCAAAGGGCCGGCTGGTGTATGTAGAAGGGAGATTGCGTCTCAGCACA
>Ga0210051_1003591_pt1 | contig 15376 bp, 17 predicted proteins | sample CryGey092014_all_FD_185464 | JGI IMG/M metagenome (GOLD analysis project Ga0210051, IMG submission 185464) | Groundwater microbial communities from aquifer - Crystal Geyser CG23_combo_of_CG06-09_8/20/14_all (SPAdes) (version 2) | ecosystem: Environmental > Aquatic > Deep subsurface > Groundwater...
AAAACAGGGACGCTAACCGAGGGTGAGCCGGTCGTTACTGATATTGTAAAAACTTCGGACTCCGAAGTTAATATTTTGCAAATAGCCGCGTCGGTAGAAAGAAATTCAGAACATCCTTTAGCTCAAGCAATTGTCAAAAAAGCGAAAGAGGAAAAAATTGAGTTATTAGAAGTGAAAAATTTTCAAGCTATTCCCGGTTACGGCGTTTCAGCCGATTTCCAGAACAAGAAAATTCTGTTGGGCACAAGAAAATTAATGGTTGATAATCAAATCAATCCCTCTCTGGCAGAAGAAAAACTTGTCGCCTTAGAAAATCAAGGCCAGACCGCGATGCTCTTGTCTTTTGGCAGCCAAATAATTGGCTTAATCGCCATGGCCGACACCCTCAAAGAATATTCAAAAGAGGCGGTGGAGATGCTACATAAAATGGGCAAAAAAGTGGCCATTATTACGGGCGACAATAAAAGAGTAGGGCAGGCAATAGCCAAAGAACTTAGCATTGACGAAGTTTTAGCTGAAGTTTTACCGCAGGAAAAATCAGCCGAAATCAAGAAATTACAAAATAAAGGTGATATTGTGGCTATGGTTGGCGACGGTATCAACGATGCTCCGGCTTTAGCCCAGGCTGATTTGGGCATTGCTTTGGGTTCGGGTACCGATGTAGCCATGGAGACCGGAGAAATAGTTTTAATTAAAGATGATTTGCGAGATGTTATTTTAGCCATTGATTTGAGCAAATATACTTTAAATAAAATTAAGCAAAATCTTTTTTGGGCTTTCTTTTACAACACCGTGGGTATTCCCGTGGCGGCCGGCATTCTTTATCCTTTTTTCGGATTTTTGCTAAACCCAACCATGGCTGCTGCGGCCATGGCTTTCTCCTCAGTTAGCGTGGTTTCTAATTCGCTCTTAATGAAAAGGTATAGATATGATATATTAAGAGAACATGGCCAAAATTATTCTACTGAGACATCTCGAATCCCAATGGAATAAAGAAAACCGGTTTACAGGTTGGACGGACGTTCCTTTGAGCGAAGAAGGGATTAAAAGCGCCAAAGAGACCGCCGGAAAAATTGCCGGTTTTGAAATTAATAAAATTTATACCTCGCCACTAATCAGAAACAGAGAGACCGTTTCTTTAATTTTGGAAAATCTTGGAAAAGAGAACTTACCGATGGTTATTGACAAAGCGTTAGACGAAAGAAATTACGGAAAGTTGCAAGGTTTAAACAAAGACGAAGTTAAAAAACAATACGGCGAAGATAAAGTTCGTTTGTGGCGGAGAAGCTGGGATGTGGCGCCGCCCGGCGGTGAAAGCTTGAAAGACGTTTATAAAAGAACAATTCCTTTTTACCAAGAACATATTGAGAAAGATTTGAAAGAAGGGAAAAACGTTTTAATCGTGGCCAGTCACAATTCTTTAAGAGCCATTATCAAATACGTTGAAAAAATATCCGACCAAGACATCATTAATAGGGAAGTGCCCTACGGCGGATTGCTGGAGTACGAATTTGTTAACGGGGTTTACAAGAAATTAGATTAGTAATAAAATCAAAGTATATGAAAAAATATTCAATACCAATCGCCATCGTGATAGCCGGTGTTTTAGTTGCCGGAACTTTTTTTTACTTAAACCAAAATAAAGAGAAAATTATTTCTTCCCAGGAGGCAGCCGAAAAAGCCATTGCTTTTATCAATCAAAGCATCCAAGACCAAGGCGTCACTGCTTCTTTGATTGATGTTTTTGACGAAGGCGAAGTTTTTCGGATTCATCTTAAAATCGCTGAAACGGAATACGACTCCTACATGACCAAAAGCGGCAAATTTTTATTCCCTTCTGGTTACAATTTAGAGGAACAATCTCAGGAAGAAACTCCGGCTGAAGCAGAAACTCCTTCTTATGCCAATTTAAATGATTTTGCCAAATGCTTAACTGATAATGGAATGAAGTTTTACGGTTCCAACAGTTGTCCTTGGTGCGCTAAAGAAAAAGAAGCGTTTGGCGATTCCCTGCAATATATCGCCTATATTGAATGCGTTGATGAAACAACTGGCGGATGGGCTAAGGAGTGCCAAGAAGCAAAAATCGAATCGGTGCCCACTTGGCAATTGCCGGACGGCAAAATGGAATCCGGTTACAAAACCCTTGAGCAATTAGCCGAAGTATCCGGTTGTCTTCTTCAATAATATGCCTCACGTTCGATTATTTTCTACTCCAGCGTGTCCGTATTGTTATACTTTGAAAGAGTGGCTGAGAGAGCACCAGGTTGAATTTGAAGATATTGATGTGTCAAAAGACGCTCAGGCTAGAGAAGAAATGATTGAGAAATCGAAGCAAATGGGAGTGCCGGTTATTGAGATAGATGGCGAGTTTATCGTTGGGTTTGACAAAGCAAAAATTTGTCAATTATTAAAGCTTAAGGAATAAGCTATTACTTATTCCTTTCGCCTCTTCATTTTAATTCAGAGGATTAAGGAATAATTATGCTCAAAGTTGCTATCAATGGCTTTGGTAGGATAGGAAGACCTGCTTTTCGCCGAATTTTAGATAATCACCCTAATTTGAAAGTGGTGGCGATAAATGATTTAACTGATCCCAAGACGCTCAAGCACCTTTTAAAATACGATTCTGTTTATGGTATTTATAATAAATCTATTAGTTCTCAAGTTAAACTTTTAGCCGAGAAAGACCCGGCTAATCTGCCCTGGAAAAAACTGGGAGTTGATGTTGTCTTAGAGTGTTCCGGTGTTTTTACCGATTTTGAAGGAGCTAAAAAACATATTACGGCTGGAGCTAAGAAAGTAATCATTTCTGCTCCTGGCAAAGGGACACTCTCTTTTGTCTTAGGAGTAAATGCCGAAAAATATAATTCCCAAAAAGATCAGGTGATAGATATGGCTTCCTGCACGACTAATTGTTTAGCTCCTGTCGCCAAAGTTTTAAATGATAGTTTCGGCATTGTGCGAGGGTTTATGACGACTATTCACAGTTACACCAACGACCAGAGAATTTTAGATTTACCTCACAAAGATTTAAGAAGAGCCAGAGCTGCGGCTCTGAATCTGATACCGACTTCCACTGGAGCTGCCAAAGCCATTAGCAATGTTATTCCGGAACTGAAAGGAAAGTTGGACGGCATTGCTATTAGAGTACCAACTCCGACGGTTTCCATTTTGGATTTAATTTGCGAAGTGCAGAAAAAACCTTCGCTAGAGATGGTCAACTCTGCTTTCAAGCGCGCTTCGCAGTCAAAAGCGTTAAAGGGAATTTTGGCGGTGGAAGACGCTCCCTTGGTTTCGTCCGACTACATTGGCAACACTTATTCAGCGATTATTGATGCTGAAAATACCATGGTCAATGAAAATTTAGTTAAGATTTTGGCCTGGTATGACAACGAATACGGCTATGCCTGTCGTTTAGCCGAATTCGCCGAACTCGTCGGCCGCCAACTAAGCTAAGCTTAACCGAAATTTTGGGGAAAACGAGCTTGGCTCGTTTTTTTATTTAAGGTATAATTAATAAATAGTATGTCAGAAAAAATACCTATTGAAATATCGGCCAGGCATATTCATTTATCAAAAGAAGACTTGGAATTACTTTTTGGCAAAGGGTATCAATTAAAAAAATTAAAAGATTTGACTATGCTTGATCGGTTCGCGGCTAAAGAAACAGTGACCGTCCGTTTTAGAAATAGAGAAATTCCCAAAATCAGAATAATAGGACCTCCTCGGCCCAGAACCCAACTTGAGATTTCTTTGACTGATGCTTATTATTTGGGCCTGCAACCGCCAATTAGAAAATCAGGCAATTCTAAAAAAAGCCCTGGAATTTTACTCATTGGTCCTCGAAGGAAAGCGAATCTTAAAGAAGGAGTAATTATTGCCTGGCGGCATATTCATCTCTCACCCAAAGAAGCTGAAAGATTAGGCGTCAAAAATGGAGATTTTGTTTCAGTGAAGACCGATGGGAATAGAGCCGTAACTTTCCACAATGTGCTAATTCGAGTTCACAAAGATTACAAGCTTTGCTTACATTTAGATACCGATGAAGGAAATGCGGCTGGTATAATTAAAAAAGGCTTTGGTAAATTAATTAGTCAAAGAAGATAAATCTTCTTTTTCACCTTCGATTAGCGAGCTTTCACACAGAGAAAGCGAAGATGGAGAAGGGTCTTACTCTTCGACCTAATAAATTAAAACTCGGTATATGATTTTAGTTTTAAATTGCGGTAGCCAGTCTTTGAAATATAAGATTTTTAGCGATAATTTAAAGTTGATCAAAGAAAAGAAAATCACCGTTAAGAACCAGCAGATTTATCAAAACATTTTAACCCAGGAACTTAAAAGAATAAAACATTACAGCGGGCAGATAAATAAAATTGGGCACAGGGTGGTTCATGGAGGTAAAAAATTTAGAGAACCAACAAGCCTTACGCCCGGAATTTTAAAGGAGCTGCAAAAATACAATAAACTAGCTCCTTTGCACAATCCCTTTAATATTTTAGGAATAAAGGTGGCTTCAAAGATTTTTCCCAAAGCAAAGCAAATAGCGGTTTTTGACACCGGATTTTACAAAGATTTGCCAGAGCAGGCATTCCTTTACCCTTTACCCGAAAAAATAAGAAAGAAATACGGTTTTCAGAGATTCGGCTTTCATGGCATTTCACATCAGTACGCCGCCGAGATGGCAGCAAAGAAAATCGGCCGACCTTTTAAAAAATTAAAAATTATCAGCTGTCATCTGGGTGGAGGGTCTTCAATCAGCGCTATTAAAAATGGTAAAGCCGTTGATACTTCAATGGGATTTACTCCGCTGGAGGGACTGGTCATGATGACAAGGGCCGGCGATATTGACCCTGGAGTGGTGGTGGAATTAGCTAAGATTTTTTCACCTCAGAAAGCAGGTGAGATTTTAAATTATCAATCAGGCATGAAAGGAATCTGCGGTTTGTCTGACATGAAAGAAATTCTTAAAAAAGCGAAACGTGGCAACAAAAAAGCCAATCTTGCCTTGAAGGTTTTTGTTTATCGTTTGCAAAAGTATATTGGGGGGTACTTGGCTGTTTTGGGCGGTTGCGACGTTTTGGTTTTTACTGGAGCAATTGGCGCCGGCTCCGGAGAAATTCGTCAGATGATTTGCAGCAATTTAAATATTTTAAAAAGTCATATGAAAACTAAAATTTTAGCGATTGAAGCTAATGAAGAATTAGCTATCGCTCAAAAATTAAAGAAAGATGCATCCTAAGAAAGGATTCACCCTTATCGAGCTTTTAGTGGTGGTGGCTATTATCAGTCTTTTAGCAAGCATTATTTTAGTTAATGTGCGGGGTGCTAAAGTTAAAGCCAGGGACGCTAGTATTCAATCTTCCATGCATCAAGTCAGAAACGCTGCTGAGATGAGCTATGTCAACAGCAACGAAAGTTATACTAATGTTTGCGATGAGGACGACCAAACCTTAAGTAATATTGGAGAATTCGCTTACTTAGAAGCGGCTATCAAGAAAGAAAACGGCGGAAAAGACATTAAATGTTTTGAGTCAGCTGATAAAAAAGATTTTGCTGTTTCTTCTCCAATGGTCGCTAAGCAGGGCAAACACTGGTGCGTGGAATCAGCCGGTCTTTCGATTGAATTATAGATAATCCCATTAGTTCAGCCATATGCCAATAAAATCTGAAAAATTTATTTTGTGGCTTAAAGATATCAATTCCAAGGACGTCGCTTTAGTTGGAGGAAAAAATGCTTCTTTGGGCGAGATGCAGAGAGAATTAGTCTCAAAGGGAATTAATATTCCCGATGGTTTTGCTTTAACCGCTCGAGCCTATTGGTATTTTATAGATAAAAACAACTTAAGAAAACAAATCAAAGATATTCTTCAAAATACAAAAATAACAGATATCAAAAACCTGCAGGAAAAGGGATTGGCTATAAGAACTTTAATTTTGAAAGCAGATTTGCCCAATGATTTAATAAAAGAAATAATCAAAGCTTATCGTCTTTTGTCAAAAAAATATGGCAGAGACAAGGCGGATGTAGCTGTTCGTTCTTCAGCCACGGCCGAAGATTTGCCTTCGGCTTCTTTTGCTGGGCAGCAAGAAACCTATTTAAATATTGTTGGCGAAGCACAGCTTTTAACGGCAATTAAGAAATGTTTTGCTTCTCTTTTTACCGATAGGGCAATTATCTATCGGGAGGAAATGAAATTTAACCATTTAAAAATTGCTTTGTCAGCCGGCGTTCAGAAAATGGTTCGTTCTGATTTGGCAGCAGCCGGGGTAATGTTTTCTTGCGATACCGAATCCGGTTTTCCTGATGTTGTTTTGATTAATGCCGGTTATGGCTTGGGCGAGAATGTTGTTAAGGGCAGAATAGAGCCTGATCAATATTATGTTTTTGAAACCACGCTTAAAAAAGGGTTTAAGCCAATTTTAGAAAGAAAATTGGGTTCAAAAGATTTAAAGCTGATTTACAGCAATAATCCTCAAAGACCAACCAAAAATATTGCTGTTTCCCGAAAAGACAGGCAAAAGTTTGTTTTGTCTGAGGAGGAAATATTAACCTTGGCGAAATGGTCAATTTTGATTGAAGAACACTATGGCAGAGCCATGGATACCGAATGGGCAAAGGACGGCAAAGATGGAAAAATGTATATTGTTCAAGCCAGGCCGGAAACAGTTCAAAGCAGAAAAAATATCAACTTTCTGGAAGAATATGTTTTAGACAAAGGTAAGGCAAAGAAAATATTGGCGACCGGTCTGAGCATTGGAAGCAAGGTGGGGCAGGGAAGAGTCAATAAAATAATGGATGTTAAGGAAATAAAGAAATTTAAAAAAGGAGAAATTTTGGTGACCGAGATGACAGACCCTGATTGGCTGCCGGCAATGAAATTGGCAAACGGCATTATTACAGATAGCGGCGGCAGAACCGCTCACGCTGCTATTGTTAGCAGAGAGCTGGGAATTCCTTGTATTGTCGGGGCCAGGAATGCCACCAAGGTTTTGAAATCCAGAGAGGCAGTGACAGTAAGTTGCGCTGAAGGAGAGATAGGAAAGATTTATCAAGGTATCATCCCTTTCAAAGTCAAAAGAACTGATCTCTCGGTCCTCAAGAAGCCAAAAGTTAAGATAATGATGAATTTAGGAGAGCCGGATCAGGCGTTTGGCTTAAGTTTTATTCCCAATGACGGAGTTGGTTTGGCCCGGGAAGAATTTATTATTGCTTCAAAAATTAAATTCCATCCCTTAGCCCTGATTCAACAAGGAAAAAGTCAGTATTTTGTCGATGAATTGGCTCGCGGCATAGGGCAGATTGCTGCTGCTTTTTGGCCTAAGCCCGTCATTGTCAGGTTTTCTGATTTTAAGACCAACGAATACGCCGCCCTATCCGGCGGTAAAGACTTTGAACCCAAAGAAACCAACCCCATGTTGGGCTGGCGAGGAGCTTCCAGATATTATGACCCTAAATTTAAGCCAGCTTTTTTATTAGAATGCCAAGCGATGAAAAAAGCCAGAGAAGAATTTGGTTTAAAGAACATTTGGGCAATGGTACCTTTCTGCCGGACTCCCGAAGAGGGAAAAAAGGTGTTAGAAATAATGAAAAAAGGCGGTTTAATTAAAGGGGAAGACGGCTTGAAAGTTATTGTCATGTGCGAAATTCCTTCCAATGTTATTTTAATTGATAAGTTTTTAGATATTTTTGACGGTATGAGTATTGGTTCAAACGATTTAACGCAATTAATTTTGGGCATTGACCGAGATAATGCTAAAATATCCTATATTGGAGACGAAAGAAATGAAGCAGTTAAAGAGATGATTGCTCGAGTGATTCAAGAGTGCAAAAAAAGAAAGAAGTATGTGGGAATTTGCGGCGAAGCACCCAGCTCCTTTAAAGAGTTTGCAGAATTTTTAGTAGAGCAGGGGATAGAATCTATGTCTTTAAATTCTGACACTATTATTAAAACCATCTTAAATATAGCCAAAAAAGAAAAACAATTACCCCGGTAGTATAAATCCTTCGGATTTAACTACGGGGCGAGAATGTGCAATTTTAAAGTCGATTTCAGCAATACTCGCCCCGTACCATTCGAACGCAGTGAGAATTGGTTCGGGGAAAGGTCGGAAATAAAATTATTAATTCCATTTAATTTATGGCAAAGATTACCTTATCAATTATTAAAGCTGATATTGGCAGTATTGGCGGTCATTTAAAGCCCAGTCAAAAATTACTTCAAACGGTTGAAGATTATATCAAAAATAAAGGAAAAGGTCTCATCATTGATTCCTATGTTGGCTACACGGGCGATGACATAGCTATTTTGACTACTCATCAAAAAGGCGTGCTCAACAAGCAAATTCATAAACTCTGCTGGGAGGCGTTTCTGGCTGGTACCAAAGTTGCCAAAGACCAAGGTCTTTATGGGGCTGGTCAGGACCTACTGAAAGATACTTTTTCTGGCAATGTCAAAGGCATGGGTCCGGCCGTGGCTGAAATGGCAATTGAGGAAAGACCGGCTGAGCCTTTCTTGATGTTCGCTGCTGATAAAACTGAGCCGGGCGCCTATAATCTTCCTTTGTATCTGGCTTTTGCTGACCCGATGCATTGCGCTGGTTTGATGCTTTCTCCTAAGATTAAAAAAGGCTTTAAGTTTGTGATTATGGATGTCAGCTACACCCAAGCTGACAAAGTTATTACACTTAATACCCCGGAAGAAATCTATGATATAGCTGCTCTTTTAAGGGACAACGACAAATTTGTGGTAGAAAGCATCTGGTCAAGGGAAGGTGGAGAGCAGGCAGCAAGCTGTTCAACTACCAGACTTCACAATATTGCTGGTAAATATGTTGGCAAGGATGACCCAGTGATGTTGGTCAGGACTCAGAATGATTTTCCAGCCACGGGCGAGATTCTTTCTCCCTATTCGATTGGTCTTTACGTGGCTGGCTTTATGAGGGGTTCTCATACTGGTCCTTTGATGCCGGTTAAGAAAAATTCTGCTATTTCCTTCTTTGACGGTCCGCCCATAGTTAACTGCTTGGCTTTTTCAGTGAAAGATGGTAAATTGACTGAGCCGGTCGATTGTTTTGACCAGCCTTATTGGGATTATGTTAGGTATAAAGTTTCCCGGAAAGCTGAGGAGATAAGGAAACAAGGGTTTTCCGGACCAGCGATGCTGCCCATGTCGGAACTGGAATATACTGGGGTGATGGAAACTCTTAAAGCTTTGGAGAAAAAATTTATTATCAGAAAACCCCGATAGTATAAATCCTTCGGATTTAACTACGGGGCAAGTCTAGTTAACACAAAGGTTAATTTAAGCAATACTCGCCCCGTACCATCCGAACATAGTGAGGATTGGTTCGGGGAAATAATATGAAAATTGTTTTTGAGCGTGAAAAGTGCATTGGCTGCGGTTCCTGTCAAGCTATTTGTCCGAAATACTGGAAAGTTTCCCAAGACGGCAAGGCTGATTTTTTGGGCTCCGAAGAAGAAATTAAAGAAATTGATTGCAACCAAGAAGCAGCTGATGCTTGTCCGGTTCAATGCATTAAAATAGAAAAGTAAATTATGCTTTCTCTTTCGGCTAAAATCAGAAAAGAAGTTGGTAAAAAAACTAGAAATCTCAGAAAAAAAGGCATATTGCCAGCTGTTTTGTATGGGCCTAAAATTAAGAACGAGAATTTAGAAGTTGACTTAAAAGAGTTTGAGAAAGTTTATGAGGCAGCCGGTGAAAGCACCTTAATTTTTCTTGAGATAACAGGCAAAAAGAAATATTTGGTTTTAATTCATGATTTAAAGAGAGACCCTCTAAAAGACAGGCCGGTCCATGTTGATTTTTACCAGCCTTCCTTGGAAGAGAAGATTGAAGTAAAAGTGCCGATTATTTTAGAAGGAGAGGCTGAGGCAGTGAGGAATTTAGGAGGAACTTTGATTAAAAATATTGCTGAAGTTGAAGTTAAAGCTTTGCCGCAAAACCTGCCAAAAGAAATTAAGATAAATGTAGCGGGTTTGAAAACTTTTGAAGACGCTGTTTTAATTAAAGACCTAAAACTGGGTGAGGGCGTGGAGATTTTAAGAAACCCTGAAGAGATTGTCGCCCAGGTGAGGCCGCCTGAGAAAGTTGAAGAAGAATTAGAAAAACCAATTGAAGAAAAAGTTGAGGAGGTAAAGAAAGTAGAAAAGGAAAAGAAAGAGGCAGAACCCGTTGAAGCTCCAGCTACGGCGGTCAAGAAAGAGAAGAAAGAAGAAAAAGTCAATGGAAAATAAATTTTTCATTTCCATCTGCGTTTTTTGTTAGAAAATAAAAAACTTGATAAATGATTTCTCGTATTTTTAAAATAGTTTTGTTGTTGACCATAACTTCGGCTTTGGTGTTGCCGCCCCCCACCACTTTTCAAGAAAAGTGGTGGGGGGTTGTTTTTGGCGAGCCAAGTCCTATCGAAGAAAGAAAGGCCCTGGAGGAAGAGCTGCTCAAGTTAGAAGAACAGATTGCTCAATATGACAAAGATATTGCCAAGACCGAGCAAGAGAAAAAAACTCTGGAAAATAAAATCTCTATTTTAAAAAACACCATAAAAAAACTGGACCTGCAAATTTATCAAAGTAATGTCGTGATTAAAGACCTTGGTTATCAAATTCAGGATACCGAAAATTCTATTAAAATAACCTCTTTGAAAATTGAAGAAGGCAGAGAAAGATTAGCCGCTATTTTAAGAACAATTTACGAAGAAGACGAGCGTCCCTTGGTTGAAATACTGCTTTCTGAAGGCATGTCTGATTTCTTTGATAACCTGGTGGCTTTAGAAGCTTTAAACGTTAAAAACAAAGAACTTTTAGACAATATTAAATCGCTTAAAACTTCTTTAGAAGGTCAGAAGCAGTCTTTAGATGAAGAGAAAAGCGATTTGGAAAGACAGGTGGTTATTCAGACCTTGCAAAGACAGGAAAGCGCTCAAGCAAAAGCAGAACAGGATTACTTATTAAAATTAACTGAAGCTGAGTATCAGAAATATCTCAAAGAAAAAAGTGATGTTGAGAAAATAGCTCAAAAAATTCGTGAACGAATTTTTGATTTAATTGGCGTACCGGAAGCCCCGACTTTTGGCGAGGCTTATGAGATTGCCAAGTTTGTTTCTGGGCAGACCGGTATCCGACCTGCTTTGTTGCTGGCTGTTTTGACTCAAGAATCAAATATTGGCAAGAATGTTGGTCAATGCTTTTTAACTAATTCTCAGACCGGCGATGGTGTACGGTTAAGTACTGGAAAGACAGAGACTAAGGTGATGGCACCTAATCGTGACGTACCTCGTTTCTTAGAGATTACTCAAGAATTGGGCCGGGACCCGTATAATACGCCGGTTTCCTGTCCTTTAAAAGATAGCTACGGCACACCGGTGGGTTGGGGAGGCGCCATGGGACCATCCCAATTTATTCCATCTACTTGGGCAATTTACAAAGACAAACTTCAAGGAATATTAGGGCACGAACCTGATCCCTGGAATATAAAAGACGCCTTTATGGCTACAGGCGTCTATCTGAAAGACTTGGGTTGTCTTTCTAATGAATTTACGGCTGTCATGAGATATTTTTCCGGCTATAGTTGGTCGAAATGGGAAGAATTCTACGGCCGTTCTGTTTTGGCCATTGCCGTTCAATACACTCAGGACATAAAAGAAATTGAGTAAGCTTTTTAATGAGAGGTTCTAATTTGCCGTCCATGATTGCTTCTATATTATAGAAGCTTTTTTTGATGCGGTGGTCAGTGACTCTATCTTGAGGGAAATTATAGGTTCTGATTTTTTCTGCACGCTTCGCCCATTTTATCTGGGCGTTTCTTTCTCCGGAGATTTTCTCTTCTTCTTCCAATTGTTTTTTTTCTAAAATTCTGGCCTCCAAAATACTCATGGCATTTTCTTTGTTTTGTTGGAGGTCTCTTTCTGTTTGAGAGGCGACAACCAATCCCGTTGGCAGATGAGTAATTCTGACGGCCGTCATTCTCTTATTGACATTCTGACCGCCGGGACCGGAAGATTTAAAGACGTCAATTTTTAAATCGTTTGGGTTGATTTTAACATCGGTTCCTTTTGGTTTTAATAAAACAGCCACCGAGGCAGTGGAGGTGTGAACTCTGCCTAATTTCTCGGTTTTAGGAATTCTTTGAACCCGATGAACCCCGCCTTCATACTGCATTTTTGAGAAGGCATCGATGTTCTTCAATTCAAAAACAATTTCCTTAAAACCGCCAAGACCAGTTGGTTTAGAGTCGAGCACTCGTTGTTGCCAGCCCTGGCTTTGAGCATACCTTGAGTACATCCTATATAAAGCAGCGGCAAAAAGTGCCGCTTCTTCGCCGCCAGCCCCAGCCCTAATCTCAATAATAGCAGTTTCGTTCGTCATATTACTTCTTTTAGCGAAATTTTAATTTATTAGGACGAAGAAATAAATTTCTTCTTCAACTTCACTATCGTTCGTTAATTGAAGCTGAAGATGAAGTTTTAACTTCATCGACTCTTCTTTTTCATTGCTTCTTTCTTGGCCAATCGTTTTCTGAATTTTTGAACTTGGCCCATGGCATCAATAATTTTTTCTTTGCCAGTATAAAAATGGTGGCATTTTGAGCAAATCTCAACCTCAATAAACTCTTTGGTTGAGCCAACCGTAAAAGTATTGCCGCAGGCGCATTGCACTCTGGCATTAGGATAATATTTCGGATGTATATCTTTTTTCATCGAGATTTTACTTGTAAAATCGAAGATCGAAATGAAGCAAAAGCTTCATTGAGCATCGAGTTTTAATTTATTAAGTCGAAAGGGAAATCCCTTTTTGACTAAATTATTTTAGCAGAAAGTTATTTAAAAATCAAGGGTGGATGGTAGTGCCTTGAAAGGGTTTACCTTCTATAATATTAGCTAAGTTTTTCAAGTTAGTGCCTTTGGCGACAATAACCTCCATTTTAAATTTTTGAGCAGCTCTGGCAGCAATTGGGTCAAAAGGAACATTCATGCCTGGCTTCCACCGAGAGTTGATTAATTTGCGGTAATTCTGCCAATTGATTTTCTCAATTGATTTTTTATTTTCATCATAAACATGAGTAATGTTGGAGGCGTTAATCACTTTATCTGCTCTAAATCTTTCAGCCAGTAAAACTGCGTCATAGTCGGTTGACCAGCCCGGTCTCCAGCCCGAAGCAATAAATAGATGGTATTTTTCTCCATCTATTGGTTTATTAGGACTGTCTAAAACTACTGGATAGGCCTCTTTTTTAAAGATGGTTCTAAGAAGATGAGCATTTAATCTGGTGGCGTGAATACCCAGCCAGTCTTTGTCTTCGTCGGTCAATTGACTAATTTGGCCAGCGGCTGTCTGATATTCTCGACAAATCTTGCCACCGCCAGCCACTATGATAAATCTTCCCCCATCTTTTAAAAATTTCAAAATAAATTCCTTAAACTTTTTAAGGAATGCCACTTGAATCTTACCTGGCATAATAATTGAACCGCCCAGGGAAATAACAATCATTTGCTTGTTCTTAGTCATCTCCTTTACCTTACCATGCTTTTCTTTTTTTGAAAATATGATACACTAAAAATTGATGGTTGAAACTAAAAAAGAAAAAGATAAATTCAAGATTGATCCCGAGGAGATGACTCGGTTAGGACTTCACTTTGGTCACCGCACCTCCAGCATTAATCCTAAAATGGAGCCCTATCTTTCGGGGGTGAGAAACACTATCCATATTATTGATTTAGAAAAGACTAAAGAAAGGTTAGTTGAAGCTTTGGAATTTATTCAGAAAGTTATTACTGACAATAAAATTCTGCTTTTGGTAGGAACCAAGATTCAGATTAAAGATTTGGTTAAAAGCATGGCTGAGGAGTGTCAGTTACCTTATGTGAGTGAACGTTGGTTGGGAGGAACCTTTACTAACATGGGCAGTATTTTAAAGAGGGTTGAGTATTATAAGGATTTAGAGAACAAGAAAGCCAAAGGTGAGTTAGAAAAATATACCAAGAAAGAAAGAGCTAAGTTTGACCAGGAACTTAAAAAACTGGAAATTAAATTCAAAGGCATTAAAGACTTAAATCGTCTGCCTGACGTTATTTTTGTTTGTGATATGGTCAAGGATAAGTTAGCAGTCAAAGAAGCCAGAGAGAAGGGAATAAAAGTAATTGGTATTTGTGATACCAACGTTGATCCAACCCTGGCTGATTATGCTATTCCAGCCAGCGACGATGCTATTTCGTCAGTGAAATACATTCTTGATAAAGTAAAAGATACTATAATAAAAGCAAAATCATGCCAGAAAAAGAGTTAAATCAAGGAGTAATTGAAGCCTATATTCATCCAAACAAAAAAATTGGAGCTTTGGTCGAGCTTAGATGCAAAACAGATTTTGCAGCCCGAACCGAAGACTTTCAGAAATTAGCCCATGAGTTATGTTTACAAATTGCTGCTATGAATCCCAAAAAAACTTCCCTAATGTCTCAACTCTGGATAAAAGATGAAAGTAAAACCGTCAAAGAATTAATTGATGAATGTATCAATAAACTGGGAGAAAACATTATAGTCAAGAGGTTTATTAGATACCAAGTATGATTGAACTAATCTTTATTATTATTCTAGTTTTAAGTTTCATTGGCCTGGGAGTGATTTTATTTAGGAGAATGCCGGATTTGGTTAAACTGCCAGAACCTGCCGGGGATTTACGGAAGGTGGTAATTTTAAGAGTTAAAGAAAAAGCCAAGGGTTTTCCTGGTATTAGAAATTATGAGCTGTATTTGCAGAAAATACTTTCAAAATTCCGTGTTCTGACTATGAAAACCGAAAATAAAACTGGTGGCTGGTTGGAAAAACTGCGGCAAAAGCAAAACAAGAACAACGGTTCCCACAACGACAGTTATTGGGAAGAACTGAAAAAAGCCAAGGACGGAAAGTAGGTTTGCCGCCTTAGCTTAGTGGTAAAGCAGTGGTTTTGTAAACCACCGATGCGGGTTCGATTCCTGCAGGCGGCTCTTGACAAAGGTTTTGAGGTGAGTAAAATCAAAATAGAAGAGACAAACATATGGCTACAAAGAAAAAGAATAAAAACAAGAAGCCATGTCCGTGCTGCGGCTGCGCTCCTTGTAAGTGTTAGGAACGAAAGATTTATAACAGCGAGAAAGACTTGAAGAAATCAGGAGTCTCTTCCTGATTTTTTGTCTGAAAAAGAAAGAACATTGAAAATTGAATACGTAGTTTCTTAGAGTTGCTTCGAAAACCAAGCTTCTTTTATAGAAGCGAAGGTAGAAAAGAGATTTATATCTCTTTGATTTGAGAGTTTGATCCTAGCTCAGGATGAACGCTGGCGGCGTGGATAAGGCATGCAAGTCAAGGGGGTCCGAT
>Ga0210051_1003603_pt1 | contig 15350 bp, 18 predicted proteins | sample CryGey092014_all_FD_185464 | JGI IMG/M metagenome (GOLD analysis project Ga0210051, IMG submission 185464) | Groundwater microbial communities from aquifer - Crystal Geyser CG23_combo_of_CG06-09_8/20/14_all (SPAdes) (version 2) | ecosystem: Environmental > Aquatic > Deep subsurface > Groundwater...
AAGAGCGTTAATCGCTGACTGTCGTACGAGAGTATGAGTATCGTTCTTGAGAGCATAAAGCAATTTGTCTACTTCTTGAGGGCCGCCGACTTTTCCTAATGACCTGCAAGCAGCCTCTCTTACCCTTGAATCCTCATTTGTAACCATTTCGCCAAGTGCTTTAACAATCCTCTCATCTCTGAAGCGACCAAGTGTCTGTACAGCCATAATTCGGACACCACAATTCTCATCCTTCTTTAAGATATTAATCAGTGGCTCAATTGCCCTTTCGTCCCTTAAGTATCCGAGTGAAACGATAACATTGATTTTCACTCCCGATGACTCGTCATTCAACGCCTTGATGAGCTCGGGTACAGCTTCTCTGACTCGCTGGTTGCCCAACTCCTGGGCTGCCTTCATTCTCACCACAGGGTCAGCGTCTTTCAACTTAAGAATTAACTCTTCCTGACCATAAACTACACCACCAAGCGTAGCTAAGATTAACCCTGAAATAAAGATTTTCTTTAGTGCTAATGTACCATCCATATCTTGATACCTTCCTTTGTTATTTCCACCCGGAGGCGACTGTCTATTGGAGACGTAAACCAGAGTGAGACGTCGCCGTCCTGCGGAACGTCCAGTTCTTCTTTTAGTTCATTCAACTGATTCAAGTACTCGTCAAAATGTTTCATATGTTATGAGATTGCTTTGCTTCGCTCGCAATGACAAGATGGATTCTTATGTCCGTGCCAATCGGGTATAAGAGTCCTCTTGGCGCACATTTAAATACAAAAATAGGGGTTAAGGAATCATTCCCTCTGGATGAGAAATCTAAAGCGCGGTTCGGAAGGCGATTGTAGGGAGAGTGAGCCAAACAAGAATAGAAGGGTTATCGTTAGCATTGTGCCAGCCGTGGAATTGGCCGATAGCCCACAATGCACGGGAGACATCAAGTGCAACCCTGCTGCACGTGGCACCCCTGCCAGAACCTTCCTGTCCTGACGGGGCACCACTGCGTAGTACATTTGCGGGATGGTTATTTTGCCTGGAAAGCGCTTGAGTTTATCCGGCTCAAGCCCAACAGATGCAAGGTAACGGTTGATTGAGTTTTCATCTACATAGTTATGCTCATGGATTGACGGCAGGCCTATTTCAATAGCAAGTATGTCAAGCGAGGAGGAAAAATCAAATAATTCTCTTAAAATGGCTAAATTTTCAGATGAGGGACGGTTATAAGTATCACGGGAGTCTATTGCTGTCCCATCTGCTTCCTGAATCAGGGCGATTACTTCCCCTGCATCAAGGTCACGCGCCACGACTTCCTGACTACTGTCCACTGGACAAGTCGTGAGCACAAATATAGAGAGTATGAGCAAAAACCCTCTCACGCATCTATCCAATTTACAACTCGCACTACTGGTAGTGTAAGGTTGTCTTTTCATTCGCCGCCACATTCCCGTAGCCCTTAAACCACTGCGGCTCTAAAAAAGAGCAAACAAAAAACCAGGCCGGCGCCACTGAACATCACTCGAATGGCGTAACGCCGACCTGGCATTGTAACACCGTCTCACACAATAGGTGCGGTACACTGCATACTAACCACACAATACTGTATTTATACCAGGCCTGTTCTTCGGTAGCCCGACTATCCCTGTTCCCATGCGGCACCAAGCCCACTTCCAGCAAGGATTTGTAGCTTTGCGTCCCACCCTTCAAGCGGCGTGGTTTGCCCTTTATCGCAACAGGCCGCAATAATCTAACTTTCCTGTTACTATTATAGTGAACAACTTCTCGACTGTCAACCCCCCTCTCTCAGGATAGCTTGCAATCATTGGGATGTAGCGTATAATCCAGCCGGATATGGATTTCTTTTTTTAGTCGTCTGGAAAGGTCGGATATGGTTTTTTTGTCAAACAACCGTCCAACGTCAGGATGTACTGATACATCTAAACGCCTGCCTGGAATGCCGGGTGCAGAACGAAGTATCTTTTTTTTCACCTGAATATACACGGTCTGCGGTGAAAGCAAAAGCCCGCTTCCCTGGCACCACGGGCACTCACGGCATAGAACCTGAGCGAGTGTCGGGGTTTTCCGCTGACGCGTTATCTGTACCAGACCAAGCCGGGTCACCGGCAATATATCTATTTTTGCTTTATCCTTGCTTGTTTCGCGCGTTAGCAGTTGCACCAGTTGTTCCCGATGCTCGCGCTTTGCCATATCTACAAAATCCACAATTATTATACCTCCGATATTTCTCAGCCGTAACTGATACATCACCTCTTTAGCCGCTTCACGGTTCAGCTGAAAAGCAGTTTCTTCAGGCCCGCCTTCAGAGCTGGTGAAACCACCTGAGTTAACGTCTATTGCCGTCAGGGCCTCTGATTGTTCTATCATTATCCATCCGCCTGACGGAAGTTTAACTTTATTTAACATCAATCTGGCAATCTGTTCTTCTATGCCATAATGCTCAAAAAGAGGTGTGAGGTCTTTCCATAAAATTATCCTCTTTGTCAAATGTGGAGCGAAAGAGTGGGCATATCTCCTTAACGCTTTGAATTCCTCTGGACCATCAATCAAAACCTGCTCAACTTCATCCGTAAATGCCTCCCTGATAGTTGTCATGGCAAGGTCAGGTGCACGGAATAAAAGTCCCGGCCCATCCATATGTTTGGCACGCTTGATAACCGAACGCCATATCGTACGCTGATAATTAAGGTCGCCTTTAAGCGCACGCGCTGCTATTCCACTCGCCTCGGTCCTGACTATCACTCCCTCGCTACCAGCCAGTTCGCTTGCAATGAGACGAAGTTCGCTTCTTTCGTCACGGTCCTGGATTCTTGAGGAAATACCTATACTTGTATCAAGAGGCATATAAACTATGTAACGACCGGGTAATGCTACGTTAGTTGTCACCGCAGGACCTTTATCCCGAACCGCCTCTTTAGTTACCTGGACAATATAAAACTGCCCCTCTTTTGGTTCTTTGCCATCAACAATCTCTGAAAATGGAAGAAACAGGTTCTTGCTGGTTTTTGCATCAAGAAAGGCACATCCGAGGCCTGTCAGAACGTTTATGACTCGCGCATAATACAGGTCACCGACGCCCGGTTTGTCCTCTGGACGTTCGATATGCAACTCGGCAAGACGGCTATTTTCAACAATTGCGACTCTTGTTTCTTCCTCACTTTGCTCAATAAGTATTGCTTGGTTTAATTTTTTCACATGGCTCTCCTGTTAAAATATGAAACGCTCCCTACGAAAATCCAATGAAAGCAATCGTCGTTTATCTAAACCGGTTGCCTGAACTGCATGTTGTACTGGATTTACGTATCGGCCTTGAGCCAGGTCTATCTGGAAATCCAATTCACCACCCTCAATTACTTCCCCTATCACCCTGTACTTAGCTGCTTGTGGCCGCGGCGGCTGTGGATAAAATACGAGCCCGACTACCTTAAGGCCAGACGGCATCTCGCGTTGTATTAATGAAGCCATCCTGCCGACATCACCGGAACGCGCAGGCCATAAGTCCATAAACTCCTGCAATCCTGATAGACCGAGCGGCAACGGAGGACAAAAACTTGCCTTGATTCTTGGATTGAAACCAACGGTCCACTCCAGGTCAATACCACTCCTCCTCAGGCACCTGAATATGGTCTGCATCAGGTCAATGTGGCCAATAAACCGCATCTCTCCATATTTTGAATATGTCATCCGGTATGGCATTCACACCTCTATATGTTCCCACGCCAGTCGTTCATCTGGTGGTATACTACGAAGATAGACATCTTTGTCTACATTCGTTTCCATAAAGGCTTGAGTCCATAGGTCGGCTCTGAACTGCTCGCGCCAGCCATCAAACTTCGCTCCAAATTTCCAGGCATTGTATATCACTCCACTAAGTTTTTTATCACTGCGTGCGAGCACCGCTTCGAGCTCGGCCATATCAACTCGCCGGCTACGCACGTTCGCTGACAGGTACTTTTTCAGAAAACGCCTCGCTTCCTCCAATTCCTGGACACCAGCCCATTTTTCCCTTTCAAACGGAGTATGCGGTTTTGGAATAAACGGAGAAAGAGACATATTAATGTTCAGGCCGTGGTGGTTCTTCTTGAGTCCTTTTATCGTATTGATTATCCCCTGAAGGTCTGAATGTAACTCACCCGGAAGTCCATATATGAAGTATAGTTTGACTGTCCGCCAACCATAAGCAACTGCCAGACCTACTGCCTCATCCAGAACTGCATCAGAAAGTGGCTTACCAATAATTGCACGCAGGCGTTCAGTACCTGCCTCAGGCGCAAAAGTGAGACCACCTCTGCGTGTTTGCGCTGCACATTTTGCTATTTCAGGACTGAAACGGTCTGGCCTCGAAGAAGGTAAAGAAATAGAAACATGCTTCCCGGCAAGGTTTTCCCTGATTCGTTTCACCAGAGACGGAAGTTCTGGATAATCAGTCGTAGATAAAGAAAGGAGGGCGACTTCATCGTATCCAGTATTTTTTATCCCACTGGCGATATATCCGGTTAGTTGTTCAGGCGAGCGGAATCTGTATGGATGATACAAACGGCTGGCCTGACAGAATTTACAGCTGTGAGGGCATCCGCGTGCTATCTCAAGGTCAAACCTTGCGTGTACCGTATCTACATTTGCTACCGGTGGCCTAACCGGGCAGGGCCAGGATTTAATGTCAACATATTGACGCTGGACTGGCCGTGGCTTTTCTTGTCCTCTAACCAGTGGTACGTAAACTCCGGGAATTTCCGTGAGTTCTGTGAGGAGTTTCTGTTTGTTTCTGCCATTCTGTTTTATGCACTCCACAACACTAGCGAGTTTATCCTCCACTTCGCCGACGAAAATCGCGTCAAAAAACTCCGCAATTGGCTCTGGATTCAAAGCACATGGGCCACCGCCTATTATTAACGGATATCCGCTTTCTCTCTGAGAGGAAAAAACCGGTATTCCCCCGAGGTCAAGGACATTTAGTACGTTTGTATAGGTCAATTCGTGCTGAAGGGTAAACCCGATTGCGTCAAAATCTATAAGTGGGCGCCTCGTTTCGAGTCCGAAGAGTGGCCATTTATTTCTCCTCAGGCACTCTTCAAAATCTACTGATGGGGCATAAACACGGTCAGCAAGCGTATCCGTTCTGGAATTTAGTAACTCGTAGAGTATTTTTAACCCAAGATTGCTCATTCCAATCTCGTACGTTTCGGGATAGCAGAGCGCAATGTGAACAGGGGTTGTCTCCCATTCTTTATGATACGAATTCCACTCATTGCCAAGATATCTACCTGGTTTGCTAACTGTTATAAGTTCGTTGTATAATTCTTTACTATTCATTTCTTTCATTTTACTGGTTCGGGATTGCTTCTTATGTTAGGAGATTGCTTCGGCCTTCAAGGAAGGCCTCGCAATGACAATCTGCTACTCATACGTATACCGGTGATAATATACCGATTGAATTATTGCAAACCCGAGCATCGCGCCGAGCATTGCAGAGCCACCATAACTCATAAAAGGAAGCGGCAAGCCAACGACAGGCATAATACCAAGCGTCATCCCGATGTTCATTGCCACCTGCGCCAAAAACAACCAGCAAATGCCAAATACGAGATAACTGCCAAAAGCATCCCGCGATTCATGGATAATTCTCAAACAGCGCATAAACACAAACCACCAGAGTGCAAGTACCACGGCAGTGCCAAGAAATCCGAGTTCTTCTCCAAGTACGGAAAAGACAAAATCAGTATGCGCCATTGGCAGAAATCCCAGTTGGCTCTGAGAACCGCCGAAAATACCCTTGCCGATAAAACCGCCTGAACCCACGGCTATCTTTGATTGTATAATCTGATAAGCGCTGCCCAGGGTGTCCATTTCAGGCAAAAAGAAGCCAAAAACGCGCCTCTCAAGGTGTGGCGGTAGGACATACTGAACACTGACCGATACCAGAAGTGCGAGCGAGAATACTCCGACAGGCCAAAAAAAATGTCTTTTTTTCGGATGCCAGCCAAGACGCCAAGCTACAATCCACACAAAGCCAGCCAGTCCAGCAAATACCAGTGCCGGACCCAAAATATAAGGCCAGCCAGAAAACCACCTGCCCAGCCATGCAACCCACTCAGGAACACCTCTTTGTCCCTGAGCAATCGCAAAAATTGTCATCACTGCCGATGTAATCAAAAACGCAACAAGCGTTCCAAGCGCCCGCAAATCAACCCAGCTCGCGAGAAGCATACCTATTAATATTAATATGAACGTCATTGCAGAACCTATATCCGGCTGAAGTAAAGTCAGCACACAGGGTATGCCTGCTACTATCACCATCAGACCGACAGGAACCCCTCGCTCTAATGCGCCCTGTTTTGTATTTTGAGAGAGTAACCGTGCCAGTACTACTATCACGGCAATCTTTGTTATCTCCACTGGCTGGAAATACAGGTTACCAAGTACGTACCATGACCTCGAGCCGCGTACCGGGCTGGCAAAAAAGAACAATCCACATAGCAATATTACTACACCTGCATATATAAGGAAGGCGGACCGCTCAAGCACGTGGTAATCAATTCGCGCAAGTCCTACGCCAAGCACAAGAAAACAAACAAAGAATGCTCCCTGTCTCCAACCGTAGGGCGGTTTAACACTTAATACGGTCAGGAATCCAAGGACGCCCAGAGCTACTACCAACCAGAAAAGTGCTTTATCGTAACGCTTCATTATTGAGATTGCTTCGTTAAATTGCACGGGCCTACAACGCAGGCTAAAGCCTGCGGCTACCTGATGACAGAAAAGTACTCCCTGAGGATACGGCCGGCAATCGGCGCTGCGCTTGCTCCGCCCATACCACCATGCTCTGTCAGGACGACGAGTGCAATTTCCGGCGCATCAGCCGGGGCGTAACAAATAAACCAGCCATGGTCATCCCCTCTGGGATTTTCAGCAGTCCCTGTCTTGCCTGCGACTCTCAAGCCACGTACTTTACTTGCCTGGCCTGTACCGCTTTCCACCACGCCTTCCATACCTTGCCTTATGAGCATCAGGGTTTCCGGCTTTAAGGATAAGGTCCGTTTTATCTTAGGTGTATTTTCCAAAATTACTTCACCATTATTGTGATGGACGACTCTGTCAACTAAATATGGGGTAATGATTTTGCCACCATTTGCTATAGCTGATGCAACAATAGCCATCTGTAGCGGAGTCACTTCTATCCATCCCTGCCCAATACTTAAATTTGCCGTATCGCCCGGAAACCACGACATTCCATAATTACGCCGCTTCCATTCTTTAGAAGGGACGAACCCTTCTTCCTCTGGTCCTATATCTATTCTGGTTCTTTCACCAAGGCCGAACTCCTTCGCATATTTAGCGATTTCCTCCGGGCCACAAGCCAGGCCAGCTTGATAAAAGAATACATCGCAAGAATCAACGATTGCAGGAACCACTGTCAAACGGCCATGACCTTCTTCTCTCCAGCAGCGGAATACCCGGTTGCCTACCGGGAATGAACCTTCACACCCATAGACAGTTGCCGGGGTTATTGAGCCGGTTTCCAAGCCAGCAAGTGCAGTTATTACTTTGAACGTCGAAGCTGGCGCATACCTGCCTCTAACTGCGCGATTTAACATAGGACAGGATTCGTCCTCGAATAGTTGATTCCATTCTTTTCTCAAAATTCGCCAGGCAAATAAATTTGGGTCAAAGGATGGTTTGCTGACAAGAGCCAAAACTTCACCGGTCTCGGGTTGTAATGCACAGACAACGCCATGCCGATACAATGCCTTCTCGCAAATTTCTTGTAACCGCCAATCCAGTGTCAAAAGGACGTCACTACCGGACTCGGCTTCGATTTCCTTTATTAGACGAATTCGCTTGCCACGTGAGTCAACCTCTATCTGGCGCGCACCATCTCGTCCTCTTAAATACTCATCGTATGCTGTCTCTACACCTGCCTTGCCAATGACGTCTCCGGCCCGGTACCCACGGAGTCCGAGACGCGATAGTTCGTCAGCGGTAATCTCACCCAGATGTCCAAGTACGTGTGCGCCCATCTCGTGATATGGATACCGTCTGAGCGGGGAAGATTCAATCTCTACGCCCGGCATCTCGAACCCGTGAGCGCTTATGTAAAACACTTGTCCTCTTGAAACATTTTCTGCAACAAGGAAGCTTCCGAAGGGCTCCCGCTTCACTCTCTGGTATTGTTCCTCTAACCATTTCCGGTGGACACCAAGAACGTTACTCAATTTGTCCAGCACAAGATGAGACGTCTCCTCATCAATATCAACTGGCCTGAAAACAACGGAAAAAGCCGGGTGATTGATGGCGAGTTTCGTACCATTGCTGTCAAAAATGATGCCACGTGGTGACGGTTGCCGGATAACCTGAATGCTATTTTCCTGAGCAACGCGGTAAAGTTGTTTTCCACGGATTAATTGCAACCATATCACCCGGCCAGCGAGCACAACTATTACAATAACTATAAGTAACTGAAGCCATCCAACCCGCCGCTCAAAGACAGTCCACAATAGATTCTGTTCTTCTCTTTCCCACATAGAATGCCCGGCAAGCCGATACGGTAATTACAATGGTAATTTTCTGAAGAGGAAAAATAGGGGTGGCGCAATTAGCGCATTAAGGAGCACGTATATAAGTAGGTTAAAGCCAGAAAATCCAGATGCTCCGCTTATCGAGAATATTGATGAGCACAACGCAACAATGGCATAAACAACGACTCCTGCGACACCGACAATAATCATCTGAACATAAGGATTTTTTTCATCAATAACTCCTTTGCACCACCGCCCACAGATAAATCCTGCTAATGTTTTAGCAAGAGCACCTGCTCCAAAAGGATATACAGCAAATGCATCCTGTAATAATCCAATAAAAAATCCTGCTGTTGCTCCGGGAACGGCACCCTGCCTCAAGCCCAAGAACACTACGAGTACAAGAACGATATCAGGAATGAGCCCAAATATGCGGATAAATGGGAGAACCTTTGTCTCGAATACGAGCAATAAAACCAACAGAATCAAATATGCGAAGAATTTTTTCATTTCACTACAAGAAACACTTCATTAACGGCGTCTGTGCGTGCTTCAGGTGCAACTGTTGCAACCCGGCCAAGTCCATCTTTTGTCATACTAACGTTTTCCACAACCCCGAGTTTTAGGCCCCGAGGAAAGATTCCACCAAGACCAGCGGTCACTATCTCATCACCTGCAATAACGTCAGCGTCTGGTAACAGAAACTTCAGTAAAAGCTTAGCGCCACCGGTACCCTGAACGATACCTTGTTCCTTTGTCCTTACGACAAGTCCCCATACTTCGCACGCTGGGTCAGTGATAAGCATTACATGGCCAAGACCAGCGTTTACTTCACTGACAACTCCAAGTGCTGTAAGTTTATCTCCACAAAAAGTAACAACTGGCGTGCCGACAGATAGTTTCTGAGTGGTATCCCACGCTATAATAAGTTTTGACATCCCAAAAATTGCAGGACGACCGATTATCTCACGTGGCACAAGTTTATATGGGGATGAGGTCTGCCAATCAAGCGCCAATCTGAGACGTTCGTTTTCTTTGAGGATTTCTTCCTGATAATTGGTAAGTGCTTCCAACTTATGAACTTGCTCCTGCAAGAGAATATTCTCCTGACTGACCGTTGTGATTGAGAGCAAACGGTCGGCTGCGCGACTGGTAGTTTTCCATAATACATCGAATCCTTGAAGCGATGGATTTATAAGATAGGAGAGAAAGTCCCTTGCCGGCCACAGACCGGTATAACTCTGAATGATAAGTATAATCAGGGCTAACGTAGCGTAAAACGAGAGCAGGTAGGTACGTTTTGGTTTCTGACTGCTGGCGTGGTTCACTTTGTGGTATTACAAAAGTTCGCGTTTTGATTTTTTGATTCTATCAAGTTCTTCCAGATACTTACCGCAACCGCGCACCACACAAGTAATCGGGTCGTCGGCATATATCACAGGGATACCCGTCTCGTGACTCATCAACACGTCGAGACCACCAATCAATGACCCACCACCAGCTAAGACAATACCACGGTCAATAAGATCTGCAGATAGCTCCGGCGGTGTACCTTCAAGACATTCTTTTACGACTTCGATAATTACTTGAATCGCTTCTGAAATTGCCTGTGCAATATCTCTGGAAGTAATTTCTACTGTCCGTGGGAGTCCGCTTGCAACGTCCCTTCCCTTCACGGTAACATGCTGGTCATCTACGTCAGCAAGGACAGTGCCTATTCTTATCTTTACATCTTCTGCAGTGCGCTCTCCAATCAGGAGGTTGTATTTCTTCTTGCAGTAAGCCTCAATCGCCTGGTCCATCTCGTCTCCAGCAGTGCGAATGGACTTACTGATGACTATGCCACCAAGTGAAACTACGGCAACTTCAGTTGTCCCTCCTCCTACGTCAACTACCATATTCCCACCCGGGTCTGCTACAGGCACACCGGAGCCAATCGCTGCTGCCATCGGTTCCTGAATAAGGAAAACCTCCCGTGCTCCGGCCTGTAATGCGGCCTCTTTGACCGCCCTCTTTTCAACCTCAGTAATACCGGAAGGTATACCTATCACCATCCTGGGGTGCAATAGTGTCTTACGCCGCTGCACCTTACGGATAAAATACCTTATCATACGCTGGGTAATATCAAAATCTGCAATAACTCCGTCTCGCATGGGACGGATTGAGATAATGTTGGTCGGCGTTTTTCCCAGCATCCGCTTCGCTTCTTCTCCAACAGCAATAAGCTCGCCTGTCGTCTTATTTATTGCTACGACAGAAGGTTCAGAAAGGACGATCCCTTGCCCTTTCACGTATACGAGGGTCGTTGCCGTACCCAGGTCAATTCCTATGTCATTACAAAACAAAAAATCGAATAATCCCGCCATTTTTAACTCCCGAGTAATCTCTTACGAATTGAACGTTAAATCACTTTACAAACTGAACCAGAGATATTGTTGCTGCGTCACCTTGACGCTGCCAGAGTTTAACTATGCGCAGATAACCACCCTTAATGTCCTGAAACCTGGGGGCAATTTGCTCTACGAGTTTATTTGTTAATATCCGGCTACGAAGTACTGCATCGATTCGCCTTATATGTGCGAGTCGCGTTTCTGGTTTGACGGCTTCCCTGCCTGCCTTTATGGCCACTGTAACGAGTTTTTCCATAAATGGCCTGAGTGCACGGGATTTATCCAGCGTTGTCGTGATTTCTTCATGGATGATAAGTTGTCTTGCAAGATTACCAAGCATAGCATCGCGATGAGCCCGCGTTCTGGAAAGCTTGTGATTCTTTTTTCCTGTCTTCACAAGAAACTACTCCTTTGAAAGCATGCTGATATTGACCGTCTTCTTCTTTTTCTTGCCATAAGCAGCCAATTTATCTTGAAGTTCTTTCTGTGATTGCTTACCAAAATTCCTTATGTTCTCCAGCTCAGCCATGGGTATCCGGAGGAGGTCTCCAATAGTTCTTATCTTTTCCTTTTCCAGGGTGTGAAGAACTCTTGGCGACAAACTCAACTCTTTAATAGGTACCTCATCAAACTCCTTTTTCTCTTCGCCAGCAACGATGTTTTTGGCAGATTCAACCGGTTTACCCAAATGTTTAACAATCTCAATAAACTCGCCAAGTATCGCTGCCGCCCTCGAAACTGCATCAACCGGGGACACAGTGGTATCCGTCCAAACCTCCAGGGTAAGGCGATCGTAATTAGTTACTTGTCCTACACGCGCGTTATCAACGTCATACTTGACGTGCACTATTGGACTATAAAGCGCATCCAATACAATCTCGCCTATCTGACGTTCGCCAGCATCAACCTGCTCAGCAGGTACATATCCTCTTCCACGCGATACCTCTATCTGCATTTTGAGCTGACCCGTCGATTCAAGTGTTGCGAGATATGCATCCGGATTCACTACCCGAATCTGTTCCGGGCAATTTATATCGCTTGCATGAATCTCTTTTCGTCCTTTCTCCTTAACTTCAACCCAGACAGGAGCATCCTGGTCCAAGCGGAAACGCACCTTTCTCAAGTTAAGTAATATATCACTTACGTCCTCACGAACACCAGGCAGAACTGCAAACTCGTGTGGCGCTCCTTCTATTTTCACGATTGTCGGAGCTACTCCTTCGAGAGAAGATAGTAACACCCGACGCATGGCATTGCCTATGGTTTGGCCATAACCTCTTTCCAACGGTTCCATAATAAACTTACCGTAACTGTCACTTAACGTCTGTTCATCAATTACCATGCTACCTGGTATCATTAATTTATCTTGCATTCGAAATCCTCCATATTCGCCTTGCGAGCCTTACACTAGATGTTAGATTTTGATTTTTTCAATCTAACGAAGGCGATGCCGATAAAGGCAATTTGAGAAGTTTTAGATAAAAATTCGAGTCCGCCATCTTCTCTATAAAGCAACTCTGTCTTCACACTGAGTTGCGCTTTACAGTGGGACGAGAGTTTTTATCGTTAAGAAACTTCTCATTGCCGTATCGGCACGCCGAGTTTACTTGGAATAAAATTCTACGATAAGTTGGTCTTCTACTCTGATCGAAAACTGCTCGCGGGCCGGTAACGTTTTAAGTTTACCTGCTAACATTTTTGGGTCAAATTCCAGAAAATCAGGCACGGCCGGCTGATTCCGTTCAACTAATTGCCTGACGAACGCAGGCCCCTGAGTTCCTCCTTTGAGTGCAACGGTATCACCGACAGCCAGCTGATACGAAGGAATGTCAACGTTTCGTCCATTCACTAATATATGCCCATGTTTCACAAGTTGACGTGCCTGTTGGCGTGAACTGGCTAACCCCAGCCGCCAGACAATGTTGTCAAGACGACACTCAAGAAGACGCAGCAGGCTTTCGCCAGTAAGCCCCGGATTTTTCCTGGCTTTGAGAAAGTAGTTTGCAAACTGACGTTCAGAAATACCTGCTACACGTCTGGCCTTCTGTTTTTCCTGTAGCTGTTTCGCATACTGCCACGCTCTAAGCGGACGTCCCATCCGGGCTTTCCCGCCTGTAACCCTCTTCAATGGACACTTGGAAAGGCACCTATCCCCTTTCAAAAAGAGCTGCTCTCCCGCTTTGCGACAGTATTTACAAACAGAACCTCTATATCTACTCAAATCAATTCCTCCTCAAAAACACTCTCATACACTGTCATACACGACGCTGCTTCCGTGGACGACAGCCGTCATGTGGTATCGGAGTTACGTCACGGATAGTAGTTATTACGATGCCTGCCGCACGTAATGCGCGTATTGCAGTTTCTCTGCCCGGACCCGGACCTTTTACACAAACTTGAACCCTCTGGACACCAGATGACATAGCACTGCGAGCAGCATTCGTTGCCGTCAGCTGTGCAGCAAAAGGCGTCCCTTTTCTGGTTCCCTTGAACCCTGAACTACCCGCCGATGCCCATGAGATGACATTGCCTTTCGTGTCAGTTATACTGACAATGGTGTTGTTGAACGACGACTTTATGTGAGCAATTCCTTCTTGAACGTGCCTCTTTATTTTTGGGCTCATTATGCTTTATCCTCTTTACCTTTCTCCTCTTTACGTTGTTTGGTGCCTATTGTCTTGCGCTTACCCTTACGAGTACGTGCGTTAGTACGCGTCCTCTGTCCTCGGACCGGAAGGCCGAGGCGATGCCTCAAACCTCTATACGCCCCGATATGTATTAGCCGTTTAATATCTGCCTGGACCTCGCGACGCAAATCTCCTTCTAGTTTATACGTACGAATCTCATTCTGTAGACGCGCGACCTCGTCCTCACTCAAGTCTTTAACCCGGACGTCCGGGGAAATATTGGTATTCTTTAATATCACCCTTGACCGGACCAGACCAATACCATAGATATACGTAAGGGCTATCTCTATCCTTTTATTTAGTGGCAACTCAACTCCTGCTATTCTTGCCATTTCTTCTCCTTTACAACGCAGGCTAAAGCCTGCGGCTACCCACTCCTCCTTTTGTAGGATACTACCCCTGGCGTTGTTTGTGTCTCGGGTTGGAACATATTATTCTTATACGGCCACGCCGCTTTATCACCCGGCATTTCTTGCATATTGGTTTCACACTCGACTTTACTTTCACTTATTCACAACCTATAAATCACCCGGCCTTTAGTAAGGTCGTATGGCGATAACTCCAGGCGCACTTTGTCGCCTGGTACAATTTTTATAAAGTGGATGCGCATTTTGCCTGACAAATGTGCAAGTACTTTCTGACCACCTTCAAGCTCCACCCGGAACGTTGTGTTTGGCAAAACTTGCAGGACTTTCCCTTCCACGATTATTTTTTCTTGCTCAGCCATCTTTAATAGTGAGTGCTCTCGGGCCCTCTGGACATATTGCAACCGTATGCTCATAGTGGCTTGCAAGTGAACCATCCACTGTTACAGCAGTCCAGCCGCCCGCACCCTTATTTATTTTTACATTCGCACTACCCATGACAACCATAGGCTCCAGCGCAACCACCAATCCTTCTTCAAGTAACATTCCTGTATTCCTTGTTCCAAAATTCGGTACGTCTGGTTTCTCGTGTAACTCTTGCCCAATACCATGGCCACAGTAGTCACGAACAACTGAATACCCTGCGTTTTCAACAAACTCTTGTATTGAGGCAGAAACGTCGCCAAGACGGTTGCCGCTCTTGAAAACACTGATGCCTTTCATAAGGGCATCCTTAGTTACATCTATAAGTGACAAGGCATCCTTAGAAATATTTCCACAACCAACCGTAACTGCCATATCAGAATGGTATCCATTGAGCTGGACACCAAGGTCAATACTAACTATGTCACCATCTGCGAGTATACGGTCACCGGGTATACCATGGACAACTTCCTCATTTACAGAAACGCAGATCGACGCCGGGTAACCGCGATAATTAAGGAACGACGGCACCCCACCCTTTTTTTCTATCAATTCCCTTGCAGCGTCATCCAGATCGCCTGTTCGGACCCCTGGACGTACCATTTTCAGAAGCTCATCCATTACCGTTGCAGCGATACGACCAGCCCTTGCCATCAACTCAATCTCTTTGGGGCTTTTTAGAATCACCATTTTCGCTCATAAGAACTCTGCATATGTCAGAGAATACCTTTTCTATTGTCTGGTTACCATTTATATCTTTCAACAAACCTTTATCCGCATAATACTTCAGTACAGGCCGCGTCTGGCTTTCGTATGACTCAATTCTTGCGTCAACCGCATCCTCAGCATCATCAAGACGGCTCCTTTTTGAGAGCCGGTGCTCTGATTCATTCTGAGCGGTATTGATATGTATCACTTGATACTCGCTCGACCCAAGTATTCTGTCAAGTGCCTCGGCCTGAG
>Ga0210051_1003605_pt1 | contig 15346 bp, 13 predicted proteins | sample CryGey092014_all_FD_185464 | JGI IMG/M metagenome (GOLD analysis project Ga0210051, IMG submission 185464) | Groundwater microbial communities from aquifer - Crystal Geyser CG23_combo_of_CG06-09_8/20/14_all (SPAdes) (version 2) | ecosystem: Environmental > Aquatic > Deep subsurface > Groundwater...
TAAATCTATTTATTCCAAAACCAGGTCAAAGGGCGAAAATATTGATATTTTTGTCGCCAACAGAAATGGGACAAGCCCAAAATCATTAGAACTCTCGACTCTGGTTGAAAAATGCGCCTGGTCTCAGGATATAAGATACATTTACTGCGCTGTTCCGAAAAATATCAGCGAAGCCGATATTCTGCCGGATGATTTTTATAAAGGGACATTTCTGGCTGACGACGAGTTTTTCAAAATCAACATTGAAACCGACGAAAAAACCAAATTATTGGACGATTCCCAGATGATAGAAATTTATGATGCCAAGGATTTATTCCTTTCCCCCCAGGAAGATTATCTGTTTTTCGTAAACAAGGTAAATGGATTGCTGTACTCGATAAAGCTGTAATAAAATATAGACAATCTAAAAATAAAAAGATGCTTCTTCTGAAAGCATCTTTTTAAAAATTTCAAATTTAGAATTTTTAATTTCGAATCAATTTTGAATTGTTAAATTTTAAAACAACCATACAGCCAATAATAATCCAGAAAAAAACAGAAAGGTCGTTCTTCCAATATAAAGTGTCAACCAGTCCGTGGACAAGAATATAAACCATTACTGACATTATAATAGTGATGAGTAACGAGTAATGATTAGTGAACAATTTAAATCCGGTTTTAAAGAAATGAATAAGCAGCCAAACAAAACCGATAAAGCCGATGATTCCTGTTTGTAATAAAAAAGCGAAATAGAGATTATGGGGCTGGGGCACTCCCCATATGGGATAAGAAGGAAAATAATCAGCAAACGTGCCCGGACCGATACCTCTAATCGGAGAACCTTTAAAAGCCTCCCAGGCCCTTTGCCAAATTATTAAACGCGAATCAAGAGAAAGCTTCCCTTGAATTGAATTTATTTTTAAAAAAGTAAAGACCAGAACGATTATTAGTCCGCAAAAAACAATTCCCCAAAGCAATACTTTTTTTTGTTTATTTCTAAAATAAATGATTAAACCGAATACCAAAGCAGCAATAATCCCCAACCAAGCGCCGAGGGATTTGGTAAAAAATAAAATAATAATCAATAATAAACAATTAACAATTAATAAGATGGTTTTTGATATTGTTCTTGAGCGGGTTTTGAGCCCGAAAGCAGGCATGGTGGTCTCGACTTGTCGGGACCGAGCGAAGGGCTCAACCCTGAGTTCCGCTCGCTGGGCGGAACGAGGAAAGCGAAAGAATAATATCCAAAAACTGGCTATCAAAGCCGGTGCCAAATACATAGCTAAGTAATTAGGGGAATTATAAAATCCCTGTAATCGACCCTGGCCATCCAAATTTCCCTGAATTAAATAAATAAAAGATATAATTGAAACCGCAAATCCCGAAAAAATCAAACAATAAAAAACCCTCGTAATCTGCTCGGGTTTTTTGATTACACTGATAAAAACGATAAAAAACAATAAAGGGTCTATAAACCATGCTTTCCAAATCCCGGCACTAACCCGAAAATCCCAGGAATAAACAGTGGCTATACTAACACCAATTAATATCAATAAAATAGCAATAAGTAATAAGTAATGAGTAATGAGTAAGTTTTTAAAGTCTTTAAAATTAAATCCATTAATCAACCAGCCGATAAACAGCCCAAAAATCATTAATTCCAGAAGCGTGGTCGGAATATCGAAAATTTTAAACCTAATCAGATATAATGGCAAACCCAAAACAACCAAATAAATTCCCTTTTCTAAAATCTTCATGTCTCTTTTTTTATCAACAATGATAATTCATCTTTGTTTATGCCTTTTATCAAATAAAGCGTTGCAAAATAAACAATCACCCCTCCCGCAACGAGAAAAAACAAATTCCCAGCCCTGAACAAATAAAGAAATCCAGTCATGATTAAACCGGCTAAAATCGGCTTAATTATCCTGAAACGAGGGAAATAATTAATTGTTTTATAAATCAAATAAATCATCAGAATGGTTACCAATAATTCGGTAGCAACCGTGGTGGCGGCAGCTCCAAAATAAGAATACTTGGGAATAAAAATTAAGTTGGTTATTACATTGAAAAGCATTCCGCTAAAATATATCCAAGCCCCGGTTTTTTGTTTATTCAAAGCGATAATACTATGACCGAAAAGGTTACCTAAAAATATCAAACCAATGGCAAAACTCAAAAGCTGTAATACCGGAGCCGAGGCGCTAAATTGCGCTCCTCCAATGAGAACCACCAACGGCAAAGACAGCATCAAAAGCCCGATTATTACAGGGATAATTAAGACAATTAAAACATCCAGGGTCTTTTGAAATATTTTCTTGAATTCATCGGGATTCAGAAAGGCAAACCTGGAAAGCAGAGGCATTATCAATCCGACAAACATGGAAGGAAAAAAGATTAAGCCCTCAAGAATCTTATAGGCTACATTATAAATACCCACATCGACGATGGGATTGGCCGATGAGCGATTGATAAATTTCAAGGAAAGGAAAATGGTGTCAAATTTGAAATAAATCAGGGTAAGAACAAGAGAAAGAGCTATGGGAATGGCTATTTTTATTAATTCTTTCCAAAGGGAAAAATCAAAAGACAGGGTAAGCGCAACATGAGTTCTGGCAAAAAACCAGTTAAGAATGAAATTTCCCAGACAACTGATAATCAGTGCCAATAAAATGAAGAAAAAACCCAAATCAAGACGAATGAAAATAATTACCAATCCCAATTGAATCACGCGTCCAATAATATCGGCGAATCCAGCCTTATCTATTCTAAGATATTTTTGAAAAACGCCCATCAAAACCTGGGATGCGGACAAAAACAAATAACCAACAGAACCAATGAGTACGCCCAATTTAACCTGATTAGTGTAAGGAAAAAGCCAAACCAAAATAACGCCTAAGCCCAGAAAAAATAAAAGAGCAACAATCCTAATCGTAAAAATATTACTGGCAATTTTTTTCTCGTCTGCTCCGGGACGAGATATTTCCCTGGTCATTAAAGAATAAAGGCCTAAATCGGCTAAAATATTGAAAACGTAAACAAAGGCCAAAATCAAACTGTAATTACCAAATCCCTCCTTCCCCAAATAACGGGTAATAAACCCTAAACTAACCAAAGAAAGGGCCACTGCAATTATGCGGGCCCCTGCCGAAACAACTGTGTTGTATGCAATTTTTCTGACTATGGTCATGGATATAATCTGACCATTATTCTCCTTTCCGGCTCTTCGCCGATGCTTTCGGTAACTATATCCGGCTGTTCGGCTAACTTGAGATGAATAAATCTTCTCTCGTAAGCCGACATCGGCTCAAGAGTAACTGGTTTCTTGGTTCTTCTCACTCGTTGAGCTACTTTCACGGCTAATTCGCTTAAAAATTTTTCCCTTTCCTCCCTGTAGTTATTCATGTCCGCCACTAAAACGGCCTGACTGGGATTATCTCTGAAAACAAGCATTCTGAGAATTCTCTGAAAAGCATTCAAACCAAGGGCATTCTCGGCAAAAAAATACTTAGCCTCTTTTGGAGAAAGCTCAATTTCTACTTTTAATAATTCCTTGTCTTTTAAGGAATTATCCTTCTTAACAGCAACCCTCGCTTCGTTTATGGTCATGGCGCCCAAAAATTCTTCAACTATCTTTTTTATTTTTTCCATATAATTTCTTGAAAAGATAATAATCGCGGCCCATGCTCAAAAGAGAAAAAGCTATCCAGTAAAGAGTGAGGCCAGCCGGAACGCTTAAGCCGAAAATTACAATCATAAAAGGGAAAATATAGGTTGTCTGCTTACCAATCATTTTTTGTATATCCATTGCTCCTTTCTGTTGAGACGGTTGAGGTGTTGGCGGCGAATATTTCATCATCAATTTCGAATAAAGAAACTGAGAAAGTCCGGCCAAGCCAGCTAAAATTGGACTGGCTTTGGCTAAATTTAAAACCCCGAAAAATAAGGAATTAATCGTGCCGGGATTTTCAATAAAGGGATAAAGAACGGATAAGCTGCCCGGTTTTAATACATTCAGAAGAACTCTATAAAGAGCAATCAGAATGGGGAGCTGAATTAAAAGGGGCAAACAACCAGAAACAGGATTGATATTGTGCTCTTTGTAAGCCTTCATCATCTCTCGGGCCTGTTCCTCTTTATTTTTGTATTTATTCTGAATTTCTTTTATTTTCGGCTGGATGACCGTAAGGGCCTGACGAGATTTGATTAATTTATAAGACAAAGGGTACAACACGGCCAAAATTAGTATGGTCAGTAATATAATCGCTATTCCAAAATCATGTCCTGGCACAATATTATATAAAAAAACCAGAACATTAAAAATCGGCCGATATAAAATTGCGTTATAGATGGTACTCAACATGGATCGTATCCTCCTCTATTAAAAGGATGGCACCTGATAATTCTTTTAAAACCCATGATTAGACCTTTTATTGACCCGTATTTTCTCACTGCCTGATAAGTATATTCGGAACAAGTGGGATAAAAACGACAACCTCGGCCCGTATTTGTTGAATGCAGGGCCGGAGAGACAAATTTTTGGTACAATTGAATTGTTTTTAGAATGGCCTGTTTCATAAATTCCGATAAATCTATTTATAAAGGTTTAATTTTTGAAACAAATTCTCGATTTCCTCTTTTATCTCCCAATATCTTTTACCAATAATTCCGGGTTTGGCGATAATAGCGATATCAAGCCCCGGTTTTATATTTTTAATGTTTTCCCTAACGGCGTTTTTAAGCTGTCTTTTTATTCTGTTTCTGATAGTGGATTTTTTGGACACCTTTAAACTAACCACGAAACAAAAACGGTTGTTTTTAAGATTGTTTCTTCTAAATTTTAAAAAAACCGGCTCCCCAGCTATTGTTTTCCCTTTTTCAAAAAGATTGTTAAAATCTGCTTTCTTAAAGCGTTTTGTGAAAAGAGGCATCGATTTAGGTGGTTAATCTTCTTCTGTGCTTTGCTCTTCGTCTTTTTAAAACATTTCTTCCTGCTTTTTTTCTCATTCTTTTTCTGAATCCATGAACTCTTTTTCTTTTTTTTCTTTTTGGTTTATAGGTTAATCCTTGTATTGACATGTAATTATTGTTATCTTTATTAATATAATTAAAGGTTATCAATAAATAAATTCAGGGTCAAATTTTGTTTTCCACAATTGATACACAGATTATTAACAAAACCGGGGTATTGACTACGTTTTTTGGTAATTTTCTTTGTGTTAAAATACTAACATATGAATAACCATGAAATCTGGCAAATTGTTTTGGGCGAAATAGAGCTTTCCATTTCCAGGGCCAACTTTATTACTTGGTTTAAAAACACAAGTATTGTTTCTAATAAAGAAGGGAGGCTTGTTATTGGTGTGCCCAATGGTTTTACCAAAGAGTGGTTAGAAAATAAATACAATAAACTTATTATAAAGTCCCTAAGAAACACCATTGAAAACATCAAAGGGATTAGTTATGTTATCAGCACGTCCCCGACACCCACACTAAAAACCAAGCAAAAAACAAAAACTCCAAAGAAAAAGATAAAAGTAATAGACTTAAAGGAACAATTGGATTTTCGGGAATATAAAAAGGATGAAAAAACAAATCTTAATCCTCGTTATACTTTCGATTCTTTTGTGGTCGCCTCTTTTAATGAACTGGCTTATGCCGCCTCTCAATCTGTAATCAAAGAACTGGGCCGGGCCTATAATCCGCTATTTATTTACGGCGGGGTAGGGGTCGGAAAAACCCACCTAATACAGGCAATCGGCAACGAGGTGCTTAGAACCTATAATGATAAAAACATGATTTACCTACCCTCAGAAAGATTTTGCGCGGATTTAATTTCTTCCATATCTAATGGCACAGTCGAAAAATTCAAAGATGATTATAGAAAATTCGACGTTTTAATTATCGACGATATTCAGTTTCTGGCCGGAAAAGAAAAAACCCAGGAAATATTCTTTCATATCTTTAATAGTCTTTACGAAAAGAATAAGCAAATAATCATCAGTAGCGACCGTCAACCAAAGGCTATTCCCACCCTTGAGGAAAGATTACGTTCAAGATTTGAGGGCGGGATGATAGCTGACATTGGTAGACCTGATTTTGAAACAAGATTGGTGATTCTCAAAAAAAAAGCCCAAGGCCTGGGACTAAACCCGAATGAAGACATATTGAATTATATTGCCTTAAACATTCAAAAAAATATTCGGGAATTAGAAGGAGCACTTAATAGGGTAGCCGCCTTTATTAGATTAAATAATGTTCTTCCTAATCAAAAACAACTGGTAAAAATCCTTAAAACCATTGTCTCTAATCCGCAAAAGAGAACCAGTTATAAAAAAATCGCCGAGGTGGTGGCTGACTTTTACGATCTTAGTGTAAATGACTTAATAAATAGAAGTAGAAAAAAAGAAGTGGTCAAACCAAGGCAAGTGGTAATGTATTTAATGAGAGAGGAATTAAAGGGTTCTTATCCTTCAATTGGAAGTAAATTAGGTGATAGGGATCATACCACTGTTATTTATGCCTGTGAAAAAATAGGGAAAGAATTAGAAAATAATGAGGATTTAGAACAGGAAATAAATTTAATCAAAGAAAGACTTTATAGTGATGCTGTTTAATAAGTTGTTGATTTATGGTGATATTTATACTTAATAAATTATTAATAATAATTAATTTAATTTATTAATTAATAAAATTTAAAACATTTTATTAAAAACTTTCCCAATATTTATACACAAAAAATTAACCATAAAAATTGATCAATATAAATCTAATAATAATAGTTTTCCCCAAATTTACTAATCACTAATAATAATCAATAATTAAATATTAAAATAATTAAATTTATTAATATGAAAATAATTTGTCTCCAAGATAATTTTAAAAAGGGACTTAATATAGTCCAAAATATTATTGGTAAAAACTTAACCCTACCAATTTTAAATAATATTCTTTTAAACACAGATAAAAAACAACTTAAATTATCAGCCACCGATCTAGAAATAGCTATTTCTAATCACGTTTTATGTAAGGTTGAAAAAGAAGGAGGTATTACAATTCCGGCGAAGACATTGGTTAATTTTGTAAGTAATTTACCTAATAAAAAAATAGAAATTACAGCCAAAAATAACGTAGTTTATTTAAAATGTGAAAATTTTAAATCAAATATTAAGGGTTTAGATGTAAATGATTTTCCTATTATTCCCAAAATAAAAAGCGAACCAGTTTTAGAAATTAAGTCTATGGGTTTAAAAAATACACTGGAACAAGTGGTTAATTTCACCTCTTTTTCAGATATTAGACCAGAAATTACCGGTGTCTTATTTGATTTTTCTTCTGAGAAAGAAATAAAATTCGTAACCACGGACAGTTTTAGATTGGGCGAGAAGACGATAAGTCTAAAAAATAATAAAATAAAAAAAGACTACCAGGGTTCAGTTATTATCCCCTCTAAAACAGTACAAGAATTAATTAGAATTATTTCCAATCAGGAGGATGGAGAAGAAACAATTAAAATAAGCTTGGAAAATAATCAAATTTTATTCAGTTTGCCTGGAGTTCAGATAATATCGAAACTAATCGAAGGGACTTATCCGGCTTATCAGCAGCTTATTTCAAAGCAGTTTGACACCAGCGTTTTAATAGATAAAGAGGACTTAATAAAAGCAGTCAAACTTAGTAGTTTTTTTAGCAGTAAAATAAACGACGTGAGATTAAGAATTAACCCGAAAAAGTCACTAATTGAGGTTTTTTCTCAGGATATTGAGTTGGGAGAGAATTTATCAGAGCTCCACGCCAATATAAAAGGAAAAGAGCTGGAGGTTATTTTTAACCATAAATATTTATTAGACGGTCTAAATAGTATTAGTGCAAAAAATATATTTCTTGGTTTTAACGGCGAAGCAAGTCCCGGTGCGATAAAACCAGAAGGCGATGAAAGTTTTAATTATATAATTATGCCCATTAAATTGTAAAATGTTTCATATTAAATCGATCATTTCCAAAAGAATAAAAAGCCTTAAAAAAAGAAAAGAAATAGATGAAAATATAGTTTATCAGGAAGCGGAAAGGATTATTAAAAAAACACCCCCAATATCGAGGTGTTTTTTTACAAAAATAAAAATCTTTATATTAAGTGTTTTGATTCCACTAAGGCCAACGAATTGTTTTTAAACCAAGAAAAATTAATAGACAAGATAAATCAGTCCCTATCCCAGAAAGTAGTAAATAAATTAATAATTAAAGCCAGATAAATTCCCATATTTTAATTAATAAGTGGGAAATAAATTGATTTTTACCTTTTTAGATGATGAATTTCCCGTTATATCAAAAACCCGGACTTCGATAATGTGGTTTCCCTCTGTTGCATCGTTTGGTGGTTGAAAATATAGGTAGTAAGGTCTCGAATATCTTGTCCCGATTAATTCATCATCAAAAAAGAACTCCGCCTTTTCTATGCCCAGCCGAGCATTCGCCTCGGCTTCTATTACTATAGAGCCATTGTTAAAAGTTTGGTTGTTTTGGGGATTAATAATATTGACTTGCGGTTGGTTTTCCGGAATGTGAATATCGTCATATTCTTGAGGGAGTTCTTGATTATAAAGACCGATTCTTTCCGGCGCCAGTGTCCAGTTTATAACCGGTGCTTCCCAATTACTGAATTGAGAATCTTCCCTCCCATTGTCTTCTCCCTGAGGATCGTCTTTGTTTATATAATATAGAATAGTATGAACCTGGGGATATATTTTTTCTTCAATTAAATCTGGTGGCGTCAGGTTTGTTGCTAATTTGCCGGAAATTTTATCTATTTTTACCTTAAATTCATTGGCAAATTTTCCATTTAAAATATCTTTATTGGTGGCAATTAGGTCTGGCTTAATAAAGCTTTCGGGTTCTTCTGGTAGCGTAAATTCATTTTCTAAATTTTGACTTTTGACTTTTGACTTTTGACTTTTAATTTCATAGGCTTGTTTTACAAATTGGTTCCAGATCGGAGCAGCAACAATCAGACCAGGCTCTCTATTCATCGGCGTATTATCATTGTTTCCAGCCCAAACCCCTACCACCAAAGAAGGGGTATACCCGATTGTCCATCCGTCCTTGTATTCTTGGGTGGTCCCGGTTTTTGCTGCGGTCGGAATTCCTTCGATATAAAGATTGGATTTTTCTCCAAATATAGGGGCTCTGGCTGCATCATCAGATAAAATATCGGAAATAAGGCGAGCTATTTGCGGCTCAATGATTTTTTGGGGTTTATTTTCGTATTCCTCAATCACATTTCCTTTACTGTCCACTATTTTGATAATTGCGCTTGTCGGATTTTTAATTCCCTCGGTGGCAAAAACCCCAAAAGCAGCCGTTTGTTCCAGCAGCTTCACTTCTCCTCCTCCCAAGACCAGAGATAATCCGTAACGCGACCTATCCTTTAGTGTTTCTATTCCCATATCTTGGGCCAGATTTATGGTTTCGTTTACTCCTGCCAGATAAAGAACTTTTACCGATGGCACGTTTAAAGATTGGGCGAGGCCCTGGCGGAAAGATACGGGTCCTCTGAATTTACTATCGTAGTTTTTGGGCTTATAACTTGTCGCGCCTTCAACCGCAAATTCGGTTTCTAAATCAAAAATCATGGTATCAGGAGTAAATCCTTTTTGGAAAGCCCTGGCATAGGCAAAGGGCTTAAAAGAAGAGCCTGGTTGCCTGGGGCTTGTCGCAACGTTGAAATTCGGCTCGAAAAGGCAGGTTTTTCCGGGTTTACAGCTCTTGGGCTCCGAAGGTGCCCAGTAATCTTTGGAGCCGACCATGCTTAAAATTTGGCCTGTTTTCGGATCTATTGCCACCAAGGCAGCGTTATAGGCATTATAATTTTTGGCATTTTTGGTTACCTGATTAGCCAATATTGTTTCCGCGTTTTTTTGTAAATCCCAATCCAGCGTCGTATAAACTCTTAGCCCGGCTTTTTCCACGTAATCCTTGCCGTATTTTTCTTCCAGGTATTCTTTGATATACATTACGAAATGGGGAGCTTTGATGGTGGCTTTGGTTTGGACGAAGGTTAATTCCTCTTCTTTGGCGGAATTAAGTTCTTCCTCGGTTATATAGCCGAATTTATGCATTCTTTCCAGAATGTATTTTTGGCGGGATTTTAATTCGTTCAGATGAGAGCCATAAGGCGAATAATAACTCGGCGCTTGAGCCAGGGAAGCTAAAAGAGCGGCCTGGGCAAGAGTTAAATCTTTGGCATTTTTATTGAAAAAAGTTTGAGCCGCTGCCTCTGTGCCGTATGCATTTGAACCATAAGGAACCTGATTTAAATAGAAGCCGAGAATTTCGTCTTTGGAATACTTCGCCTCCATCTCAATGGCTAAAATTGCTTCTTTTATTTTTCGGGAATAGGTTCTTTCTGGGGTCAAAATAGTGTTTTTAATGAATTGCTGGGTAATAGTCGAACCGCCCTGGCCTATTTTTTTGCCCTGGAGATTAGCCAAAAAAGCTCTTAAAATACCCTTAAAATCGAGACCAAAGTGATGATAAAAATTGGTATCCTCAATAACTATCGTAGCATTCTTTACGTACTGGGGAATTTCTTCAAAAGAGATAACCGTTCTTTTTTCTTCGCCATGAACATCGTACAGAAGCACTGTGCCGGTCCGGTCATAAATTTTGGTTGATTCAACCACTTGACGCTCGGTTAATTCTGCCGGATTGGGTAAGTCTTTCGCAAAATAAGCGAAAACCCCGATTAGACCGATAAAACCGAAAACAATCAGCCAAATAAAAAAAACCAAGACCTTTTTGATTATTTTTCTCTCAGGTTTTGATTTATATTTTTTTCTAAGTCGGAGAAGCTTCAGTTTGGTCCAAATACTGGGCTCTTTTCCTTTGTGGTAAGAATCAATTTCAGGCATATGCTATTTGTACTTAATTTAATGATAAAACAATAACTCTTTTGTGGCAATATTGTTTATTGTCGTAAATTATAGTAAAGTAAAAATATGAATAAGATTATCACAGATTCGAATAAAATAAAAGAAGTTTTAGAAAAAGGGGTAGAAAAAACTTATCCAAATAAAGAAGCCTTGGAAAAAGTTTTAAAATCCGGGAAAAGGATTCGGCTTTATTGTGGTTATGATCCAACTGCTCCCAGTTTACATATTGGTCATGCTATTACTTTAAGAAAATTAGCCCACTTTCAAGAGTTGGGTCATGAGGTTATATTTTTAATTGGGGACTTTACTGCAATGATTGGCGACCCCACTGATAAAATTTCAGCTCGCAAAAAATTAGCTAGAGTACAGGTTAACCAAAATCTTAAAAATTACAAAAAACAAGCAAGCAAGATTTTAAAATTTTCAGGAAAGAATCCGGCCAAAGTAATGTTTAATAGTAAGTGGAATGATAAATTGGGGTTTATGGAATTAGTTGATTTAGCTTCTCACTTTACTGTTCAACAAATGATAGTTAGAGATATGTTTAGAAAAAGAATTAAGGATGATAAATTAATTTTTTTACCCGAGTTTTTATATCCTTTAATTCAGGCATATGACAGCGTTGTTATGGATGTTGATTTAGAGATTGGAGGGAGTGATCAAATGTTTAATATGCTTCGAGGCCGTGATTTGATGAAGAAACTTAAAAATAAAGAAAAATTTGTTTTAACAACCAAGCTATTAACCGACCCAAAAGGAGAGAAGATGGGTAAGACAGAGGGAAATATAATTAATTTGGACGAAAAACCAGAAGAAATGTTCGGGAAGATAATGTCTTGGCCAGATTCTTTGATTGTTCCTGGTTTTGAACTTTGTACAGATTTTTCGATGAAGCAAGTCAAGGAAATCGAGAAACAGATTAAGAACAAAAAAGTAAATCCCCGTGACCTCAAGGCCAGGCTGGCTAGGGAAATTGTTGGCATCCATCACAATAAATCCATAGCCCTTAAGGCAGAAAAAGATTTTAATCGGGTTTTTAAAGAACATAAAATCCCCTTCCAAGTTAAAAGTTATAAGTTAAGCGTTAAAATTCTAAACATTCTAGATTTATTATTTAAAACCGGATTAGCCCCCTCAAAATCCGAGGCCAAAAGATTAGTAGAGCAAGGGGCGGTAAAAATAGACAACCTAATTGTAAAAGATTGGCGAAAAGAAATTATAAGCAAGAAAGGGATGATTATACGTGCCGGGAAAAGGAAATTCGTAAAAATTATTTAAATTTTATTTTAGTCAGAACAAATCCAAAACCCCGCAGTTGCGGGGCTTTAGGTTTTATTCTTCTTCAAATTCTTCATCTGACTCATCTTCCTCTGGTTTCTCTGTCTCTTCCTCTTCTCCTGTTTCCTCTTCTTCCTTTTCCTCATCTTCCTCTGGTTTCTCTGTCTCTTCCTCTTCTCCTGTTTCCTCTTCTTCATCCAGAAGAAGTGGATTCTTGAGGTCTTCAAGAGTTGTATAACTCATGGTTTTAATTTGATTTAATTATTAATATTTGTTGGATTGTTTTCAGTCGTTAATCGACCTTTTCTCCTCCTTCAGGGTTATAAAGCCATTATATTCATAAAAAAAGGCTTGTCAATACCTTTTATTAACAGGCCCGATGCTATTTGCGCAACAGATAGCCACCGCCAATGCATCTGCCGCATCATCGGGCTTGGGGAGTTCTTTCAGATTAAGCAGATATTTAACCATTTTTTGAACCTGGGTCTTTTCCGCTCGGCCGTAACAAGCCACGGCTTGCTTGACTTGAAGCGGGGTGTATTCAGCTATCGGGATTTTTGCCTTGGCAACAGTCAATAAAATCACGCCCCTAGCCTGACTTACCTTAATCGCTGTTTTCAAATTTTTAAAAAAGAAAATATCTTCCACAGCCACAATATCGGGTTTGGATTTCTTGATGAGCTGTGACAATTCTTTGTGTAATTTATCCAGTCTTTCGGCAGTAGATAAATCAGCGGATGTTTTAACACATCCGTATTTTAATAACCCAAGCTTGGATTTTTCCTTTCTGATTAAGCCGAATCCGGTTATAGCCGTTCCGGGATCAATTCCAAGAATTATCATAGGTTAACGTTAGAATAAATTTCATTAACATCGTCATTTTCATCCAGGGCATCGAAAAGTTTTTCTAATTGCTGTTTAAGATTTTCATCCGCAACATCAACAGAGTACTTTGGCTTCCATTCGCCCTCCATTCTTTCAAAAAGATATCTTACGCTGCCGCTTTCAGCCAGCTTTCCGCCATAAGTGTTTAAAATATGTTTTATTTCCGAGAGAGCTCTGTTTTTGTTGTCGGTTATTACTTCAATGATTAAGGGCGTGCCATTTGGTCCGTAAGCCTCGTAAGTTATTTCCTCCAATTGTCCTTCTCTGTTTTCGCCAGTGCCTTTCTTGATTGCCCGTTCGATATTGTCGTTGGGCATATTCACTAACCGAGCTTTCTCAATAACTAAACGAAGGCCCGGGTTCATTTCTGCGTCCCCGCCTTTTCGGGCTGCAATTTCAATCATTTTAGCCATTTTACTGAAAATCTGACCGCGTTTTTTGTCGGTTAATTCTTTTTTGTGTTTAATTCCAGCCCAATGTGAGTGTCCGCTCATATATTTAAATTTTTCCAGAATCTCTGAACAAAGTCAATAAGACTACGGGAAAGACGTTGATTGATGGGATTTTCTGCGGAATTTGACTAAAAGCAAGCCGATAATCAGGCCAGCTATAATAATTGCGGCAATAATCAATATTAATTGAAGCGGACTTTGTTTGGAAATAGATTCTTTGGCTGCGGCAAGTTGAGATTTGATATCTTGTTGTTGTGGTTCTTTTTCCATGGGTAGAACTGCGTACCCGCCCTCAATTTCGGGCTGATTGGTGTTTTGGTAATTTATTACGTATTCTTGCGACGGCTCCTTGGTCAATTCGGATTCAACGGGCCGTTGATAAACAAAGGTTTTATTCGCTGTTTCTGAACTCATTGCCGGGCTGATAATATTGGCTAATCCCGGCGTCGGGACGCTCCAAACAAATCCCTCCTCTGTTCTGGCTGATGATTTTCCCTGGGGTGGTTTTTCGTAATTTATTTCCTGAAAAATCACGCCTTCCGGCAGAAGCAGGCGAACACTGTCTTTGTCGTTATTTAAGGCAATGCTGGTTATTTGACGGGAGAAAATAATGTAGCTTTTCGGGGCAATCAGGGTATTTTGAGGGAAAATAAACGGCGCACTGCCGCTTGCTTCATCATCCAGTTGCCAGTCGGAAATATCAATAATCGAGTCAGAGTCATTGTAAATTTCTATCCATTCTTCTTCCTCGTCCTTTCCGGAAGGATTGGGCAGAAATTCGTTTATAATAATTTGACCGACTTGAATTTCTATTGTAATTGTATCTGAAACATAATACTGACCGTCATAAACCATCAAAGTGACCAAATAAGTGCCAGGATAATTGTATATATATGTAAAGCTCGGTTTTTCAATCAATTTGCCATCGCCCATATTCCAAGAATAAGCTAATTCATCATTATCAGGGTCCGTAGATTTTGTTCCGTCAAATTTAATTTCTTGATTAATAAAAGCAATAATATTGTCTCCGGCATCGGCAATCGGCGGATTATTGCCCGTAAAGATGGGTGGGGCCTCGGGTTCTTCGGTTGTTGATTCGGATTCTTCTTGAGTTATTGATGGTTCAGTTTCCATCCAATCACTTGGCGAATTGTTGTCTATGCCATCGGTTTTTAGTTTGAGTGCCTTTCCTTCATTAACATCAAGAATAAAAGCGCCCGTTGTCCAAATTCCTGCATCCACAGCTTTTGACTCGTAAGTTTTCCCGCCAGCACCATATTCTATATAGTCAATGATTGAGTCCTTTGTATGTTTGGTATTTTTAAAAAGAGCTACCCAGCCGCTTGTATTCCCCATATTGTCATCAAAACCAGATGTTCCAGTATACAAATCGGTTTGGGTATTGGTGCCATCTTTTCTCCAATGAATCGCAACAGAAGATTTTGAATTCAAAGTAAAAGATGGAAATGTGTAATAATCGCCAGATACTGCATTTAAGTGATATCCGGTCGCATCAACTGACAGGTTATCGTTATTATATAATATGATATATTCTAATCCAGTATCTGTACCATCTGGGTCGTAAAGTACTTCATTTATAACCACATTCGCAAAAACTTTAAACGGAATAAAAAATAAAACGACCAAAATAGCCGTTATACATAACTTCTTAAACATAATTTTCAATTATCAATTCTCAATTTACAATCAATTTTCAATGAATCAATGAAACATTCAATGAAAATTGGAAATTGAAAATTGTAAATTATTCTATAAGTTTTTTCTGTCCGTCTTTTGGTGATTTTAGATTAAGGTGTTTAT
>Ga0210051_1003609_pt1 | contig 15326 bp, 15 predicted proteins | sample CryGey092014_all_FD_185464 | JGI IMG/M metagenome (GOLD analysis project Ga0210051, IMG submission 185464) | Groundwater microbial communities from aquifer - Crystal Geyser CG23_combo_of_CG06-09_8/20/14_all (SPAdes) (version 2) | ecosystem: Environmental > Aquatic > Deep subsurface > Groundwater...
AAACAGATTCGCCCTTAATTGCCGACAAAGCAATCGAGGCTTTTTGCTTTGGTGTGTATGATTTTTTCATACTTTCATTGTATCACATCTATCTAATAGGTTTGTCTGGATTTGCTAGTCCATTATACCTTGAGTCTTCGATACAACTCTATTTCTCTTATTATTGTTTCAATCTTGGGTGGCTTTGCTACTCCTTTTCTTGTTTCTAATGGACAGAATAATCAAATTGGCCTTCTTTCTTATATTCTACTTTTAGATCTAGCTATTTTAGTCGTTTCTATTTTTAAAAAATGGAGAACGCTCAATATAATTGGTTTTATCGGAACGATTATTGTATTTTCTGTTTGGGCAGGGGAGTATTATGAACGAAAGGATTTATTTTTAACAATGTTTTTTCTTACCTTGTTTTTCATCACTTATTCTATTTCTTCTTTGATATATAATTTAGTGAAAAAGGAAAATTCTACGGGCATAGAGCAAGTCCTGACGCTTTTTACAGGAGTGGTTTATTTTTTGGCCAGCTTTATTCTTCTTGATCATGATTATCATATTATAATGGGATTTTTTGCTTTAGTTTTAGCTACTTATTATTTCTTGTGGGCTTATTCAGTTAGGATTTTGACGCCAGAGGATAAAAATTTATATGATTTTTTAGCTTTTTTAACTATTGGATTTATAACTATTACTATGCCAATTCAGTTTAAGCAGAATATTATAACAATAAGCTGGACAATCGAAGCAGTTATTCTCTTTATTTTAGGAATGAGACTTAACAAAGAAAGTCTTAAGGTATTTGGTTTTGTGATTTTTGGTTTAGTTTTATTAAAGCTTTTATCTTTTGATTCAGTATATAAAAATACATATCTGACTATTTTCAATAAAGTTTCTTTTACATTTTTATTTGTGATCATGGCTTCTTATATTTCAGCTTTTATTTTTAAAAAACTTTCAGAAAATCAAGAAAACGAAAATAAATTTTTGAATATAAAGCAAATTATTGCAAGCTTTATAATTATTGCCAATTTACTTACAATCTTCATTGGAAGTCGGGAAATAATGTTTTTTTGGAATAAAAAAATAGAAATTTTTAGAAATATTGAAAATAATAAAAATTTAGAGAAAAAAAGATTGGCGCCACTAAACTCATATAATTCAAACTACTATAGATCTGACGATGTTTATTATGAACAGGTTAAGAAAATGAAAAACAAAAGTAGTGTTTCACTTTCAATTTTTTGGTTAATTTACGGAATAATCCTTATGTCTATCGGAATATTTGGAAAATATAAGGCGGTAAGAATTGGAGGAATGTTGCTTTTTATTCTGGCAATTCTAAAACTTTTCTTTTATGATTTGTGGGAACTCGGAACTCTTTATAGAATAATTTCCTCAATTAGCTTGGGAATTGTTCTTTTGGGTATATCTTTTTCTTATCAAAAATATAAGGAAAAATTAAGAGAAATTATTTAATTTAAAAAAATGATAAATAAAAAAATACTTTTCATAGTTGCGATATTAATTACTTTCCCTATGGTCTGTTGGGCAAGTTTTGAAGTTTCGAATTGGAAATATTATAAAGACTTAGATATTTCCGGAACGGGAGTGAAAAAAATATTTATAGATGATGAAATTTTTTCAGGTTCAAAAAAAGATTTGAGTGATTTGAGAGTAATTGGGAATAACAATATTGAAATTCCATACAAAATCATATCTGGTCGTCAAAATTACAGTCAGAATAGTTATCAGGCGAGCCTGCTAAATAATTCCTATGTTTTTGAAAAATATTCTATGGTGATTGTTGATCTTAAGGAAAAGGGGAGAATAGTGAATAATTTAAAAATAAATACTGATTCGGAAAATTTTCAAAGAAATGCTAGGGTTTATGGAAGTGATGATATGGAAAATTGGAATTTGATTAAGGGCGATGCTTATATTTATGACTATACTGACAAAAAAGGAAATTTTAAGTCGCAAAATACAAGACTTATTTTTGCCGATAGTCTTTTTAGATATTATAAAATTGAAATTGATGATGAAAATGGCTTTCCAGTTAAAATAAATTCAGTTGAGACAAGTCAAAATGTTTCGGGGAGCATTCAAGAAAATAAAAGAAATATAAGTTTTTATTCTTTGGAAAACGCTAATAATAAATCTACTGAACTTATTGCAGATCTTAGTATAAATGGAGTGCCAATTAGCAAAGTTCTTTTTGGTGCTAATGATCAAAATTTCAACCGTCGAATTCTTATCTATTCAAGCGATGATAAAAATAAATGGGATTATCTGGATCAAGGATATATTTTTCGTTATAATACTCCTAAGTTCAAAGGAGAAAATCTAACGATAAATTTTTCTGAAACAAAAAACCGTTATATAAAATTTGAAGTGCTGAATAACGACAATGTTTCTCTAGTTTTTTCATCAATTACCGGATTTTCTATAGTACAAGAAATTATTTTTCAAGTAGAATCTAGTCAAAAATATAAGATTTTTTATGGTAATGAAAAATCTTCTCGTCCAGAATATGATATAGATAAATATTTACAATATTTAGACACAGAAGGAGTCGAATATGCTAAAATTTCAACTCAAAAAGATAACTCTCAATATATAAAAGAACAAGAGCCTAAAAAACCGTTATCAGAAAGAATTCCATATCTTTTACCTTCAATTTTGATTTTAATTTCAGTGTTTCTTATTGGTTTGGTTTATAAATTTCTCAAAAATTAAGCTGTTATTGACAATATCCTAATTTTCCTATAATCTATATAAGTAATTGATTTTACCCGAGTATAACTTGGTTTATGCTTATTTTACTATTATGTTAACTATACGATTTGCCAGAGTAGGAAAAGTGAATAAGGCTCAATATAAAATAGTTTTGCAGGAGAAGACGGTTGCCCCTGGAGGGCGTCATATTGAGATTTTAGGCTCTTATGATCCGCATTCCAAACAAGCAGTTCTCAAAGAAGAAAAAATTAAATATTGGATTTCCAAAGGTGCTCAACTTTCTGATACGGTGCATAACTTATTTTCATCCAAAGGCCTTATAATGGAAAAGAAAAGAGTGGTGAAAATGCCAAAAATTAAAACACAGAATAACACAGAAGAAAAACAGAACGACACAGAAAAATTAGAAGAAGCCAAAGTAGAAGAAGCGCCAGTAGTCGAAACTAAACCAGAAGAAGTTAAAGTTGAAGAACCTCCCAAAACTGAATGATTGAAAATTTTATAGATATACCCGCCTGCATCGCTATGCGAAGCATTGCGGGCAGGTTTTCCGCAGACAATGAGCAATATGCAAGTATGTAAGTCTCATCTAGGAATGTAGTCGTTTCCCTCTCCTGTCCCGATAGTAATCGGGACATCCTCTCCCTAAGGGAGAGGAGGATAAGAAATGACTTTTCTTGGGGTCGACTGTGGAAAGGCAGTCGTTTTTTAATGTAAATATATGCAGACAAAATTACAAAAAAAAGAAATAGTTAAGGACTTGGCCCAAAAAATTAAAAATTCCAAAGCAGTGGTTTTTTCTGATTTCAAAGGGCTTTCTGTTAAGGATATGACTATTTTGCGAAGCGAGCTTCGTGAAAAAAATATTGATTTCAAAGTGCTCAAAAAGACTTTGATGACTTTAGCGCTCAAGGATGCGGGAATTGAAATGGATGCCAAGAAAATGGAAGGCCAGATCGCGGTGGCTGTTTCCTCGGGAGATGAAGTGGAAGCTTCCAAAATTATCGCTAAAATGGCCAAAGTCAATGAAAATTTGAAAATTTCTGGAGGAATTTTGGGAAAGAAAATTCTTTCCCGTGAAGAAGTGATGGCGCTTTCCAAACTCCCAAGCAAAGAAGAACTCTTGGCGAAATTGGTTGGAACATTGAACGCTCCTGTTTCTGGATTTGTCAATGTCCTAGCGGGAAATTTGCGAGGCTTGGTGCAAGTGCTGAAATCTATAAGTGAAGTTAAATAATAATTTTAAAAGTTTCATAGGACGCATAAGACCTATAAGACTTATATAACAATATGGCGGAAAAAAAAAAGGATTCGCCGGCTGGCGAAGTAGTTGTTCCAGAAAAATTTAAGACACTCGTTAGCGAAATTGAAAAAATGAGTGTGTTGGATCTTTCTGAACTTGTGAAAGTTTTGGAAGAAAAATTTGGTGTATCAGCGGCTGCTCCAATGATGATGGGAGCAATGCCAGTTGCTTCAGGAGAAGCTGTGGCTGTTGAAGAAAAAAGTGAATTCGATGTTGAAGTGACAGCTAGTGGAGCTTCAAAAATCAATGTAATCAAAGCAGTCCGAGAAATAACTGGACTGGGACTCAAAGATGCTAAGGATTTAGTAGATGCTGCTCCAAAAGTTATCAAAGAGAAAGTGACTAAAGCCGAAGCAGAAGATATGAAAAAGAAACTGGAAACTGCCGGCGCAACTGTAACTCTAAAATAATTTTTCTTGACTTTTTTAGAAAGCCAAAAGACTCCGCCAATTGGCGGAGTCTTTAGTTTGATATAATCTTTTTTTATGCTAAAATTCAATTAAATGAAGAAAAAAAAGGAGAAAATTTCAATAAAGAAACTTCGAAAAGGGGTCGTTTTTCTTCTTGAAAAATTTTCAAAAAAGAAAAATAATTCTGAACCTAAAAACAAGATTATCCTCAAAAGTTTTGTGTATATTTTTTTATTTGTAATTTTTGCTATTTTATTTTTCATCGCCTATATCTATTTTTTTGCTACTCCAAAAGCTAAGGAATTGCCCAATAAAGTGTCAAAAGGTACGACAATTATTTATGATCGAACAGGCGAACATATTCTTTATGAAATTTATGGGGAGGAAAATAAAAAAAATCTTTTGCATAATCAAATTCCTGATACCATTCGTGTCACAACTATTATTTCAGAAGATGCTTCTTTCTATGATCACATAGGAATTGATATTCCTTCAATTTTTCGTGCGCTGGAAGTTAATATAAGAAACAAACAATTTCAGCAGGGCGGATCAACAATTACCCAGCAATTAGCGAGAAATGTTTTTTTGGATCGGGATAAAAATATAAAAAGAAAAATTTTAGAATCAATTATTGCCTTGAAGTTGGAGCGAAAATTCAGTAAAGATGAAATTTTAGATTTTTATTTAAATCAAATTCCTTATGGTTCAAATGCTTATGGTATTGAATCCGCTTCGCAAACTTTTTTTGGAAAAAATGCCACTGATTTGTCTTTGGATGAAGCGGCACTTTTAGCCTCACTTCCTAAAGCAACAACTTTTTATTCTCCTTATGGAAATAATCAAAAAGCACTGATTGATCGACAAAAAAATATTCTTCGACAAATAGAAGCACTTGGTTTGATCGATGAAAAAATAATCGGAGAAGCATTGAGGGCGGATACTTTGAAAAAAATTATACCTCCGAAAAAAAATATCGAAGCTCCTCATTTTGTTTTTTATGTTAAGGAACTTTTAGAAAAGGAATATGAAGACCTGGATTTGGAAACAGAAGGTTTGAAAATTTATACTACACTTGATTATGATATGCAAAAAAGAGCTGAAGAGTCGGTGCTTTGGGGCGCGGAAAATAATAAAAAATATAGAGCGAGCAATGCTTCACTGGTGGCAATTTCTCCTAAAACAGGGGAGCTTCTCGCAATGGTAGGAAGCAAAGATTATTTTGATTCATCAATCGATGGTCAAGTGAATATCGCGACTAGCCCTCGTCAGCCAGGGTCATCATTCAAGCCTTTTGCTTATGCTAAGGCTTTCGAAAAAGGTTATCAGCCAGAAACCTTAATTTGGGATGCCCCCACCAATTTTGGTCCGGATGGTTCTGGAAAGGATTATACGCCGAATAATTATAACGGATCATTTAGCGGGCTTGTTTCTATGCGTCAAGCTTTGTCATCATCGCTTAATGTACCGGCTGTCAAAACTCTTTATTTATCCGGAATAAATGAAACAATAGATTTGGCTGAACGATTGGGAATTTCAACGCTAGAGGATAGAAATCGCTTTGGTCTTTCGCTTGTTTTGGGTGGGGGAGAAGTGAAATTGCTTGAGATGACTTCCGCTTTTTCAGTTTTTGCTAATGATGGAGAAAAAAATCAGCTTAAAGTTATTCAAAAAATTATCGATCGAGAAGGGAATATTATAAAAGAATATCCAAATGAACGCGAAAGTGTTTTAGAAAAAGAAGTTGCCAGAAAAATAAATTCAATTCTTTCAGATAATTTAGCCAGAGCGCCTGTCTTTGGAAGCAACACTCCTTTGGCGTTTAAGGATTATGCAGTGGCGGCAAAAACCGGAACAACTCAAGAATTTCGCGACGCCTGGACGGTTGGTTATACGCCCAATATTTCCGTTGGAGTCTGGGTCGGCAACAATGATAACACTCCTATGAAATATGGATCAGATGGAATTTTTGTGGCTGCGCCTATTTGGAGAAATTTTTTGGACAAAGAATTAGCTAATTTTCCCAAAGAGGATTTTGGATCATATGAAAAAATTGTTTCTTCAAAACCAATGATCACAGGAAATGTTTCTGGAGAAATCAAATATTTCAAAATAGCTTCCGGCAATGAAATTTCCCAAAATAAACTGAAAAAATATAAAGCTTCGGAAGTACGCCAACAAATCGAACCAGAAAAGCATTCGCTACTTTTTTATGTGAACAAAGATTTTCCCCTTGGTCCGGAACTTCCAAATTACAATAACCCAATGTTTGTTCGTTTTGAAAAAGGAATAAACCAAGATTTTGAAGAGGGGATTTTTGATTTCAATCCCATAAATTAAAAAAAACACTCATCGGGGATGATTTTGCTTGAAAAGTTCTATTTTCGTCTAGCGTGTAAGTATTTTAATATGTATTAGAATATGTATTAAATTTATTTTATCAAACTCCAATTGTCTAAAAAATATCCAATTTCATGATTTTTATTACCTAAGTATATTTTTTCATTTCGCAATTTAACACTTAAAGCATAACCAGTTTTATTATTGACGGAGAAAATTGCACTTTCCTTAATCTTTCTTTCTATTTCATTTGACGGCAAAATAATAAAACTTGATTTTTTATTATCTCGCAGAACTAAGATATAAAAAATGTTCCCCTGATTAAATCTGTCAAAAGATTTTTTTCTGATGTGAAAATTATAAATATCATTATTATTCTTTTGAGAAGTTTTTACTTGTATTCCAAAAAATTTGCCGTCTTTGATTGCTGAAATATCCACTCCGACATCAACACTCATAATGCTGGCGTTAAAACCACGAAAAAGCAGTTCCGAACAGACCAAATGCTCTCCGCCTTTTCCAGTAAATCCGCCTTCAATCACAATTTTTTCTTCTTCGGCTTTTTCCGCTTCAATAATTTTTAATGTTTCTTTGATTTCCTTTTTGTTTGGATTAAGCGCAAAAGTTTGTGGTGCAGTTTTGATAAAATCAGAACCCTCCTTTTTTGTTTTTATATCAACATAAATAATCGCAGACATTGTCTTTTCTGGATTTGCTCCTTCTGTTTCCAGTAATCCAGATTCCAAAGCTAGCCGAGTAATTTCAGTATAATGTAAAGGTGTTTTCGCCTTTTTCAATATTTCAATCGCTGATTGTTTGAATGTGTTCATATGAATTTTTTTAGTATCACTTATCCTAACGCTGAATGAAATTATTAAATACTTTTAAGATAATGAGCAGTTTTTTCAATAAATATTTCATAATCATTAAGAATTATTGCACTACCAAACAATCCTGATATTCCATTAGATATTTGTACGGAAATATTATTTTTTTTATTTAAATAATTTTTTTCATATTCCAACCGCGTAGTTATTGTGTTGTGATTGCATTTTGGAAATTTAATAATAAATAACAATGTTTTATTTGGAGTATGCCAATATTTTTCCGTATTATCCTTAGATAAAATAATATACTTATCAATATTATGACTGGTAATTTTTTCCCATTTAATTATCTTGCCTTTTTTATTATAATAAGGCATCTCTTCTGGCAATATTAAAATTTGAAAGTATTCTTTATTATTTGTTCGGATATTGGCTGTTTCGCCGAGCATATTTTCAAAATAATTGTTGGAATTTTGGGAATAATTATTCATTACAAACTTTACTCCAATTCCTGCAATATAGTTTTTATTCTTTGAAATTAAAATATCAACGGTTTTTTCCATATATCTTCCACTCATCCTTCCTTCCTTGCCTTTTCCAATTCCAAGCGACATTATCTTATATCCCTTTCCGAGTTTATTTTTAATATCCTTTGCTATTGCACTATGTAATATTATTAATTTTTTATTACTTCTTGAATCAGTTTCTAAAAATTTAATAAACGATTTTTTAATTGTCTGTAAAAATTTTCGATTGTTCATAATTTTAATTAAAATAATACTGGTTGAGCTTTGCAAAATTGGGGATGCACAAAATCTTTTATAAAACTTTTTGCGTATGATTTGTATCCTCCTCGATAACTTTTTGAAACCAAACTAATATGTTCCTTCATTGATTCAGAATTTAAAACATCACACAGTTCATAAAGATCAATATTTTTTTTAGGCTTAATGCAATATCCCGCATAAAAACTAGTTCTTTCATCTTCAATTACGAAAAAACGCGGTGCGATATTCATCGTGCTGGTTATTATTTTTTTTCCAAAACTAGTTTTCAATCCTTGATTTCTTCCAAAAGCATAGAACTCTTCATAATTTTTGCCACCCCCCTTGTCTCTTGCTTCTAAAATATCCTTATGATTTAAAAAATATTTGTATGTTTCTGGATAATTTTTCTTAAAAATATCATGCGGAATTATTTTTTCATTTTTATAAGGAAAAATAATAAAAAGATTTTGATTTTCCCCTTTGTATTTCGATGCTTTTATTATCGGAACACATAAATTTTTTTCTATTTTAAAATTATTAAAATAGAAATAATTTTTGTCGCTTTTCTCCGGCGAAAAAATATATAAATCATCTTTAAGCGTGGCTATCCCATAATGAATATTAGCAATTTCTTGAAGCGTGGAATATTTTTTATTAAGATTGGCAATTTTATCAAAATATTCTTCATTAAAAAATTCCCACCTTTCCAAGCGCATATGTTGAGTAGATATTTTTTTAAATTCAATATTTTTAAAATCATTTTTAAAATTTTCCGCATATAAAAAATTATCGGAATTTTCTTTTTGCAAAAATGTTATTGCGGTATATGCGGTAGCATCTTTGAAAATTTGAAAGTGATCAAAATTAACTATTTTTGTTAAATGTAACAATAATAAATTGCGTAAATTTTTTCCTGCTGCTGAATAAAAATGTGAATTGGGAGTGATAAAAGAAACTCTACCTTTTTCTTTTAATAATTTCAATGCTTGTTCAAAGAAACAAAAATATAAGTCGATTGATCCATTGGAAGCAGTAATGAAATTCTTTTGCAATAAATCTTTTCTGCCATTGAGATTTTGAATACGAACATAAGGTGGATTACCGATAATAAAATCGAATTTTTCGCTGAAATTATGGAAACAAAAATCATCCGTTATTTCATTATATTTTATAATTTTATTTTTTGATAATTTTTGCAAATTCTGTTTAGTTTTTTCAATATATTCTTTCGATATGTCAGCGAAATAAATATTTTCTTCTATGACTTTTTCTATTTTTTTTTCTGCTAATTTTGAAAATTCTTGTGCCGCAATAACTGTAAAAATTCCCTCACCGCATCCAGCATCCAATATTTTTTCTTTCCCAGTAATTTTTTTACCTTTAAAAATTTCGTTTACCATAAAATCAGCCACCCATTCGGGAGTAAACACTACACCATTTTGTTTTTTTATTATCGCATTCATTTTTATTCTTTAATCTTTATTTGTTTACAGTGGTATTATATCATTATTAGTATTTTAATCAACCTCACTCCCTTGTGGATAACTTTATATTTATTTCTTCCAATCCTTAATTATAATCCCACCAGCTACTCTTCTTACAATCACTTTCTGTTTTTTTTTCCAGCCTAATTCCTTCACAATTTCAATCGGCAAAGTGACGGCCAAACTGGTTTTTCCTACTCTCGTGATCTTACGGATGTTCCTGTCTTCATTTTTTCTTGTTGTCATATTTTTAATACTTATTTTAATATGTATTATAATACTTAATAATTCATTTTTTACTCCTTCATTATATCCCTATATTATCACTAAACAAGTAATAATTCAAGATTGTGAAAGGGGATTGCGAATATTATGAGAATATAAAAACCCCCCTTGCTTTAACGAGTTAACATAGAGGGAATATCAATTCTTATCCTTCCAATTCCATCATTTCAGTTTTTCAGAATCAGGGTTTTTATTTTCTCAATTTCCTAACTGTCTTGGATATTTTTTTACCTTCTGACCTTAATCTACGATCGAGCTTTTTCAAATCTTCTTCCGCTGGTAACGCCTCTGGATAAATTCCGCTTTTTCCAAGCATCTCTCGCATATTTTTATTATTCTTGACATGCTCATGGGTAATTGAGGTTTCACCTCTAAGCGCTTGATCTTTTTTAAGATTATGGTTGGTAATTTCACTGGCAAGATCTTTGGCTTTGATTGTCACTGTTGGCAAAAAATCCGCCAACGGTCTTTTTGCGGGAACTTTCAATTTATATTTCATATCTTGAGTTGTGTGCCCACCAAAAAGAGCCGCATCTCCCTGACTGCGAATTCTTGCAAATCCCTGACTATCCACTCCTCTTTGAAAAATAACTCCGGAAAGTTCTTTTTCCGAAAGAGTAAGTTTTTCCCTTGCTTGCAAGCGTTCCCATTCCCCAAGTCTTTGTTCAACTAATTCTTGCTTCCTTGTTTGAATAGCAAAATATGTCATCGCAAAAGCAATCTCATCTTTTCGTGGATCACCATTTTGTGCGATAAGATAGCAAGCATAACGCGTGAGCATGATATCAAGAATCTCTTTTGTAGCTCCTTTGGGCATTGGGATCGTTTTCGTGGCGTCACGAAAATGATCGGAAATGGCTTGTTTTGAAGTTTCACATGCAATTTTTGCTTTTAAAACAGCATTTTCAAAATTTTCCCATCGATTGTATCCAAGAAGATGTTGCAAGTCTCTGGCATACCAAAATTCTATGCCATCTTCCTCGTGGACATAATCTTCGAAATTTTTGTGTAATTTTAAAATAATTTCTTTTTCCATATCCTTTTTTTATTTGAAACCACTGAAGAATTAAAATTTTTGAGAAATTCTTGTTTGAGAATCCGAATTTCCTCCAAAAATTTCCTTTGGTAGCCTTTGATTGAGGGAAATTTTTGGCAAGGAAATTCAGGGTCCGAGTTTAATTTCGAAAAAATTTTAATTTTTCAGTGACCTATATTTATACCCCTATATTATCACTAAGCAAATAATAACTCAAGATTGCAAAAGGGGATATAAAATGGCTTAAATTTGTGCATAAAAAAACAGCATCAAAATAGCTGTTTCTAGAAAGTTATTGCAATTACATACAAAGTTGGGGAGGAAGGATTCGAACCTTCGCATGCCCCGCCAAGGCGGGGTGCCTTACTCATTAAATTTTATATTCAATTTTTTCTCAATGTCTCCTTTTAAAGATTTTAAGTATTTTTCTCTTCTCATAGCTTCTGCTCTGGTATTATAATTTTCGCTATAAGCTAAAACTAAAGGTCTTCTGTTTTTTGTAGCAGTAACACAACCATTATTGTGTCTTAAAAACCTATCAGTCAAATTATTGGTTTGACCTATATAAAATTTATCATCTTTAACACTTTTAAGAATATAAACAAAAAATTGCATATATATTTTGCACAATGTTGGGGAGGTAGGATTCGGACCTACGCATGATGGAGTCAAAGTCCATTGCCTTACCACTTGGCTACTCCCCAATGTCATATAACATGAAACATGAAACATGAAACAAATAATATGAATTTCTACTCTTCTACAACCTTGCCCCCCATAATTTCCAGTGCATCAGTGAGGAGGGAGTTTTGTTCGGATTTTTTGATTGGCTCGGCTTCTTTTTTCAAAACTAAGTTCTTGTCCAGTTCAATGTTAATCTTAATTTCCGATTTTAGTATCTTACTAAACACTTGCTCAACTGTCAATCTATTGGTTTTATCATTCAATCGTTCGCAATAAAAACTATAAGGCGTGCCTAAGGTGATTATATTTTTTTCAGTTTTTGTCGGTTGACAATTAGACAAAAGTGCCGAAAGCGAATGATTGTAAGGTCGGATGTCGATTAATAATTTTTGCCAATTAGATTTTATAGTGCTTAAATCAATATTAGTATTAACATTATCTTCTTGCAATTTGCAATTTGTAATTAGTAATTTGGAATCTTCCTTCTTTTCTGTTTTATTAGAACTTATATTTTTCTTATCTAAGCTAGTTTCTCCCTCATCCGCCCTTCGGGCACCTTCCCCCGAAGGGGGAAGGGGAATTTTTGGAGTTTCAATTTCATATTCAATTTTTTTTGTCGGAAAAGTTTGTGTCGCTTTGATAATAGCGATTTCTAGCGGAAGCTGGGGGAGAATAAAACTGGAAATTTTGCTTTGCGCTTCCAGAAAAAGATTTATACTTGAAATAATTATAGAAAGTTCGGCGCCTTTGGAAAGTTCCTCCATTTTTTCCAATCTTTCGCTGGTCATTTCGCTGGAAAAATATTTTTTCAAATTAGAATCTATTTTTATAATCATCAACTGCCTAAGGTAATTGATCAAGGATTTATTGAAAACTTCCAAGTCATAGCCATTTTCCAAAAGTTCATTTATTTTAGAAATTGCGCCGGAAGAATTTTTTTTGAAAATCATCTCCGCTATAATTTCGGCAGTTTTTTTGTCAGCGGTGCCGAGAATTTCTTCCACTTCTTTTAGAGTGATATTTTTATCTTCCAAAGAAATAATTTGGCCAAGTAGTGATTCGGCATCGCGCATTCCGCCTTCGGCGCTGATGGCAATCATCTCCAATGCCTTACTCTCAATTTTTACTTTTTCTGCTTTAGCAATCAAAGCTAATTTTTCAATAATATTTCCAATCGGCAGTCGGGCAAAATCAAATCGTTGACAGCGAGACAGAATTGTTTCGGGAACTTTATGAATTTCCGTGGTGGCTAGAATGAAAACTACATGAGCGGGTGGTTCTTCCAAAGTTTTCAAAAGCGCATTGAAAGCTCCGGTAGAAAGCATATGGACTTCGTCGATGATATAAACTTTATATTTGAGCGAAGCGTTGGAGAGCGCTACGGTTTCTTTGAGTTCGCGAATGTTATCCACACCAGTGTTGGAAGCGGCGTCAATTTCAATGATGTCCAAAGATTTTCCGGCTGTGATAATTTTACAAGCTTCGCATTTTTCGCAGGGAATAGCATCGCTTAAATTTTCACAGTTTATTGTTTTAGCGAGAATTCTGGCGATAGAAGTTTTTCCAGTGCCACGCGGACCAGTGAAAAGATAAGCCTGGCCAACGCGATTATTTTTGATCGAATTAGAAAGTGTGCGCACGATGTGCACTTGTCCGATAATTTCGGAAAAATTTTTTGGTCTATATTTTCGATAAAGTGTCTCCGACATAGTTATATATAATACAAATCTACAAATAAATGCTAATCTGCAAATATGCGAATAAATTTTCTAATTAAATTCAAGAGCGCCTGAATTGAGGCACCCCTATGAAATATTATAGCACTGGAAAAAAATGCTGGCAATAAAATAAAAAAACCGGCCTAGGGCCGATTCAAAATTCATATAAGTAAAAGCGATTTATTTCTTAAACACTAAAAACTTGTAGCCTAAAAAATTCCAAACAAGACCGATGATTGAGCCCATGGCGGCGCCGATGAGCCCCCATTGTTCATAATTCATTCCTGCCAGTGGATGAATATATTTGAAAACAAAAGAAGCTACGGCGACATTAATGATGAAGCCGACGATACTCACAATGAAAAATTGGCCAAAGGCAGATTGGCTGTCTTTTTTTTCTTCAAAAGTCCAATATTTATTCCAAAAATAACTATTGATGTTGGCGATTGTGAAAGACAGTGCTTTATATATGGAATAAACGGAAATAACTAAAACTCCCAAACTTAACAAAACATCGGTGGAATTTATTTGGAAATAATTTTTCAGAAAAATTGTTAGGATAGTCAAAACTCCAAAATCAACCAAAACATTCAAAACTCCTGTGACACCAAATTTTCCCAATTGCCAGATGATGGGAATTTTTTTGCCGATTATGTGGGCGATAGCCAGTCCCAGTGGAGTGCCGATCAAGAAAAATGGAACGATAGCTAATTTTAAAGTAATATACAAATCTGGTTTAGCAACAGCTAAAATTGGCATAAACATTATTCCAATCAAGAACCCAGAGAGCATTCCGAGCCAAAAATCTTTTTTTGGCATAGCTTGCATAATTTTTTTGCTTAAGATTGAGAAGGAGTATTCAAATTATTGTTCAATTCTTTTTTTAGCTCTTCAAGATCAGGCGACCATTCATCCATTAAGTCGGAACTTTTATCAGAATTTTCTTCTTCCTTTTCTTCTTCAAAAGAAGGTACTGTCGCTGATTGTTTTTTTCCAGAATTTTTCTGTAAAACATTTTCAATCGATCCCCAATCGGAGGAGATATTTTTTGGAGTGACCAAAGTGACTTCATCTCCCGGTTCAACTTTGAAATAGGTGATAGAAGCCAAAAGAATTTTGTAAGCTTGACCTTGGGCGGCTACGAAATAGTTGCCTTGGGCGTCAAGACTGGCGACTCCAATTAGTCTTTTTCTTTCAGTTGGACCGATTTGTTTATAGATAAAAGACCCGTCTTGAGTGATGGTGAGTTTCAACATATCTCCTTCGACGAGTTTTGATTTTGAAGCATAATTGGCCGGCACAGGATATTGTTTGCCGTCGGTGCCAATCATAATTTGTCCGTCAAAAGTTCCTTCAATGATTCTGCCGTCTTCGGCGTCCTCATCACTAATTTTTTTTCTGCGACCGACTTTCTTTTTTCCTTCAAGCTGGAGTAGCATCGACTTGGCGCCTTGCAAAGTTTTTTCGGCGCTATAAATCATTTCACGAAGCGCTTGAATTTTATCATTATTTTTTTCTTCTTTTTCTTCCATTTTGATTTTTATATTTATATTACAAATAGATTATACAATTTATTCAACAGACGCGCAAGGCAAGCATTGGGGATAAGTTGGCTCTTTATAATGGACTAGCAAATCCAGACAAACCTATTAGATAGATGTGATACAATGAAAGTATGAAAAAATCATACACACCAAAGCAAAAAGCCTCGATTGCTTTGTCGGCAATTAAGGGCGAATCTGTTT
>Ga0210051_1003617_pt1 | contig 15311 bp, 15 predicted proteins | sample CryGey092014_all_FD_185464 | JGI IMG/M metagenome (GOLD analysis project Ga0210051, IMG submission 185464) | Groundwater microbial communities from aquifer - Crystal Geyser CG23_combo_of_CG06-09_8/20/14_all (SPAdes) (version 2) | ecosystem: Environmental > Aquatic > Deep subsurface > Groundwater...
GCTGTGCAAGCGCTACTGCTGTCCGATCGAGAATGTCTATCTTCTCAACACGTCCGCTCATAAGTCTCATCGCCTGCTTGTAATAATTCGCGGCCGCTACAAAATCTTTATCGGCAAATGTAATGTCACCGAGCCGCGGAAGCGCAAGCTGATTCTCTGAGTTTCGTTCAAGAGCTTTCTTATATGCCGCCTTTGCACTTTGAGTATCACCAAGCTGACGCTTGAAGTCGCCCAACAATATCAACGCATAAGAATGCTCAGGATATTTCTCAACTGCCTTCTCTACCGACTTCAATCCCGCAACTGTATTCCCAGCACGCCACTTCTTGACGCCTTCTTCTAATAATCCCTTTGCTGATTCGCGCATCAATTTATCGAGCTTATCTTTTCCAAGCAATTTTCCTAAGGTCACCATTGTATCGGATTTTTCAGCGTTGCGAATAGTTGTAAGAACCTCGTTGATGTCCTGCTCGTCCTTGTTGAGCGCCATTACCAAAAAGCTTTCCGCTTCAGCCGCGCGGTTCAGTTGAGCAAAAGCCGCCGCAATGTTGCCGTATATGACTCCGTCATCAATGCCCAGCGCAATTGCGTTGTTGCTCTCTTGAATAGAGCGTTCAAAATTTCTGGAAAAATAATACGCAGTCGCTAGGTGTGCGTGAATTCTTGCATCCTCTGGCGCCATTGAAACAGCAAGTTCAAGAAGATTTACAGAAACATCAGGGTTGTTAATATCGACAGGCAGAGCGTACTGAAGGTATCTCCCGACAAGAAATCTTCGCAATAATTCAATCGCCGGTTCTTTATCTGCAAGAGCTTCAATCGCATATCTGAATGCACTTTGATAATGATAAATCGCCAGCGCAGGATTTTCTGTTTCGATGATTCTAGCTATTCCGAGATGAATTCTCGGATCTTCATAGCGAAGGTTTAAAGCATCTTGATAAAGCCTGAATGCATCTCGAAATTTACCCGCTCGTTCCGCCGAAATCCCTTTTGAATAAAGTTCTTCCACTTTTGATGAAAGAGTATCACCGCGCGGCGACTTCGAAAGCACTCCAAAAAGAGTGCTGATCGCATCTGACAGACGACTTGCTTCAGCGCTTTCCTTCGGTGCCTTGGCTTGGGGATTACGATTCGATTGAGCATACGCGTTCGAAACAAAAAGTAATGAAATAGAAAGCACTGCCAATAAACTAAATAATTTAAATGACTGTTTAAAATTCATTTCTTACACCTCGAGTTGTATTGTCTTGCAATTACAATACCGAGCGCATATCAGTCTTATGAAAAAAATCGTTCACTACCGAGAGCAAAGAAAACGCAAAGCAGACGGAGATAAAAATTATTTATAAAATATAAACTCCATGCACTCTGTTTTGTCAATGCATACTACTGAGCAAATTGTCTCTTTCTAGCGACTATTACGACGCCGATACAGAAAGCAACTACTAAATTTCAAATATTGAATTATTTGCTTTCTACATTATATTGTCAAGCAATGAAATTTCTGAAGGTTATCTAAAAGTCGAATTTTTTTGAGATCGGATCTCCAAATTCCATGGATACTTCAGAGCCGCAAAAATAAATCCTAGGATTCCAACAAAAAAAACACCACCCATATAACCAAAAATTGCAAATGTATCATGAGCTTCTGTTCTCCCAATCTCTGGACCGTAAATCGCAATTAGAAGCCAAACAAAAGGATATAGAAACCCTCCAACCGCTACACTATACTGTACACAAAACCTCAGTAAACGCGGTGCTTGAATGAATGACATTAAAGTTAAAATTGCAAGAGAAAGCCCTGCAATGCCATTGGCGTGAAAGTGATAACGCTGGTAGCAGCGCCAAAGCTTTGCCGATTCAGTTTTAATTTTAGCTTCTCTCTCAGAATTATCTGATAGACTTTGAATATCATAATTCCGAGCCAATCCGGCTGAAATTCTGTTTTGAAAAAAGTCTTCATTTGCTCCGAATAAAATTCCGATTAAAACTCCGCCGGCCATTCCAAGCACTGCAATGATAAAAGGCAGTTTTCGCAAAATCATATGGACACTCCTTTATTTGAACAAAATATATCGTATCTTTATTATTTCAGAAGTACAAAGCGAATAAATCTTGAAAACTTATTGCACATTAGCAAAGTTTTTGAATAAACTATGCAATGTTTATTTACGGCGGTATCGTCTAACGGTTAGGACGTCAGATTCTCAATCTGGTAATAGGGGTTCGATTCCCCTTACCGCTACCATCTATAACTAGAAGCTGTGAAAAAATCCTGCTGTTGAAAATCTTTTTTGGAGACGCAGGCGTCACGCCTGTGCCCTCAGGTTTGGCTGGGGGACTAGGATTCGAACCTAGATACCGAGAGTCAGAGTCTCGTGTCCTGCCGTTGGACGATCCCCCAAAAAGGAACGTCATTAACCAATAATATATTCTCTTCAAAAAAATAATCAAGAATTCGATTCAAATCATCGAGTATTTCCTATATCATAGTTATGTGAGTGAATTATCTAAAGAATGGAAATATGAATTTGGAATTCCCGGTCCTGATCCCGGCGGCAAGCAAAACAATTGCTTTGCAAGCCGAGACATGTCTCTTGGAATTCGTCTTCTAAAACTTGAAGACGCTGTCAATTGGGCGCGCTCTAATTCGATTTGGCCTCTGACTTTCGGGCTTGCATGTTGCGCAATAGAGATGATGGCAACTATGGATTCTCGATTCGATCTCTCGCGGTTTGGCTCAGAAGTTTTCCGCGCCTCGCCGCGGCAGGCTGACCTTATGATCGTTGCCGGCACGGTAAACAAAAAGATGGCGCATGTTGTCCGAAAGCTATATGAGCAGATGGCTGAACCGAAATGGGTAATCGCAATGGGCGTCTGTGCATCGACTGGAGGCATGTATCGGGTTTACAATGTGGTTCAAGGTGTTGACCGCGTAATACCGGTGGATGTATATGTCGGCGGCTGTCCTCCTCGTCCTGAAGCGTTAATTGACGGAGTAATGGAACTTCAGCGAATGATTAGAGGTGAAGTGCCGCGCAAAAAACCTGCTCTGGAGATATCTGAATCTACCGACAATAAAAAATATTTTCCGATAGGAGTGCGACCGTGAAAAAAATTATCTTAGTCTTTTTAGCAATCATTCTTTTCTCCTTACCATCGTTTGCCGGAGATTTGAGACCAGTTGATTGGATTGTTGCCGTAGTTGATGCCGACATCATAACGTTCACTCAATTTGTCGAGGAGATGCGCGTCGAATCTGCGCGAAGAGGAGTTTCAATTGAACAACTCACTCCCGAGCAGAAGAACCAACTCGGAGACGCAGTTATGGAAAAACTTCTCACCGAGGCTCTTCTTGTTCAAGAGGCTCGCCGGCAAATCATAACCGTCACACCCGCCGAAATCGAAAAGGAAGCTCAAGATGCAATGAGCCGCTTGAGACAGCAATTTGTTGACCAAGCCGCATTCGAACGCGCGTTAGCCGCAGAATTCACTACGCCTGAAAGAATTAATGAACGCTACCGAAACCAAGCGGAAGCCCAATTGCTCCGCACAAAACTTATCGATCAGGAAATTAAGCGAAAGATAAAAATAACCGATAGCGATATTTTGTCCGCGTATCAAACTCGTGCAGAAGAAGTTCATGTGCGGCATATTCTAGCCGCTGACTCTAAGCTTGCCGAATCAATCCGTATAAGACTCTCCTCCGGAGAAAAGTTCGAAGATGTAGCAAGCAGTGTTACTGCGCTCGAAGCGGCTGATCTCGGCTGGGTGCGCCGCGGTACCATGGTAGAAGCCTTCGAGAACTCTGCTTTTGCGCTTATGCCCAATCAAACTTCTGATGTAGTAAAAACAAGATACGGATATCACGTGATTCAACTTATTGAACGTAAAAAATCTGAACTGCCGCCGCTCTCTGACGATATTAAGGAGAGAGTTTTTAATGAGCTCTATACGTCAAAATTCGACTCTATGCTCGAAAATTTTGTCGATTCGATACGTGAGCATGCTTATGTAGAAATTCGTGAGGCTTCCCTGGAACCTCTCTTTTAATTTTCAGCGATGAACAATACTGAACTGCCGATCGGCATCACTTCAGGCGATATTGCAGGAATAGGTCCCGAAATAATTCTCCGTTCTTTGCAAAAAATTCAAACAAAAATATTGTTGATAGGACCAAAAAATATTTTTTTGGAAGCCGAAAAAAAAATTGGAATTAATCTGCCTGAATGTGATTTTGCAGATACCGGTTCTATTGACGCAAAATTTCTTTTTCTCAAAAAAAATTTACCGGAGATCGGAAAATCTTCTCACGATGCAGTAGTGCTCGGAGCACAACTCGCTTTATCTAAAAAAATCTCCGTGCTCGTCACTGCTCCGATTTCAAAATTTGCTTGGCAATTAGCCGGCTTCTCGGATCCGGGGCACACCGAGTTGATAGGCAAAATCGCTCAGAAAAAACCTGTAATGGGTTTCATTGGCAGAGAAACTGAAGGAGCTGTTCTAAGGCTTGCGCTTGTCACAATACATGATCCAATTTCAAAACTCCATGATTTGATTACTGCTAAATCAATCGAAGAGACTGTGCGAATAGCCCGAGATTTTCTCGTCAGCCGAGTAAAAATATCAAACCCTAAAATCGCTGTTGCAGGTTTCAATCCACACTCTGGAGAAGGCGGCAAAATAGGCAATGAAGAGATCGAAACTATAATTCCCGAAATAACGAAATATAAAAGCGAAGGAATAAATATTGACGGTCCAATACCTGCTGACGCGCTCTTTTCTCACCGCATAAGACGACGATACGATCTTCTAATCGCAATGTATCATGACCAAGGGCTAACCGCTTTCAAGGCCCTGACCTCGGGCACTGGAGTGAACGTCACAATGGGGCTTCCATTCATTAGAACCTCTCCGGATCATGGCACGGCTTTCGAGATTGCAGGGAAAGGAATTGCAGATCCGTCAAGCATGATCTCTGCAATCAAATTAGCGCTGGAATTAAAAAATGCCGAATGATTTGACAAATCTTTCAGTAATTAAAAACTCGCTTGCAGAACATGGAATCTTTCCGTCTAGAAGGCTGGGACAAAATTTTATCTGCAATTCAGGAGCTATAAAAAAGATCATTGAAGCGGCAATGGCTGAAGAAAAAGAATGTTTGGAGATCGGGCCCGGACTTGGCGCTCTGACATCAGCTCTTTCTGACATAGCCAAATGCGTCACTGCAGTCGAAGTATGCGAAAAACTTGAAGGAGTTCTTGAAGAAAATCTCGCAGAACTCAAGAATGTAAAAATTATTTTTCAAGATTTTCTCAAACTCGATCCTAAATCAATTGGAAATTTGAGTTGGGTTGTAGTATCAAATCTCCCCTATTCAATTTCTACACCAACTCTTTTCCGATTCATAGACGGAGGCTTCAAATGGGAGCGCATGATATTTACTCTTCAAGCCGAAGTTGGAGAACGACTCGCGGCAAGCCCCAGAACAAAAGAATACGGAGCTTTATCAATTGCGGTGCAGGCATCATGCAAAGTAGAACTGCTGAATCGATTCCCTTCATCTTTCTTCTGGCCTCGGCCAAAAATCGAATCGGTGCTCGTAAGACTCACGCCTTCCGAAAACGAAAAGCCTTTACCAGTCTTAAGAAAAGTTCTCCGCACAGCTTTTTCATCGAGACGCAAAACAATGAGGAATGCTATGAAAGGAATAGAACACGGAATCGAGGCTCTATCAGCCGCTAAACTCGATCCGAATTGCAGACCCGAGGAAATCCCTGTTCCGCTCTGGATTGAACTCGCTAGAAAAATCTCTGAACTCGAAAATAAAAAAGATATATGAGGGAAGAATCGAATTCAAAAATCATTTCGCATGTAAAACCAGTAATCATCTCCGCAGTTAAATGTAATTACAATTGTAAAGGTTGTCCTAAAGCCGACGCGAAAGACGGATTAGTTGTAAGAATTGTTGGTTACAACAAAAATACCTCAAAATTAATTTCGGCGTTTCAGCACCGATTTGTGGAACTTGCATCCGGCAATCTACCGACCGACGTTGAAACTTATTTCGAATTAAAATCGTGCGGTCTCAATCGTTTAATCGTTCCGCTATTCGAATTGGAATCAGAACATGACAAATTAACAAATGAAAAAGGCTCGTTTAAAAAAACATTGAAAGCGCTGAAAGCGGCAAAAAAAGCGAGTCTCGAGTCTTGGATAATAACACCTGCCGGCGATATTAAAGAGATGGCTCATGAACATTCCGATAATTTACGAAGACTTATGAGGCTTGGCTGGGACCTTCACTCGAAATTAATGCTTTACGATAAAGTTCATCTTCCTTGCTATGCTGAATATTTTGAGTAAGATTAAATTATGAGTGAAAAAGAAACAATAGTAAAAAAAAGAGAGTATTCGCGCCCTGCCCTGACGCGCTACAGAATGAAAGAGAGCATTGCAGAATATCAACTTGCCCATTCAACACCAAACGTCTTGAAATGCGCTAATAATCCGCCTGGATGTCGCGGCAGAGGCAGAAGCCTATTCGCTCCGCCGCCGTGGGGTTAGTCAATTCCTGTCATGCCGAACAAAACTTCACTTCAACGCTCATCAACTTACATAAACGGTTGGGAAGTTGCTCTACAAATTGACGAAAATGCCGCTCCGTATAAAAATCTTATCGAATGCATAGAATTTTCCAACGGTTCAAAAACATTTTATCTTTTCGATCTCGATTGTCCTGAAGACGACATTATTGGAATGGTAGGAATAATCCGCGGCGGAGTTGGCTCGATTGGGCTCATATATCAGGACTCGTTCAAATCGCTTTCAAGATTAATTCAGGAGTTCGAACTAATCCTGCCTGAGTGTAATAATTTGAAAGCAATGGCAATTCATATACCAGAAGGCAAGGATGTTATCACCATAAGTAAAACTTTTTTTCCACAGCCTTTCCACTTGTTTTCAAATAGTGTAAAAAATGTTGTTGAGCAAATATTTGAAGAAAGCAATAAAAAAGAAGCTAAAGAAATAAAGGAAAAAGTTCAACAATATGACGTGGAACTTTCAGATAAAGATTCAATTATAGTTTTTTCCGGAAATGCGTCTATCAACAGCAATTCCCAAGATTTGCAAGAGATTATAAGAACAAACCTCAATGATTTTTCTGATGCTTCGGCTTTATCTTGTCTCACTTCTCTTTCTGAATCCTGCAGTAAAGCACAATTGGCTCACCCTCTACTCTGGATCAAAAGAACCAATCCTTAAAATCTCCTTGCACTCAAAGATATTTACGAATTTGAAATCATGTGGAAGAAAAAACTTGACGCTCTGTAAGAAGTAGATAGAGTTTTCTTGTTTCGATAACAGGAGCGAAGTTGTGACAGAAGAACAACAAATACAGAAAGACGAATTTCTCACCAGCAAAGAGGCTGAGGAATATCTCAAGGTATCTAGTGTCACCTTATGGCGGCTGGTAAAAGAGGGACTCATACCGATATATAAAATTCATAATCGTAATAGATACAGGCGATCTGACCTGGAAAACTTTATGGAATCGCATAAAGTTTCTTCAGCAAATACTACTCCAGTGAGTTCTAACTAATAGTTCATTTAGAACTAAATTTCTTTATTGCAGGAGGGGAAGTGCAAAAATACAGAAGTAAAAGATTTGAAAGGCATATTTATCGGCGAAGGCCACGTTTCATAAATCATGGCTTTTACGATTTACTCACAAACATCACGTCTGACAGAGTCATAATTTCTCTACTTTTTATTGCCGCAATACTTTTTGTAACATTAGATGCGCCAAATATGTTTGAAACCCAGAAGGCATGGGCTCTGACTAATAGATTTGTTCCTTACGAACTTGCTTTAACCAATTTTGTCAAGCGGTCGGAATCAAAAGGAACCAGCTCTTCACTTCTAGACCTTCCTACCATAAAAATGAATCCAATGAAAGCGTGGGGCGGAAGAGTTCCTGAAATGGACCTAATTAACACCAACTCCAATTCCAGCATTACTTCATCCGAGATTCATGAGAAAGCCATAATTGATAATGACCAAATAAATAGCAGCAAGCCCTGCAATATTTCTTCACCATTCGGATACAGGCGATTAGGCAGAAGCGTCAGGCATCACGATGGAATCGACGTTTCAATGCCGTACGGAAGACCGATACTAGCGAATGAAGACGGGACCGTATCATTTGCGGGTTGGAAGAGCGGATACGGAAATCTTGTCATCTTGGATCACGGATATGGAAAGCAAACCTTTTACGCTCACGCTTCATATATCAGAGTAAAAGTCGGAGACAATATAAAAGAAGGCGAGGCCATAGCAAATGTTGGAGCAACGGGTCGGGCATTCGGCACACATTTGCATTTTGAGATAAGGTATAACGGAGTTCCAGTAGACCCTGAGCAAGAATTTTTATCTAAGAAGTTGTATTTCTGACATTGTAGTTTTATTCTAAAGAAGTGATTGAAGATAAGAGCAAAAACGAATCAAAAGATAAGAATAAAATTCTTATCTCTGCAAAAAATCTGCGAGAGGCAATTAAAACAGCCGCAGAAAAACTCGGGTGTCCCGAGCGCAACATTCGTTACCAAATAATACAGAATCCCCGTTACATATTTTTTGGATTATGGTCACAGTCTGCAAAGATAATTGCATGGAAGCATGATGCTCTAAATATGCACGTAGCGGAAGCATTACGCGCGGCAAGTGATATAGACGGACATATCTCAACTGAATTAATTAATTCTGAGCTCAGACTAACTGTTTACGCTCCGATCGGAAGAGGAATTCCAGTATCATTCGAAAAAGTAATCACAAATCTTAGAGAATACGAACCTGACGAACTTGATGAAGAGAAAGTTAGAGATTTAGTCAACCGAGCTGACGGCAAATCCGAAACGGTAGGGCGAATTTCAAAAAGCGGAGGACGCGACGGCACATTTTCCATCGACGTTTCAAAAGATGGAATGGAAGCTTATCTAACACTCTTTCCGCCAGGAAAAGGCGGAAGAAAGATTGAGCTCGAAGATATAATAAAAGGGTTAGTTCGAGAAGGAATTGTATACGGTTTAAAAGAAGACATAATTAAATGGGCTATTTCCGAAAACAGGTACAACGAATCGATTTTAATAGCAGAAGGCAATTCTCCAGTCCCCGGAGCAGACGGCAGGCTTGAATTCAAATTCAGAAAAGATCTGCACATTATCAAATTGAAAGAAGACGAGAAAGGACGAGTTGATTACAAAAATCTTGAGCTGATAGAAATGGTCAAAGCCGGAGACATTCTCATTGAAAGGATTCCATCTGAACTTGGAGAAGCCGGAAAAAATGTTTACGGCAAAGAAAGTCTGCCTCTTTTCGGAAAAGATGTGGAACTGCCTCAAGGTGAAAACATTAAAGTCGAAGGTAATACAATGCTGGCCGGGATAGAAGGGCATGTAATTTGGAGCACTGGCAAAGTAACAATATCTCCCGTGTATTATGTCAAAGGCGATGTAAATTACAGCACAGGAAATATTAATTTCAATGGAACTGTCTGCATAGACGGGCTTGTTGAAGACTCTTTCAGCGTAAAAGCCGGCGGCAGTATTATTGTAAAAAAGTCGATAGGCAAATGCAAAATTTCAGCGGGCGGAAACGTAACAGTATTAGGTGGAATACTTGGCAGGCAGGAAGCAGAAATAGATATTGACGGAGATCTCGTCGCATTGTTTATCGAGAACGCCAAATTAAAAGTTAAAGGCAATTTAATTACCAGTGAAATGATTCTTCACTCTAATGCTATAGTCGGAGGAGAAATATTTTTAAATGGAGTCAGAGCCGCTCTGGTAGGAGGATCGGTAACAGCCGGAAGAGACATAACTGTTCGGAGCATTGGTGGAGAAGGCACAAGCAGAACTTCTGTTAGAGCAGGAGTCAAATACAAATATGCTGTCAAACAACTTGAGCTAAAAGAAGAGATGGCTCGAATCGACAGCATAATAGAAAAAATAGATACCGCAATAAAGCAAGTTGAGTCGAATAAAGAAACTTCCTCCGATTATGTCAATACAATGAAACAGCTGATAACGAGAAAGAACCAGATACAATTACATCTCAAAGCATTGCGCGAAGAGAGCCGAACACTTGAAAATGAAATCGACTTAAATTCAGCTCATGCATCTATAAATGTTTATGAGTTAGTTATGCCCGGAACCAAAATTGAAATTGGAAACACTTCAATGGTAATATCAAACAACATAAAATACGTCACATTTAAAAAACTTGGAGTAAAAATCAATGTTATGCCTTATGAAGGCAAAAGCATCGAATAATTCAATATTGAACTCAAGTAAGTTGATTATTATTGAAGAAGAACTGCATCTATGGTATCGGCATCTAGCAATTAACTGCAAGCAAACTGAATCTATCAAATTATTATCCGAAGACGAAATTGAAAGAGCGGAACAAATCACAAATGCACAAAGTCGAATGACGTTTATCGAATCGCGATCAACATTGAGAAATATTTTAGCAATGTATTTAGACAAAGATCCAAAAAGTTTGAGACTTGAAAAGAGCTTAAACGGCAAACCGCATCTAAAAGGTAAAAGTCATCTTTGCTTTAATATCGCTCATACAAATGGCATAGCTCTATTTGCAATATCTAACGGTGCGGAGGTAGGAGTTGACGTTGAACGAATAGACAGAAGAATCGATTCAGATGCAATCGCAAAAAGATTTTTTTCAATAAGAGAACAGAATATTTTAAAAAAGCTATCTGCCGAAAAAAAGCAAAAATACTTTTTCGAATGTTGGACATGCAAAGAGGCTGTTGTAAAAGCAATGGATAAAAAAGTAATTTATCATTTATCAGAAATTGAGCTCTCCGAAAATAAAGATTCAATAATGATAAAAGATAATCCTGATGCCGAGCACTGGCGAATCTGGTTTCCAAAACTTCCCAATGGATTTATCGGAGCAGTCGTAAGAAAAAAGGGGCAATTCAATACGAATGTTAGCCGCATCTGACCAAAAAGCAGTATTTTGTCATTGCGAAGACAGGCGAGGCGTCCATTGACGCGGAGCGCCTGTGCCTCCAGAGCGTCTCCCATCATATTTGAAATTGCAAATTGAAAAGTGCAAATTGAAAATTTCATTTTTCAATACTTCATCAAAAGTTCTTCAGTCCTTTTTAAAATTTCAGCTTCTTCACTGGATATTCCTGCTCCTCTTGAATCAAAAAGTTCATAAAGTTTCTGCAGAGTTTCACGTTCGACAGCATCAAGTCCCTGACCACCCGAGCCTAATTGCAATTCATTCTTTTTAACCGGATAGATATTCAAATCCGAAAGGCCATTCAAGTCAATTCGTCCTTTGTGCGTTCCTTCACTGTCATAACTAATACTAATCAAATACATTCCTGAACCTCTGGTAGCCACTCTCTCTGCTTCCCAGCCTCTGCCTTTTGATGCTACATTCCAAAGAATCGTGCTATCTGGAGCAATAACCCTTATTGAATTAAATTTTCCAATTTCACCCCAACCGGTAAATACCTCAATAAGGAAAGAAGCTTCATTTGAAACCTTGATATAACCCTCGAACGACGAATCTTTAGCAACCTCGAAAGCAACAGGGCAACGCTGTCCTGAGTCAACTCCAGAATTAGAAATAGTCTTGTTCTGAGTTCCAAAAGACAGAGCACCAATTGCTTGCACTTCAATATTAAAATCGCTCTCATCAATTCTTTTATATGCTCCGACTCTAATGTAATAAACACCTGATTCCACTCTGTCCAATGAAACACGTTCCAAACCTGAACCATCTTCCCTGCTTACAGAGCGAATATTTCCGAGATCATCGTAAATCCACAGATCAATGTCTTTGTCAGTTTGGGTCCCACGTATTTCTACTTTCAAAGATCCCTCATTCGAAAAAGCTATCGAATACCAGGCAGAGCCTGCAATGCCTTCTCCTGCTCTACCTACTGCTTTGTAACCATTTCCAATTCTCAAAGCTTTTCCATTAGACGGATCGACGATTGATTTCGAAATATTAATTTTTTTTGTAGATATTGTATAGCCTGAAACTTCTCCCTGCTTGAAACCGAAAACCCTTACATAAATTATTTCGCCGGGTTTAACCCTGACAACACTCGATTCAAGTTTGCTTCCTTCATTTTCCGACCAACCGAGGCGTCTGCCGTTAGCGTCTTGTACCTCTACGTCAAGATCAGCGGCGGCATTCATGCCATTAAGAGTTATCAGCAGTCCTTCACCTAAAGCAAAAGAAGTTCCAGCGGTTTGAATCTTCCACCAAGACTCATTCTCAGAGCCGTATCCTGCATTCCCTGAACCATTTGCTCCATCAATAAGAAGTTCGAGAGCGCGGTCGCGAGTGTTCGGTTTCGGAGGTTCAACAGCATTGGGAGCAACAATAACTTTTATTGCGCGGCCGTTCGAAAAAATAGTTTCATCCGTCCTCAAAGTAATTTCATTGAACATCTCGCTTGCTCGTTTACGATCAAAACAAAAGAGCAAATAATATGTTCCTGGAGCAGAAGGAGCAGCAATATCGATATCGACATTGGTCTGATCCGAACCTCCAACCGAGTTCAGAAACACCTTCATTGATTCCTGACGCTTATCCCACGATGGAAGCCAAACGCCGGTATGAGTTCTAAAAAAAGAAGAAGAAGATGTCGAGATTAACAAAGTTCCGAAAATTCTTGAACCAGGTTTCACACTTATCGTATTGACCGAAAAACCGTTTAGATTCACCGCATCAATTACAAGACCTCTATCCGCATAAACAGGAGAAGCAACGATTAAAAAGATGAATGTTAGCAGAACGGCAATTCTACAAGTTCTCATTAATTAATTGCCTAGAGCTTCATCTATTTTACGAATCAATTCCGACTTAGGAAGCGCTCCGACTATTTTGCCTACAGCGTCCTTTCCTTTGAAAATAAACAACGCTGGAATCCCCCTAATGCCCAATTCTGAAGCATATTGCTGGTTTTCATCCACATTGTATTTTCCGATCTTAAGCTTACCTGCATATTCAGAAGCAATCTCTTCGAGAATAGGAGCAATCATACGGCAAGGTCCGCACCACGGCGCCCAAAAATCGACTAGCACAGGGTTCTTCGATTGATACACGTCAGACTCAAAATTGTTGTCAGTCACAGTCAAAATATTTTCAGACATTTTAATTACTCCTCGAGCAAAAGCTCTGCAATTTGTACTGCATTCGTTGCGGCGCCTTTCCGCAGTTGATCTCCAGAAATAAAGAATGCAAGCCCGTTATCCGACGAAGAATCTCTTCGAAATCTTCCGGCAAAAACCAAATCTTGTCCTGAAGTTTCCAGCGGCATTGGAAAATAATTTTTCTCACGATCGTCCACTACCTTAACTCCAGGCGCTTTCGAAAGAATTTCTCTTGCCTCTTCCGGAGAAATCTTCATTTCGAAATCAGCATTAATTGACTCGGCATGAGATCTAAAAACAGGGACCCTAGCGCAGGTTGCCGAGATACGAATCGTCGAATCGCCGAAAATTTTGTGCGTTTCTTTGCGCATCTTTGTCTCTTCCTCATTATAACCGTCGTCTCCGATTTTGGAATTATGCGAAAAGAGATTGAATGCAATAGGATGCGGAAAAATATTCGGAGAAGCTTTTTTCCCTTCGAGAACTTCCTTGGTCTGATTTTCCAATTCGTAGATTGCTTTTGCTCCCGCACCGGACACTGCCTGATAAGTTGAGACAATAAATCGTTTCACTTTTGCTCTCTTATGAAGAGGCCAAAGAGGAACTACAGCAATTATTGTAGAGCAATTTGGATTCGCGATTATTCCTTTCGGACGAATTTTAATCGCAGAAGGATTAACTTCGGGAACCACAAGAGGAACTTCAGGATCCATCCGAAACGCAGAGGAATTATCGACAACTATGCAACCGGCAGAGGCAAATTTTGGAGCGAATTCCTTAGATCTAGAACCTCCGGCAGAAAATAGAGCAATATCTATTCCTTTGGGATCGGCATTAGCAAGGTCTTCGACAATATACTCTTTTCCACAATAAGTTATTCTCTTTCCCGCCGAGCGTTGAGAAGCCATAACCCGAAGATTTTTAATCGGGAAATTTCGTTCCGCCAGCACAGTCAAAAATTCCTGCCCAACTGCGCCAGTCACGCCTACAACAGCCACATTAACAGATTTACCCAAAGCCATAGCCATCACCTTTCATTAATCGAAATGAATTTTACTCAATAATTTGAGTTAAAATTCATTGACGTATTACTTCAACAAGTTCTTTAAAAATTTTATTCTCATTCTTTCCAAGCGTCAAGCCGAGGAACTTCTCCTCACCCATACTGCTCTCCAAAATAGAGAGAGAATCAAGCTGATAATAGCCGCCGCACGAAACAGCCATGAGAGCAGAAATCGGAGCTTTTGAAAGAGTGTAAATCTGAGATTCTTCAAAAGGTTTAACCTCTACGAAAATAATTCTCGACAATTCAGCAGTTTTTCCAAATTCAGCTTTGCGCCTTCTGGAACTTTTTTTTCGCTTCTCAAATTCTAACCTAAATCTTGTAAACGGATTCTGAAGTTCGAAAGAAGGAACGGCTTTAATAATACTTTTTCCTTCTATTTCTTCTTTCCATAAAAGTATTCTGTCATCAGATAAAAACTCAAACCCCTCGCCGGATAATCTCTCTGCAATTGTGCTCTTGCCGCTCCCGCTGCGGCCGGCGAAGAGAACTGCTTTTCCATTGAATAATACGCTTGAAGCATGAATGGGCACAATCCCAAATTCCGACAAGGCGTAAAGAATCGCCGGAACAACAATTGAGGAAAGTCTGTCAGAACGATTAGGCGCAGAAGGAATAATTGTAAATATTTCCAGTTGTGCAGAAATTGAACTTAATTTTTTTCTGCAAACTTTTGTCTGAGACAGTCCAAAAGCTCTTCCAATTTCAACGGCGGAAGGCGGAGCTTTTTCAGCCGGCCGAATAGAAATTTCTATTCTACAGTCAGGAAGTGCGTTTCCTTCAAACGACCTAATAAAATACGGAAGTGTTTCTTCCTGAGAATTTTCAGGAAGATAAAGATTAACCTTTGCGTTTCCGAATTGAAAATGTATCATTAAATAAAGTTATGAATTATTTTAGAATAATTGCAATCAAATTATTTTTACCGGCAATTTTAATTTCTATTTCAGGAATTGTTGCAGAGGGGCTGGATGCAGTATCAATCAAAAATTACTTTATCTTCGACAAAGACAGAGGAAAGCGCAGGGTGAGGTGAAAGC
>Ga0210051_1003620_pt1 | contig 15310 bp, 18 predicted proteins | sample CryGey092014_all_FD_185464 | JGI IMG/M metagenome (GOLD analysis project Ga0210051, IMG submission 185464) | Groundwater microbial communities from aquifer - Crystal Geyser CG23_combo_of_CG06-09_8/20/14_all (SPAdes) (version 2) | ecosystem: Environmental > Aquatic > Deep subsurface > Groundwater...
ACTGTTTCGGTTAGGTTTTCTAATTACCCAATAGGTCGATTTGGGTTAGGTAGTTTGGTTACTTGACACGCGATGTGTCTGGACCTACGCATAATGTTACATTTTTGAAATTTGATTTTTGACATTTAATCTCCGATATGGTAATATCGGCTCATGCCTATCACAAAATCAGCTAAAAAATCACTTCGGGTATCGCAAACAAAACAAGCGCACAACACCAAAATACGTATCGCGCTTGAAATTGGGTTAAAAAAAGCAACCAAAGAGACGTTTTCTGGCGTCGTATCTATTATCGATAAAGCGGCAAAACACCACGTTATCCATAAAAACAAAGCCGCGCGGCTCAAAAGCCAACTGGTAAAACGGCTTGCCATAACAAAGCCAGAACCGCGTGCAACAAAAACGCAAACGGTTGCAAAAACAAAAAGTTCTCCAAAAACAAAAGTAAAAAAGACTGTTACTAAAAAAGCAACTGCCAAAAAAGCATAAGGAGTCGTGATGGATCAAATAGGAGGGAGCAAATGGGGGAATTCGCTCACTGTTGTATTTTCTTTGGCAAAATGGATCGTTTTGTTCCTTGTCGCGCTCCTGCTCATCCATCTATTTGTCGCAACCATCTTTATGGTCGACGGTCCATCTATGGAACCGACGCTCTACACAAAACAGATAATGCTGGTCAACCGCTTGGCATACCTTACCAATACCCCTAAACGGGGTGATGTGGTGGTAATGCGCTTCCCCGGAGATCCGGTTAAAAGCCGGTATGTTAAACGCATTGTCGGGATGCCAAACGATGATATTGCTATCCACGATGGCGCAATCTATATCAATAATAAAGCGCTTATTGAACCATACATCCCATTTGAAACGTATACTGATACGTCAAATATTACATCAGCACACCTCAAAGCAAACGAATACTTTCTTGTCGGCGATCACCGCGAGGTGAGTAGCGATTCGCGCATCTGGGGACCGGCGCGCAAAGAAGATCTCATCGGAAGAACAACATTTATCCTCTTTCCTTTTGGCGAAGCTGGCTACATCCCTCACGCATATTATAAGTAGATCTCACTGTTTAGACTTTCGATCCGATACCTAATACCCTATTATTCGCTTCCGGGTAAGATATTAAACTTGCTCTACGAAATTACACCACTAGTGCGCATATGCGCACTAGTGGTGTAAAACTATAATCCAAACCTTATATCTTTATATCTTCACTCAACATTCAACAACTTTATAATCGAGTGCACAAAGTCGAACAATATAAGATGCGAATGTTTTAGTCGATCGTTGGTGTGCGGGCAAGCGAGAGCGTTGACCCAAGCCAGTTGATCAGCGGAAAGAGTTCTGCGTCAAACTGTTCTATGGTGTGGTATTCGGTATCTGTCACAATCCATTCGGGTATGGTAAACGGGTGTAAACGGAACCGCGCGGTCCACTGTTTTTCTACCCCCATCGCGATCGCATAGGGGAGATATCGTTCAAAATAATCTGCTTCGTCTTGCTGATAGGGCAGTTCGTGTGGATCAGATAAAAACGCTTTAAATGCCAACCAGTCACGATACGCTTTTTTACCCGTATCACTCAAGATGGGAAGTTTTGGTGCGAGCGATATTATCGCCAATGCTGACAATATCATACCTACCCACACGAGTGCTGTTTTTGGGTCGGGGAAAAACCTAATGCCAAAGATAAACCCGCCAAAACCGATGAAAAAGAGAAGAATACCAAAAACCTTAAATCTCCGGTGATACGCCCCCGGGTCTTGGATAAAATAGTTTTTTTGCGTGACGATACCGTAGATCCCTGAATAAAAGTGTGCTATTTTTTCTGAAAACATGCGATGTCCCACGCGCAGAGTAATGCTTGAGCGGTCAGCGACAACTTGATCCTGTGAAAAGAGTTTAGAGAGTAACAGCCGCTCGAATAACTGTATATCCGTATTGTCGTGCACACTCGCGACTGCTTGGAGAATTGCCCGCACTTCGTCTTTTTCTGACTTTTCTTTGAGATCGATCTGGCTGGGAAGCGCAAATGTATGGTATCTCCCGATACGAAAATCACCTTCATCGTGTTGGTTGACCATTATATATTTACGTCGCGCAAGGTCAATAAGCGTTGCTGCGATAGAACGCTTACTCAAATGTCCGTAAAGGAGCGCTTCCACCGCTGCAGGGGGCATATCACCCGGCGGTTGTGAAATAGGTTGTATGTTTGCTGCAAGTTCGCCCAGCTGTAAGCGCCGTAAGATCACAAACAGTAAGATGAGCAGAGCGATTGCAGGGAGCGCTATCGCCAAAGCAAACCACCATGTGAGCGGGCGTTCGAGGACAAACTGGGCGATCCGTTTTGAAATGGGTAGATGCAGCACACCCTTAGGAAAATCGATCTCAATAGAATACTTTGACCCGGGGTCTATCGAACTAGACAACAGTTGTATGGTGCTTTGATCACGTGTTTTTTGTTCAACACGGGTGACACTGGTATGCACCAGTTGGGGGATAACAGTGAGCGATGCAATCGACGTGTTTGGAGGGAGATGCAGTGTCACGCTCGATGAGGGGATATTATCAGTTGGTTTATCAAGAATAGGGATCTGCACGCGGTCAATATCGGATAGGGGCGTAAATATCCGATACACATCTTGTCCGTTGTTGACAACGGTCGTATCGGGGTTGATGGTCAGATCATACATAATTGGACTAGCGATCGAACCCTTATTTTGATCGGGCAGGAGGATATCTGCTTTAGATGTAACTCCTTGTTTTACAACGACGCCACTCCAAACAAGAAGACCGATGATCGCCCAAAACGCCATATGTTTGTAGTAAAAGCCGATCGTTACGTTCGCGATAGACCCTCCTAAATAAACTCTAAACTCTAAACTCTAAACTCTAAACAAGTATACGCTTTTTGGAACTTTAAACTTGGAGTTTGTTTAGGGTTTAGAACTTAGAGTTTAATTTTTAAGTTTTGCACAGCGCAACTACCAACATATCAAACGCTGTAACCTCGTCCATTATACCATGTTTTATCGCGCTGTCGTAGTGCGTAAACAGTCGTAGTGAACGGACAAGGTGTGTGAGCGATGTTTTTTTGACAAAACCAAGCGATTTTGACACGACAAACGGGTGCGCTTTTATAGTTTTTGCAATGGCAAACGGTTGGGTAATCCCTGCATTGTGCGCAAGCGCAATACCGATACATGTCCTATATGTGCCCGCAAGGAGTGCAAATAACCCAAACGTATTTTCGCCTTGCAGGCGGAGTGTATCAAGGACACTCAATGCTTTTTGTTGGTTATGTGCAACAACGCTATCGATAAGATCAAACACAACACTAGAAACTGCCGATGGCACTAACAGAGAAACTGTTTCCTTTGTAATCGATGGATTATATGCGCGTAATGTTTCGATTGCGTTGGTGAGTCGATACAGGTCGGGTCCCGTTGTGGCGAGTAATTGGTCGCGTGCATCAGGCGTAATAGTTGCGCTACGCGTTGCCACATGATCATCGCACCATCGTCTAAGAGCAAGTGGTGTCAGTGGTTTAAAATGTTTAACAAGTGCGCTTTGAAGTAACATTTTATATACCGTTAACCGCTTGTCACAATCGTTTGGTTCGTAGATAACGCACAATGTTGTATCGGGGATTGTTGGTAACAGATCGGGGAGTAGATCGATGATGTTTTTGTTATTAGATTCAAGAGCGCCCATTACCACAACCAGACGTTTAGGTGCGCAAAAGGGTATAGACATGCAGTGATGCTCAAGAACCTGCGGGGCAAGGGACGCACCATCAAGCACGACACAGTTCATGTCGCCATTATTTTTATCCTTGTAACGCACAATAATTTCCCGGAGTGCCTCTCCCGAGCGATATGAATCTGTTCCATAGACAAAGATGATGTTAGTCATAAAGTCTGTAAAGTCGAAAGTCTGTAAAGTCATAAAGTCGAAAGTCTATAAAATCTATAAAGTCTATAAAGTCTATAAAGTCCGTAAAGTCGAAAGAGTAGTTCATAGGAGTGATGGTTGGGTATGGTTTTGTTTAATCCGAGTTGACGTTGGTAGTCGCTTGATAAGCGATTTGAAGCCGAGTTTTTCTAATTCTTTGACCACGCGAGGGTGGTCAAAGTCTTTGAGCGTCGCCGATTCTAAATCAATGGTAACCGGCGCATCGGTCGCGATGGTTGCCAGTGTCAAAGAAAGGTCTGCTTCTTTTTTGCCGTTGACGAGCTTTGTCGCAACCGCGGGAGCAATATCACCGCAGTGCGCGTAAATATCATCCAGATGCCCATACGTTTGGATCAGTGTGGTCGCCGTTTTTTCTCCAACCCCTGCGACCCCCGGTATATTGTCGCTCGCATCTCCACGCAGCGCCTTGTAATCGACCATAAACTCGGGTCCAAACCCGTATTTTTTTACCACTCCTTCGCTATCAATGAGCATCGGTTCGCGCAGACTCCCATTTGACGGCGTCATGACACTCACGCGGTCATTAATCAGCTGAAACACGTCGTTATCCCCTGTTACGATAATGATTTTACTATTTTCATTTTGGTTTTGATTTTTATACTTTTCGCTTTTAACTATTCGGCACATCGTGCCGATAATGTCGTCTGCTTCATACCCTTTACACCCGATGTGCGGGATAGCAAACGCATCAAGCAGATGTTTGATAAGGGGGAATTGGTCGTAAAGACTTTGAGGCGCTTTTTGGCGCGTTGCTTTATACGCGTCATAGAGTGTATCGCGAAAGGTCGGTCCTGGCTCGTCAAACGCAACGCAGACCCATTTTGGGTGCACGCTTGCGAGAGCAGACAAAAAAATAGAAAAAAAACCATATACCGCGTTTACCAACTTCCCGTCGGGTGCATTAAGCGGTGGGATAGCATGGAATGCGCGGTGGACAAACGCGTTTCCGTCGATAAGCATGAGAGTGTTGTTCATATATTAGATAACTGGTAACTGGTAACTGGCAGATTGAAAATGAGTAATTAGCTAACGAGTAACTAGTTCTCAAATTAACTAGTTAACTAGTTACTCCCCTCCTTTATTCTGCTTTTCTCTATCGTTGCGAATTTCATCTGTTCGGGGACAAAATAGAGATCAACGTTACCGGTCGGTCCATTTCTGTGTTTGCGCACCAGAATCTCCGCGATATTTTTCTTGTCGCTGTCCGGTTCGTAGTAATCTTCTCGGTAAATAAACATGACCACGTCCGCATCTTGTTCGATACTCCCACTTTCGCGTAGATCGGCAAGTTGCGGGATTTTAGGGTGACGCATTTCAACAGCGCGCGACAGCTGGGACAGCGCAATCACGGGGACATTTAATTCGCGTGCGATCGCTTTTATCCCACGCGATATCTCCGATATCTCTTGCACTCTGTTGGCATCGCCCGTGCGTGTGCGCCCTTGCATCAACTGCAGATAATCGATAATAATAAGCCCCAACCCTTTTTCTGCCTGCAGACGCCGTGCTTTTGCGCGCATCTCCATAATGTTGATGAGCGGCGAATCATCGATGTAGATCGGCGCTTCCGACAGCACCCCCATCGCCTGTCCGATGCGGGGAAAATCCTCATCAGACAAATTACCCGTGCGCAACTTCCATGAATCGACCGATGCTTCTGCAACAAGGAGTCTATCAACAAGCTGGTCTTTGCTTTGTTCTAGAGAAAAGATACCCACGGGGATATTGCCTTTTATTGCGGCAAACGACGCGATATTGAGCGCAAGAGTTGTCTTTCCCATGCTCGGACGCGCAGCAAGAATAATAAGATCAGACGGTTGCATGCCGGCGAGCAGATTATCGAGGTCTTTATACCCTGTCGACACCCCACGCAACACCCCTTTGCTTTTATGCAACTCATCGATCCGCTCAAACGTTTGCGACAAGATCTCCTGAATGGGGGTAAAACTTTCACGCAGAAAATGCTGGGAAACGCTGTAAAGCAATTTTTCTGATTCATCGATCAGCGCATCGGTTTCTGTATCGCCAGAAAACCCGAGTTCGATAATCTTACTCCCCGCAGCGATAAGGTTACGCATCGTGGCGTCCCGAGCGACAATCGCGGCATATGATTCGATATGTGCCGACGACGCAACCGATGCAACTAACGATGACAGATAGCTCGCGCCGCCCACATCGGTGAGTGTTTTGTCTTTTTCTAGTTTGTCAGAAAGAGTCAAGACATCGATCGGTTGGCGTTTTTCTGTAAGCGTGACCATCGCCTCAAAAATAGTTGCATGCGCGGGGCGATAAAAATCGTGTGCCGTGACGCTATCGGCAACTCGGAACATCGCATCTTTATCTTGGAGTATCGCGCCGAGAAGCGATTGTTCCGCTTCGATATTTTGTGGAGGGACCGTTCCCACGGGGAAGGTGATGGGAGTTTTTGGTCTTTTTTTGGTATCTTTTTCGTTTGCCATCATGCTCCTTCAAATATCGCGACCGCTTCGTCGACAAGGTCAGGATATTCTTGTGATTCTCGTTTTTTTACATACGACGGGTCAATAATACACTCGACGATATACGGACTCCCGGCGATTTGCGTAATTGCTGCTTCGACGAGCGGCAGATTGGTTTTGCTTGCAATTTTATTTTTATGAAACGCAAACGACACGGCGATGGTCGCTTTCCCGTCGATTGCACTCACAATATGGCTTCCTTCGAGCAGGGCGGCGAGTGACGCGTTTTTATCGCGCAGTGAGCGGATGAGTGTATGCCATGATTCATCGGAGAGCTGTGGCGTGGGTGTGCTTTGTATCGCGATGGGTATTTTTTTATCAACAGGGTCTTTCATCACGACACGGGGAGTATTTACCGTATGATCGGCGTGTGCGGTTTCTGGCGCAGGTGGCGTTATCGTATCGATCTGCGGCGTGTCATCTGCTTGGTGCGTTGCCGTTTGCTCTGCAATAAACAGTTCAAGAGGTAACCGGGGCGATGGAGATGATTTGAGTTGACCCAGTGAATGTATTAACCCGTTGATCCATGCGACAGCATGGGAAGTATCAACTAAGCGGAGCCGTTTACGTGCCTCCCCCAGCGCTTGCGCGATAAATACGCCGGGGTCTCCTCCGCTTTCAAAAAAATCATCGACAACGGCGAGTGCATCTGTGCGGTTACACTTTTCGAGCGCACCAAAAAAACGCTGGATTTCAGTGATAGATGAAAGACCGATCACCGCGCGGATGCGGTCGCTATCCACCGACTGCACGCCACTCGATACTTGGTCAAACAGCATCACTGCATCACGGAACGACCCTTCTGCAAGCGACGCAAGGAGAGCCGCAGAGTCTGCATCGATCTTCTTTTTCTCCGTTTTCGCGATCGCCATAATATGGTCGGCGAGCATCGCTTCTGTTGCACGGATAAAATTAAACTGTTGCACGCGCGAGAGTATGGTTGCAGGGACTTTATGAGGTTCTGTTGTCGCAAGAATGAACATGCAATGCATAGGTGGTTCTTCGAGCGTTTTTAGCAGCGCGTTAAACGCCTCTTTAGTAAGCATATGCACCTCGTCGATGATGATAACCTTTTTTGCGCACACCGATGGGGGGAACTTGATATGTTCGCGCAACCCGCGTATCTCATCGATCCCGCGGTTGCTCGCCGCATCGATCTCCAACACATCGAGTGCGTTCCCTTTGGTTATGGCGATGCAGGTGGGACAGGTGTTGCAAGGTTCGGAATCCGTATTAGGTATTAGGTATTTGGTATTAGGCGATGTATCAGAATCTTTTTTTGTGCCTACCCCCGTATACCGACTACCTACTACCTCTTTGCAGTTGACTGCCTTAGCTAGCAACCGCGCCGTTGTCGTTTTGCCGAGCCCCGGCGGACCAGAAAACAGATACGCATGCCCAACAGTGCCCGATGTAAGTGCATTTAAAAGCGTTGTCCGGATATGATCCTGACCGATAAGATCGCTAAATTGTTGGGGGCGGTGGGTGTGATATAAAGCCATAATAATTAGATAAAAGTTGAAAGTATAAAGTATAAAAATGAATAGATTTTAATTTTATACTTTTAGTTTTTAACTATTCTCATAACACATTTATTTGCGTATTTTGTCAATCATATACCTTTGTTCACACATGGGGAAAACCAGGGAGTAGAAAAGAAAAACCGACGGGGAAACGAAGTTCCCAATCGGTTCAGTTGTGCGACGACGTTGAGTCGTTATGATGATTTCTTTGGGCGACCAAAGAGACCCTTTTTTGGTTTTTGTTCTTGATCTGCAGGTGCTGGTGGATGTGGTGAAAAATGACGTTTTTGCGACGCTCCTTTGTCTTTTTCTCCAACATACAGTTGCATGGTTGTGCGAACTTCTGGTCGTTGCTTTTTTTGTTTAACCGGTCGAGGACGAGGATCGGTTGCTCGTTTGGCTGGTTTTGTATCGGTGACGTTTGTGTCGCGCTTACGGGAATACGTTGTAAAACAATGATATATTCCGACAAGCAATACGATATCAAAGAGCCACCATATGATTGGGACAAGAAATCCCAGCACAAACGTGCTAAACACTGTTGTGACGAGAAGTATGTTGAATATCCTTGGACATATTTTCTGTTTCACTCATTACCTCCCAAGTTTGTGTGATATGTGAAGTTCGTAAAAAAAGAGGCAGGCGCATGCACCGCCGAATTCGAATCCAATCCGGACGATTTGATAGATGTCACCTGTCCGTACGTTTTGTTCAAACAAGAAATACAAAACGTACATACCGACTATTGCAGCGATGCTAGAATACGCAAATACTCCAGCCGACCGCAGGTTTTTCCATGTCGCGTAGTTTTTACGATTGTTTTTCGCTCTGCAAAAGATTACATAGAGCGAAAAGAATATCAAAAAACCAATAATGACAAAAATGCTCATCGCTCCATATGGTATCATCGCATGCTCTCCACAATCAGAATGGTCAAGGTCGCTTGTTTATTTGATCACAAAAAATATACTCCTGAACAGGTGTAATGTCAATAACAGTTTTGACTAATCGATAGATCGTGTGCAACTTATATCAGAAACATACTATAAACTATAAGCGCGCCGATAATACGAACGATATAGAACACAGGAATCTGTAATTTTCCGACAGAAACCCATTGGTGCCACGGTGTGCCCTGTGCGTTAAATTTAGAAAACGGGTAGACGGGGTTGACCACAAACCACATAAAATCCTCTACGGTCGTTCCCAAAAGGTAGGCAAAAACCAACACCCAAAACAGGTGTGTATCCCACCCGATAAGTGCAAACGGTATAGCAAGCAGAAGCGGTATCATCACCCAGTAGAGCCAAAAATGATAAGCAGTGTAGGTGAAACTGCTCATTTTTATCTTCCATCCAACTTGGTTTTTTGCCCAGCCCTCTGGTCCTTCTATATACGCTTCCCAAAAAGCAGTCGCAACCATTGCGCCTTGTACCAAACCAAACACGATCCAATCACTTGGTGTCATATGAGCCTACGATAGCACCAATTTAGAAAATAAAAAACCCACGGGTGAGAGCATCTCTTATGTTACACTACATCGAAAACCCCGACATTGCTCATTCTATGAATGTTCTGTTCGACTTAGCGTGGGAGAAGGGGAAGAAGGTTAAGTAAAAAACATTAAGGAACAAGCGTTCAGCGTGAAGGGATGATGGATTGAGTTAGTTATTTAATATCTTTTCCCGTCTCCCACAAAACCTCAAAGATGTTTGTAAAAACCTGTATAAGCAATTTGTCTTTTACCTCAATGAGGAGCGGTCTATCCGCGGAGTGCAGTAGAACACAATCCGCCATCACATTAAAATTTCCTGGGTACGAATGAGGGCGTTTTATCAAACGATATTCGTTAATGGTTCTATCAAATCGTGCCAGATCTTGTTGGATATCTTCCTCGTTAAAAACGATCATTTTCCATTTTATTTTACGCCGTTTGCGGATAGCATCAATTTTTTTGGTGTAGTATGGCGTAATATGCTCGTGCCACTTTGGACCGATTGTCCCGGCGACTAAGTCTTCGCTTCCCACAGGTAAAGATTGATACTTGTTGAGCCAGTATTTTCGGTACGCTTCCACTCCTTCAAAAATGGTGATATCTGGTAGATCGCCACTGCGGATGCTTGATAGCTTCTTTGCGATCTCTGTCGCCGTATTAAGCTGGGATTGCGCCTCATCTACGAGTCGGTTGCTATCGAGCGCCTGAAAGTGCTGGATGTTCTTTTTCTCAAGCTTAAATACGAGCGTTCGATCTATAAGCTTTTCGAGGGTTTCGTAGACGATATTTCGGTGTAAACCAGTTTTTTTGATAATGACGCCAGCTGGGGACTGCCCGTTTTCGACAAGAGCGGTGTAGGTAATCGCCTCATTTTTTGAAAGATGTAGTTGCTCAAGTTGTGAGATAATATCATTTTTCATACAATAATACTATATCAAAATAACCAGTAAAAGTCAATATGTCATCATAAAGTATTGACAAACATATACTTTTGTGCTATACTATGTTGTTACGATCGAATTGGGTAACCAATGAGATACGAACGAACCAGAACAATTTGAGCCCTTAGGAAACTTCAATCCCATTTTCCATGGAGAAGCAACAAGAGGGTTTGGAGAAAAGATATGAATGCATGTCAATTTAGACCTTGGGAAGCACCACTGTACATAGACCCTCCACAATGGTTTATGGTGGCAGCAACGGTTGTGTCATTAATCAGCATTTATTGGCTGATAGGATACCTATTTGGTCCGCTGTGTATGAGTTTCTACACAGCAGGGAAACAAGATGCTGCAACGAAATTCTTTGAGAGGTTGAAGCCTTGGGTCTGGGTTGCATTTTGGCCCATACCGGTTGGTTTCATCCTTGTAATGATCGCCTTCGTGGTCGGAATGATGTGCTTTGTGATTATGGGGATCATCAACAACATCGGTGAGATTGCGCTAATCATCGCTGGGTTAGCCGGTTTCGCAATCATCGCCGTTCTCGCTTGTGGCTTATGGGGGGTGTTAATCAATCCAAAATACTTCCCAAGGTTCAAAAGATGGACAAGAAGAATATTTTTGAATCCCGAATAGTCGCTCTACGCACACTGTATTAACAGAGCAAGCTCTGCGCCTTTATGGTGCGGAGCTTTTCTTTTGCCAACGATTCTAGATCTGTTTGAGTATCATTTCCGGTGTGACCACCTGGAAGTGGAACGGGCTATCTTTCATCAAATCACCAAAATCTTTTTGGTCCAAAGTCACAAAGCAGTCAATGGGTAGCTTAAAGCAGATAGCGAGTATAGCAATATCCTTTTTAACAACGAATTGAGTAGCGCGCTTGAGATCTTCAGGTTTTGGACTGGGGACTAGTTCAAAGGTATTCTTTTTAATTAGACCTTGGAAAACCTCATGTAATTGATTATTGCCTTTTTGCAAAATATTTCTGGAAACCTCTGTGATGATGTCAGAAGAAGTATACGCCTTAACAAGACCGAGTTCTGCGGCATATAATAAACTTCCCGATCCGCCCTCTGTGTTAAAAAGACCTGCAAGGATAACGCTTGAATCGAGTACGACTTTCAGCTTATTTGTGACCATACTTTTCGTCGTACATTTCTTGTCTTATTACATCCAAATCCGCAAGCATCTCATCAATGGGGTAGGGTTTGTTTTTGGTAATGTTTTGAGCTTCTTTGACTAATGATTTATATTTCGACAACACAAAACTATTACCAACCTGCGACAAGCTGATCTTACTTCCTTTGCGTAAATTTAAACTCTTCCGCACCGTTGACGGTAATGTAATCTGCCCCCGGTCTCGCATTTGTATATTCATATTATTATACCTTATAATCAGAATAAATCAGAAAATTCTATTTGTCAACCCAATCTATCTTTTGATCGCATCCGGTTAGTGTAATTAGTAATTAGGTCAATTAGAAATTTCTCCCCCTGCTCCTTTCCACGCACTCCGAAACCCACATCGTTCTAGTTCGGCTATAGCGTGGGATTCGACCACAACCATACTTGAGTTATTTTCGTCAATAGTCAACGAACAAACTTGATCGCGCCAGATCCATTTTTCAGCGTTGGTATTCCAGCCATTTTCAATAAAGCGATGGTCTCGTTTTTCTGAACCAATTGAGCTTTGATATTTTCTAGCATCAGGAGTATCGGGCAATAATATTGTTGATTTTATTTCATTGTCGTCAGAAAATTTTAAGAATTTATCGTAGAATTCTTTGTCCAAATCATACCAGTGGTTTTTATTTCCGGAAGACCAGATCAAAAGTTCCTCACCTTTCTTGGCGGTTTGCATAAATATTCGATACCATTCTCGCATACTGATTAGATTTTCGTAGATAGTGATGGTTGGAATTGATATCAGATCCGCCCGTTTGCTTTGCAACTCGGGCAAGACCTTTTTCAACTCTCTGGTATTTGATCGGGCAATGTCAACTAGAATATTCGGATCGACAGCATGGAACAAACGATGAGTACCGATTTTTACCTGTTTGATTAGACCTTTTTCAATTAGGATTGGCAAGAGAGTGTAGACCATCTGTCTAGTAACGCCGATTTTGCGCCCGATCAAAATCGCTGAAGCGGGACCGATCAGCAGGCAGGTTAAATATAATTTTGCTTCGGTTGTGCCGTAGCCGAGCTGTGTAAATAATTTAATATAGCGTTCTTGGCTTTTCATATGTGACAAATAATCATTTTACATTATATATGGGTATCATATCAAATATAGAGTATAAAGTCAACAATAGAGACAAGCAAACACTTGACAAACATATACTTTTGTGCTATACTACGGTTGTTATTGAAGATTGAAAATCGAAAATCCGCCGTAGCATCTTGAATGAAACATGGATGAATAATCCAAGTGAAATATCAAGAGCGAAGGAGGACGATCGAAATTCAACTGAAGATAACGCAGATTGACAATTTGAACCCTCGGAAACTTTACCAAATGGAAAGCAACAAAAGGGTTTGGAGAAAGAAATGATTACAATTATTGTGCTTTGGGGCGTAGTTATACTGCTGACAGCGTTAACAATAACGCTGTCAGGCCAGGAAAATATTCTTGCGCTGGGAATAGTCGTATTCCTCCTAATAGGGTGGGCGATAACGAACGACCAGGTAACCCCCCAGCCGGAATATGGGGATAATTTTGAGACTACAAGAAATGTTTCCACCGTTAGGTGGGACGACATACCGAAAGGTATGTATAAGAAGCTAGGTAAGTTCTACTTGAACTTACCGTCCGGAAAGGCAAAAGTCGTCCGAAAGTTAGACGACTTCGTGACGGTCAAGGTTGTAGTTTCCCCTCGTGGAGAGAAAAAACTAGCGACGGTTCAAACCGCCAAAAACGAAACGGGCTCGTGGTGGGTCTGGGACCCCTCGAAAGAGGGGTATAGGGAAGGGCATCTGGAACCTGAAAAATAACCTGCGGTTTTGTACCGCACCCCCGCTTGAGTGCAAACTTGAGCGGGGTTTTTCTTTTGCCTTATTTTCTTGCCTTCAGTTTTGCGTAGAGTTTGATAAGTTTACTGTCAGACGAAGCAAAGTCGGCGCATTTGTTGTCTATCGCCTCGAGAATAATGAGGCAGTCTACTAAACTTACTTGAGGTGTCTCTTTGTAAAGCAAGATCGCGTTTAATATGCGGTTTTTATCTGGCACTTCACAACAGGGTAGCTCCAAAATTGCGGATATTCTATCGATGATTATCGCTTTTTCTATTTTGTAATAACTTTTCAGCGTCCACGCGAATTCAAAAATAACGAGTATGGGGATATAGAGATTATACATACCGCTCGCAGATTGCGTTATTAACCGTTCCGCTTGATCGTATTTTTCTCGGTGTAGAAAGAAATCGAGGAGAATATTTATATCGATTGCGATGGTTTTCATATCGTCACTCGTTGGCAATTTCTATTGCCCTTAGTTCGAACGCTTTTTCGATAGCAATATCTGTCTGTGTGCCATCATCGTACTGTTTAAGAGAGCCGGCAAGATCGAGTATTCTCGGTCTAGTCTTTGGTCGGGCGGTAAACCCATTTTGTGAATAGATTATTTGAAATTTAGTACCTTTTTGTACCGCCAACCGATCCCGAATTGGTTTTGGGATGGTAAATTGCCCCTTAGAGGTGAGAGTGGTTGTATATGTTTTCATTGCATTCCTTACATATATACAATAAATCCTTACTTATACTTTGTCAACCCAATCTATCTTTTGATCGCATCCGGTTAGTGTAATTAGTAATTAGGTCAATTAGAATTTTTTCCCCTGCTCCTTTCCACGCCAGTTCGAAGATAGAACGCTGTCCATTAGCGATGCTCTCGGACTCTATTACAACTGCCACCAGCTCATCTTCGAGCGAAATAATTGCTACTTTATTGCGATAGATATTGATCTCATTGGTAAATGGGTAGATTTTGGGTCTGGGACCCAAAAAAGGGAGATTATCGAACCGGCCATTGCCGGTAGATGACCCCCACCCAACCCGCGGCTTATGCCACAACCCCGCTTGAGTGCGAACTTGAGCGGGGTTTTTTATTTATCGTAAAAACTGTTCGAGAATATATGTTACAATGAATCTATGGGATTAAAACAAAAGATAAATAATTATGCCTACATAGATAGCCAAAACCTTAATTTAGGAGTACAGAGTTTAGGCTGGAAACTGGATTTCAAAAAGTTTTGAGTATATTTAACGGAAAAATATCAGGTAAAAATCGCATATCTTTTTATCGGTTATCTTGCTGAAAACCAGGATCTGTATAGTTCGCTTTAAAAAAGCGGTTATATATTAAAATTTAAACCAGTTTTGCCCGCCAAAGATGGTCAACACAAAGGGAATGTTGATGCTGATATGGTCTTGCAGATTGCCATAGACCACTTCGAACACCATTTTGATAAAGCGGTAGTTGTCACGAGCGATGGAGATTTTTATTCGGTTGTTAAGTTTTTGTATGGAAAAAAGAAATTAGAAAAAGTAATCAGTCCTTACTATAAAACATGTTCTTCTCTACTAAAAAGAACAGCCAAAGACAAACTGGTATTTATTAATAATATAAAGAATAAATTAGAATATAAAAAAGAAAAACACCGCACAAGGACGAAACCTTAAGAGGTGTTTTTCACTATAGATTCTGACTAAATTATATCAAAACAATACTATTTGTCAACCCCTTGGACTGGTCCAATACATCGAGGACACTTTTTAGTTTGATAATGTTCTCTCATAATACTCTTTGGGAGTCAAATAGTTTAGCGCTTGATGGGGGCGGTAGGTATTAAACTTCTCCATCCAGAGTTTA
>Ga0210051_1003622_pt1 | contig 15306 bp, 13 predicted proteins | sample CryGey092014_all_FD_185464 | JGI IMG/M metagenome (GOLD analysis project Ga0210051, IMG submission 185464) | Groundwater microbial communities from aquifer - Crystal Geyser CG23_combo_of_CG06-09_8/20/14_all (SPAdes) (version 2) | ecosystem: Environmental > Aquatic > Deep subsurface > Groundwater...
TTTTCCGCTAATGTTTGCATAATGTTGGTTGAATTAGTTTTTACTAATTTCAGCCAATCATTAACCGATTCATTTTGCAACATATTTTAATGCCTCAGACTGTAAAGTGTACCATAGGAGAGTGCATTTTATTGACCTTTTTATTTCTTTTCTGTTACGATAGTCAATATCGGTCTTTGACAACCAAGCTTCTGCGATCGGAGGTATAAATAGAATGATTAGCGTAAGTGAACAGCACAGAGAACAAGTATTAATTATGGTGGCGCCTCGTTTTCCGTTTGCTCCGATTCCCGGTCTGATTTTTCCTTTTGAGGCGATTGTCGTAACCTGTCCATCTGCCGGCCAGGTATTAGAAATGGCAAAGGAGCAAAATTGCTATCTCGCCCTTTCGCACGGCATGCCAATCTTAAATCAAATTGTCACCGGGTTGGCGATCAATGAAAAAGCAACCGCCGGAGTCTTTTTGCGCGGGGAGAGAAGGCTGAAAATCGTAGACATTCTTAGCGATGCCGGAGATGGCTACGTAGTCGCGGAAGCGGAATATGCGGATTTTTATTCACGCAGCACAAGCAAACCCTTGAACGAGGTTCAGCGAATTTTGCTGAAAACAACTCAAGGCCTTTGCGCGGAATTGAGTAAAATCGCAAAGGCGCCGATTTTTCGTGAAACTACTTTTGGATCTTTTGATTTTCTTGGGGTGTTTGCTGATCAGGCTTCGGGCGATATCATTATTTATTTGGTGCAGCAGAGACGACTCGAAGCGTTTTTTTCTATTGTTGACCAAGAAATTTTTCTTGGAGAATTGAACATTAACCGAAGAGTCAGGATATTACAAGAGATCATTAAAGAAATAATCGAAGTGCTAAAGGGTACGAAAGGGGAGATGAATTCTGCCGTGGCAGCGGAAAAAGATTCTTATACTGAGTGGCAGGAAAAGATAGCCGAATTGCATCTTCCGGAAGATGTCAATAAAAAAGTGATGGCCGAGGTGAACCGATTAAGATATCTTCAGCCCGGCCACCATGAATATGGGGGGGTAATTAAATATCTGGAAATGATTGAATCGGTCCCGTGGAATAAGGCGACCCAAGACAATTTAGATATTGATGCGGCTCAGAAAATTCTTGAAAACGACCATGCTTATCTCGAAAAGCAGAAGCAGAGAATCTTGGAATATTTGAGCGTTAAGAAGTTGAAGCCGGATTATGGCGAACAAATCCTTTGTTTCATCGGTCCTCCCGGTACCGGAAAAACCTCGCTTGGCCAATCGATTGCCCGGGCGCTGGGAAGAAAATTCGTTCGCCGCTCTTTGGGTGGTATGCACGACGAAACAGAAATCAGAGGACATCGGCGAACATACGTTGGCGCTTTGCCGGGGCAGATCATCCAAGGGTTAATCGACGCCGGCGTTAATAATCCGGTCTTTATGCTGGATGAGATCGATAAAGTTGGCAATGTGACCGGAATCAGCGGCAATCCGATGTCGGCGCTTCTGGAGGTTCTTGATCCCAAGCAAAACTACTCCTTCCGGGATAATTGCCTTGATCTGCCGTTTGACTTGTCCAACGTGCTTTTTATCGCAACCGGTAACTCGGCGGAAACGATTCATCCTACTTTATTTGACCGCATGGAAGTTATCCCGACCGAGGCGTATACCACTTTGGAAAAAATGCACATTGCTCAAAAGCATTTATTGCCAGCTCAAATCGTGGCCGTTGGACTTAATGCCGAACAAATCGTTATTACTCCCGATGCCATGGAAAATATCGCCAGATTTTATACCCAGGAAACAGGTGTGCGCCAGATGGAACGCGAGATCGCGACTCTTTGCCGGCGAGTAGCTGTTGAGGTCGCGCGTGGCGATAACGGTCCTCACGAAATTACTGCTGAGAATTTGCATCAATTTCTCGGCATCAGAAAATATTCGGAAAGATGCCTGGAGGCGAATTTACCGCCGGGCGTTGCCATCGGACTTGCGGTTTCTTCACTGGGCGAAGGACATATTTTGTACATCGAAGCCAAAGAATGTCCGTTGAAATTTGTCGGGCCGGAAACCAAAGGAATGCTTTGCACGGGTTCCTTGCGGGACGTGATGTTTGAGTCGGCCTTGGTCGCCAGAACGCGCGTAGCGGCATATTTATCGCATCTGTCGAATGCTATTGATGAAACGGGGATTCATCTTCATATTCCCAGTGGCGCGGTTCCGAAGGACGGTCCGTCGGCCGGCGTTGCCATTGCCGTTGCTTTGGTCTCGCTCCTTAAAAATGAACCGGTAAAAGAAAAAATTGCTTTCACCGGTGAAATAACCCTTCGCGGCGCCGTTCTGCCCGTTGGCGGAATAAAACAAAAAGTGATCGGCGCGAAAATTGCTGGAATCAAAGAAGTCGTTATGCCGGCGGACAACGAAAAGGATTTTGACGAGGTTCACCCGGATTTCAAAGCCGGGCTGAAGGTTTATTTTGTAAAAAACATCGAAGAAGTTTTTGATATCGCCTTTGCAAAGAAGGCGAAGAAGGAACGAAAAAAGAGATAAAAACTCTATCTCCCCCCGCAATGCCGCGGGGGATTTTTGTTATATTGAAATTTGTAATAATGTGTGGTATAATATGGATAATCTGAGGTGGTCAATTTATTGCAATTGAATAACGAATTAGATATAATAAGCAAAGTAATCTAAGTAAGTAATCGCCATGCCAACTCTTTATAATCAAAAAGATAAAAATATCCATAAAACGTGGATTCTATTCACGCTGTTTTTGGTTTTTGTTATCGGCCTGGGCTACGCGTTCTCTTATAATTTTAATTCTCCGATTATTCTTTACGCGGCGGTAGCTTTCAGCATTCTGATGAGCTTTTTCAGCTATTGGTATTCCGATAAGATCGTTTTGGCAATGTCGGGCGCGAAAGAAGTAAAACACGAAGAGAACCCGGAGCTTTATCATATTTTGGAGAATTTATGCATTACCGCCGGCTTACCGATGCCGCGATTATATATTATTGAAGAATCGGCCCCCAACGCCTTTGCCACCGGGCGGAATCCCAAACGCGCCGTGGTGGCGGTTACGCGCGGCCTGCTGCAAAAATTGAATCGTTCGGAGCTGGAAGGCGTTTTGGCGCACGAACTTTCCCATATCGGCAATTATGACATGTTGATATCAACCGTTATTGTGGTTTTGGTTGGTTTCGTGTCGATTGCTTCTAACTGGTTTTTACGCTGGACCTGGTTTTCTGGCGGAGGACGCGATAGCGAAAACAGGGGACAGTTTGGCGCGATAATGCTGTTAGTCGGCATAGCGCTGGCTATTTTATCTCCATTGGTGGCCATGCTGATTCAATTGGCAATTTCACGCAAAAGGGAATTTTTGGCCGATGCCTCCGGCGCGCTCTTAACCCGTTATCCAGAGGGGCTTGCATCCGCCCTGGGAAAAATTGCCGCTGACCAGACTCCCTTGCGCGCGGCCTCCAATGTCACCGCCCATTTATATATCAGTAATCCGTTCAAGGGCAAGAAAATTTCTGCCTTATTTATGACTCATCCATCTACTACAGATCGGGTTAGGGCGTTGCGAGGGATGGAGATATAAACTGTTTGCCCGCCCGTCCGAAGCCCTGGCGAAGGAGGGTGACGCATCCATCGGTTGAAGATAGAGTACGAGCCGTACATGGATTACAAGTTTAATTACTTACTTGCCTTTCCGTAGCCTTGGCGAAGGAGGGCGACGCACCCGCCCATCGAAGAACGGATTAGAGTTCTTCGCGGTATGAGCGTCTAAAAATTTTAACTTTTATGAACGAAGGTAGCCCAGAAAAAAATAATACAGTTGATGAGTTGATAATCCATTTAGACGGCTTGAAACAGCAGGTGGAAGAGTTGTCGCGCAAAAACGAAAGCCTAAAAACTGAAAACGAGATTTTTAAAAAAGAGAAGGCTGAGTTGGAGCAATTAGCAACCAAGGACAAACTAACCTGTTTATACAATAGGCGAGGCATTGAGGAAGAAATTGAAAAGTGTGTCGAAGCTATAACAAACGGCCGTGAATACAGAGAAAAGAGGGGATTGCCGCAAATGCAGAGCGTCGGCGTTTTGCTTTTAGATATCGATAAATTTAAACAAGTCAACGACACCAACGGACATCCGGCGGGGGATGCCGTTTTAAAGAAAGTTGCGGCAATTTGTGCTGCTCAGGTCCGCGATTTTGATAGGGCGGGGCGGTGGGGTGGCGAGGAGTTTGTTATTATTCTGCCGCAAGGCGACGAAGGACAAACTCGCATGGTTGCTGAAAGAATCAGACAAACGATAGAAAATACCGTAATTGAATTCAACGGCCGAGAAATAAAGGTTACGATCAGCGCCGGAGTGGCCGAATATGGAGTGGACACAAGCGAGACGTGGGAAGAAGTATTTAAAAAGGTTGATCGGGCGCTATATCGGGCTAAGAACCAAGGAAGAAATCAAGTTGTGGGAGTAAAAGAACTTCAAGAACAAGAGCAGTAATTTTTATTTAAGAACATGGCACAGTTTCATTACGAACAACCTCATTTCGGGCAACCAGAGGTTGTCCCCAAAGAAGCAAAAACACCGGCATTTTGGGAAAAATGGGGGTTGAAAAAGTGCGCTCCGGAGGAGCTGGATGAAATACGCGAAGAGTTGAACAATATCTGGCACTCGCGTTCAAAAACGGTTGATACCAAAGATTTATTGGTTTCGCATCTGCCCGATGAAGCGCTGATGGTTTACGATAAGTTTGGCGATATGATAAAAACTGCCGAACGGGACAAAAATTGGCATGAATGGCTTGGGCGGTATTTATCGGCAGACGAAAAAGAAGATTTTGACGGGATGAAAGAAGTCCTGTCGGGAATTACCGACGGAGGCGTTAAAAATTGGTCGGAGATACATCGGGATTATCGACAGGCAGAAGACCTTCTTAATGATTACAGACAGGAGATTCAAACAGGGTTGGTAGGGGGGCATGACGAACTTTATCAGGAAAAAGATCTTTCTATTTCCGAGCTGAGCAGGTCTGAATTAGTCGCGATGATGGCTAATGATTTGGAAAAAAGGATGGCTCCGTTAATACGTTGTAAGACGAAGGCCGAACGAGAAGACCGCGAAAGGGAAAAAACGCGGCCGCCAAAACAGCCGGAGCAAAGAATGAGTCTAGCCGCCTGAAGTTAAAAAATTTAATTATTGTAAGACTTACGCGCTTGACTCCAAATTTGTCATTCCGAACTTGTTTCGGAATCTCGTAATAAGGCCGTTTGCTTTGCATAAAGCCTTTTTAGATCCTGAAACAAGTTCAGGATGACAAGCGCGTAAGTTCTATAATTAATTAACTGACCAATTTAACAAATATGGAACCATCAAGGGAATCTATTCGAGAATTCGTAAGATATAACGCGCCCGAAAAGTTGAAGGGCGCTCTTGGCCTGGAAAAAATCAAGGCGTTGGAAGACGAACTTATTGAATTGAACGCCATGCAATTTTTGCGCAAACAAAAAATCGCCGCCTGCCCAAAAATATTAGAAGTTCCCGAAGAAGAATTAAAAAAGCGTATGATGACCAGGGTGCCCGGCGCGCGAAATCATGACGAATCATTAACTCCGGAGGCGGAATTCAAAAAAGAGGCGTCAGCGGAGGCGGATAAGCTAAGCCAAGAATTACAGGAAATAGAAGGGGACCAACAGCGTTGTTTGGAAGGAATTTCGGCTCTCAAGGCAACCGAAGAATATCAGATGGACGTTTTGAAGAAACATAATCCGAGAATGGAAAATTAAGATATTAGGAGGGGTCGCATACCACCGCCACAGGCGGGGCCTTGCCAAAGGTGATGGGAGGCCGAGTGCGCTCGCTTGTTCCCGATTTGTCCGAGGCGAAGCAAAGTTACAAATCGCAATCCCGCTCTGCGGGAGAAAGCGGCCCACTAGTTGGCGGGCGCAAGATACTATTTGTGAAATAATCTAAGTTTTTATTAATAAAATATTTGGAGGGATCGCATAGAGGCCGAGTGCGCTCGCTTGGAAAGCGGGTATACCGAAAGGTATCGCGAGTTCGAATCTCGCTCCCTCCGCCAAGAATCACATTTCGAAAAATCAAGGTTGGAAGCCTCGGCGCTTTGCGCCGAGGCTGTTTTTTACGATTTCACAAAAAGTGAAAATTGGCGGTGTTTTTTGATTGATGTTCGAACTTTTTTTGACGAAAATCCCGATTTTGAATTCTGAAATCCAATCGCTCGGGCGGGCAAAAAGGAAGGGGGTTGGGGGGAACGCCCCGAAGGAGTCGCTTCGCGACCCTACGGGGTAAAAATTTTTGCCCGCCCTCGCTTTCCGATTCCGATTTTTTCGCCGCCGCAATTTTTCGTATTTCGCTTCGCGAAATGCGCCGCCAAGGAACGTTGCCCTTGTCCCACCCACCCATACGCGGGCAACAACAATGTCAATAAAGTTAAAAAACAAATCCTTGAGGCCGGTTTTAAGTTGATGTTTATGGAGCGAGAGGATAAAATAGAGACAGGGGATTTGCGCGACAAAGACAATGTTCACAATTGGACGCCGATGTTTTATGTGTGTGTAAAAAATAGGCGATAAATTAAAAAGTAATAAAAACATGTCTAATAATTTCGAAAAAATAAAATTACAAAAAAACCATCAAGGCGAAAACGGGGAATTTAGCTTAGGGGTTTGGGAATTGTTTAAGCGGTTTGATGGGGGTGATTCGAATGTGGTGGAAGTTGCGCCGCCACTTACACTGGGCATCAAATCGGCAGAGGTCGGTCGCGATAGCCAGGAAAAAGTTTTTTTGACCTTCGGGCTTGGCGGTTGCAACGGCATTTTTATTTTTACCGAACAAAAAGACGGTCTTCGCAATGCAACTCTCGCGCATTACTCGGAACTCAAAATACCCGTTGCCGTTGATGAGATCCACAAAGAGCTAAGCCAGTGGCCAAAAATGAAAGAAGCGGCAATCAAACAAGCAATTTTAATGGTTCCCGGGGTTCGGGTTTTGGATCTGGCGACGGGCAAAGAAATTTTGAAGGTCGCGGAAACAAAATTTGCCGATGAAATCGCTGAAGCAATTCGTTCGGAACTGGGTTCGGAAGTTGATATTCGGTTGGAGCCGTATCCCGAAGAACGAAAGGATAACGAAAAGGATTTCGGCGTTTTTATCGCCCACGTTCCTCCTGCTGATGAAAAAGCGGTTAGTTACCGTACTTGGTTTGGCGGCGGTGAGCTTGGTTCAAAAAAGGTGTAAAATTGGCTTTAAATAGGCGTTCTTTCCTCGTTTAATATTGATTGTCGTTTTGCTGTGCCTCGAAAAATTTTTGCTTTTTCGCGACGCTCAAAATGACAAAAAGCGTATGCTCAAAAAGATTTTAGTGATTGTCGGTATAATTTTGGGGGCCTTGATCCTGATTTGGATCGGCGCTCTTATTTCCGGTAACACATCCTCGAACGATTATTCCTCCGGCTATGGAGAACCTCAATCGCTCAGCGCGCCTAGTCAGTCGGCGATCGGCCAATTCGATCTTGGCACTCCCTCCGGATTGACCCCTCCGGTTTCAAATTTGGCTTCAAAAGAAATAGCGTCGACCCGGGAATCTGCTGGCACGACGAACGACACGGCATCACGGATGGTGATCAAGTCGGGCAGCTTAAGCATGGTTGTAAAAGATGTCGCAAAAACCGCTAAAGACATATTAGAGTACACAAAAGAAAAGAAAGGCTGGGTGGTTAGCAGCACCATCGGGGAGCAAGAATTAGTGCCCTATGGGCAGATTACTATTAGGGTTCCGGCCGAAAAATTCGATGAAGCAATGGAATATGCGCATGGTTTGGCCGAAAAAGTTAAATACGAGAACACGGCCGGTGAAGACATAACCGAACAATATACCGATTTGAAATCACGCTTACGCAATTTGGAGGCCGCGGAGGAGGAGTTGCTGAATATTATGAAACGGAGCGGAAAGATTGACGACATTTTGGCGGTCCAGCAGGAATTAACCAGGGTTCGGGAGCAGATTGAGTTGTTGAAGGGTCAGATGCAATATTTAGACCAGAGTGTTCGCATGGCGGCGATAACCGTTAATCTGGCATTATCAGAAGACTTGCTGCCAATTCCGCCAGCTGAAAAATGGCAGCCGGTTTATGTTTTAAAACAAGCCTGGAGCAGTTTACACAACGCGTTAAGAGGCATTTCTTATCTCATTATCTGGCTTCTTGTCTACGCGATTATCTGGCTGCCGTTGGCGGTGATTGTTTGGGCAATCTGGAAATTAATCAAGCGACACAAAGAAAAGTAGGCAACAAGAGCTCAAGGCAACGATAACTCGAAACTAAAAACACTGATTTAAACTAGTATTTTAGATCAGTGTTTTGTTAACTTTTATTATCACCGCCACGATGCTATGTTGACATGATTAAATAAATGATTTATAATGTGGGCATCGCGATACAAAACAGCCCATTGATAATTGAAGGAGAGCGCTATGAAATTTTTGACGAAATTGGCCGGCATACTTGCCAAGGACGCCAAGCTTTATTTTAAGCCTCTGACGATAGTTGGGGCGCGAATTTGGAGGTTTTGGCGCGATTTTTGGGGCCCCGTAGCTACGGCCGGCGACTCCAAGATAGATATTTGGCTTGAACGGCGGCAAATCGTCCGTTTCGTAAACAAATACGTTTGGATTTTTCTCGGCGCGGTTGCATTCTTCGTCGTCGCCATTAACATTTTGGTTTTTACGGGAGTTGTGCCTTCTGGCATTAACCATGACAATCTCAAAGATTATATCTGTGCCGGACTTTTTCTTTCCTGGACCATCGTTGAATGGGTGCTGAATGAGATTCGCTGCCTGTTCGGTTCGGCAGACATCGCGTCGCAAGTCCGATATGGCGGTTTCCTGATCCTTTTGGGGTTCATTATGCTGTTCGCCAAGGAAATCTTGTTTGGCGCTAAAAAGCTTTTGGCGCTTATCGTTGGTCTGCCTAAAAAAATCAAAAACTTTTTTAAAAGATAAAAACGTGTTTCTGTGCCGCCTTTCGAAGGGCGGCGTTTTATTGGAATTTTCGGAGTTTCGTGCTACGATTCAACTAGATAATTTGTTCTAATCTTTTATTGTTTCCAAGCTTAATACCCCCCCCGCAGCAATGCGGGGGAGGATGAAGCTTGTTCCCTCGCAGCATCATTGTGGGGCGAAACAAGAAGATACCCCGAGCGTGAGCTCGGGGGAAATTCATTTATCGCATGCACTCTCCAGTTGACGAGATAAAAAATAAGCTTGATATTGTCGAAGTAATCTCTGGTTATATTAAATTGCAGAAGACGGGAAGGAATTTTAGAGCCAATTGCCCGTTCCACAATGAAAAAACTCCGTCTTTTTTTGTTTCGCCCGAAAGGCAAATTTGGCATTGTTTTGGTTGCGGCAAGGGCGGCGATATTTTCGCCTTTATTAAAGAGATTGAGGGGGTGGAATTTATTGATGCCCTCAGAATGCTGGCTCAACGAGCGGGCGTCGTTTTAAAGAGGCCGGATCAGGAGTCCGATAGTTGGCGGACTGAAAGGCAAAGGCTTTGTGGAGTCTGCGAACTAGCGCTTAAATTCTTTGAAAAGCAATTGGAAGCGAGTACGGGCGGAAAAAAAATAAAAGAATATCTTGCCGAACGTGGTTTCGTCCCGGAAACAATCGCTTCGTGGCGGCTTGGTTATGCGCCGGACGATTGGTATGTTTTGTCGGAATTTCTGAAAAAGAGAGGATATACTGACGCAGAAATCGTAAGTTCCGGATTGGTTGTCGAAAATGAACGGAAGGGTAGCGCTCAAATTGCCAAATATTATGACAGATTTCGCAACAGAATCATCTTTCCCTTGAGCGATTTGAATGGTCAGGTGGTTGGTTTTGCCGGGAGGGTTTTGCCCGCCAGCAACGCTTCGCGTAGCGATGCGGGCAGGCCTGGCGGCTTGAGTGGGGGGGGCGCCTCCGCCAAGGCTTCAGCGGGCCAAGCTAAGTATATAAATAGTCCTCAAACGCCGATTTATGACAAGAGTCGGATGCTATATGGTTTGGATAAGGCCAAAATAGAAATCCGCGCTAAAGATTTTTGTATTATCGTTGAGGGATATACAGACGTTATGATGTCGCATCAGGCCGGTATTAAAAATACGGTTGCGTCATCCGGCACCGCCCTAACCGAAGAACAGCTAAAGATCATCAAGCGGTATACGGAGAATTTAATTTTAGCCTTTGACATGGATATTGCTGGCGATACGGCCACGAAGCGCGGTATTGATTTGGCGATTAGCCACGGTTTTAATATCAAAATTATCCAGCCTGCCCGCAATGCTACACACGCTGACGCGAGTCATGCGGACTGGCCTAGCGTTGCAGGCGGGTCCGCAACGAGTGGAAAAGAGAAAAAAGATCCAGCGGATATTATCAAAGAGAATCCGGTAAGTTGGCTTAAAGCAATCGAAGAGGCGCAAGGCATTATTGAGTTCTATTTTACCAATGCGTTTTCTCAAAACGATTGTAAAGAACCAGTGGGCAAGAAAAAAATTGCTAAAATAATTTTACCTCTTTTAAAGTGGATCCCCGATTTGGTTGAGCGCGCGGACTGGATCCAGAAGTTGGCCAGACAATTGCGTGTTCAGGAAAAATTATTGATTGAGGCCATGCAGAAGGCGGACGGCAATAAAGCAGTTTCGCATTCGGGTCAACTCGTTCAATCTGGCAAGAAGAGTCCGAAAACCCGGCGTGTAGTTTTAGAAGAGGAGCTTGTGGGTCTTCTTTGTTATCTTTTAGAAAGCGCGGAAGACGTTGGACGAGTGGTGGACCATCTTGATATCGTCAAGATCGAGGAAATTTTAACCGATAAGCGGTTGCTCGAAATATTTAAGGGCTTAAGAAAGTATTTAAATTCGGGAGGGGGGGGGACCATTTTTAATCTTAAGGAATACCAGGCTAGCTTACTGCCGAACTTGTCATCTTTTTTAAATCCGATATTATTTCAATTAGAGTTCAGAGAGATAGATAACGCCGCGCTGGAAGGATGCTTTGATAAGTGTTTGAAAGAATTAAAGAGAGAAAATGTTAAACAGGAAATGATCCGGCTTCAATATGAGATTCGGGAATTGGAAAATACCAAAGACAAGGAACGGTTTAATGAGTTGTTAAAAGTGTTTACAGGTTTAGCCGGAGAACTTTAAGAATAATAGTTTATATTTATATCCGGCACATCTAAGAAGCGAAGCAATAAAAATAAATAAATGAACAAACAAACCAAAAAGAAACCAGCCTCTAAGCCTAAAAAGTCAGTTTTAGCGCAGAAAAAGAAGATGACGGCAAAGACTGGCAAGAAGCAAGTAGTATTAGCCAAAAAGAGCAAAATGGTTAAAAAACGAGTTTCCGAGGCGCGCAAAAAGATAGCCTTGTCGGGTAAAAAAGCCGCGAAGGCGCCGGAAAAAAGAAGCATTATTTCATTAGAAACCGTTCGGGAGTTGATTAAAAGAGGCCGGGAACGTGGTTTTGTGACCGAAGGCGAGATTTTGTATTTTGTTCCGCAAATCGAGAAGAATATCGAGGAGCTCGAAAGTCTTTATAATCAGTTGGATGATGCCAACATTGAGGTGGTGGAAACCAGAGAGCTGATTGAAGAGCCGGTGCTTGAAAATAAAAAGGCTGAGAAAATTGATGCCAAGAATTTCGCGGCAGGCCTAGATCAGGTTAACTTGGATTCAGTCCAGATGTATTTGAAAGAAATCGGCAAAGTTCCTCTTTTAAAGTCCGTTGAAGAGGTTGATTTAGCCAAGCGAATTGAAAATGGCGATCAGGCAGCGAGAGAAAAACTCACCAGCGCCAACTTGAGGCTGGTTGTTTCCATTGCCAAAAAATATGTCGGGCGCAGTCCCAACCTTACTCTTTTAGATCTAATTCAGGAAGGAAATCTAGGGCTGTTTAAGGCGGTTGAGAAATTCGACTATAAGCGGGGTTATAAGTTTTCTACTTATGCCACTTGGTGGATAAGGCAGGCGATTACGCGCGCGTTAGCCGATCAGGCGCGCACTATCAGGATTCCTGTTCATATGGTGGAAACGATTTCAAAGTATACGCAGGTTAAAAGAAGGCTGTTGCAGGATCTGGGCCGAGAGCCCCTGCCAGAAGAGATTGCGGCGGAAATGGGCGTTGATGTTGATAGGATTCGCCAGATCACTAAGATATCTCAAGGAACGGTTTCGTTGGAAGCGCCGGTTGGCGAAGACGATGAAGACAGCACTTTGGGAGAATTTATCGAGGATGAAAAAACGGTTTTGCCATCGCAGGTGGCTGCCCTTAAGCTTTTGCAGGATCAGCTTAAGGATATTTTGGCCGAACTTTCTCCGCGCGAGCAGAAAATTTTGAGGATGAGATTTGGCTTAGATAATGGCGTAACCCACACCCTAGAAGAAGTGGGTAAAGAATTTGGAGTGACCAGAGAAAGAATTCGCCAGATCGAGGCTAAGGCTTTAGAGAAAATTCGCAAACATCGTTTTCTGCCGAAATTACGCGGATACTAGCAGAAATTAAATATTGCAGTGTTTTTTATGCGTTTCCAGAAATATTTAATTTCTGCGCTAATAACGGTAATAATTTTATTAACTTGCTAATTTTTTTGATTTTGTTAAGATTATAAAAGTTCTTGTAAGTTCCGGCGCAACTTAGCGATAGAGCAGTTTTTTAAAAAATAAAATATATTCCGGCGTAGCCCCGACGCGAGGTCGGGGTTCCGACCTCCGACGTAGTCGGAGCGTCGGAACTCAGTTAAAATATAGATTATTCATGCCTTGGGTATATATACTCTTTAGTAAAAAAAGTAATAAATATTATGTTGGTAGTACGACCGACATTAATAATAGGGTTAGACATCATCAAGGAGGACATACTCCCTCGACAAAAAGGCTTGGATCTGTAAGTTTAATTTTTAGACAAGAATATCCAACGTTAAATGAAGCGCGAAAAGTCGAAAAAAGATTAAAGAAGCTAAAAAGAAGAGACTATCTGGAAAAAATAATTAAGGACGGTTGTATTAAAATGAAAATTTAAAACAAAATACATTCCGGCGTAGCTCAGTGGTAGAGCAGTTGGCTGTGAATATAAACGCAGCTTCCAATGGAAACATTGAAATGAATAATTTCGGGATAACGGTGAAACCCCTTCGATTTTATCGAGAGGTAATACCGTGGGAACCTTTTTCTTTGTTTGGGGCTTGCCCCGAGCGAACTCGAAGGGCCCCGTAGAGACTAGATACCGAAGCGCCTAAGTGGTGAGCCCCTCAACTTCGTTCAGGACGGGCGTAGTCGAACCATATGGCGATGATATAGTCCACGCCCAATGGAAACATCGGGGTTACGTGTAACCAATTGGTCGCAGGTTCGAGTCCTGCCGCCGGAGCCAGATAGGAAAAGTCAACGATTTATGGGTCGCCTCGCTTCGCTCGGCGGCCAAATTGAACGGAATTTTGGGCGAAAAAATCAATTGGCGGTTTTGTAAAATGTGGTTCGAGCCGATATTTTTAAGAAATGTTGTCATTTCTTGATAATTTTCGGACTTCCTTACTTTTCCCGCATAATTTAGCTTTAAAACAAATTCTCGAGCCGGTTCGAGCCAAGACAGCCCCTTTTGTTCAAAATTTCGTATTGTCTCTTGTAATTCTAACTTCCGAGTTAGGATTTTTTGTTTTCTGGAAGTATATTCTTCAGTAGAGATAACCTCATTCAAATAAACATCCATCAGTTTTTCTAATTTCTTATTGATTTGTGAAAGTTCTCCTTCGAGATTTTGAATAGTGGTTTTGGCCTGTTCTTTGGCTCGCAATTCATCTTTTTCAAGCTTGGCCAAAACTTTCTTTGTGTCTTGGCTCGACAAAGAAACTTTTTGAAGAAAATTTTTAATTTGCTCAATTAAATTTTCTTCTCTTAAATAATGTTTTTCTTAGCAAAATCCTTTCTTTTTAGTGCAACGATAATAATTATGTTCTTTCTGTATTTCGGCAGTTATGGAAGCACCGCAAGAGGCACATCTCATTAAGCCAAGAAAAACGAAATCATGTTTTTTAATCTCTTTGGTCCTGCCTCGCTGTTTCAATATTTCCTGGGCTCTATCAAAAAGTTTCTTTGAGATTAATGGTTTATGTTTTCCCTCAAAAATTTCCCCATTATATTTCATCAAACCGATATAGAAAATATTTTGTAGGATTATAGGGATATTGCTAGTTGAAATATCTTTGCCGAGATTTCCTTTCAGATTATGTTCTCTACACCAATTTGCGAGAGAATTAAATGTGTGCTTTCCGGTAGCGTAAAGTTCAAAAAGCTTTTTGATTTTTAACGCTTTTTCAAAATCAACATCAATCATTTTAGTTTTTAGATTGTTGAGATAGCCAACCGGTGCCCAGCCGGGCCAAACGCCATTTCTGATTTTTTGTCTTAATCCTTTTTTTGTATTCTCTCGTAAATTATCTACAAAATATTTTGATTGTCCGAAGGCAATATTGAGCATAAATAATCCTTGAGGGGTTGGCTCAAACCAGAATGTTGGAAATTTGAGGGACTTAATCAAGCCGCGATCAATCATGTGGATTATCTTTTCGCCGTCCACAGAATTACGTGCTAATCTATCCGGATGCCAGCTCAAAATACCTTCGGCTTCTCCTTTTTCAATTAATGACAACATTTCGGCGAACTTCGTTCGCCCAGGTTCTTTGGCAGTTTTTGCTTCCCGAAAGGAAGCGACGATTTCAAGTTTTTCTTTGGCGGCAAATTCCCGCAACTCCGTGAGTTGCGATTCAATTGAAAGAATCTGCCGGTTATCATCTTCAGTAGATTTTCTAGCGTAGATAATATATTTCATATTTTTGATAAAAATTTTCTTTTACTTTTAATTTTATTAAAGACCAAACCGCCAATTGATTTTTTCGCCCAAAATCCCGTTCAATTTGGTCGCCGAGCGAAGCGAGGCGACCCATAAATCGTTGACTTTTCCTTACTGGCTCCGTATACTTAAAATAGTTCGAACGTATTTCGCCGCCTGTGGCGGCGAGGAAAAGCCCTTGTGATTGCGGCTCGCCCGCAAGCGGGCTCGCCGCGTTCTTTCGTAAAAACTGCCAAAGAATCTGTAAAAATATCGGCTCGAACCACATTTTGTAAAAGAAAATTTTCATGTATATTATTATTCTCTATACTAAGAATAGTAATCTCATTCCAGCATAGACAATTTATTAATTCTTTTCTACACTCTTAACCAGTAGAGTTGCTCCGATTAGAGAAGTATAATCATA
>Ga0210051_1003624_pt1 | contig 15298 bp, 14 predicted proteins | sample CryGey092014_all_FD_185464 | JGI IMG/M metagenome (GOLD analysis project Ga0210051, IMG submission 185464) | Groundwater microbial communities from aquifer - Crystal Geyser CG23_combo_of_CG06-09_8/20/14_all (SPAdes) (version 2) | ecosystem: Environmental > Aquatic > Deep subsurface > Groundwater...
CCACCCATTGCCACACCTTTGATAGCCCCAATATCGGTGGAGTTAACCCCCTAAAATCTCATAACCGGCAACTTTCACTGGGTCCACTGAAAAAGCAAGATGGGTTCATTGAATATCGGCGGTGGCAAACATCTTCCTTTACGCGGCCCTGGAAGACGATTTTCAACAAAAGGATGAATGCAGGAAAGGAGGTTTGCCATGCCTACCGCAATGGAACAGCGATTGGACAGGTTGGTCCATGAACTGAACGAAATCAAAAAAGAGATGATTCTGCAGAAAGTGCAGCCCGTTGCCAGAGCCGTCCGAAAAATCAACGCCTGGAAATCGCTTGGAGAGAAGATTTCCGTCCGGTGGGATCATGTTTCCGCCGTTGATGAAATCAGGCAGCAGCGGGATAGGGTATGCCATAAATAAAAGGAGAATGACCATGTCACAAGTCGAAATGCTTGAGCAGACTGTCAAACAGCTCAGTCCCGGTGAGCGTGCCGCTTTTCGCTCCTGGTTTATCGAATTTGATGCAGCCGAATGGGATCGTCAGATAGAAATGGATAGCGAGACCGGCAAGCTGGGCAGGTTAGCGCAATACGCCATTGAGGAACATAAGGCGGGAAAGACGCAACGCATTTGAACCACTTTGCTTCATCGGCCTTCTGGGATTGCTACCGGAGATTGCCACAAAGCATTCAAGAGCTCGCCGATGCACACTTCGCTCTGTTAAAAGAAAATCCGTCTCACCCATCCCTCCACTTCAAGAAAACCGGTAATTACAGATCAGTCCGTATAGGGTTTCATTTTCGGGCGCTGGCTGTTGAGATACCTGAAGGTCTGTTGTGGTTCTGGATAGGAAGCCACGCTGATTACGACAAAATCATCGAATGAAATCCTGGTTTCCTCTTCCGAGGCGGCAGGTTTCCCGTTCTTATCGGCGCAGAAATATCGTAGCGGCCCCTCGGCGATAGCGCCTTCGGTCGGTGTCCCGTTCCATTTAATCAGACAAGACATGATCAGCTAATCTGAAAATCTACACTCAGCAAGGGACATGACAAACCCGTCAGGGGCTGGCGTGGCCCCTGCCCCTCCTGGGGCGGGATGCCGGGGATGTCTGCGGGAAGAAAACGCCGCACGAAGAAAAGCAAGGGCGATGCCGGTCCATGGGGCAGCGGAAATTCCGCCTATCTATCGAAATACCCCTTGACTAATCGGCGAAAATTTGTTCAGTTTCGCTTGCATGCAAAAATTGCGATGCTTTGAAAACGTCTTCTGATCCGGCAGCGCACCTTTTGGGAACATTTTCCGGGAAGGGAAGCCATGGAAAAATCAACCGACAGACCCCGCGTCTCTGAAAAGGAGAGCGGGGTTTTGTGCTTTCCGGGAGCATGTCGGCTACCTGGAGGAGGACCTGTTGCGGATCGAGGCGAACGGCAAGGCATTCGGGGGATTTCTTTCAACGAATCCCCAAACTGGCGGGTTGTTCCGTTTATGATAAATAGCGATTATTTAAGTCAGCAAAATAATCATGAATATGAAGATATTGCGCTTTTTTCTGTCCACGATGTCGTGGCACTCAACGCCTACCATATTCAAGGCTAATAATGACAGCAAAAAAAATGTAATCCCTATTATTGATCTTTTTGCCGGCCCGGGTGGTCTCGGAGAGGGTTTTTCTGCGCTTGGAGACAGGGAAGGGATGTCGTTTTCAAGGTCCTTCTCGCTATTGAAAAAGAGAAAGCAGCCCATAGAACACTTCTATTATGAAGATTATTCAGGCAATTCCCCTTGGGGGAGGTTCAAGAAGAGTATTATGACTTTCTGCGCGGCATACTTTTGGAATTGATAGATGAATCGAGCTTACTATTCAGCAACTATTAAAGATTTTCTTAACACATCTCCAGAAATAATATTGGGGAAATTGGCAATACGCAATACATTCGCACTTGAACAATCACAGCGAGATGCATGGTTAGAAGAAATTAACATTCTTCGTAAAGTGCTATGTAATTTTCAAGGCATGATATATTTCGAATTCTCTATCCCAAGAATGGGTCAAAGAATAGATGCGGTACTTCTAATAGGGTCTGTTATATTCGTCCTTGAGTTTAAAGTCGGGGGGAAAATAGTTACTCAATATGCATTTGATCAGGTCTGGGACTATGCTCTAGATTTAAAAAACTTTCATGAGACCAGTCATGAACAATTTATTGTTCCCATTTTGATTGCTACAAAAGCTCATCTTAGCCCGTATGTTATTTCTTCAACACAGCAAAATGATAAACTCCTGTTCCCTATCAAATGTAATTCATCGATGCTTGGTAAAGTAATTGAAGGCGTTTTAAACTTTTGTGAAGGTAAAGAAATTGATCAACTGAATTGGGAAAATGGGCGATATAGTCCTACGCCAACAATTGTTGAAGCCGCAATGGCTCTATATAACGGTCACTCTGTTGAAGAAATATCTCGAAATGATGCAAGTGCCATTAATCTCAATAAAACTACTGCTGTAATTTCTGATATTATCCGTCAATCGAGAGAACAATCGCAAAAATCTATTTGTTTTGTGACTGGCGTTCCCGGGGCAGGAAAGACATTAGTTGGTTTAAATATCGCCACCACTCATATCGATAAAACGAATGACCTTTATAGTGTGTTTCTATCTGGCAATGGTCCGCTTGTCGCTGTACTACGCGAAGCGCTGACAAGAGATAAATTACGCCATGATAAAGAAAATGGAAAAAAAACAAAAAAAGGTGAAGTTATGGCGAATGTGAAGATGTTCATTCAGAATGTTCATAACTTTCGAGATGAATGTCTTGTAGACCAAACAAAACCACCTATTGAACACGTTGCGCTATTCGATGAAGCGCAAAGAGCTTGGGATAGCATGCAGACATCTAGTTTTATGCGTAATAAAAAGAATAATTTAAATTTTCATCAGTCTGAACCAGAATTTTTGGTTTCTTGTCTCGATAGACATGTTGATTGGGCGGTTATTGTTTGTCTTGTAGGGGGTGGACAGGAGATAAACACTGGTGAAGCAGGTATCTCTGAATGGATTAATTCTCTTATTCGTTATTTTCCCGATTGGCATGTTTACATATCATCTCGTCTTACGGATAGTGAATATTCTGCTGGTAACGCAATAAGCAAACTGTTGCCGCGTTCAAATGTTGTTTATAAAGATGAATTACACCTTGCTGTATCGATGCGGTCATTCCGCGCAGAGAATGTTTCCTTATTAGTAAAGCAAATGCTCGATCTCGATGTAGAAGCAGCACGCAGCACATTAGAAGAAATAAAAGAAAAATTTCCAATTGTTATTACGCGCGATCTTTCAAATGCAAAACGGTGGTTGAAAAAACAGGCACGTGGTACCGAACGTTATGGAATTGTGGTTTCATCGCAAGCAGAACGTTTGAAGCCTCATGCTATTGATGTGAGAACCCCAATTGATCCTATCCATTGGTTTCTTGATACAAAGGAAGACGTAAGGTCATCTTATTACCTTGAAGATGTAGCAACGGAGTTCCAAATTCAGGGACTCGAGCTTGACTGGATTTGTTGCACTTGGGATGCAGACTTAAGATATGCAAAGGATAAATGGGCATACTGGTCTTTCCGGGGCAACAGATGGATGCATATTCGGAAAGAAGTCCGTCAAAACTATCTAAAAAATGCATACCGTGTTCTTCTAACACGTGCCCGGCAAGGTATGGTTATCGTGGTACCGAATGGTGACGAAGAAGATCCTACACGATGTTCCGATTATTATGATCCGATTTATGAATATTTGGTAATAATTGGCTTTACAGTCGTATAATTAATCTTGGCAACTTTCAATGAATTGTACTTCAAGTGTTTATATTGAGAGCGGAAAAACATGTACCGAGAATCGGGAACCCTTGAGGAGAAATCCTCTTTGCCCCTTGGAAGGAGATCATCATTTCCCTGTCCGCCTTGACATCGGATTTATCGAAGGCTGGGGGGCAGGGTTTCAGCGGATGGACGAGGGGTGCGCCATAAACGGTAAACCCAAGCCGGAGTTGAAGGAAACGACAGGCGCTTTTGTCGTGAAATTTATCCGACGTCCCGCCAGTGAGGGAATAAATGAAGGAATAAACCGGCTCTTGGAATTCATTGGCAAAAATCCCGGCAAGAGGGTTGTTGAAATCGCCGCCGCATCGAATATTCCCTCAAAAACCGTCGAACGCTGGATAAAGAAATTGAGGGAGCAGGGAGAGATCGTCTTTTCCGGACCCAGGAAGAGCGGCGGGTACTTTGTAAGCAGATGAGCAACAAAAAGTTCCCCATCTGCGAAATAATATGGTTCAAGGAATAACGTAGGATTTTCACTGTGGATGTTGCAGAGATAAAAGAACTTCATAACATAATCCATATCAGCAATTTACCTTCGATATGGGCAAATGGGATATTGTCTCACACGCGAGCCGGCGGAATTTCCCATGTTTCTGTTGCGTCTCCTGATGTTCAGCAAAGGCGCGCCAAAAAAATCATCCCCGGCGGAAGGCCGCTGCACGAATACGTCAATCTCTACTTTGATGCCAGGAATCCCATGCTGTATGTCTTGAAGGACCAGCATGTCGCTCTTTGCGTTTTACGACTCGATCCCGCGGTCATGAGGCTGCCGGGAGTAGTTATTTCGGATCGCAACGCGTCGAGTGACTATGCAAGGTTTTCAAAGTACCCGGATGGATTGAAGCATCTCGACAAGGATATGATTTTTGCCCATTACTGGACCCATCCGGATCCATTCATCGAGATGGAACACAAGTCGGTGAAATGTGCTGAAATCCTTGTGCCGGACAGGATCGATTGCAGGTACATCATCGGCGCCTACGTATCGTGTACCGAAGGGAAAACATGTTTACACAAGACAGGCGTATCGTTATCTGTTACAATGAGCCCGTCTCTGTTTTTTAGATGAGAGGATGAAATATGGTAAGAGTACTCATCGCCGATATTTTCCAATCCAAGGCCCAGACCATCGTCAACACGGTGAATTGCGTCGGCATCATGGGGAAAGGCATCGCCCTCGAATTCAAACGCCGTTACCCCGAGATGTTCAAGGACTATGAGGATCGGTGCAAGCGGGGAGAAGTCCGACTTGGTGAACCTTATCTTTATCGAACCCTTTTCCCGCCCTGGATCATCAATTTTCCAACGAAGGATCATTGGCGGTCCATTTCTAATCTGAAGGATATCATCCGTGGTCTGGATTATCTGCTAAAACATTATAAAGAATGGGACGTCACCTCCATTGCCGTGCCGCCCCTGGGCTGCGGTGCAGGCCATTTGGAATGGCGAATCGTCGGACCCACCCTGTACCGATACATGGCGAAAATGGATATTCCTGTTGAATTGTATGCCCCACACGGTACTCCACATGAGGAACTTAGACCAGAATTCCTTGGACGGATTGACGATGTAAGAATGGAGAACACCGAGATGCCTGTTCCACAATGGGTCAGACCGGCATGGATTGCCCTGGTAGAGATTCTCTATAGGATTGAGCAACAACCTTACCATTGGCCCGTGGGAAGGACAACATTACAGAAGATCGCCTTTGTCTCTACGATGGAAGGATTGCCAACCAACCTGGCTTTTTCAAAGGGGAGCTATGGGCCGTTTTCCCCAAGATTGAAAGAAATGATCACCCGTCTGGTGAACCATGGATTGATCAACGAAGAAAAGCTCGGCAGGATGTTCGAGGTTAAGGTAGGCCGGACATTTACCGATGCTCGGAAGGCCTACGAAAAGGATCTTACGAAGTGGGACGCCGTCATTGATAAGACCGTGGATCTGTTCGTACGGATGAATACACAGCAGGCGGAAATCGTTTCCACAGTTTTGTTCGCAGAAAAAGAATTGACGCGCAACGGAAAAGAAAAGCCCGATGAGAACGATGTTCTATCCTATGTTCTGCAGTGGAAACAGAAACGTCGCCCAGCTTTGGATACAGCAGAAATCGCTAACACCATCAGGAACCTTGCTGTGCTGAAATGGCTTCATGTGCGCCCCAGCTCAGACATGCCGCTTCCGGATAGCACGTGGATGTAAATCACAATTATGCAATCGCCCAAATGAGGATCCGTGAACCTCAGTCGAGGTCTTGGGGGGAATTTTTTTAGAGGCGGTGGGACGGCGGCGCGCCCGGCGTTCAAGATGCCCGCCAGCTCTGCTCGGTCTGCAGGGAGAAGCTGGGAATCGTCAACCTTCTCGGGTTCGGCTCATAGTGTGCGCCTGACAATCCTCCGGAAACCCGCCCCGGAAAGCATAGAGAGAGGCTGACCGATGGCCACAATGATCCCCGACGACATCCAGGTCTTCACCACGCCCGGCGAGGGCGCTTTCTACCGGTTTCTACAGACTGTCGCCCGGCCCGACGACCGCCACCTGTCATGGTATCTGCCGGACGTCCAAGGGCGGGAACCCGATTTCATTATCTATTCCGAAGACGTCGGCCTCATCATCTTCGAGGTCAAGGACTGGGCCATCGACCAGATCATCGAGGGTACACCCCAGCGCTTCCTCCTGCTCATGGAGGCTGTGAGGAGAAGCGGCAGAATCCCCTCCAGCAGGCGCGGACCTATTTTAACCTGATCATAGAGAAGATCCGACAGGACGCCCATCTCCTTTCGAAGGAGCCCCACACCTACGGTCACGTCAAAATTCCCGTCAACTGCGGCGGCGTCTTTCCGAACATCAACAAGTTCGAATACATCCAGAAGGGCCTCGACCGGATCATTCCCCCGGAAAAAATCTTCTTCTGGGACGATCTCCACCCCCAATCGCCCCTCTGCTCCGATCCCTCGGGCCAGTGTTTTCAGGAGACCCTGCGGCGGATGTTTGACCCGCCTTTTGACTTCCGAATCACGGAAGTGGACGGGGCTGAGGAACGCCTCGCCGCCGCGGAAATTCTCAAAAAACGCCTGGAACTGATCCTCGGTGGCGAAGCCCCCTATGACATCTTCGTCCGCTGGAAGCCCATCGAGAAACAGCCCATCGGCTGCCACTTCACCTTAGCCTTGAAGCGTAAAGCCAGGGAAGAGGTCTCGAAAACGAGGTCAAAAAACAGGGGAAATTGCCGCATAGGTGGCCGAGACAATCCGGCATCTTTCAGCGGAAGAAGGCCACCCGCTGTCAGAAATGGCCGTGATCTATGCCATGAAGACCCCGGAGAATGACCCCGGCATGAATTTGCCTCTCCTCATCGGGAAGGCGCTGGACAAAAGGGGCCTTCTGCACAACTGGATCTCCGAAGACTACCGGGCCAAGAGATCCTATGACGTCGCCACGGAAAGCGTGACGATCTCCACCATCCACAGCGTAAAGGGGAAGATGATACCATCCGATCCCTTTTCAATATCCTACTTCCGTTGATGTTGACCTGGCGATCGCTGCCGGGGCCATCGAATATCTGATGAAACGCTCGTGACGGCTTGCCGTCACAACGGGGGATGAAAATTGCTGGGCGACCCCATCCCCACCTTTACCCTCTCCTTGAAGGGGAGGGTAAGTTGGATGCAATGATTTCAATAAATTAAGGGTGCATTTTCAGGTGAAATTCCGCAAGAGCCATGCCCTGAGCATCGGAGATGCCGTGATCGCCGCCACCGCGCAACGGAGTTGCCCCCCCGTTTTCTTTCCCTTGCATTTCCGGCGCTCTGTGTTACATAGCCGACAGCTCCGCCGGGTCAGAACCCTTGGACGGCGGAAAGCATGATCGCCCTTTTTTGTGGAACAATCCGCGAGTGAAATGAATCGATGAAGAACTGGACGCGGCAAAGCAAGATCCTGATCACCTGCCCCAAGGGGATTTCCCCCTGGCTTGCCGGGGAGCTCCGCGCCCTCGGCTTCCCCGTCATCGCGGAGGGGGAGGCGGCCGTCGAGACGAAGGGGACGCTCGCCGACACAATGCGGCTGAACCTCCATCTCCGGACGGGCCACCGGGTCCTTTTCCATATCGCGGCCTTCCCGGCGGAGAATCCGGAGGGCCTCTACCGCGGCCTGCGGGAACTCCCGTGGGAGGAGATTCTCCACGCAAGGGGGGAGCACGCCTACCTCTGTGTCACCTCGACGGCGGACACCCCGGCAATCAACGACGCCCGGTTCGTCAACTTGAAAGCGAAGGACGCGATCGTGGACCGGATGCAGGAAAAATGCGGCCTGCGGCCCGACTCCGGACCCGACCGGGACCGGGCGGTGGTCCACCTCTACTGGAAGGGGAGCGAGGTCGTGGTTTATCTCGACACCTCCGGCGAACCCCTCTCCCGGCGGGGTTACCGGAAGATCCCGCTTGCGGCGCCGATGCAGGAGACCCTCGCCGCGGCTGTGATCCTTGCGACCGGCTGGAACGGCAGGAAGGACTTTGTCAATCCGATGTGCGGGAGCGGGACGCTCGCGATCGAGGCCGCACTCATCGCCCTGGGCAAGGCGCCGGGCCTCCTCCGGAGCAATTACGGCTTCATCCATTTGCAGGGTTTCGACCCGACCGCCTGGCGCGCGCTCCGGGCGGCGGCGCACAAGGCGGAAAAGGAGACGGCGGCAAGGATCATCGCCACGGATTTCGACCCCCAGGCGATCGCCGCGGCGAGACAGAACGCCCGGACGGCCGGCGTGGAAGGGCGGATCGAATTCGCCGTCTGCCCCTTCACCGAGACGCCGGTTCCGGAGCGGGGCGGCATCGTCATCCTCAACCCCCCCTACGGCGAACGGACCGGCGATCTCCCGAGTCTGATCGGCCTCTACCGGGAGATCGGGGATTTCTTCAAAAAGCGGTGCGGCGGATACCGCGGCTACATCTTCACCGGGAACGCCGCCCTGGGGAAATCGGTCGGACTAAGGACGAAAAGGCGAATCCCTTTTTTCAACGGCGCGATCGAGTGCCGGCTTCTGGAGTACGAGCTCTACGAGGGAAGCCGCCGGAAAGAAAAAGACGATGGCGGGGCAAAGCCACCGGCGCTTTCGGAGGCGATGAAAATAATCCCGGGGGAGCTTTGAATTACACCTGAAATTCGGCAAGGGTGTAGATTTTCAAAGCTTTTTCCGGATGTTGATGAAAGAGCGGAACGGGCTTTGTCCGATTCGATAAAGTTATGCCCGAACAGGAGGTCTTGGGAATGATACCAGAAGAGATTAAACAGGAAATTCGCGCCATCGTGGGGCCGGACCACGTCCTCGATTCCGAGCTGAACCGCTTCGGCTATTCCTATGACGCCTCCTTCGTCCCGCTTTTACCGGCGAACAAACCCGACCTGGTCGTCCGGCCGCTGACCACCGATGAGGTGTCGCGGATCATGGTCGTCGCCTGCGAGCATGAAATCCCCGTCACCCCCAGGGGCGCCGCGAGCGGCCGCACCGGCGGCAGCATCCCGCTTAAGGGCGGCATCTCCCTCGCCCTCGACCGCATGACGCGGATCATCGAGCTCGACCTGCGCAACATGATGGTGACGGCGGAGGCCGGGGTCCGCACGATCGATCTCTACAACCACTGCGCCGAAAAGGGGCTCTTTTTCCCGCCTGACCCGGCGAGCTGGAAATTCTCCACCATCGGCGGCAACGTGGCGGAAAACTCCGGCGGAATGAGGGCCGTCAAATACGGCGTGACGAAGAACTACGTCATGGGGCTGGAGGTGGTTCTGGCCGACGGCGCGATCCTCCGGACCGGCGGCAAGGCGATCAAGAACGTGACCGGCTACGATCTGACGAGCCTCTTCACCGGTTCCGAGGGCACCCTCGGCGTCGTCACCCGGGCCCTCTTCCGGCTGATCCCGATGCCGAAGCGGCGCGGCACACTGCAGGTGATGTTCCGCACCCTCGACGACGGCTGCCGGACCATCCACACGGTGCTTCAGTCAGGCGTCGTACCGGCCGCGGCCGAGATCATGGACAGGACCTGCCTGGAGGTCGTGTCGCGCCACCGCAAGACGGAACTCGATCCGGAGGTCGGCGCCTGCATCATCATCGAAATCGATGGCGACGACGACGCGGCCCTCGAAACCCAGACGAAACGGATCGGGGAAGCGGCGAAGGCGTGCGGCGCCGTCGCGTTCCGCGCGGCCCGGTCGGAGCAAGAGGCGGAAGAGATCTGGGCCGTCCGGCGGGGGCTCAGTTCCGCCGTGGCCGCCCTCGCGCCGAACCGCATCGGCGAAGACATCTCGGTCCCCCGCGACGCCTTCCCGGAGGTGGTGCGCCGCATCGCAGAGATCTCCGAAAAACAGGGGCTCCCCATCGCCGTGTACGGCCACGCCGGCGACGGCAACCTCCACCCCTCCATCCTGTGCGACCTAAGCAAACCGGGCGAGATGGAGCGGGTCCATCAGGCGGTTGACGACATCTTTGCCGCAGCCCTGAGCGTCGGCGGAACACTCTCCGGCGAGCACGGCATCGGCATCACCAAACGGCCTTACATCGCAAGCGCGCTGGGCGACATCGGCGTCCGAACCCTCAAGGCTATCAAGGCGGCCCTCGATCCGAAGGGCATCCTGAACCCGGGGAAGATCTGGTAATGATAAGATGAAGGATCTCGATCTGCTCCAGGAGGCCGGAAACAGGGTGAGCCGCTGCGACCGCTGCGGCGCCTGTCTGCCGGTCTGCCCCCTCTTCGGGGTGAAGGGCGTCGAGGCGACGAGCGCCCGGGGCAAGAATACGATTGCCCGCGCGCTGGCAGATGGAGGCATCGAACCGACGGGGGAGCTCCTCGACGTCGTCAATTTCTGCCTGTTGTGCCGGGCCTGTGTCGATACCTGTCCGGCGAAGGTTCCGACCGACGAGGCGATGGTCAACGTCCGCCAGCACCTGACGGATCTCGCCGGCGGGGCGGACGGGAAATACCGGCTGATCGGCGCCATCCTGAAGCGGCCGGGCGCAGTGAAGGCCGCCGCCGCCGCGTTGTCGATCCTGCGCCGGTCCGGCCTTAACGGCCTGCTTCCACACGGTATGGCGCCGGAAGAGTACACCCGGACCCATTTTCTTGCCGCGTTTGCGGGGCCGGCCGCCCTCGGCCAAAAGGCGCCGCCTTCCGCCGTCACGGTGACGAACCGAACGAAGGTGGCCTATTTCCGCGGCTGCGGTATGGAGATGATGTTTCCGGAGGCCGCCGCCCAGACCCGCGACATCCTCCGAACCACCAACCGCCTAGTGGAGAAGCAGAATGTCTGCTGCGGCCTGCCCCATCTTGCCCACGGCCTGCGCGGCGAGTTCCTCTCTCTGGCCCGGAAGAACATCCGGCTTTTCGAGGAGGCCGATGTCGTCGTCAGCGACTGCGCGAGCTGCGGCGCCACCCTCAAGCACCTAAGCTCGTTTTTTGCGGACGATCCGGCGTGGCGGGAGCGGGCTACGACCTTCAGCGGCAAGGTGATGGATCTGACGGAATATCTAACAAAGGTCGGCTACGAACCGCGGCAGAGGGCGGACGCCGTCTTCACCTACCATGATCCCTGCCACCTTGTGCGGGGCCAGGGAATCACGCAGCCGCCGCGGGAGCTGCTGAAGGCGGCGGGACGCTTCGCCGAGATGAAGGAGGCCGACGTGTGCTGCGGCGGCGCCGGCTCCTTCCATATCGATTACCCCGATGCGGCGGCGCAGATCCTGGAGAAGAAACGCTGCAACATCGAACAGACAGGCGCCGCCGTTGTGGTGACCGGCTGCCCCGGCTGCCTGATCCAGCTCGCGAAGGCAGCGAAGGCCTCCGGCGGCAAATTCAAGGCGATACATATCAGCCAGGTCATCTGAAACAGGACTTCCAGCCCCGTTTCTCCCTCGTTTTTATTTGCCTTTTCCCGGCTGGGGGTGTATGAATACCCCCATCTCCACGTACACGGATTCAAGAACGGATCGCACTTCCGAAGCGAAAGCGGCGCCGTTCCGACCGGGCAACCGACAATCTTTTGAGACAAGCCATGCCCCAACTGGAAAACATCGAAGCCATCGAAAAACGCCTCTGGAGCGCGGCGGATACGTTGCGCGCCAATTCCAACTACGCCAGCAACGAGTACTTTCTCCCCGTCATGGGGCTGATTTTCCTGCGCCACGCCTACAGCCGCTTTCTCGCCGTCCGGGACGGCCTCGTCGCCGCCCTGCCGAAACGCGGCGGCAAGGCGCGGGAATTGACCAAGGAGGATTTCTCCCAGAAAGGAGCGATCTTCCTCCGGGTAAACGCGCAGTTCGATTACCTGGTTTCCCTCAAGGACAGCGAAGATCGGGCGAAGGCGATCATCGAGGCGATGGAGTCGATCGAGACGGATTACGAAACACTGCGAGGCGTCCTCCCGAAGGCGGAATACCAGGAAGTGGACAACGCGGTGCTCAAGCAGCTCCTGCAAACGCTGAATCCGGAGGAGCTCAAACGGGCCTCCGGCGACATCTTCGGGCGGATCTACGAGTATTTCCTCACCCAGTTCGCCGACCAGAAGGCTCACGACGGCGGGGAGTTCTTCACGCCGGTTTCGCTCGTTTCCCTCATCGCCGGCGTCCTGGAGCCGGAGCGGGGAACGGTCCTCGACGTCGCCTGCGGTTCCGGCGGCATGTTCGTCCAGAGCGCCCACTTTGTCGAGCGCCTCCACGCCAACCCTTCGGAACGCCTCACCTTCTACGGCATGGAGAAGAACCCCACCACCATCCGTCTGGCCAAGATGAACCTGGCCGTCCACGGCCTGGAGGGAAACATCCTCAAGGCCATCACCTACTACGACATCGATCCGCATGAGCTCCTGGGCAAGGCCGATTTCGTCATGGCCAATCCGCCCTTCAACGTGGACGAAGTGGATGCCGACATCGTCCGTCGCGATCCCCGCCTGTCCTTCGGTCTGCCGGGGGTGAACAAGAGCAAAAAGGTCTCCAACGGCAACTACCTCTGGATCAGCTATTTCTACAGCTACCTGAACGAGCGCGGCCGCGCCGGTTTCGTCATGTCCTCCCAGGCCTCCAGCGCCGGGCGGGACGAGGCCAAGGTGCGGCAGAAGCTCATCGAGACCGGTGCGGTGGACATCATGATTTCCATCCGGTCGAACTTCTTCTACACCCGCATCGTCCCCTGCGAGCTGTGGTTCCTCGACCGCGCCAAGCCGGAAGACCGCCGCGACAAGGTGCTGATGCTCGATGCGCGCGGCATCTACCGCAAGGTGACGCGGAAGATCTACGACTTCAGCCCCGAGCAACTCCAGAACCTCCTGGCCATCGTCTGGCTCTACCGCGGCCGGGGCGATCGTTTTCTCGAATTGGTCGCCCGTTACCTGGTGCAGACCATCGCCGAAGCAAAGGGTTGCTTCGAAAAGGAGGAGGCCGGGGGAAAGGTCAATCCGTTGGCCGACTTTGTATCCGCCCTCGGCGCCATGAAGCAGGCGATGCAGCCCTTTCTCGACACGCTCCTCAAGGATGCATCGCATGCGGAGACCCTGCGGCAACTGGAGCAGGACTGCAAAACCTTCGTCCGGGAGACAGAAGGCTTTCGCAAACACGCTGAATCGGAAACGACCGTCTGGGAGAAACAGGCGCGGACCAACGCCGCCTTGAACGAAGCCGTTCGGCGCCTCGCCCCCTTGGCGGAGCAGAGCCGCGACCTCGTCAGGCAGGCCGACCTCCTCTACAAACTCGCCTGCCGCCTGATCGATGTCTGTGAAACCGGACTGGCGGCGAAGGAAAACGACCTCTGGGTGAAACGCGAAATCGCCAAGACCCGCAAGGCCGCAGACGCCGCCCGGCAGACCGCCGTCGAACAGCTCAAACGGGTTCGCTACTTCCACAAACAGGCCGTCTGGCTCACCGACCGCTTCCCCGAGGGCGTGTTACGCGATGTCGAAGGGCTGGTCAAACTGGTGGACCGCAAGGAGATCGAGGCCGCCGACTGGAGCCTCACCCCCGGCCGTTACGTCGGCGTCGCCCCGCTGGAAGAAGACGAGAATTTCGACTTCGAACAGACAATACGGGATGTCCATGCGGAACTGGCCGATCTCAACCGGGAGGCGGCGGAACTGGCGGTGAAGATCCAGACCAACTTTGAGGAACTGGGGATATGATAAATGTGCAGCAACTTGCTGAACTAATCTGTTTTTCATTGGAGGATTCTAAGAATAGACCACGTTATCCTTTTTAGGAAAACTCGCACCAATGTTGCGAGAAATCAGTTGTGTAATGGACAGAGGGACTGCGTGGTCAGCTTCCGGATTTGTGCAACGGTTCGTTGCACAAATCCGGGAGGCCGTAGAGCTTGCGGTAAAGATTCAAAAGAACTTTGAGGGGTTAGGGGCATGACGTGCCGGTCCTGGAAAACCGTTCGACTTGGTGATCACTGCACCAAGATTGGAAGCGGGGCAACCCCGCGAGGCGGCGAGTCTGTTTACCAGGACAGCGGCGTTTCGTTCATTCGTAGCCAGAACGTTTACAACAGTCAATTCACATTGGATGGGCTGGCTCACCTCAATGACAAACATGCGGACCTGCTCAAGGGCGTAACGGTTGAAACCGGGGACGTTCTCCTCAACATCACCGGTGATTCGGTCGCTCGCAGCTGTCGCGTGCCCGATGAGATCCTTCCTGCGCGAGTAAATCAGCACGTTGCGATCATTCGGCCGAAGCCTGAGGAGTTCGATTCTCGCTTTGTCGGCTACTTCTTCATCTCCCCCTTCATGCAGGACACGATGCTGTCCTTGGCAGGAAGTGGAGGCACCCGGAAGGCGCTGACAAAGGAGATGATCGAACGCTTTGAAGTGCCGAAGCCTCCGCGACCCGTTCAGGAGCGTATCGCCTCAATCCTCTCCGCATACGACGACCTGATCGAGAACAACCGTCGGAGGATGGCGCTCCTGGAGGATGCGGCGCGGCAGCTCTACCGCGAGTGGTTCATCCGCCTCCGCTTCCCAAGCCATGAGCACACCTGTATCACCGAGGGTATGCCTGAAGGGTGGAAACGCAAAGCTCTCGGCGATTTATGCATCGAAATCCGGGAGACTTTATCCCCGGAATTGTTAGCGCCTGACACCCCCTACATCGGCCTTGAACACATGCCGCGACGCTCAATTGCCCTGACCGAATGGGGCAGGGCCGAACAAGTTACCAGTAGCAAGCACCGATTTCGTGAAGGGGAAATTCTATTCGGCAAGATCCGCCCGTATTTCCACAAAGTGGGAGTTGCTTTTATTGATGGGGTTGCATCATCCGATGCTATTGTTATCCGGCCAATCGATTTGAAAGTGCATGGCTTGGTTCTGATGACCGTTTCAAGCGACCCCTTTGTGGCTGTAACTGCTCAGACGATGAGGGAGGGGTCGAAGATGCCACGCGCCGA
>Ga0210051_1003625_pt1 | contig 15298 bp, 14 predicted proteins | sample CryGey092014_all_FD_185464 | JGI IMG/M metagenome (GOLD analysis project Ga0210051, IMG submission 185464) | Groundwater microbial communities from aquifer - Crystal Geyser CG23_combo_of_CG06-09_8/20/14_all (SPAdes) (version 2) | ecosystem: Environmental > Aquatic > Deep subsurface > Groundwater...
CAAAAAGATAATTTCCCAAAAATGATCTTTCGTACTTTTTAGAAGTTGCTTTAAACATAGGTTTTATGCATGTTTAATTGATTTAAGCTACTTCTATTGTACCACTTTTTAATGTAAAAATACAGGGGGTTCTTCAGGGGTTTCATAATATCTTTAGTAATTTTAGCAGAAAAATGAGGCTTTGGCAAGGGGGCAAATCTTCCCTAATTCAAGCCAAAAGTTTGACTGCGAACCCTTAAATGAGTTATTATAATAGAAGGTTTCCAAGGTTGAGCCTTTACAGCGCCTAAGCGTTTCAAAGGCTCAACCTTTGAGGAGTTATGAAGCAAATATGGAAAAGTTCAATTATACAACCCCCTCAGCAAACTACAAAAAAAAAGTGATGCTTCATCGAATTATTTTTTGGTTGCTTATTTTGTTAATTCTGGCCGGCCTCGCCTACGGTTTATTTTTCACCTATAAAATTTATTCTGTCGGAAAAAAAGTCAACATTGAAAATAACGCAGACTCTACTTTTGTTGAAACTGTGAAATCTTTCACTAGCCATGCGCCACTGAATCTCAATGGCGCGGATAAAAATCAAATTAATATCCTGCTTCTTGGCATTGCCGGCAAAGGCAAACCAGGGCAATTTTTGACTGACACCATCATGGTGGCAAGCCTGGACACCAAAACCAACCGCGTCGCCCTCTTGTCTCTACCGCGCGACTTGTTTATTTCCATTCCCAACACCACCCTGCAAACCAAAATAAATTCAGTCTATCAATTTGGCCTGGCTAATTCCACAAGCGACAGTGACGCGGTGCAGGTTGTTGAAGAAACCATTACGAGCATAACCGGCTTAGATATTAATTATTTTGTAGTGATGAATTTTGACGGTTTCCAAAAGGCTATTAATGACATTGGCGGCATCAACATTGTCAGTGAACGAAATATTTATGACGCGAGCTATCCCGGACCGAATTATAGTTACGAGACTTTCGAGTTGTCCAAAGGCTTTCACCGCTTGGACGGTGCCACCGCGCTCAAATATGCTCGTGAGCGACACAATGATCCGGAAGGTGATTTCGGCCGCGCCAAAAGACAACAGCAAATTATGCAAGCGACGAAAAATAAAATTTTTTCGGCCGGCACCATGCTGGATGTCTTTGCCCTGAACAATCTTTTTGATACCTTGGGCGACAATATCAAAACCGACATCCAGCCGGAAGATTTCGCCAGCTTTTTTGAACTGATGAAAAAAATCGATACCAATAATATCAACAATGTTGTGCTGGATGCGTGGAACAAAGATAGCCTGCTCAAAGTCGCGCACATTCAGCTTGGCAATGTCCAAGCCTTCGCGCTGGTTCCGCGTATCGGCAATTATAGTGAAATTCAAGATCTCGCTAAAAATATTTTTGACCTCAACGCCCTCAAGCGACGCCAAGATGAAATTACTCAAGAAAATGCCACCATCGCCATCATCAACAAAAGCAGCGACGCGCGAATTATTCAAAAAATTAAAAAAGTCCTGCAAGAAAATCTCAATTACAAAAATGTCATCATCTTGACTGACAACAATAAGCACTCAGTCGAAAAAACCACGGCCTATGACCTGACAAATGGGCAAAAACCTTTCACCCTCGACGAACTCGCCACGCACCTGCCCGCCACTGTTTCCTATGACATTCCGGCCGACCTTGCCAAAACTTTGCAAAACAAAACAGTTGACATGGCACTGATAGTTGGAAAAGATCTGACTTCCAAGTATAATATAGAAGAAGGGACGATTGATGATTTGAACAGGGCTAGGGATGACCAGGAGTCTCAGAATTTAATTAAAAATTAGATTTTTTAATTTTAACTCTCCCAATTTTCAATTTACAATTTACAATTTTCATTGAATTTTCAATTACTAAATTTGAAAATTGATCATTGGAAATTTATTGTAAATTGATCATTGATCATTGGAAATTATGAAAATTATAGTCGGTCTCGGCAATCCTGGACAAGAATATACAAATACCCGCCACAATGTCGGCTTTACTATGCTGGACAAAATCCAGCAGGAGTTTGGTTTTCCTGATTTCGAGTTTAACAAAAAATTTAACGCTGAAATTTCCACTGGAGACTACAAACTAAGAACTACAAACCAAAAACTAATTTTAGTTAAGCCCCAAACTTTTATGAACCTCTCTGGCACTGCAGTGCGAAGCCTTTTAGATTTTTTTAAATTAACTCCCGATGACATCATTGTCATTCAAGACGACCTCGACCTGGCCCTTGGCACATACAAAATCGCCACCGACTCCCGCAGCGCCGGCCACAACGGCGTCCAAAACCTAATTGACCAGCTCGGCACCCAAAAATTCACCCGCCTGCGCATCGGAATTGGAGAGACTACAACTGACGAACCGTTATGCAGATTGGGTGCGCATGATTTTGTCTTGGATAAATTTTCTGAAACTGAAACTGAAAAGCTAAAAAAAATATCTGACGATATCTTGAATGAAATTAAAAAACTTTTGTAAAAAAATAGGGGCATAGAATAAAATCTTCCATGCCCCAACCAACCGATTGAGCTGTTTATTTCGTAGTGTTTTCATAAACACAATACGATTTTTTCATATTTTCCTATTTTGACATCCCACATTAACAGTGGACGCCTTTTGATTGTCTTATTCTCACCATCCGAAATTGAAATAACTGGAGAAGTCTTTTTGATATACTGCCGGGCATTTTCATATCCGGCAAAAATCGTCGTCAGGAAAATGGATGCTATGATGATGGCAATCTCGATCTTCAGCGGTATTTTTTCTGCTTCACTAATCTCCGCGCCTGGCTTTTTTCTTCCAGGCTTTTTTTGACCGTGGCAATAAATCTTATCCTTATTTTTTGAAAATTTATCACTTTCTTATCCAGCCAATTCTCGAAGTTAGACCAGACCCCACCTAACCAGATAATGAATCCGAGGATCCAAAAGAATAGTCCCAGCCACATATCTTCTTGCATGATGCCCTCCTCGGTAATGTGGTTAAATTTTTTAAATAGACATTGTCTATTTATTTTTAAAAGGTACAAGTTATAAAGTATGTGGTTTTTTTAAATTTTTGTCAGCCTCGCCTCATTAAAACTATATCAAAAGAAAAAAGTTTAAAGGTATTTTTATTGCATTATATTCTTCTGAATATTCCAATTCGTTATTCGAAATAATAATATTATATTTAGAATTCACTTTCTGGGCTGTTGTTATGATCTGTTTATATCCCTTTTTTCCAACACCCACCTCTATAACAATTTTCTGATTACCCAAGGTTACAATAAAATCAGCACCGCCTTTAGACGCATCATAGGTCAAAGAAGAATTTCCAAATGAAGGAAACATTCTGTTTAAATACATTCCCACAACATCCTCAAATAAACTTCCTTGATAATTTTCAAACACACCAATACTTTCTCTTGACGACAAATATGAGAATCGAAGTGATGGAGTTGCAAAAAGATATTTTGATGGCTTCTTAACCTGCCGAAAATGGGCACCATATGGCGCGATCCTCAAAACCAGCCCGGAACTTTCAAGCGATTTGAGAATCAGCCGAAGAGTGTCTGACTTCATTTCCAGCGTCTCGCTTAATTTTGTCACGCTTACCCCCAAAGTTTCAGAAATTAAATACAATAATTTATCAATCCTATTTAAAGTTTCTGTTTCAAATTTATAAAACTGAGGAATGTCAGTATAAATTACTTTGTTAATTATCTGTGACACGAAACTCACTGCTAAAACTTCATTTTCTGATTTTAGCGTAAATGGAAATGTCCCAAATTTCATATATCTGTGCATTTCAAATCTATCAACATCCAGCCAATATTTCTTTATCCTGAACTCTTCCTTTTTTAATCTTACATGGACATCTTTGGCACTTTCCGAATGCAAAATTGCATCCCTGATAATCTGCCCAACCCCTTTAATTGGAAATTTATCATACTTAAAAAGCATATATTCAGAAAAACTGACTGGAAAAACATCCACAAAAAAAACTCTTCGAGCCACATCTGCATTTATCTGCTCACGCAAAAGTAATGCTGCTGATCCGGTACAAAATATCATTACTTGCTTTGATTTGTCATACATGGATTTCAAAAAAATCGCCCATTTTTCATCATAATGAATTTCATCCAAAAAAAGAATTAACGGCACATCAATTTCTTCAATGTGTTTACCTATCAATGCTTCATAATTTTCTATAATATCCCACAAGTTGACATCGAATCTTTTTATAGCCTCCTCAACTGATAAATATAACTTTGAGACATTTTCGGTTGGTAAAGACAAGAAAAGCTGAGCTAGAAGAGTGGTCTTACCTGTTCCGCGCAGACCGGGCATAACAATTATTCTGGGCTCGCTTCCTTTCTCCAAAAAATCAACAACATATTTTTGCAAAATCAAAAACACGCTCCTTTTAAAAAGAGGCTTGCCTTGCATATCATTAGTCAACCCTTTTAATCTTTTTTGAGACTGAACAATTTGGGTTTGAATATATTCTTGTAATTCTTTATTTATCATATCCCTATACTATCATAAAGGGTCACAATTTGTCAATGCTACACCTTTGCAAAGGGTTAGTAAATTTTTATCAATATTTATCCTTTTTACAAGCTAAAATTCGCCATAATTTCTTGTTGAAAAACACCAAATTGACACACATTTTCTATAAACTTAAAACAATAAAAAAATCACCCCCTTAAATAAGCAGGGTGATCTGTGAACTTGCGGCAAGATTGCCAATTCATATTGACTTGAGTCTGATGCAGGCCTTGTCTTTCATTCTTGTATACAAGCCCTTCGTCATATCGGAGGTTAATATTTTAAAAACAAAAGTGAACACAACAACACCCAACACGGCCCAGCCGATGCCAGAATAATGATTCGATAAAAAAGAACTGCTTGATTTCACTGAATCACCTATGAAGCCAGTTGAGTCTAAGAATGCGCTCCACGAAAAGAAACTAACTGCCTTCAATAATCCAAATATCGCACCTCCAATTGTTGATAGCACGCTCCATGCCTCCCCAGGATAAACAAAGACAGCGGCGGGAATAAAAACTTTCCAAGGAAGAGGAATTATAAAGACACCGTCGTCAGATATTTCCCGGAACCTCCCCATAAACATCAAGGCTATTTGTTTTGTAGAGGGCTGATATGACAAAGCTCTTGCTGATAACACACAATCTCCCCTCCTCATCACTCTTAAGTGCAATTCCCGAAATAAAGATCACGAGGAGCACATACGAAAAAATCAGACCCGCAACAACAAACCAAGAGCTCAGAATTTGTAACATGGTGCACCCCCTATTTCAGTGATTACTTGATTATCCTCACGCTATTATGTCAAAAAACTAGCCTATTCTACCAATATAATATATTTGCATACAATATAATTTTTGTCAACCCCGGCGAATGCTGATACTATAGATTAATAAAACAATATGCAAAACAAAAATAAATTAAAATATCTCAATGCTTTGAATAAAATTAACGGCCTTGGTCCGCAAAAGATGCGCAGACTCATGGCTTTCTTTTCAACGCCTGCGGAAATTTGGACAGCCGAGCTTTCCGCACTTAGTCAAAGCGGAATTGGCGAAGCGTTGGCCGGAAAATTATTTGGTCAGCGCAGAAACATTGATCCGGAGGCGGAATGGCTCAAAATGGAAAAAGAAAACATCCGGATGATTATTGAAACGGACGAGGAATATCCGCGACTTTTACAAGAAATTCCCAGTGCGCCCTACATTATATATACACGGGGTGAAATTGATTTGAACGCACCAATGATTTCCATTGTCGGAAGCAGGAAATATACTGAATATGGTTCCCGCGCCGCCTATGCTTTTGCCAAAGATTTGGCCAAGGCCGGCATCACGGTGGTGAGCGGCATGGCCTATGGCATTGACTCCATCGCCCACCGCGGCGCGCTGGACGGCGGCGGCCAAACAATCGCAGTTTTGGGCGACAGCTTGGATAATAAAAATATTTATCCCGCCAGCAACTTGAATTTAGCGCACGAAATAATTGCCAATGGCTGTCTCCTGAGTGACTTTCCCATTGAGACTCACGCCGGCATTGGAAATTTTCCCGCTAGAAACCGAATTATTGCCGGACTGTCCATGGGAACGCTGGTGGTCGAAGCCGACGAAAAAAGCGGCACGCTCATCACTGCCAATTTGGCCTTGGAATTTAATCGCGAAGTTTTGGCCGTGCCCGGTTCCATCTTTTCACCGCAATCGCTGGGCACCAATGACCTAATCAAGAAAGGCGCCAAGGTTGTCACCAGCGTCAAAGACATTTTGGAAGAACTAAATCTGGAGAGAATCTCAGAAAAAGCCTTTGCCCCAACCAAAATACCGGATTCCCCGGAAGAAGAAATTTTATTGAAAATAATCTCCACTGATCCCCTTCACATTGACAATATCTCAAAAGCCTCTAAACTGGGAACTGCGACTGTCGCCTCAACTCTGGCTATGATGGAAATCAAAGGCTGGGTGAGGAATATTGGAGGACAGAATTATATAATTTTATAAATTTACAGTTTACAGTTTACAATTTACAATAAATTTTCAATGACATAATTTTCAAAAAATTGAAAATTGAAAAATTGAAAATTCATTGAAGATTGATAATTGAAGATTGAAAATTAAAGTATGAAGCTTGTAATCGTTGAGTCCCCCACTAAAGCCAAAACCATCGGAAAATTCCTCGGCGGCAAATATGTCGTGAAGTCTTCCTATGGCCATGTCCGCGATTTGCCGACTAAGAAAATGGGCATTGATATTGAGCATAATTTCGAGCCGGAATATGAAATTCCCACCAAGAATGTTGACCGCGTGGCGGAACTGAAAAAGCTGGCCAAGAAAGCGGACGGTGTCATTCTGGCAACTGATGAAGACCGCGAAGGAGAAGCTATCTCCTGGCATTTGGTCGCGGCGCTCGGTTTGAAATTAGACAAGATTGAAAGAATTGCTTTTCATGAAATCACCGAGAAAGCTATCAAACACGCTTTGGAAAATCCGCGCGTGATTGATTATAATTTGGTGGACGCCCAACAAGCCCGCCGTGTTTTGGACAGGCTCGTCGGCTATGAATTGTCGCCGTTTTTGTGGAAAAAAATCCGCCGCGGCCTCAGCGCCGGGCGCGTGCAGTCCGTGGCCTTGCGTTTGATTGTCGAGAAAGAACGGGAAATTCAAAATTTCAAGCCAGAAGAATATTGGGCCATCTCCGCATTACTAAAAACTACAAGCCACAAACTAAAAACTAATTCCGATTTTGAAGCTAAGATTTCCAAAGAAAATGGAACGGCTTTGGGCAAGCTCGGCGTGAAAAATAAAGAGCACGCGGATAAAATTGCTTCCTTTTTAGAAAAAGCTGATTATCAAATTTCTAGCATCACCAAAAAAGAAGTGCAGAAAAATCCATTGGCGCCCTACACCACTTCCACCTTGCAACAAGACGCCAACAACAAACTGGGCTATAGCTCCAAACAAACGATGATGCTGGCGCAACAACTCTATGAAGGTGTCGTCGTGGGCAAAGAAGGCTCCATCGGTCTCATTACTTACATGCGAACCGACAGCGTCAATCTGTCGATGGAATCCATGCTCAGCGCACAAAAAATGATTGGCAAAGTTTTCGGTAAAGAGTATGCTCTGGACAATCCGAGATTTTTCAAAACCAAAGCCAAAGGCGCGCAAGAAGCGCATGAGGCCATCCGTCCAACTTTCCCCGAACGAGATCCGGAATCCCTCAAAGAATTTCTCGATCCGAAACAATATAAAATCTATAAACTGATTTGGCAAAGAATGGTGGCCTCGCAAATGGCGCCGGCCATGATGAATTCCGTGACCGTTGACATTGCCGCAACGCAGAAAGATGCCAAAGACAATTACACTTTGCGCGCCAACGGCTCCACGATTAAATTCGATGGTTATCTGAAAGTCTACGGTGACAAACTTCCCGTCACTGAAAATCTCTTGCCGAAAATGGAAGAAAAAGATGTATTAAATTTAGTAAAATTATTATCCGAACAAAAATTCACCCAGCCGCCGGCGCGATTTTCGGAAGCTATGCTCGTCAAAATGATGGAAGAACTGGGCATTGGCCGACCATCCACCTATGCACCGACCATTTCCACCATCATTGATCGCAAATATGTCGACAAGGATGAAAACAAACGCCTCTTCCCGGAAGAAATCGGCATGACGGTGTGTGATTTGCTGACGGAACATTTTGCCGATATCGTGGATTATAAATTCACCGCCACCATGGAAGAAGATTTAGATGAAATCGCGGAAGGCAAAAAAGAATGGGTGCCGGTCATCCGCGCTTTCTATGAACCGTTTCATAAAAATTTGGAAAAGAAAACCAAAGAAATCAAAAAAGAAGACTTACAAGAAAAGCTGGATCGCCAGTGTCCGGATTGCGGCGGCGATTTGATTATGAAATTCGGCCGCTTCGGAAAATTCATCGCTTGCGCCAACTATCCCAGTTGCAAGTTCACCGAAAAAACTGATTCTGAAAAGAAAATCGATGAAGAACATGCCAGTGAAGTTTGCGAAGTTTGTGGCGCACCGATGCTTGTGAAACGCGGCCGTTTCGGCGCCTTCCTCGGCTGTTCCAATTATCCGGAATGCAAAGGCATCAAGCGCATTGAAAACAAGACCGGCATCAAATGTCCCAAATGCCAACTCGGCGACATCGTCGAGCGAAAATCCAAAAAAGGCCGCGTCTTCTTCGGTTGCAACACCTATCCCAAATGCGACTTCGCTCTCTGGAACAAACCAACCGGCGAAAAATGTCCCAAATGCGCCAACCTCTTGGTCTTCGCCGCTAAAGGCAAAACTAAATGTTCAGACAAAGAGTGCAAGTTTGAGAAATAACTTCTGTCTGCCAAAACAAAAAAGGAGTGGTACAAATTGTACTACTCCTTTTTTCATCAATTTTCATCCTGGCGATAATGAAAGTTTTTGGGCAAATAATTAATTACCGGATTATGCAATGTTTGAAAAAAATTTTGTTCAGTAAATAGTTACTTAACAGTTTATTCAAGCCATAAAATCCATCGCCAAATTTGGCGATGGTTATATATACTTTCAGTTGGTTACAATTTGTAACCAACCACATTCCCGCCTCAATGGACATTCTTTCCTAATTTTAAAAAATTCTTTTTTGTTGTAATTTTCTTGCCTATTTTTTTCTCAATAGATTTTCTCGTCTCGCCGGCGATTTTTCCACCGTCTTTCGCATCAACCCGAAGAGGATCAAATCCTCTAGAGTCTCTTTCCTGATGAATTCTTGTCGTTGTCGCCTCACCCAACATTGTCAAAATTAATTCCAGATCATCCATGTGATCGCGTAAATTTTCCTTTTTAAGCCCCTTGAAATTTTTGTAGTCTTCAGCGGACATATCAAAAGCTCCGTTTAAAATTTCGTTGGTCAATATTGCATATTCAATCCCTTTTTCAGCTCCTCGATTTTGCCATTCATTAGTCAAGCTTTCCCGCACTTCAATTCCTCGCATCCGCTTTTCAATCCAACCTTCCGGATAACCTTTGGCTCGATATATTTCCCTGGCTCTATTGGCAGCCAACTCAGGATTTTCTATTTCTTTAATTCTTTCATAACCAACTTTTGCCAGCCACCGCCTAAATGGCTCGGCCTTAAGTGACGGGATAGATTGGATAATCCGAAAAGCTCCTTCAGTATTTGCACAATTAACCTTCTGTTTTCCGCCAGTGGTCTCCAATGAAAGGGGGGTGGCAATTTGCCCCCACCCTTTACTTAATTCCGCGTCTCTCCTTCGCATATCTTTAATATAACCCGCAGGATCAACCGAGTCCGTTAAAATTGCAACGATATCAACAATAGCAAACCACCACATTTCATCATGCCATATCCGCCTTACTTTTTTACCTTCAAAAATAGCTATCTTTTTATTTTCCTCTTTTGTTTTTTTCATAATAATTTTGAAAAGTTGAATTACAGTGATATTATATCACCCTCACATTATTCGTCAATCATCCCTCCTGTGGATAACTTCTATTTATTATTTCTATTCTTTCCAATCACTAATCACAATCTTCTTTCTTTCAACCTTAACTTTCACTTTCTGGCGTTCTTTCAATTTCAGTTCTTTCACAATCTCAATGGGAATTGTGAGACCCAAACTGCCACCGGCGCGACCCATGCGGGTCAGTTTGCGAATGTTTTTGTCGGCGAGTTTTTTAATTGGCATATTCTTTTTTACCCTGTTAAATTCCGCCTACCTACCGGTAAGCAGGCCTTGCGGAGATTATTTAACCGGGGTGTTACTTAACTAGTTACTGAACAACTTATTACCTCCAGCTTACGCCTAAAGCAAATATTTGGCAAAAAATAAAGAAGCCCCGCCAGTCAAAATTGACCGCGGGACTTGATTCCTCCTTATTCTTCGTTGAGATTAATCGTTTTTTTGGTGCTCTTCAGCAAATTCGCGAAGATTTTGGAAAACTCGCAGATAGTAGGAGGCTTCCAAATTCCGCATGTGATCAGGCACCCATCCCCCTGTATGAGGACGAAGCAACCTCTCCGCATGAGGCATCGTGTAGGTATGTCTTCCGCAGGGTGAACACAGTCCAGCTATGCCAAGTGGCGAACCGTTCGGATTCCATGGAAAAAGCTCCGTTGGATTTCCTAAATCATCCGCATAAAACATAACTGCAAGGCCTTCATCAAAACCAGAGCCTTTCTTTATTTGAACCCGAAAAGACCATGATTGCCGCCTCACCATCAGATCCTCTTGAGCGGATTGACCATTTTTAACCATTTTAGTATGCCCTCCCCCAAATATTAGGTTTTGAATGGCTATATAATTATTTTAAGAACCGATAATCCAAATCCTAACAGAAAACATAAAAATTGTAAACAGCATATTAGTCTTGTTTTTTGGCTCCAGCTAGACTATACTGAAAAATATCCGCGACTTAATTGTAAAACAATATTATGCCCCTAACTCCACTTACAATCGAAGATGTTTTGAAAAATCTCAAGGTCAGAAGGACCACGCAAAGAGAGGCGCTTATTCGCAGTGCCTATGTTCTGGCTGAATCAGCCCACAAGGGGCAAAAAAGAAAATCCGGCGAAGACTACATCCAGCATGCTCTGCACACGGCGAGAAACATTGCCAAAATGGGTATGGGATCAAAAACCATCTCCGCCGGACTTATGCACGATGTGCCTGAAGATACCACTGTGACATTGGAAGAAATTGAAAAAAAATTCAGTCCGGAAATCGCTTTTCTGGTGGACGGCGTGACTAAATTGGGAAAAATTAAATTGCGCGGCACGCTGGAGGAAGCCTATCTCGAAAATTTACGCAAAATGTTTCTAGCTATGGCTGCGGACATCCGCGTGGTTATCATCAAGCTGGCTGATCGTTTGCACAATATGCAGACACTCTCCGCCTTGCCAGAAGACAAGCAACTCCGCATCGCTAGGGAAACAATGGAAGTTTTCGCGCCCATTGCCAATCGCTTAGGAATCGGGGAAATCAAAGGCACGCTGGAAGATTTGTCCTTCAGATATCTTGATCCGGAAAACTTTGCGTATGTTAAAAAAATTCAAGCCGAACAATATGCAGAGCGAAAACAATATCTAGATAAGGCCGTCACAGAATTACAAAAAGAATTATTCAAAAAAGGCATCAGAGTTATCACTATTTTTGGACGCACCAAACATCTCTATCGCCTTTTTCAAAAACTGCAAAAACATGATATGGATATAAATAAAATCTATGACCTCATCGGCATCCGCATTGTCGTGCCGACTATTTCCGACTGCTATGAAACGCTTGGCATCGTGCATCAAAAATACCATCTGCTTGTCGGCAGAATCAAGGATTATATTTCCCTGCCCAAGCCCAACGGCTATCAATCTATCCACACAACTATTTTCGGACCGGAAGGAAACTTTTTGGAAGTGCAAATCCGTACCAAACAAATGGATGACGAGGCTGAATTTGGAATTGCCGCCCACTGGATGTATAGTGAACAACAAAAGCGCGGCTTAAAAAATTTATTTTTTTTTGGAAAAAAGACAACCGTTCCAATCAAAGAGTTAGCTTGGATTAAACAGCTACGCGAATGGCAAAATGAACTTGGCAAAGACAATGGTGAATTCATGGAAAGCCTCAAAATCGAATTTTTTAAAAATCATATTTTTGCTTTTACGCCGCTCGGCGATGTAATTGATCTACCAGAAGATGCCACTCCAATTGATTTTGCCTACAAAGTCCATAGCGAGGTTGGCAACCGCGCTACGGGAGCCAAGGCGAATGGAAAAATGATCACACTAGATTACAAAATTCGCAATGGCCAAGTAATTGAAATCATGACTTCCAAAGAACATAAAAACCCTAGCCGAGACTGGCTAAGGTTTGTTCGAACTTCACTGGCGAGAACGCAAATCAAGAAAGCTTTTCGCGAATAAACTTAAACCCTAAATATGAATCTTAGATAAAATATTATTTAATTCTTCCGGGGAATAATAATCCACAATAATTTTTCCGCCTGTTCCGGATTTGGAAAGCTTGACTTTGGTGCCCAAGGTTCTGGCGAGCAAATCTTCAATTCTTTTAATTTCCGGATCAACAGCTATGTGGCGAGTGTGGGTTTTGACAGAAATTTCTTTCGTTTTATCTTCCGTTTGGCGCACCGTCAAACTGTTTTTCATGATCATCTCAAAGAGTGCTCTTTGCTTTTCCGGATTCTCAATGGCCAAAATGGCTTTGGCATGGCCTTCAGTTATTTTGCCCGAAATCAGCGCTTTTTGAATTTCAATCGGCAAATGTAAAAGGCGTAATTTGTTCACCACGACACTGCGGCTTTTCCCCATTTTTTTAGCCACCTCATCTTGACTTAAATCAAATTCATCCGATAACCGCAAATATGACTTCGCTTCTTCAACCGCATTCAAATCATGCCGTTGTACATTTTCGATAATCGCCAATTCCAATTTTTGCAATTCCGTCGCGTCGCGCACAATCACCGGCACTGTTTTGAGTCCAGCCAAGCCAGCCGCCTGAAAACGCCGTTCTCCGGCAATAATTTCATATTGATTCGCATTTTTCGTAACGACCAGCGGTTGAATGATGCCATGTTCTTTGATCGAAGCGGCCAGCTCCTGTAGTTTTTCTGAATCAAAATGCACTCTCGGCTGATGCGGATTTGGCACAATGCGAATCAACTCAATTTCTTGCATGCCTAAACCGCCGCCCTGTGGGGACGAGGCATGTCTCGTTTCTACACTTGAACCAGTTGGCTTGGCTCCGAAATAATTGAAGTCATCCCTGGGTTCGTTTATTTTTTTGTCCGAAGTGTTGGAACGATTTTGCGGAATGAGCGAGGCTAGTCCGCGGCCGAGGCCATAGTTTTGTGCCATAGATATCTGAACCACAGATTAACACATGACCATGCAGATTCCACATGATAAATATAATTCATGTGTAATCAGAAAAATCAGTGCGAATCAGTGGTTTTGATTTATTTTTTATATTTTTTACACTGTAAACTTTTTTTGATTCTCTTTTTTATCCATCTCAATAATTTCTCTGGCCAAATTTTTGTAGGACCTGGCGCCTTTGGAAAAGGCATCAAAACTCAGAATTGATTTTCCAAAGCCAGGTGCTTCCGCCAAGCGGACGCTTCTGGGAATGATGCTGTCAAAAACATGACCAGGAAAATGATCTTGCACTTCCTTGATGACTTGGCGTGACAAGCGATTTCTTTTATCATACATCGTCAAAAGCGCGCCCATGATTTTCAAACCCGGTTGCAAATTTTCTTTCACTAAATTAACCGTGTTCAAAAGTTGGCTCAAGCCTTCCAAGGCAAAATATTCTGTCTGCACGGGAATAATAACTTCATCACTAGCCACCAGTCCATTAATAGTTAGAAGTCCCAAGCTCGGCGGTGAATCAATAATAATATAATCATAGTTGGTGCGGATTTCTCGTAGCACATTGTACAAACGAAATTCACGATTTTCCATATTCACCAGCTCAATGCCCGCCCCGGCCAAATCTTGATTGGACGGAATGATGTCATGCGCCAATTTGTCCATGCGAATGACAATTTTTGACGGATGCTCGCCCATCACCATGGAATGATAGAGGCTCTTTTCCACTTTGTGAATGTCAATTCCCAGCCCCGACGAAGCATTGCCCTGCGGATCCAGATCCACGAGCAAAACAAACTTGCCAGCCGCCGCCAAATAGGTCGCCAGGTTGATAGCCGAGGTGGTTTTGCCCACTCCGCCCTTTTGGTTGACTAGAGAGATTATCTTTGCCATAATACATGAAGTATAGCACATTTGCCCGAGTGATGAAATTGGTATACGTAGGGGATTCAAAATCCCCCGGTCGCAAGGCCGTGCGAGTTCGAGTCTCGCCTCGGGCACAATCATGTCTAATACAAAACTAGACAAAAATAACTTGACCTATATTGTTAGCGTCGCCTTGGGAGACGGCGGTTTATCAAATCCAAATGGTAGAGCTGTGAGACTTAGAATAAGCTGTGATACAAAATATCCAGTAATTATCGACAACATAACTTCTGCTATTAAAAAGCTTTTGCCAACCAATAAGGTTTCGGAAGTCAATAGAAGAGCATATTGCGTAGATATAAGTTGTTATTCAAACAAATGGGAAAATCTTCTCGGCTGGAAAGCGAAAGAAGGTTCTAAAGAAAAACAAAAGGTTTCCATTCCAGATTGGATAAAAAATAATAGAATTTACTCTAAACATTGTTTGCGTGGATTATTTGAAACAGATGGTTCTGTTTACAATGATAGAGATTATTTGATGGCAAATTTTGTCACCATAATTCCAACCCTAGCAGATGATGTAATGAAAATAATATCCACACTTGGCTTCAAACCAAATATACAAAAATTTAAAACTTCCAATGGGAAAATCAAACACACGATACGAATTTCAAAAAACACAGAAAAATTTATAAAAACAGTCGGGATAAGCAAAAAATAAAGCCCCGTACATTACTGTCGGGGCTCGAAATTGTAAACGCACAATTTCGAAAGCGTTGCTGAAATTTTTCAGCGTTCTAAAGACTTAGTTTCAAAGGTCTAGACCTGAGTAACTAAGTCTGGAGTACTAACTTGCGCACACTGCGGCGGGATCATCAGAGTCGAAGTCACGGCCGAGCCAGCTGCACCCGCTGCCCCGCCAGAAGATGTAACGGACAAACAGGCCACCACCATCAGGGCTGCGAA
>Ga0210051_1003628_pt1 | contig 15287 bp, 17 predicted proteins | sample CryGey092014_all_FD_185464 | JGI IMG/M metagenome (GOLD analysis project Ga0210051, IMG submission 185464) | Groundwater microbial communities from aquifer - Crystal Geyser CG23_combo_of_CG06-09_8/20/14_all (SPAdes) (version 2) | ecosystem: Environmental > Aquatic > Deep subsurface > Groundwater...
TCTTGCTAAATCTCTTATCTGTCTCTGACCAGCAAATATTGTAATACCTACTGCTATTACAATAAACGAAAATAACAATTTTTTCACAACTACCTCCTTTGTTATATTACAATTTAAATTATTGTATATTATAATGGCTCTCCTGTCAAGACACATTGTGGGGAGTGTCCCCACAATGTGGGGAGTGTCCCCACATTGTGGGGAGTGTCCCCACATTGTGGGGACACACCCCACAAGCATAAAATGTAAAGCACAAGTATTTCTTCTGTTAACAAAATAAAAGAATCGCTCATTTTAGGTAATAATAAGTATTGTGTAATATTCTAAAAAGGGAGACATCAACCTGTTCAATAGATAGACCTTCTCATTATTATATTTACAGAAGGGATTTTTTGAAATATTCTCTCCTTTGAAAAGAACTCTCTTTTATCACTTTATTTCTAATGAATAACGAATATATTGATTTTATTTTGTATTATGTTAATATTTTTTTGTGAGAAAAAAATTATTTTCATTGATAATAGTTTTGTTAATTATAGCAAACTGTATATCTCCCGCAAAGGGAAGGATAAATACTATCAGAAAATCTATTGTCAATGATGCAAAAAAATACATAGGCACTTCATACAAATACGGAGGTACGACAGTTTCCGGCTTTGACTGCTCTGGATTCACACAGTTTATTTACGGAAGGAATGGATATAATATACCACGCACAGTGACTGAAATGGAAAAAACATTTAGAAGAACAAAAAATCCGGGGGTAGGGGACATTGTCACATTTAATAATCCTAAACATGTGGGAATCCTGATAGGTGGCAACAAATTCATACATTCATCTACTTCAAGGGGAGTTGTGATTGATAATATCAATGATTCGTGGTATAAAAAACGATTAGTCGGCTACTTTACAATTTTTTATTGAAACTTTTTGGACATTTATGCATCTAATAGATAAAGAGTTAATTGAAAAGTTCAAAAGCAAGGATAAAAAAACGTTCTCTGAAATAGTTGAAAAATACTCTGACCGTCTTTATAATCTTATTTATAAGATGGTTCTTAATAGAGACGATTCTCTTGATATACTACAAAACACTTTTTTGAAGGCATTCAAATCAGCAGAGAGGTTCAAAGGTAAATCCTCAATTTACACTTATCTTGCAGCAATCGCCCTGAATGAGGCAAGAGAAAAGTTCAGGAAAGAAAAGAGGTTTCTTTTCTTTGACCTTGAAATAATAGATGAAGAAAGGCAGATACCTGACATAAATTATGAAAAAGAAAAAGAGAATGTAAGAGAGAAGATAAATTCTGCCTTAAAAAAACTGCCCGAGACATTCAGAGAGGTGCTTGTTCTGAAAGATATAGATGAATTATCTCTGAAAGAGATATCTAAAATAACAAACATATCCGAAAGCGGAGTCAAATCGCGTCTTAACAGAGCGAGAATGCTTTTAAGAAGAATGTTCAATGAAGAATAATAAGAACTGTATTGATGTTTTGAAGAATCTATGTAGTTACATAGATAAAGAACTGAGCGGCAAATGCTGCGAAGAGATAGAAAATCACCTTAAGAAATGTCCAAAATGTCAGTGTGAACTTAAAAAGATGGAGAGCATTCTCTCATTGTGTAAAAAAAGCAGAGAGAGTATGACTGATGATGAAAAGAAAAAAATAAAGGAAAACATATTTAACTTAATAGAAAAGGAGTAAAAATGGCATTACTTTCAAACGAGGACAGGGAATACCTCAAAGGGCTATTCACAGAAATGAAAAGGAATGTAAATATACTTCTGTTCACAACTGAAGAGAAGGAATTCTCCGGTTTCTGCGATGACATAAAAGTGATATTGAGCGAACTTGAATCAATTTCAGATAAAATCAAAATTAAAGAATATTCATTTGAAAAAAATAGAGATGAAGTTGAAAAATTCAAAGTGAAGCGTGGTCCCACTCTTGTTCTTATGGCGGAAAAGGATTTGGGTGTCAAATATTACGGAATTCCTGCTGGATATGAATTTTCATCCCTTGTTGAAGATATTGTTGATATTGGAAATGACACTATAGCAATTGATGAAAATATCCTTGAAAGAGTGAAATTAATAAATAAGCCAGTAAATATTCAGGTTTTTGTGACGCACACATGTCCGTATTGTCCATCAGCAGTAAGAACCGCTCATAAATTTGCTATGGCAAATAAAAACATTACTGCTGATATGATTGATGCAAATACCTTTTATGATTATGTAAATAAATATGGAGTGCAAGGAGTGCCGAGAGTTGTTATAAATGAGAATAACCATTTTGAAGGGGCTCTTCCTGAGGAAGAGTATCTGAAACAAATTCTAAATGCACTAAAATGAGAAAAAAATGCTTCAATTAAAAATGAAAAAACAGGAAGAAAAAATATCAAAAATAATATATGACCTTGTTATAATAGGCGGAGGACCGGCAGGTCTAACTGCTGGAATATATGCCGGGAGAGCACGACTAAAGACAGTCATTATAGAAGAGATAATTACGGGCGGGCAATCAGCTACTACGGAACTTCTTGAAAATTATCCGGGATTCAAGGATGGAGTGGGAGGAATGGATCTTGCAATGATAATGACAGAACAGGTGAAAAGATTCGGCACGGAAATTATATATGGCAAAGTTATTTCTACAAAACTCACAGGGGAAATAAAAGACATATATTTTGCTTCATCTATGATAAAGGCAAAAGCAGTCATAATTGCATCAGGAGCAATTCCTAGAAAAATAAAGGCAGAAGGGGCAGACAAGTTCCATGGAAGAGGCATCTCTTACTGTGCCACATGTGACGGAGCATTATTCCGCGACAAAAAAATTGTAATTGTAGGAGCAGGCAATTCTGCTATTGAAGAGGGAATATTCTTGCAGAGATTCACAAAGGATATTACATTTGTTCAGGATCTACCGTATCTCACTGCTGAAAAAATACTGCAAGAGAGAATTAAAAATTATCCTGACACAAAATTTTATCTTGGAACTATCATTAAAAGCATAAATGGAGAAGAAAGAGTGGAGTCAGTGACTGCAAGGACAGTCAAAGAGAATAAAGAATTTGAAATTCCTGCTGACGGAGTATTCGTTTATATAGGATATATTCCCAAAACTGATTTTCTTGACAAAGGCTTAAAACTTGATGGGCAAGGATACATAGTTACTGACGAAAATTTAAAGACAAATCTTGATGGAGTATTTGCAGCAGGAGATGTAAGAGTGAAAGATCTTAGGCAGGTGATAACGGCCGCATCAGATGGGGCAATAGCTGCCCACTCAGTTGAAAAATATTTAGAAAACAAATAGGAGGTAAAATGGCAGTAGTAAAAGTTTATTCAACATCGTCATGCCCATGGTGTGCGAGAGCAAAACAGTATCTTAGATCAAAGAACATTCCATTCGCAGATATAAATGTGGCGACTGACAGGAATGCTGCAATGGAAATGGTGAGAAAGAGCGGACAGCAGGGAGTGCCTGTCATAGATATTGATGGAAATATTATTGTCGGATTTGATCAGGCAAGAATAGATTCTCTCTTGGGAATAGCATGAAAAAAAGAGTAGGATTCATTTTGTTTCTCTCCGTTCTCATATTGATTGCGGCATGCACACCTTCTCCAAAAGAGGAGATAAAAGAGAAGCAGTCGGAAAACATTTATCTTGAAAGAACATGGATGGAAGCACTATCCGGAGAGACGCTTACATTAAGGGATTTTAAGGGAAAAGTGGTGGTTATTGATTTTTGGGCTACATGGTGTCAACCATGCATTGCCTCAATTCCTTTCTATATCAAAATGTATGATAAATATTCAGATGACGGATTGACAATTATTGGAATAAATGTCAATGAAACATCTGATGAGATAAATTCCTTTGCTTCAAGAATAGGATTAAATTACACTGTGGCTTTCTTTAATGATGATCTTAATTCCATTTACAAAGTGACAGGAATACCGACTATCTTTATATTTGATAAAAACGGAGACAAAGTGGCAAATTTCGTAGGATACTCTCCAAAATCAGAAGCAAAAATAGAAGATATTTTAAAAACGGAACTTTCCAAGTGAAATGCTAAAGAGCCCAATTCTGGGCTCTTTTTTTATTCTCTGAAAGTGCAGTAATTTTTGGTCTGGTAGTTATTATTCATTTTTCAAAACATATTGTTAATTTTTATACAAATAGAGAGTTTTTTTTCTTGATTTTTATAATAAATAATGATAAAATGCAATATTGAATTAAATGGAGGTTAAATGCAAAATGTACCGTTTCTTGATTTGAAAAAACAATATCATTCTTTAAAGAGTGAAATTGATAAAAAACTTATAGAGGTGTGTGAAAATACGGCATTTTCTCTCGGTCCGTATGTTGAGGAATTTGAGAAGAAATTCGCAGAATATCTTGGGGTAAAATTCTTTGTTGCCACAAGCACTGGAACGAGTGCTCTTCACAGTGCTCTTCTATCCTTTGGTATAGGAAAAGATGATGAGGTTATAGTTCCGGTAAACACATTTACTGCAACAGCAGAGGCAGTTGTCATGACAGGTGCAAAACCAGTCTTTTTGGATAATGATCCGATAAATTACAATATGGACCTTTCAAAAATAGAAAATCTTATAACTCACAAGACAAGGGTCATAATTCCGGTACACCTTTATGGACAAGCGGTTAATATGGAAAAAGTCTTGGAAATTGCAGGAAAACACAATCTTATAGTGATTGAAGATTGTGCTCAGGCACATGGAGCTACTTACAATAGTAAAATGATTGGAACATTCGGACATGCGTCATGCTTCTCTTTCTATCCGGGAAAAAATCTCGGTTCATACGGAGAGGGTGGAGGAGTTGCAACAAACTCATTTGAAATAAATGAAAAAGTGAAAAAAATAAGGAATCACGGATCAAAAATAAAATATGTTCATGAGTTCGTCGGATACAATTATCATATGCACGGATTTCAGGGAGCAGTTCTGACAATCAAACTTTCACACCTTGATAAATGGAATTCAAGACGGCTTGAAATTGCCAGAAATCTAAATGAAGAACTTTCCAATATATCTGATTTCAAAACCCCGTATATTGATGAAAATAACAGACATGTTTTTCATCTTTATGTTATAAGGACATCCAAAAGGGAGGAACTGATAAAATACCTGAAGGAAAAGAATGTGGGAATCAACATTCACTATCCTTATCCTCTGCATTTACAGGATTCATACAAATATCTTGGATACAAGGTAGGTGATTTTCCTGTGGCTGAAGAATATGCTTCACAGATTCTCTCATTACCGATGTTTCCCGAACTGACTGACGAACAGGTTGATTATCTTATAGAGACAATCAAAACATTTTATAAGGGGAAATAATGAAGACATTTTCAATTATTGGTTATGGATACTGGGGACCAAATCTTCTAAGAGTAATAGATTCTATAAAGGGTATAAAAGTAAAACATGTGTGCGATATTGACGGCAAAAGATTGAATGATGCAAAGGTAAAATATCCAGATTACATTTATACAAAAAATGTAGATATGATCTTTGAGGATAAAGAAGTTAATGCAATTGTGCTCGCAACTCCGATAGAGACGCACTATCCACTTGCAATGAAAGCAATAGAACATGGAAAGGATGTCTTTATAGAAAAGCCAATAACAGGTTCAACAGAAGAGGCAGTAAAACTGATAAAATTTGCAAAAGAGAAAAAAAAGATTATAATGGTCGGGCACACATTTGTCTTTTCGCCTCCTGTGAGAAAAATGAAAGAAATAGTGAAATCTGGTGAACTCGGTAAAATATTTTTCATAACAAGCTCAAGGGTCAATCTCGGAATACACAGAAAATCAATTTCCGTCATTTGGGACCTTGCCCCACATGACCTTTCTATAATATATTATATGCTTGACGAAGATCCTATTGAAATAAGTGCAAGCGGAAGGGATTCTATAATCAAGGGTATTCCAGATGTTGCATTCATATCTCTCAGATTTCCATCAAAAATTGTTGCAAATATTGAACTCTCATGGCTTGCTCCTACAAAAATGAGACGCACAGTGGTTGTTGGCTCAAAGAAGATGCTGATTTATGATGATTCTGATCCTGTTGACAAAATAAAAGTTTATGACAAAGGCATTGAAATGAAAGAACCGCAGACATTCGGAGAATATCAGCTCACTTACCGCACAGGGGATATGTATGCTCCAAGAATAGATACATCTGAACCTCTTATAGTGGAAATGGAGTCGTTTCTTGAGGCAGTAAAGACGAGAGAAAACCCTGAGTCAGATGGAGATTTTGGTTTGCGGATAGTTAAAACTATTGAATTGGCAGATAAAAAACTATACGACTCTTTATGATTGCAAAGACATCTAAATATGAAAAAACGGTGATTATCTTCACTGATATTGTGATTTTTATCATATCTTATATTTTTGCATTGTGGTTTAGAATGCATTCCAATCTCTTTCCATCTGCAAGTCCATTAACATTTTCACTGAAACATACAATTACTCTCATAGGAGTCGTAATGTTTCAGATTTACATGTTCAATCAGAACGGACTTTACAAAGAAAAGAACTTTTTAAGGAGAATACGGCAGATTCCAATTCTTATTAAATCATCAGTCATAACAGTTTTCTTTGTTTTGTTTTTTTCCTATTTAACGCAAGGAAATCCATTCCTTGAAAGACGGAGTGTTCTTGTTATTGCAGTTACTGTTCAAACTCTGCTTCTGATATTTTTCAGAATATTCGTGTTCAGACGTATATTCCATTCTTTACTCAAAAAGGGAATAGGAAAAGAAAATGTGCTTATTATTGGAGATGAGGAAAAGACAGAAAGATTGAAAAATGCACTTTATGATTTTGACAGATTTAGATTCAATATCATATCTCCGTTAAAGAGCAAGGATGTGCACATAAAAATGCTTAAAGAGACAATTGAGAAGAAAGATATAAATACTATATTTCTGATAGAGGAAGAGCTAAGCAAGGATTTTATAATGAATGCTATTGCCTACGCAAAGAACAATAACATTCAGATATTTCTGCTTTCAAATATGTTTGACATTGCAATTTCAAAGGTGGATGTGACAACATTTGAGGGAATTCCCGTAATTGATCTCTCTCTTCCGTCAACATACAGTTTGCATTTATTCTCAAAGAGGATATTTGATATTTTCGGTTCGTTTTTCCTTATTTTGATTCTTTCTCCTATGTTCATTCTTATATCAATACTAATAAAACTTGATTCAAAGGGTCCTGTATTCTTCAGGCAAGAGAGGGTGGGAAAGAATGGAAAAAAATTCAAAATGCTGAAATTCAGAAGTATGTATATAAATAATGATGATTCAAGTCATAAAGAGTATATTACCAAACTTATAAAAAAGGAACATAAGGATTCTTCTGGAACATATAAGATTATTGATGATCCTCGCATAACCCGTGTGGGAAAATTCATAAGAAAATGGTCTCTTGACGAATTTCCACAGCTTGAAAATGTATTTAAAGGACAAATGTCCCTTGTGGGTCCGCGTCCTCCGCTTCAATACGAAGTTGAAAATTATGATGAATGGCACAAAAGACGTTTATCAGTGTATCCGGGAATGACCGGACTCTGGCAAGTATCAGGAAGAAACAAAATTGGCTTTGAAGATATGGTTCTTTTGGATATTTATTATGTGGAAAACTTGACCATATGGCTTGATATGCAGATTCTTCTAAAAACAATTCCTGTAATTCTACTTAAAAGGGATGGTTGTTGATGAATGAAATTCTTAAATTGAACAAAGTGTCAAAATCATTTGGAAACTTCAAATTAAAAGAAATATCCCTTGAAATCAAAGAGAAAGAGATAGTGGCTTTTTTGGGTCCAAATGGAGCGGGAAAGACAACATTGATAAAACTCATTATGAATGGGCTGAAAAAAGAGAAGGGAGAAATAATTTTTTTGGGAGAATCTATTAAACAGAATGATGTTAATTATAGAAAATATATTGGATACATGCCTGAAACAGGAACCCCTTATGAGTTTCTAAGTGCGAGGGAGTATCTTGAATTTTTAATGGGTGTTTATGGAATTAAAAGGTCAAAAATGAATGAAAAAATAAAGGAGGTGCTTTCCATATTTAATTTGAAAGATGACAAGAAGCACATACAGACATATTCCAAGGGAATGAAGCAAAAAGTTCTCTTTTTGGGAGCAATCATCCATAATCCGAAACTTCTTATACTTGACGAACCGTTCAATGCAATAGAACCTCAGACGGCAATGCTTATGAAGAATGTTCTTCATCAACTGAAAAAAGGCGGAAGCTGTATAATTTTTTCGTCTCACATTTTAGAAATAGTAGAAAAACTGGCAGATAAAGTTATTTTAATAAACAACGGAGAAAAAGTGGGAGAAGGAAGTATAAGTTCAATCAAGGAGAGCGGAGGTCTTGAAGAGTTTTTCAAAAATCTCACGAAAACATATCATCTTGACGAAAATACTGAGAAGATAATAGATGTAATCAAATCATGATGCAATCTCTTTTTATAGCATATATAAAAGAATGGCTCAGGGGAGGACAAGGAAGACATATCATTCAAATACTTTTTCTTGTTATGTTTCCTGTAATGATGTTTCTTTTTTCAGTTATAACTTCACAGGGGCTCTTTTCTCGCGTGCCTCAGATGCTCAATATAGGGGTATTTGTTCTATTCATAGTTTCAGCAATTTACTCTTTTTCTTACAGAACCGAGCCTGAAGACAAACTTACTGATGATTTTCCTATGAATTTTCTTCCTTTGAATCAGGGATATGTTTTCATCATCCAGATGGTATTCATAACAGCTTTTCTATATTTTGTGACTCTGCTTTCTTTTATTATAGGTTCTCTTATTTTTAATGTAATTCTTATTGACGGAAAGAGAATCTATCCGTTTATGGAAACAATCTCTCTGATAAAACCATTATTTATAGGCATGATATATACAGTATTTTTTGGTTCTCTTTTCGGAGGTTTTCTTGGCTCAATAGTTAAGAAAATTTCAGACAATTTTTCAGGAGGAATCAAGCGGTTCGCCTTAATAATTATGTGTGTAATTGTATTTATTGTTTTCAAAAAATACTTTTCAGAGTCATTTGCACTTATGAATGAAAAAGGATTTCTGGATAATTTCTATTTATTCTCAATCTCGGGACTCTCATCTATTTTTGTAAACTTATTCTTTGATGAATTTAATTTTCTTCAGTTTTCTGTATCTTTAATATTTGCGTCAGTGTTGATGCTCTCCTATATAGCAGTAAATAGCAGAAAATGGAAATTCATAAAGGATTTTGAAATATATACTGATTTGAAAAACCAGAATGTCGGGCTGCTTTCTCCGATGTGGAATCTTGTCTTGAGGCGAATATTCACTACTCCAATGATTATTCTTCTCATAATTTATACTCTACTAATTTTATTTGTAGCAATAGTGCCGAAGTTGGTTGCGGTTTATGCATTTATAGGATTACTCTCTTATGTTTATCTGTTTATGTTTCTTGATAGGATTTTCCCTTCAAAAGATGAAAATTACAGGCACATACTTGACACAATACCAATTCAAAAGGAGACAATTAAAGGAATAATTCTGGGCGTATATTATCTCTTTTTCCTTCTTCCTTTCTTTGGGGCGAATTATGTTATGATGTCCAATGCTTTTTCCATGCAAACAGCATTTTCCGAGCCAAAGACAATAAGCCAATTTATAGCAATTTACTTTTTACCATTTACTCTATCTGCTGTAATTCCCTCCATATTTGCAGCCAATCCGTATTTTCTATCTGAAAATGACAAAGGGGAAAAACAATCAAAGGGATTTGTAATTGTTGTTCTTGTTTTATCTTATGTATTTCTGTCAAATCTTATGCTTTTCATGAACATGTATTATATGAATCCAATGTTTCAGGAGTTTGTAAATAAAATGTTCTGGAGTAAGGGCTATTATGTGTGGAAAACCTTTGTATATTTTATAACTTTTTTTGCCGCATACATTCATATAAGTTCCCTCTTCTCTTTCTTTCATTCATTTAGCAAATCTCGGGAGCCATCTTGAACGATTTTTCAAGCCATACCACTGAAATTCAAATCGGAATTTAATTTCAAACTTATGTCAGGTAAAGGGAAATGCTCTTTTAATGATACTATTTATCATAAGTTTAAAAAGTTAAGATTATTGCAATTTATATAAGGTCTTTTATTGAATTACATAAAAAAAGAAAAATACAAAATATCCCTTGACAGTTTTTCAAAGAATATCATTCCTCTTTAAAAAATCTGATTAAATGATATAATATAAAAAAATGGAGGTTAAATGCTTTTAGGAGTAAACATAGATCATGTGGCAACAGTGAGAGAGGCGAGGAAATCGTTTGAACCCGATCTCATAACTGCCGCAGTGCTTGCCCAGCTTGGCGGAGCTGACGGAATAACGGTTCATCTGAGACAGGATAGACGTCACATTCAAGAGCAGGATATTATTATTCTGAAAACATCATTATCAGTTCCTCTAAATGTGGAAGTTTCTGCTTCTGGCACGATGGTGGATTTTATTTGTAATATAAAGCCTGATAAAGTCTGCCTTGTCCCGGAAAATCCTTCTGAAATAACAACAGAGGGAGGACTAAACCTAAAAAACAAAAATGTATATAAGCAGATTTCAAAAGTCATAAGGAAATTGCAAAAAAATGAAATTGAAGTCTCCCTCTTTGTAGAGCCGGAGAATGAACTTATTGATATTGCCCTGAAACTTAATGCGGATGCCATAGAGATAAACACAAAAGAATATTCCGAAAGCGAGTCAGTTGAGCAGATTGACAAGTCATACAAGAAACTTGTCTCTTCGGTTAATTATGCATTTGATAAAAAATTGATAGTGAATATGGGACACGGATTAACTTATGACAATGTAAGTGCAATAGCAAAAATAGAGAGAGTGACAGAATTGAATATAGGACACACTATAATTGCAAAGGCGATTTTTTATGGGATAGAAAATGCAGTGAAAATGATGAGAAAAGAGATTGACAAAATATAGTATTTTTTTTATAATTTTGCTTCTCTTCATCTCATGCGGAAATCCTAAAAAAGAAGATGTCAAAACAGAAGAGAAAAAAACCGAATTAAATAAATTAAAATATACTATATTCGTTTCATCTGACGGATTTTCTATTTATGATGAGAAATTTGAAGCTGTAAAGAAGAATAACTTTCCTGAAACAATCATATCATCTTCCATATTTGAAAAGAATCTCTATATAATGGGAGAAAATCTATACTCGGTAAACATATCAAATTTGCAGACATCTCTTATTGACAGGATTGATTCCAAACTGACGAATAATAAACTGATTGCAAACAGGCAGGGAGTTATATTTATTTCAGGAAACAATCTTGTATTCAAAGAGAGAAGTAAAGAGCAGAATTTTCTTTCAGGCGATTCCCCCATCACAAATATATGGGAAAATCCATACCATTCATACATATACTGCTATGATTCTCTCGGATATCTTTATGTTATTAACTTTCAGACAAAAACACTGAGGAGGCGATTCTTCATTGGCAAAATCAAATCATTGAATTTTGCGAAATTCGGCACAAGGATTCTTGCAGTAACTGATAAATCATTTCTTGTTCTTGATTATGAAACTCTCAACATAATATTTGAGAAAAAAGATTTTTTCACTGATGCTCTCTCTCTTGAAACAAAGGACCTTATGTTTCTTTACTCTGGCATTAACAGAAAATGTTGGATTTACAGCAACATTGACTATAAGAGGAAAAAGGATTTCACAACAAATGAAAATGATATTAATTTATATACTGCAAATGATTCTCTGATGCTTCTCTTTTCAAAGGAGAAGAAAACTCTGACACTTTTCAATCGCGATAATAAAATATCAAAAAAAACGGTTAAAATAAATGGGATACTTGATATATTATATTTTGACGGGGAATATGCTTATCTAAAGAGTGACTCTTTGGTTTTTGTTTATGCATTAAAGACCGATTCATTAAAGAGGGTGGGATATTTTCCGAAACTTTTGTCCATGCACTCTTTAACTGTTGAAAAAGCCATAAATGTAGTGAATGCCGATACTGTGAAAGTCAGTAAAAACAGAGAGGTATTCTCAATTCAAATTTATGCACTGTCAAACAAAGAGTATGCTTATAAAATGGTGGAACAGATGAAAACGAAGATTCAAAATGAGAATGTCTTTGTATTAGATACAATTCTTGCAGGAAAAACCATTTTCAGGGTCTTTGCGGGAAAATTTGAATCAAAAGAGGGAGCAGACATTTTCAGAGACGACCTTGTTAAAAGGGGCTTCGGAAGGGACATACTTGTTAAAAGAGTGATTATTAGTGATTGAACCAAAGCTGTTTAAAAACTTATACAATCTTGAACATAAAAAAGAGAAAACCTACGATTTTAATCTTGATGAATACAAGGATTTTCTTAAAGAGTTTGACAATCCTCAAAAAGAAATCGGAAGAAAAATTCACATTTCAGGAACAAACGGAAAGGGCTCAGTTGCAGAGATGCTCACAAGCATACTTGTTTGGGCAGGATATAGAGTGGGAACTTACACATCTCCGCATATTAGGGAAATAAATGAGAGAATAAAAATTGATGGACAAAAAATATCAGACAGCACATTCAAAAAATTTGAAAAAATCATTTACAAAAAAATAGTTTCAAATGAACACTCTTACAGAACCTATTTTGAAGCATTGACAACTCTTGCTTTTCTTTATTTCAGGAAAATGAAGACAGATTTTTCAATTATTGAAACAGGGCTAGGAGGTCGTCTTGATTCAACAAATGTTATTGAAAGTGAAATATCTGTGATAACGAAAATAGGGTTTGACCACACTGATATTTTGGGAAAGACATTGGAAAAAATCACATTTGAAAAAGCAGGAATCATAAAGAATAATCAAAATGTCTTTACATTCAAGCAAAAGAGGGAAATACTTGAAATTATAAAGAGAGAGGCAGAGAAAAAACATTCAAATTTGAACATTATAGATTCGGATAAAATTGTGCCTGTAAAATCAGATTTATTCATTTTTGAGAAGAAGAAATATACTCTTCATCAGATTGGTTCATATCAAAGGGAAAATGCAGCTCTTGCTGTGAAAGTGGCAGAAAGTGCGAACATCTCTTATAGGAATATAAAAGAAGGACTTGGGAATTTCAGAATAGAAGGACGGCTTGAAATTGTAAACAAAAAACCGATGATAATACTTGATGGAAGCCATAATCCTCAGGCAATAGAGAGGACAATGGAGGAGGTCAGACAAATATTTCCTAAAAAAACAATTTCAGTGATATCAATATTTATGGCTGATAAGAATTACAGAGAATCAATAGGAATACTAAAAAAGTATGCTGAAAAAATTATAATCACTCAGATTCCGTTTTTTAGGTGTGCAAAAAAGTCGGATTATAAAGGGATAGATATTGATTTTGAAATGAGTGTGAAATCATCCTTGAAAAAGGCAGTGGAGAGTAAAACCGATATAATCCTTTTTACAGGATCATTCTATCTTATATCTCACGCAAAAAAAGAGGTGGAAAAGATGTTTTTTCACTTTTCGCATTCATAGGTTTTTCTGAAGTCAAGAGTAGCCCATTTTATGAGTTCATTAACGAGGTTCCCATAAGCATCATCAGGATTTTCAGCATTAAAAGAGACATAATTCTTAAATATGGAAAGATTTCCAACTTCGTCTTTTGCCCAACTTGAACCTGTCCAGATAGTTGCTCCGAATTCTGTCTCATATAATCTCACTGTCATTTCAGATGAGACATTGGCTTTCGCAGAAACATAGGGAAATTCAAAATTTAAACTCATCTGTGGCTGCACATCAGATATGAAAATCTCTCCTATAATAATTGTCTTCACTTTGTATTTTTCTCCGATTGCCTTTATTGCATCAGGATTTATTTCCTTTGAACCAATATCTTCAAGAATATTTTCAAGAGTTCCTATCTCTAAAATGCGGTTTCCCGGTTGTTCACAAGTCATAAATTCTATCAGTCTCTGAGTTGCAATCCCTGATAAATTGCCTTCTGCACCTTTCAGTATAACATTTACTATTGCAGTCGGTTCGTATTTTTCCATCTTTATTACAGGCGGTATCTCTATTTTTTTGCAACATCCGGCTATTATGACCAACACAATCAAAAGTCCAAAAGAGAATTTTTTCATTTGAACCTCCATATTGACTTTATTATACTTATACTATAATAGAATTCAATAAGAGAGTTTTGTTTATGAAAATAATAATTTTATCAACAACTTCTTCTCTTTTGTGTCTATAATATAAAAGGAAAAGATAATGAAGCAAAAAAAGACAAAAATCGGCTCAATAATCAGAAAAAAAAACGGCACTCTTGATGTGCGTTCTCCATTGATGCCTACAAAAAAAATTGAAAGTAAAAAAAAGAAGAAGCCGAAATATAAGGAATTTCTCTTGAAAGAAGATTAAGGAGAAGATATGAAAAAAATTATTATTGTCATTCTAATTTTTGTATTGACAATAGGCATTTTGGCAAAGCCGGTTCAAAGAAAGAAATCAATATTTAATATATCTTATGAACCGTATATTTTTTATCAGCCTGTGGAAGAGAATCTAACAATATATGCAAACCTTCTTCCCGTATCATTTGAATTGGCTCTCTCTGATAATAACGGGATAAAAATCACTCCGATAGCAGGACTGAAATTCTTTCAATGGGGAATCCGTTTCGGACTTTTGGGAGGATCCCTGTCATTTCCGGTTTACTATACGAAGCGCACTAACTATAGCCCTTACAAAGGATATTTTACATCAGGAGTTGTATCTGCTGGATACAATATCTCCGAATCTTACTTTGCTTTGACTGCTGCAAATGAGACGGGATTCTCATTTACAATGTTTAATGTATCAATGGCAGTGGCATTTCAGGCAGGAGGAACTACATTCATATTCTCAAATCCCTCTCTTAATAAAAATACCGTTCAACTCGGTCTTCTTCTTAAATTCGGCTACTGGATGTAACCATAAATTTTCATTTGTAAAGTCCCTTGGATGTTTATTGATAGCTATAATGGCTCTCCTGTCAAGAGACAAGATTTAGATAAATTGTGATGATTTTTAATGGACTTGTTCATATTGTGGGGACATTCCAATAGGGGTGTCCCCACAATGTGGGGACACTCCCCACAATGTGGGGACACTCCCCAAATGTTCATATTT